>Ga0075441_10000273_pt1 | contig 26507 bp, 21 predicted proteins | sample CoawatmetaG00DNA_FD_71582 | JGI IMG/M metagenome (GOLD analysis project Ga0075441, IMG submission 71582) | Marine microbial communities from the West Antarctic Peninsula - Coastal water metaG002-DNA | ecosystem: Environmental > Aquatic > Marine > Coastal | place: Atlantic Ocean: West Antarctic...
AACTACCTTGGAAGTACCCCGGCATTATCGGGAGCCAGCGCCACGTTCGAGTCCTATGAGCTCGGCTTCCATCAGGACCTCAACGGCGACGGCGTGATCGGGCTTGCCGTCCACGCAGGCGCCACGCTCGAATTGGATGCGACGAGCCCCGGATCGGTGACATTCATCAGCTCGACCGGTACATTGAAACTGGACGCCCCGGCGTCGTTCAACGGACAAATCTCCGGCTTCACGGGAGACGGCACCTTAGCGGGTTCAGATCAAATCGATCTGGTAAACCTAACTTACAGCAACGCAATTCAATCCTCTTCTACTTACAGTACTTCCACGGGCTTACTCGCCGTGAACAACGGAGCGAGTACAATAGATCTTCATTTTATTGGGAATTACTCGCAGGCCAACTTTAAGTTTGCGAGCGATGGCCATGGCGGAACTGTTGTCTACGACCCGCCGGTTTTATCGAGCGGAGCCAAAGACGCGGTAAGCATGGAGAGTCTTTTTGCCGACATACACGAGGACTCGCGCGGCGCCCCGGTCGTCTCGGAGGCTACGCACGAGGCAACGCCCGCTCTGGATTTCGCTTTGGTACAGCTGCTTGCGCATCATACCAACTCTTTCCTTGCGTAATATCAAATCCCAGCAAGGTCTGGGTTATGGACATCACCTTTATCCCGATGCGCACGGCTTCGTCTATCTCGCCGTCGTGCCGTGTTCTGTCCTGGCGGTTCTCGATCCCGATGGAAGCAGCCTTCTGCGGCGAGACACTGGAAGATGCTTTGGGACATCTTCAACACCGATCGGGGCTCGCAGTTCACAGGGGCTGCCTTCACATGGACGGCAATGGGGCCTGGCGGGACAACGTGTTCGTTGAGCGGCTGTGAAGCAGTGTGTCTATCTGCGCGCACACGAAACCGTCGGCGAGGCACGACATTGGCCGGTATCTCGACTTTCACAACAGACGAAGGCCATTCGAGTCTCGACGACATGATCCCGGACCAAGCCTACTTCAACCCGCCGCAGCTCGGCTACGGCGGCCTAACCCCGGCAGAGGCTCCACTTATTGACGCGGAGATTTGCTTAGACAAACAAGGCCAGCTCAAGCCTGCGGGTATTTTAAGCTGTTTTGATGAAGTTCTCACCGACTTTGTGTGTGGGTTGTCGCGCCGCTGGTGTTTTTAATCAGCCGGACCGTGCCAGCTTAACGGCCAATATCGCGAGCCGCCCTTTGCCGCATTTCCGGCCAATTGCGATTAGCGCTTAAGCTGTTAGCTTGTAGGGCATGCATCGCTGAGGCGGCTAGGCGACAGATTGTATGCCTTGAGATCGCCGCACGCGCCGGGAGCACGTGATGGGAATTGAGTGCTTCGTTGCCCTCGGTACTCGTCTGCATTGCAGACCTGAAATCTCACCCGTCCTGTTGCCACACCGTCTGCGACACTTTCCATCGGTCGACGGTTAGTCGTTAGTCGGTTCTAATTGATTTTCCTAACGAGCATTTTCGACCGCGACACGCACCGTCATCTCAACGGCTCGAGTCAGCCTCCATTCGACCAAACAGCGCTCCTACATTCCGCTAGATCGCCTAGACCACCCGACAACTCGTAGCCTTGGTTTAAGAGCGCGTGAAGTCGCCGGACGCCAAGTTAAGTAGACGGCGTCAGGATGCCCCCAAAGGCTGTCGAGAGCTATTGTCACGTTGGCCTGATACCGGGCATTTTTTGCCACCAGGTTGACTCAAATACTCGCTCAAATAGTGTTGTCAGCTGCAATCGCACAAACGCAAACAGGACGCGATTGTTTCGGATATTTGCAGTGATCTTTGTCAGGGCTACGCCCCTTCTGATCGGGCTGGTGTTTAGGTGGTGCTGAAGAACGCCGGATCAGCGACTCAGGGCGGATCATTAGTCAAATCCGTACAGGCGCTACGGGCCTTAGCCGTCAGCGTCGTTGTATTGAATCACTATTTCCCGTCTCGCCTAACAGGCGGCTTCATTGGCGTGGATATCTTCTTTGTCGTTTCCGGCTTCTTGATTACGGGCAAGATCATCGCCGATATCGAGGTGGACCACTTTTCCTTCACTCGCTTCTATTCGGGCAGAGCAAGACGCCTCTTGCCCGCAGCCCTCTTAGTTTTGGCCTTTTCGCTCCTTTTGACGCTAATCTGGCTTCCTGTTACGACGCAAGCCTCGTCTTTGCGCGACGTAGCTACAGCCAGCCTGTATGCGCTTAATTGGCGGCTTATTCTGACAGACACGCATTATTTTGCCGATCATACAGAGGCGTCCATCGTCCTTCATTATTGGTCACTTTCTGTCGAGGAACAGTTCTACTTAATCTGGCCATTGATCGTGGTGGTGACAGCGCTCGTCGCCGGCAGGAGAAATCGGCCGAGTCACCGTCGAAAAGCATTTATAGCCACCGCTGCAGTCATCACGTTTATTTCTTTTGCGTGGGCAATTACGGTCGGACTGAAGATGGAGGATGGAAATTATTTCGACCTGAGGGCGCGGGCATGGGAATTCGGACTAGGCGCGATGACGTCTCAAGTAGCAACGCGCGGCTCGTACTTCCCTCTCTTTGCGTCGTTGCTATCCATTCTAGGGTGGGGCGGCATCGTTTTTTCGTCGTTTTGGCTTACCCCGCAATCGCAAGTGCCAGGCTGGGCCGCTGTCGTCCCTTGCCTGGCCACTTGTGCGGTTATTTGGGCTGGAGATTACCTTAAGCCAAAGCTCCTTTGGCGACTAATTTCTTCCTCAGTCGTACAGAGATTGGGAGATGTTTCTTACTCACTTTATCTGTGGCACTGGCCGCTTCTTGTCGCAGCTCCGTACGTGCTCGGTTTGCCTTCTTTAAGCGCTTTCATGCGATTGCTGCTCGTCGGGGTATCAGTCGCAGCCGCATTCATAACAAAAGCCGGAGTCGAAGATCCGATTAGATTACATGCACCGATCCCGCTGCGCAGCCACTCGCGCGGCTTGGCTTCCTTAGTCTTTCTTTCCTGCATATTAGCCTTCACGGCCACCGCTTTTTCGAATCAGCGATTGAAAATGGGAGCAAACGCGGCAGAGAAACTATATCGGCTCTCACTCAATCCTGATAAGTGCTTCGGTGGGAATGCCGCAATTTCGGGCGAGAACTGCGGCAACCTCCACGAACTGGACGACCCACACTACCTGTTCCAGGCTTGGAGCAATCAGATTAACCTCGTCCCCAATGGAACAACCTGTCAAAATGAACGACTGGACGAGAGAGTACATCCCTGCTCTTTCGGAACCAAGGAAGGAAAAGAGCGCGCTCGTGTTGCTCTTTTCGGCGACTCCCATGCAGGCATGTGGGCGGCTGGGATTGCAATGTTCGCCGAGCAGAAGAGTCTGCGAATCGACATGTACACAGCGTCCGCATGCCCGCCCACGTCATCAGACGATGTTTTTGCCGTTCACATGCCTGTCGGTGAACGAGCCTCATGCGCACAATGGAGGCGCGAAGCGATCGATCGGATCGCTTCTGATGCGAAAATAAAATATGTTGTCACGTCAGGTAACCTTTTCGTGCATCAGCGCCTAGGAGCAGATGGAAATTGGTTGGCCGACGATGGCTCCGGCTATGTGAACGTTTGGAATAAATTTCTGGACGCGGGAAAGAAGATCATCGTGATTGATGACATTCCATCTCTGCCAATTTATTTCGCTAACTGCGTTGCCCTTAGTCACGGCCTTATAAAGAAGTGCGAATTTGATCAACCAGTTGAAGATGAGCCTAACGCCTACGCCAAAGCGGTGGCGAAAATAAACAAGAAGGCCCTCATGTTAGTAGGGTTGAATGATATACTGTGCTATTCGAAAAGATGCTCTCCAGTAGTCGGCGGCATTCCTGCTTACTTGGATAGAGAGCATATATCGGCACCGTTCGCCAGAAGCGTGGCCTCCATTTTGCTCGATGCGATTGTTCAAATTGGCGAATAGCTTTACGTTAATCCGGGTGAGACGCTGTTGACAGCGCGCTAGCTCAATTCAACGTAATCTCACGGTACGCATCCGGCCCACACCCGGATAGGCGCGGCGGTCTGCCACGGCTCAGGCAGCAGCCGCTTTGCACTCTTGGGTTGCCTTCCAATTCCACGGGAGCGGGTCGGCAGCTCTGTTACGGGTGATCTGCAAGCCTTGCCAGCACTTCAGCGAGCCAAGCCTCTGGATCGACATCGTTCATCTAGCAGGTTTCGATCAGCGTATAGACGCCAACGATGAAATCCTCTGCGCATATCCGTGTAGCCGGTCGCCAGCCACGCCCGCACGCCCGTCGGGATCGGGATCATCGGCGCTCCAGTCCGCGAGCAATTCGAACCACGGCCTCGACGTCCGCTCTGGGACCGAAGACCACACGCAGCCCTTTCGGGCTTACAATTTCGATCTAGCCCGCCTCGACAGCTGCCGTCGTTGGGGGCGTGCTCGGCACAACTATCGCAGGGACGAATGTCGGGTCGATCGAACCCTCTCCAGCTCGATGAGTGCAAGCCAAAGCCTTGCGCCAATTCAATAGGAGCTGACGTGAGATCCTGTACCGGCGAGCGGTCGCCGAAACCAGTCGCGGCCCCGCAAAGCTCTCCTCTACGATTCTGAGCTTCTCAGCACTCGTCCAGCGGCGCCGGCGACCGGTCTCCACCACTTCGATGCGGCTCAGCACTCCACTGTCCTTATGCACGTTCATAAGGACAGTCAGCTACGCAGCCGAACTTTTCACCAGGCGGCCTTGCTCGGATGCGTACCGTATAGATGGGTGCCGGCACGATTTGCCGCCAGCATCTGAACCGGCGAAGGTCCATTTTCGTCTTCCGATGGTCCGATGGCCACACCGCGTAACGCTCGTTCGGCAGCGTTGTTCGAGAGGCAGACGCGGCCATCGTCCAGGAAGCGCATAAATGCCCTCCAGCGGTCGCGCAGGAGGTTAATCGCCTTTGCAGTATCGTTGCCTGATGAGAACAAGGTTCGTTGCTGGCGCATCCCCTTGTGCGGACCTTGTGCGGTACCGCGGCTTCGCTCGATTATCGTTCCATCTCTTGCGCCATCGGCGCTGTCAGCCATCTTTCAATGTCGAGCAGCGCCCATGCGCACGTCGCATGCTTCATGTTTCCGAACCGCCCGCAACAGAAGCCAGCAAGACATGGGAACGCAGTGGGTCGATTTTAGGAACTAAATGTAACTGCCGCGAATCCAATCAGCCGCCGCTTCAAGTCCCTTCATCCAATCAGTTTGCGGATTCCAGCCGAGCTCCTGTCTGATCAGACCGATGTCAAGAACGCTTACGGGGACGTCCGTGGCTCGCCCGGCTCTATGAATCACTTTTATCCCAGGCATCTTCACAACTCGGATCACATCCTCAACCACCTGATTTATCGACCGTCCCCTTCCAGAACCTACGTTAAAGGTTTTGCAGGGACCTCCGTAAGCACTAGCAGCGATTATCGCCTCAACGGCATCATCTACATATATGAAGTCCCTAATAATTTCGCCGCTTCCCCATATCTCAAGATCCTGCTTGAGCATGGCGCGAGTCATAAGCGCTGATATTACGCCCTGTCGCCGATTAGGATCCTGGAAGGGGCCATAAGGATTGGCGACCCGAAGAACACAGTAATCGATATTGTAAAGATGATTGTAGAGACCGAAATACTTTTCGATTGAAAGTTTGCTTATACCGTAAGCGGATGCAGGATCGGTGGCTGCCGTCTCAGGTGTGGGCGTTGGCGCGGCCGGGCCGTACACAGTGCCGCCTGAAGAAATGAACACGATTTTGCGCACACTGGAGTTTCGGCAAATCTCGAGTAAATGAAGCGTCGGGATTACGCTAGAAGCTAAATCGGCAATTGGATCCTTATTCGAGCTCTCCGGGACACTACCGCCGATCAAGTGGAAAATGATTTCGGTGCCTTCGATCGCTCGAGCTAACGAAACGCGGTCATTAAACTCAGCCTGGAACCACGTGATATCTCTCCGAGAGGAGGAATATTTCGACAAGCGTCCATAACCCCGGACAAGGGCCCCGCGTCTCACTAGTTCATTGCAAAGGTTTGTCCCGATAAACCCTCCCCCGCCGAGCACTAGGCAGTTGATACCGGCGACATTCGTCATGTTTCGGCGACTCCAGAATAGCTATCCGAGAGACTTAGGCGAGAGATCAGTTCCTTCGCAAATGCCGCGCGAGAAAAATTCCTTAGAAACACTTCTTGCCCTGCAGCTCCAATCTTTTGCCACATCGACCTGTGATCAATCACTTCCCTAAGCACAGTCGCGATCGATGCTGCATCGGCGCTATCGGCGATAAAACCGCTTACACCATGTGTGATAAAAGAAGAAGTACCTGTGGTCCGGGTACAGAGAAGTATCCGTCCACTGCCGAGGGCGTCAAGTGAGACAAGTGGTAGAGTATCGTCGCGTGACGATACCAAAATGGCATCCGCCGCCAACAGTTCGGACGCGTATGCGTCCTGCGCTAGCTCCCCATGCAATTCAACTTCCGGCAACACAGCAGCCCTTTTTACAAGGTCCTGGTAAAAATCCTTGAACAAAATCCGTCCGAAAAATTTGACACGCAATTGTGAGCGGTAATGCGTCGTTAGAGCGCTAATTGCCTCTAAGGCCAGATCCTGCCCCTTGCGTGGCTCAAACGAGCCAAACACCGCCACATTCAATCGGCTATTTTTCGTTGGTAAAGGGCGCGCGTGTCCGACTATTTGTTCCAAGCCGTAGCCTAACACGTCTACATCGGATCGATATCGTCGGACTAACTCAGCCGAAGGCTCGCTGCCTGCCCAGATTTGCTTCGCTGAATGAAGCGTTGCTCGAACATCGGGATCACGATCAAGGAGATCGCGAACGAGCGAAATCTCGTGAAGGTACCAAAAGGTTGGCAGCAAACTGCCTATCAACTTTACTACAGAGTGCGTCACTATAGTGTTGCAGATGGCCAAATCTGCCGCAGAGGCTATATTTTTTACCAGCGCCGATCCTTCAAGGGCCTCACTATCAATCACGACCGTCGCACCAGCCTGCTGTAAAAGGGGACGAAACGGCCCATCAAGCGGGGACACAACCGTTACGTTATGGTCGGCAGCTATCAAGATGCGAGCCATCTCGTAAACAATCTTTGGCGCTCCGCTCGTACTTAAGTCATGTGACACGATCAGCACACTGCTCGCTCCGGGAGACGTGGAGGGACTCCCTGCAAAAACGCTGAGTACGACCGCAAATTTGTCAAAAAGCAATTCGCTAGTATTTGTTGGTAACAATTTGGCAATGCCATTACTGAACCGGCGGCCAAGCAATGACAAAAAAAACCTAAGGAAATGAAGCGCAGCGCCCCTGTAGCTCATTCGAGCCAAATTACGCGCTGCGTCCCGACGAGACTTTTCAAGAAGGGCGACCGATATCGTTGTCTGCTTTCGGTGCTGCACAGGAAAGTCGCCCATGTCGTGCTCAATCCTTTCGCACAATCGAACCCACACACTTCTGATGGTACAAGCAACTAGTGGCTCTCTGCTCATTACACTAGTTTCCGATAGTCAACCACGGTTCCGGCCCTCTGAAAACGATGACTTGCTCTTACAGACGGCACGAGAATACTCAGCGCCGACCTCTTACGATCTTCGGTCCTTCAAGGCACATTGTAGCGCGTCACGCCGGTGGGGGTACCCCGGCAGAAGAGGGTAGACGTGGTCCGACCGGCCACCACCCTTGATATTTCCTCCATAAAGTCGTTTTTGAATCACATGATCTTGGGCCGGCAGCAAAAGTACATTCAGCGCAAGAACAATGGACTTTCGCGGCTTTTTGGTACCACGCACCCACCTAGTCACAATCGGCTCCGTAGCCACTCATCGCTGCAAGGCGATGGCCTAACGGTCGCGAAGCGTGCTATAGAGACGCGATGATTAGAAAGGCGTTCTATTGGTCGGCTTCCACGCAGATAGTGTCTTTCCTAGTCGCCTTTAGCGGCTCGGTCATAGTGGCGCGACTGTTATCTCCCCGCGAGATGGGAATATACGCTGTTTCGCTTGCGACGATGGGCGTTCTCCAAATCTTTGCATCCTTTGGTGTTGGCGAATATGTGATCCGCGCGGTGCAGCTCGATGATGAGACAGTCGACAGCGCATTCACGCTCAACGCGCTGATCTCGATTGCATTAGCTGCTGGAATTTACAGCATAAGCCATATTGGTGCCCGCTTTCTAAGCGATTCGGCGGTGGCGCCGGTGCTTCAGCTGCTGTCCATCATACCGCTCTTGTCGATCCTCAACTTTCGACCGTCAGTGATGCTGCAGCGGGAGATAGAATTTCGCTCGATATCAATCGTCGGTCTGACGGCAACGATTTTCACAACCGGTACGACCGTGACAGCTGCTTATTTCGGCGCAAGCTATATGAGTCAGGCCTATGGAGGGGTGATCGGCGCACTCATCAGTTCTATCGGGCTCGCCATCCTCGGAAGACGACATTTCGCGATCCGTTTCTCGATCGTGGCGTGGCGCCCGATGCTCGCCTTTGGTATGCAGATGATGTCGATCGGGGGGATATCGGCCCTAGCCGCTCGGCTGTCTGACATAATCCTCGGGCATATGTTAGGATTGCCGGCGCTTGGATTGTTTGGGCGAGCAAGCAACCTCGCAACCATGATCTTTTCCAACATGTACGGCACGATAACGCGCGTCGTGTTCGTTAAGCTGTCGCAAGACTATCGCGAGCACGGGAAACTACGCGAGCCATTCTTGAAATGGCTAAGAGTCATCGCTGGCTTCATGGGACCAGTTTTGCTAGGGCTGGCGGTGCTGTCCAAACCTGCGATACTGCTGCTTTATGGTGAGAAATGGCTCGGTGCGGCGCTTCCGCTCTCGCTCCTCATGGTAGCGCATTTCATCGCGCTGCGCTTTGCCATGAATTGGGAGCTGTTTGTCATCCGCGATCAGCTAAAGGTGCAGACCGCCCTGGAATTCGTTCGTTCGGTAGTCAGCCTGTTCAATCGCGCGATTGGATGTTTGTTCGGTCTGGTTGGCGCGGCCGTCGCTTCCATTGTTGATGCCATCTTCTCGATTGTACTCTACGGGAAACAGATCGATCGACTCATTGAAGCGGAACCCAATGATCTCATGCACGCAACGGCGGAAACCATAGGAATTACATTTGCCGCCATTTTTCCGGCGTTCGTTTTGATGGTTTGGACTGGTTGGGACGCACACACGCCGCTGCCGCTAGTGTCTGCAAGCGTGGCAATGGGTGCAATATTTTGGCTTGTAACACTCGCGTGGCTTCGACACCCGCTGTTCGAGGAGATTCGTTCCCTTGCAGCAAACCTTTTGATGCGCTGCTCTCCGGTAGCGCGCAGGGGCTTGACCATTCTCGGACGTCGGTCGCAATGATGTCCATTTCATTGGAAACCGACGTCTGGTTACGCTAGCCGGACGGTTTAATATCCGTCGGCCAAAGCAAGGCTTACGCGCTCGTGCCAAGTTCGCGCTCACCTTGAGTAGCGTTAGAACCGGGAAGGCCGTCCGCCTAGGGCTCAGTTACACTTTGCACCTCCCGCGTGACCTTGCGCCGCAAATCGCCAGATCCTCGCGTCACTTTATGACCTTGCTCTAGACGATGACAGCGGGAAGCAAAGCCGACGCGGATATTACTCTTTCCGAACCGCTGCAATCATGTTTCAATTGCTTTCATCGCCGGGGACGTGATTGACGATGCGAGCCAGGAATATTTGGAAGAAAGCAGCCCTAAAGGTTTCAAACCGCGCTCTGCGACATCACCAACGCGTCAACGCTTGGTTGAAGAGCTTCGACGGATCCGAGCAACGCGCGCCTTATCTTCTTCGCAATAATCCATCAACCGCGGATAGGCGAGTCGTTCACTTCAATGGCAACTTTTCCGTAGGAGGATCGACGCAACTGATTGTCGATCTTATCGAGCTAATGTCGGACTCATATCGGCAGGAGGTAATTGTCCCCTTTTTACCCCCCAGATTGCCATACCAACCTGTGGACGTCCGGGCGTTCGATACTACCCAGCTGGAGGAGGTTCGCTCTCTTTTGAAAGGGCACCGCCCCGACCTCGTTCACATTCATTACTGGTCGCGCGCCGAAAACCGTTTCGACGCCACGGGCGTATGGTATGCGAGTGTGCTCGCAATTTGCGCGGAACTTGATCTCCCCGTCATCCAAAACGTAAACGTCCCGACCAAACCCATGAGGGGCGACCCAATCCGCTGTAACGTGTTTGTCAGCGAATTCGTGCGCTCCAATTTTGACGAGGGAGCAGTTCCCTCTGAGGTTATTTACCCAGGCTCCGATTTTACTCATTTTGAGCAGACGGAGGACCGAGGATTCTTAGATACCATCGGAATGGTTTATCGATTGGACAATGACAAACTGAGTGCGCGCTCGATTGAGCCCTTCATTCTTGTAGCAAGAGCTCGAACATCAACACGCTCCATTATCGTCGGCGAGGGGGGTTTGTCGAACTACTTTCGACACCGCGTTGAGCAGGAGGGCTTAGGTGACCGGATCCACTTCGTCGGAATGGTAAGTTATGCTGATTTGCCGAAGTGGTACGAGCGAATGAATTTATTCGTCGCGCCGGTGCACAATGAAAGTTTCGGGCAAGTGTCGCCGTTCGCAATGAGTATGGGACTTCCGATTGCAGGTTATGACGTTGGCGCATTGCCGGAGATACTTGGTTCCAATGACACACTTGTAGATGTGGGAGATGAGAAAGCTCTTGCCAATCTGATTTTGGAGCTGCTTAGCGCACCGGACCAGTTGAGTAGGCTTGGCGCGGCAAACCGTCAACGCGCTCACGCCTTGTTCTCGCGCCCCGCTATGATAGATCGTTACCGAAGGCTTTATTCTGAAGTTCTGGCACGCCGAGTTCCTCTCGCATGAAAAGTAAAGTAGCACTCGCTCCGCACTCAGCCAGGCGTAGCTCAATGTGTCAGCGGTGGCTTGGTGACCATTTGGTTTCGCGCCGTTCGTTAGGTCGAGCGTCCCACCCAACCTGGGTCCTCGCTGCTTGCAGTTGGAAAAAAAACAATGGCTGTTGACGACGATATCAGACAGTCAATCCAAACCGCAAAACGAGTCTGCTTCTTTGCGCATTATCATGAGAACGCTATAATTGCGGACCACGTCATTTTCTACCTGACCGCAATCAAGAATGCCGGATTTTCAATTGTTCTTGTCTCGACGTCGCTCTTGCCGCCGTCCGAAATCGAGAAGCTGTCGGGGATTTGCGTCGAAGTCGTCCTACGGAAGAACGAGGGGCTTGATTTCGGAAGCTGGATAACCGCCGTCGAGCGGTATTTCCCGATTAAAGCCGAGCTGTTGTTGCTTGCGAATGATAGTGTCTACGCGTCGGTCGGCGATCTCGCGGCTTATATAGAGCGCCTCTGTTCGACCCAGGCCGACTTCTACGGTGCCGTTGAATCCGGTGAGCTGGATACGCACCTGCAGAGCTGGTTTATCCTGCTTCGTCCGAAGGCATATAATTCGGCCGCTTTTGTGGAGTTGATGAAGTTTCCGATGATGGCGACCGCCACCAAGTTTGATCTTATCAAATCCTATGAAATCGGTTTGACGCAGCGGCTTATGAAAGACAATCTGACGTATCATGCCAGCTTTTCCAGTCGGAATCTTACCGGGTTTGCGTCAAGGCACGCGTTTAATTATTCGCATATCCTGTGGAAGGAGCTCATCCAGCACGGCATACCGTTTATAAAAATTGAACTTGTACGTCAAAATCCTGTCCGCGTGACCAACATCCACCAATTACGAGAGGTGGTCTGCGAAACGGAGCCCAGTTTGTTCCCGCTGATCGAAAGCGATTTGGCGAAGCGCGGACGGTTCAGAATGAAGCGGTGGATGGAAATGACGGACCAGCCTATGCTTTATTGGCCGGAGGTCCGATTCTTATTGCAGCGCAGAGCCCCCCGTTCACAGCGGTCGGTTCCATTGAACTGGCACTTTGAGCAACTGCTGTTCCGGTTAATCACGGCGTGCACCCACCCAGTGCGGCGTCTAAATCGAAAGCTGCGCAAAATTCTCCGGCAGCCGGCGTGACTGCCGATGCCATTATCGAGCTCTTTATCATTCACGAGTTGGTCTAGCCCCGGCAGACACTTAGAGGATTTCTAAGATTGAGGGTGCACCAATGACGATAACTAGGTTTGAAACCTAAAGATGTCCTCCAATTCATCGAATGACCGATAATGCCGGAAACCACTGTCGTATTAGCGACCTACAATGGCGAAGAATACATCGCAGAATTTCTGGACTCTTTGGTCGCTCAATCATATCGCGATTTCGATGTCGTCGTATCCGACGATTGTTCGACGGACAAGACGATTGCAATCATCGAGAGCTTTCGGGGCATGCTAAACATTTCGATTTCACAACAGGAATCAAACGTAGGGCCGTCACTTAACTTTTCACGCGCGACGATGATGGCAACTGGGAATTTTGTTGCATTTGCAGATCAGGACGACGTTTGGCATCCGGATAAGCTCTTGTTGATGGCTGAGATGATGAGAAGTGGCGACATCAAAGAGCCGAGGCTTATTTTTTGCGATCTGGAAATCACAGATGAAAAGCTGAAAATGATCTCAGCATCTTTCTTCTGCGGTAAAAGATCTTCGGCGTGCGGCCGGATCGAAGATTTTATAATCAGCAATCACATTCCCGGATGCGCCATGCTCGTCAATAGGCCTCTTCTTGAATTAGGTATGCCCGTCCCTCGCACCTTCAAAATGCACGATTGGTGGTTCGCAATCACGGCGGCCTCATTCGGCACGATCACTTTTCTTGCGAGGCCGCTGGTTTGTTATCGCCAACACGCAAATAACGCCATCGGCGCTCAACTAAAGGCCCAGAATAAAAAGAAAATTGTTTCAAAAATTCGTCGATTAGTTGTGGCTCCGCGGACAGTTCTCCTTGGTCGTCTAGGACCTTTCCTGGAGCAGGCACAAACGGTCAATAGCAATGTTGCTGCGTTCTCCGAGCGCTTTAGTGGATCATTGGGCGAGCGCGAGCGGAAGATCATCCGTACTTTTCAACGCAAGCATTTTTTCTTTCACAGACTGAGAATATTAGTCGGAGCTGAACTCGGAGAAAGCAAGTTTGACGCTTTGATGATGTCCATTTTGGTGTGAATCTGCCTCTCGACACTGCTAACTGGCCGCCCCACAGCAACCAGCGCGCTCTTCCAAGTTAATTTCTGACGATCGCTTCAGCTTCGTTTCGACCCGGATAGGTATCCTTGAGCGTACTTCGAATGATTTCCTGTCCCCTTTTGTCTTCGCCTAGCGCAACTAAGACGGCTCCATAATGAAAACGCAATTGCGGGTTCGACGACTGATCGGCGTTGGCCAGGTTCAATAATTCTTTTGCTTTTTCAAAATTTCCCAAACGGTAGTCCGACCAGGCAAGTGAATCCAGAATCGCCTGATTTTTAAAGAGCGCATTCTTCTGCAAGAGTTCGGCCGCCTGTCGTAACGAGTTCTTGTCCAATGGTTTTTGGTCCGCCAATAGGTTAGTAAGTTCGTTGGCGGCAATGGCGGATCCAGGGTTGATGCGCAATAGTTCGCGATAAGTCGCGATCGCATCCTCAATCTGTCCGTTAGAGCTCTGTAGTCCTGCGCGCGCCAGAAGGAGTGGCTCCTTCGGTGCCCCGGCGGTCATCCCGCGATCGAGAGCGGCGAAAGCTTTGTCCTTATCTTTTTTACCCGCAAGGGCGGCTGCCTGTAGATATGGGGCCGGTATTGCGGGCGCGAGTTTAATCGCGCTTTCGATTAGCGCTTGGGCCTCGTTTGACTGACCGCTCGCATCATAGAGCGTTGCAAGGATCAAGTCGTAGGGCCCACGATCAGCTGGCGGTACCTTTACAGTGAGGCGCCCAAGAACGTCTTGGGCTTGGGAACTTTGTCCCCCAGCGATTGACGTCCGTGCGAATGCGAAAGCGGCCGACATATCCATCGGACCATCATCTTTCCAAGCGATGAGCCGCCGATAGAGATTAGCGGCCTCCAAGAATTGGCCTTGCGCCTCCTTGATCTCTGCTTCCGCAAGGGTGGCAGCTGGCTCCGATCCAACAACCCGATGAAGTCCCGCGAGCGCCACCTCGGCAGCCGTCCAATCCTTGCTCCTAATTGCAAGTCGGATCTGAATTACGCGTCCCTCGATCGATTCCGGGTTACGTTCCAGAAAATCGTCGACGGTACGACGGGCGCCCAAGACGTCGCCCGTGCTGATCTGAACGTCTGCAATCCGGCGGAGAGCTCCGAGGTCGGATGGACTCAAGCTGAGGACACGCCGGAGTGCGGAGATAGCTTCAGTACGTCGGTCGTTCTGCAGGTATGCCTCAGCAAGGGAAGCAAACACCGCGGCATTGCTGGGTTGCCGGGCGGCGATAGCGAGAAAATCTTGAATGGCGCCGTTCGGATTCTTATCTCTTAGCAACAGTTGGCCGCGCACCGTAAGCACTTCGTCGTCGGTTGGATTTGCCTTGACCATAGCTTCCAAAATGGGCCGGGCAGCCGCAATATCGTTATGTGCAATCAGAAGCCGCACGAGCGCCAATTGCGCAGCTGCATGGGGGACGCCTGGTTTCGTCCGATCAATCGCCACGTGTAGGACCTTTGCCGCGGCGTCGAACCCGCTGTCTCGTGCGTAAACTTCTGCCAGCGCGATATCGTAAACAGTCATTTCCGGTGCTGCAGTGATCGCAAAAAGTAGTTCATCGACGACGGTTTTCCTGTCTCGATGCCGGGCAAGAAATGAAATTAGTTTCATATGCATGTCGATGTTACCCGGCGTCGCCTCAACGCCAGTCCGGAGTATTTGCTCTCCCGCTGCAACTCCCGCGGTCTTCGCGAGAAGTTCGGCAAGTGCTAAGCGGTAGTCCGGCGCTGTGGGGTTAGCTGAAATAAGGGCCTCGTAAATCTCGATCGCTTTTTCCGGTGCGCCCTGCTGCGAGAATGCTTCGGCCTTCAGTTGTAAAAGGGCCTTGTCTGACGGGTCCGTGGACAGCCCGGCCTCGATGACGATCAAAGCGTAAGCGGGATCTTTTCTGCGAAGAGCCTCTTCAGCAAGGACCGCGTTCGCAATTACATCCCCTTTGTTCTCCGCCAAGATGGCCTCCGCGTCGGCGCGCGCCTTTCGATTATTGCCCAATCGTTCCTCCAAAAGAGACCGATAGGACTTCATGGCTTTATCGTTCGGCCGATTAGAAAGACATCTGGCGATCCATTCGTCTGCTTGCTGGTAGGCATGGAGCCGAAGCAACAAGGCAGCGGCGGCATGTCGAGCTTCATTGGAGCCTGGTCCGGTCGCATCGGCAACGACATACTCGCTAACGGCCGTTTGAAAATCTCCCAAACTCTCGGCGATGCGACCCGCAAGAAAATGCGCATTACTCGATTTTGGATCGACCTTGAGTAAACCTCCAATCTCGTTCCGCGCCGATTGGAATTGACCCTCTTGATATAGTTTTTGGGCGGCCGTTAGAGAGAAGGAGGGTTGCTTGGCCGTTTCAGCCTTCTTTTCGCATGCCGTTAAGCCGACAAGATTGGCGCAAATAATAACTGTGAGATAGAATTTCACGATTTTTTCCGTTTTCAAAGAAGGCCACATGCTAAAGTGAAGTTCTCGAGACCTTGGAGATTAATCACCGTAAGCATTTTAGAGGCAAACCCGCATAAGAAAAGCGAACGGTTATTAGGACGAGGCACACCGACCCGACCGCATGGCCACGCAGTAGAGTTCATTGTTTTAGTGTGTTTGCCGGGAAAATTTCATGAAAGCAGTTCACCTTCGAAGCAATTGGCAAAATCTAGGCGGATTATTCGCGCTTCTTATATGCGTTGGTGAGATTCCGGGTGTGTGGCGCTCACTAGACCCCCTCTTGGTCATCTGGAACCAACAGGAATATAGCCATGCCTGGTTTATCATGCCGCTGGCATCGCTCATATTCATTCAGCGCTTCCGTTCTGTCCGCACAGGGGGCAGCAGAACGCCAGGGATTCTAGTAGCTATTTTATCCGTTGTTACCATGCTTTTCGCTTGGGCGACGGGCAGTTACCTTGCTTGTATCTACGGGGCTATCGTAGGGATTATCGGATTTGTATGGTCCTCTGTCGGAACACGAGCGATGAGGACCTTGGCCGCTCCCCTGGCGTATCTGTTTTTTATGGTCCCGTTACCGCTGGCCATTTACCTTACAATATCTGCCGATATGCAGCTCTTAGCATCAAAACTCGGGATCACTTTGATTTCGTTTTTTCAGGTGCCGGCCTCACTTGACGGAAACATCATAAATCTGGGGACTGCAAAACTGGAGGTCGCGGAAGCGTGTAACGGTCTTCGTTACCTGTTTCCCTTGCTGAGTTTTGCATGTCTGATTTCCATGCTGGTTGAAGACCAGTTCTGGAAAAAAGCTTTGATTGTGCTTTCCAGTGCTCCAATAGCCATCGTCTTGAACGCTTTCCGCATTGCGACGATTGCTGTCCTGCTCGATCGCTTTAACATCGATACTGTGACCGGCCCGGCGCATGCCTTCGAAGGCTTCACGATTTTCTTCCTCTGCATTGTCTTGTTGTTTCTAGAGGTTTGGTTTTTACTAGGAGTCGGCGGCCGTCGCGGGCGCTTTTTGATTTTTGATTTAGTGACTTTCGATCGCACTACCGTCGAGCGATTGATGTCGTGGCCTATTTCAAGTGCGTCGCTAGCGGCAGGTGCTATCCTACTGATTGGTACAACCGTCGTCGCGACTTTCCCTGGACGGACCGAAGCTGTTCCCCAACGCCTGCCACTGGCGCTGTTCCCTATGGAATTCAAGGGCTGGCGCGGAATCCCCCAACCTCTTGATAACGGGTCTCTCAACGTTCTGGGGCTGACTGATTATTTGCTTGCAGATTATACCAACCCGTCGGGCCGCGAGGTCCCCTTAAATTTCTACATCGCCTACTATGCATCGCAACGGTCTGGGGTACATGCGCACAGTCCGCAGCTTTGCATTCCAGGCGGGGGATGGAACATCTTAGGCCAGTCAATTCTCACCTTCGATTCCACCAACGGCGGAGCAATAACCGCAAATCGCGTGGTTATTGAGAAGCAAGGCGTCAAGCAAATTGTCTACTATTGGTTCGAGGAGCGAGGCCGTCACATCGCGGAAGAGGGCGCGCTCAAATATTACGCCCTAAGAGACGCTCTGGTAGATAACAGGACAGATGGAGCCCTCATACGTATTGTGGCTACCGTCTCTCGCGGGGATGAGGGCGCTGCAGATGCGGCGGCAGAAAAGCTGATCATCGATGTAAGTGGAATTTTACATACTTTCGTCCCCGGGCGTACCCAGGATGATTCCGAGTTTTCGTCCCCACGCGTAACAAAGTCCCCTGCGCGCAACTAAATGACCCAAAAAGAAAATCTCCAGCATGTAATCAATTGAAATCATTGATATTTATTTGTTAACAATTCCTTGACTCTCTCGCCGCATTGCGGGATATTTCTATAGGTGGTTTGGCCGCGAGAGTAGCTAACGAGATCAATGCCAACTTTTTGGAGCAGTCGCATGCGTAAGTTACTCAAATTGTTGGGTGCTGTGACGGTTTTGATCGGGTCTATTGGTCAGGCATCTGCCTTTTCATCAATCGTATACCCTGTGACTCTGACGGGTGGTCCAGAAACATTCGTTCTTTCCTACTCCAGCTCGGATGCGTTCAGTATCACTAACCTGTCGCTTGAACTGGGCAGTCCTGGCAGCGCTCCAAACCTATTTGCGACGAATGCTGGCCCTTTCCAGCCATTCACTTCTTCGACCGTAAGTGGGGCCAATACGATTATTTCCCCGCTGACGGGCTCGATAAGCGAGGTGTTTTCTGGAGCGGCTGGTAATTATACTTTTTCGTTCTCGACCAATGCTACGAATTTTCTCAGTCTTTCGGTTTCGCCGGTTCCTCTTCCAGCTTCCTTCTCATTGTTCACGTTGGCACTGCTTTCCCTCGGTATCTTTGGCTACTACAAGGCGCGTCCGAAGTTTAGGTCTGAATCGGCAGCTTGTGAGGCCTAACGCGGCTGTCTGATCTTATCAACTCGGCCGTTATACGTTGGGCCAACCGAAAACCGGTGTCTTGGGCGTCGCTCGTTCGAGGCCTTATGGTATATTCTGTGATGCACGGAAGGTAGCCGGACCAGACGGGCGCTCACCGTGGATAAACTAGACTAACGCACCAAGCCTAAGGTCCGCGCTCGGTAATGGATTCCGCCAAAATTCGAGTGTGTTAGTCCGCAGCGTCACCAAATCAATCCACCGCGAGATGCGGCGCCCCGCCGCTGTCGAGCCCATGATCGGCCATCTCAAGGACGGCCACCGGATGCGCCTCAACTATCTCAACCACATCAACGACGTGCTCGCCGCCGTCGGCTTAACTTCAGCCCAATCCTGCTGGATCGCCACCTCATTTCCCAATGTGTTGAGGATCGATTTCGCTGACCGGATTGACGGTAAGCGCCAAGCTGAGCCGTCCAGGCTTTGAAGTGCCAGGGCATAAGAGCATCGATCTGAGAGATCGGCCAGCCTGCGCGAACCGTTCGAGAGTTTGCGTGAGCCAGGCGTACGGATCGACGTCGTTCATCTTCGCGGTCTGCAGAAGCGTGGCGATGGTCGCCTAGTCCGGCCCCGCCGCCATGGCTGCCCGCAAAGAGCGCTTTTTTTCTTGTGATGGCTTGCGGCCGGATTGCCGGATTACCCGCTCGACGGTGTTGAAGTCGATCTCGATACGGCCGTCGGCTAGCTAGAAAGCGCTCGAGGGCGGCGCGTCTGGATGTGGCACAGCGGATTGCCTCGGCGAGTTTGGATTTGCCCGACCGGCGCGGCGTCTCCTTGTCCCACCGATCGAACAGCGCGGCGACGATCACGGCGGACTTTTCCTGGCGCGCTTTCACCCGCATCTCAGGATCCTGGCCGGGATGTCAGCCTCGATCTCCCATAGCCCGGCCATGGCGGTGACTCGTTGATGTGAAGCTCGCAGAACCGTCTCCTGACGTGGGCAAAGCACGCTGCCAGCGTCACGCCCTCATTGGCACCCGCTGACCTGGCGAGCCGATTGTAGGCGGCTTAGCCGTGGACCTGCAGGATGCCGGTAAAGCCGGCCAGATGTCACTCGACGCATTCGCCGCCCCAGCTGTCCTCAAAGCGATAGGCGACCATAGGTGGCCGATGCCGAAAAATGGCCGATCGTCGCGCGCATAGTCCCACAGCCAGGCCCTTTGCGACAAGCCGGGTCCAGGGGCGTGTGTTGGCAGGATCGTCTCCTCGGCGAAGACCCGTCGCGCTGCTTGATCTTCTCCAGCACATAGTCGGCCAGCGGCTGCAATTCGAAGATTCGAAGCCGACCTTGCCCATCCATTGTGCCATCAGCGATCGGTCGAGATCGACGCCATCACGCGCGTAGATCGCTTCCTGCCGGCAGACAGGCCCGTCGGCATATTGGCCACCGCGATTGTACGCGGGGCCGTTTGGCTGACCGGCGGCGCGTCGATGTTCGGGCTCGGCGGCGTAGGCGCGCTGAACGATTGGCAAATTGCCACGCTGTGGCTCGGCTTTGCCAGCGTCGCTCTCGCCGTCAGCGGGCGCTCTGGCTGTTCGCAAGCAGCGCGTCGCCGACCGGATCTCCATGCACATCGCATGAGCAGCCTGTTTTGGGACCTTGCAACCTCGACCCGGTTTCTCGGCGTCGCTGCCGCGCCCGGTCATCTGGTTGCACGAGACGTTTGCCGAGTTCACCGACGCCGGCATCCAGGATGCTGATCAAGCACATCAGATCATATAGGACCTACGCCCGGCAGCATTCTTCCGGGAAGTTCTACCGGCAGCTCTACCTCGATATCAACACGAACTTTAACAACCTGATCCCGCACCTTCGCATTAAGCGCAATCAAGGCCCGAACTCGATCCATGGCGGCGGCGTTCGCCGTCAGCCAACGCAGCCGGGCTTAGCTATTTGATGCCGCGTCACTCTCGATTTAGATCAGCGGCCGGCCGGGGAAGAAAAAGAAATTGTAGACGTAGTTATGGCCCCACTCGCCTTGATGCTTGGCGAGTTCGAACCGGTCGGCATCCAGCACCTCTCCCTGATAAATGAAGCGCCCGGCGTAGCCCCGCTCGGTGAAGAATTGAAACATGCGCTGGACGCCACCCTTGTTATATTTGTCCTCGCATTCGATCAGAAAGGTCGGCCGATCTCGGCCGATGGTGCTCACCGCGCCGTCCAACACCTTGAGCTCGTGACCTTCGACGTCGATCTTGACGAAATCGACGTCGGGAAATTCGAAGCTGTCAACGGTCGAGGTTGGAACCGAGAGTTTTTGCAGATCACCCGCATCCGGACGCTCTTCAAGCGAGGCGAGGCCGTGGGTGATCCGGCCATCGGTGGCAGCTGGAGCGCTCAGCGTGCCGCTGCCGACTCGATCGGATAGCGCCGTTTGATGTACCGTGACGTTCTTCGGGCAGGTGTGACGAAGGATCCGACTAGCAGTCGGGTGAGGTTCGAACGAATGCACCCTATTGGCGATACCGGCTAACGCTCGCGTATACACGCCGATATTTGCGCCGACGTCGATGGCCGTCCGGCAACTCGGCAGGACGCGAGGCAACATGGCGACTTCCGGCTCAACATATGAGCGCTTGTATTCGTGATATTTGACCCAGAGTCCGGGAAAAGCGTCGCGAAGCGTATCCTTGACGGCACGAAGCATGGGGCCTGCTCTCTTCGGGGGAGGGTATTTTATAGCACCCATACTTCCATGCCGCGCGCTTGGGTTCAATGGTACCCAGTTGAAGAAACGGCTTGACCGTTACAGCAGCGCGCTGACCATTCACGATCCTAGTAATGACGTCGGTAAGGTGGTCGAGATGATTGACGTCGTTGATATTGCTGGTCTTGATCAGCAACGCGATTGTTGCTCTCTGCTAGGCTCCGCCAGCGAGGCCGCGAACAACGCATTCTTTCGGGTCAATGCGATCGGGCGGATGGACCTTTCGACCATATTGTTGCCAAAATCGATGCTGCTGTCGTTGATGAAGAGCTGAGTCCTTCCCATCGTCAAAGCATAGCGGATCGCCAATTTGCTCTTCTGGTGATCAGCGCGAGCCTTGCCCGAAGCCACGGCTCCAGCGCATCGGCCAACGCTAGATACTGTCCTCGAGCCGCTTAGCGAACAGGCATAGGCTCGTGCATCCCCGAACACCAGCGGGTACGAACACGGGCCCAACCGATACCGCAGAAGCAGTACTTCCGCATCTCGTAATCGGCCCGCCGTCGGAACAATTGCTGCGGCGACAAACCTTGGCGCCGAGCGACTTCACAGACCGAATTGCCGCTCGACACAATCTCCCCGACGATCCGTACCTTCTCTTCATGAAACCAGTGCACCGGCTGCCCACACCAGAACCCTTGCGTGCCTTGTTGTTGATCCTGATCTAATTGGGGTGAACGTTGAAATCCCCCGGCCAGCTCGGCGATGGTTCGATCGCCTTTGACTGCGGCTAGCGCAACCCTCGCCTTAAGGGCCGGTGAGTGGTTCCGACTGTGGTGAAATCAGGTCTTCCTCCCGATCGCACATTGCACGCAGTTGGTTAAATGGCATAAGATCGACAGCGACCAACGCAGCTGTGCGAACTTTCAAGATGACGTCACCATCGGTACTCTCTTGAGCGGACAAGGCCAGGAGAATCTGGAATGACTACGATTTCCATCGCCATGGCGACGTATAATGGCGAAAAGTTTGTCCGCAAACAACTTGAGAGCCTAGCGGAGCAAATTCATTTGCCGTCCGAGCTTGTCGTGACGGACGATGGTTCTAATGACAAGACACTCGATGTAATTGCAGACTTTGCGCGAACAGCACCATTTCCCGTGCTCGTTCACGCTAACAGCACCAGACTTAATTATAGAGAGAATTTTATGAGGTGCGCGAGCCGTTGCTCGGGGGACCTCATTGCATTTTGCGACCAAGACGACATTTGGGATCGTGACAAACTCTCGACCCTTCTGGAATATTTTGACATGGCCAATGTGGATTTGGTTTTCCACGATTTTCGCCTCATCGATGCGAATGGAAACCCGATAGCCGACATGGCTCCTGACTTGTGCCCCGAGTCAGTCGATCCGTGGACCAATATTCGCGGTTTAACTATCGTTTTTAGACGCAAGCTATTGAAATATTCAGGACTTTGGGAATTGTCGATTGATCACCTCAATCCCGCCGAACGCATGGCACACGATCAATGGTATTTATTCCTCGCTCATTCCTTCAATTCGCTCCAGCACGTATCGCGGCCGCTTCTTAGCTATCGACAGCACGGCGCCAATCTTTATGGCGCTCCCAGCAGCTCTCTAACGATAGATGGCGGCATCAGAGGTAATCTTACGGTTGTAAAAGATACGCTGCTTGGACGACCTCAGTTAGCGCAAGCTAAAAGGAGCTTTTTACATCAACACTTGCTGGGCAGGGGGCTTGCGAGCAGAAGCAAATTGAAAGTGTTGGAAGAAATTAGTCAGCGCGAGAAACCATGCGATGATCCCAGTCTGGCAAAACACTTAAGCTTATACAGGATGTTCGAGCGTTCCTATCTTCCAAGGGCATCAATCTACAAGGATAATAAGCTTATCGCGCGACTTAGGCTTTTTCTGACTGCGCTGACGGGTGGATCTTATGGTTTGAGCACGCAGGGCACAAAAAACGCGCTCCTGGACTTCTATTACGGCGTCCTTTTGCAACCAAGCGAGAAACTCGGTGATGTAAACTTAAAGCTTTGAGGCGCGCTTCAGTAGGAACGATCCAAGACCTATCGGAAATGCCTTTAATCTCGGAAATGCCTTTAATCGTTAAATCCGTACCGTTCATGATATTCATTGCTATAAATGTCACCAGCGTTGCGTGAGTAATTGCGCATCGCCTCCAAATCTGCCTTGTTGAGAATCACACCTAACAGATTCTCATAAACCAGCGGCGCAGATGACAATGCGTGCTCCACGGCATCAAAGCTGGTCTGCCCCCATTCGATAACAAACAAATATGAATCAACAATTTGATTGGTGGAACGAACATCTACCACAGGGTTGAGAGGCGGCAGATCAATCAAAATATAATCATAGATTTCGCGGAGGGCCTCGATAAGCTTCTTCATTCCAGCGGAGGCCAAAATTTCATTTGTGTGGGATAAGCGAGTCTGCGCAACCATCGGTACAAAGGCTAGTGACGTCATCGGGTCAGTCCAAACGACGTCCTTCAGCAGCCGCTTTCCCGAAAGCACTTCAAGCAATCCAATTTCAGCCCCCGGAGCCAGTGAACGGCTCAATGATGGGTTCCGTAGATCACAATCCAGCAGGATTGCTTTCCCACCTGCATGCGATATCAGTCGCGCGAGGTTCGCAGCTACCGTTGATTTTCCCTCTGCGGGGTTGGTCGATGTAATTCCGATTGCTTTTGCCGAGACAGCTTTGCCTAGAGAAAACAAATCAATACTGACTTTAATGGCTCGAAATGCTTCGGCGAACCTAGAGAACGGGTTTGAGACCACGCTGGACAGCAATCCGGTTCGATTAATCTGCCTTGAACTGTCCCGTTCCAACTTTCCGTTTTGAACCGCTCCCGGTGCTGCTTCTGATTTGATCGCTGGGACAATCGCCAAACAGCTCGCCCTCAATTCAGTTTCAACCTGATCAGGCGTACGAAATCCACGTTCCGAAGCATCGATCAACAACGCGATACCGAAGGCCAGCACCAATCCACCCACCGAGGCCACCGCTATTACCAATTTGGAATTCGGCGTACTATTCGATCCCGGCACCTCGGCATGGGTAATTACACGCGCTTCCGTATATGGAAACGATTGCTGCTGAAGAGACTCCATGTAGCGTTGAACAAAATTATCGTGCATAGCCCGAAAAGTCTGGGCCTTGGCATCAAGATCCTTCAGGGAAATCTGCGCTTGATTGGTCATTTGATTTTGTGAAATCGAATCCGCCAGGCTCTTTTCAATGCTTTGTTCGCGGGCAACCGCGATTTGCAGATCACTCTTGTAGGTCTCTTGAATACGTTTCAGCTCATCAAAAATCGACTTCCGAATCTGATACATTTGGTTGCGCAAGCCGATAACCACCAAATGGTCACGACCAAGTCGCGTCTCAAAAGTCGATTGCTTATTTGCGGTGTCGAGATATTCGCTGCGGAGCTTATTGATGACTTCACTGTGAAGGACGTCGGCAACAGCGGGATCCGGCGAACGCAACACATTGTCTATATTTGAAACATCATTCTTGGTGATTTCGCTAATTCGATTGAGGCGTGCATTAGCCTCAGCCGCGTTTGCACGAGCGAGAACGAGTTGGCTGTTTAGTTCAGCGAGCTGCTGCTCGCTCATCAGTCGACCACCGGTGTCGACGATATTATTTTGCTTCTTGAAATCCAGCACGGCTCGTTCGGCCGTCGATGCCTGCTGGCGCAACTCCTGGATTCTCTCTTGTAACCAGGTACTTGCCCTGCGTGTGGCTTGATACTTGGCTTCGAGCTGGTCGTTGATATAAGCATCCGCCGTCGCATTGGCGATTTGAGCAGCGCGCCCTGGACTGAGGGATAGAAATCCAACCTGGATAACGTAGGTCAGGCCTATTCTTCTCGCGACAAGGCCGCCGCGAAAATAGCCGTACGCCCGCTGCTGAAGCGCCAACTCTGAAACAGGAGCAGCCGGTGAAAAAAGGCCAAGCAGGCGTCCAAGTATCCCAGGCTTGGAGGTGACAAATTCGGGATCAGCGGTAAGGTGAAGATCCTTTATCACAGCCGCAGCGATGTTTTCGGACATCAACACCTGGATCTGGCTGTCGACCGCAGCCGAATCCATGGAATAGTCGCTGGTTATAGATTGCTGCTGAAAGAGCTGCGTTTTTTTGGTGTCGATGAGCAACTCCGCCTGCGCCAGGAACTTTGGCGGCGAAGTGTACAGATAGATGACGCCGCAAATCACGCTCACAGAAAAAATCAAAACAAGAATCCCAAGCCTTCTCCGCGTAAGGCTGAGAATTGCATCCAGCAGCTTCGCGGTCGACACCATTTCGATCGGCGAAGAACGGTATTCGGAAGTAGGCTTGAGATGAGGGACTTGGAGCATTGGCGCTATGGCTACGACTGATTCGGATGCGACAAGTTCAGATGCTCGCTTCGGTAGAACACGGCCCGCCGCGCTGATCGACTTCGGTGGCTGGCACGGGTCCTCTTGCCAGCCCTACCTTCCGCCCCCCTTCTGGTCGGCTTACCGCAATGACCATGTCGTCTCATAATGTCAAAAACCCAGGTTGTAGGTTAGTCCGTCGTCTCGGCAGGCTCGTCCTCAACTTCAGCTGATGGACCCGAATGAAAGGAAGCCTGCGCCAATTGCCCCGAGAAAGCTCGCAGACACTGCCATACAACAGAATTCCACTCGTGCGCTTCGATATCCGCGTCCGGGAAGCCTTCCCAAGCAACATTTCCAAACATAGCACAGAATCGGTTCCGAGAGAACCCTGAACGCACCGAATACCCTTACCCGATTGGCCTGCAGGACCCTGCTTCCAGCGCGTTCGGATGGTACCATCGGCGCGCCCGTGTATAGTCGTGGTCCTCTCATTCGCCCGCCGGGCTGGAAGTCGACCTTGCCATGGGAAGCAAATCAGCTCGCCTCAAAATTGCTCTTTCACGTCGTAGCGAAATTGCTGCATAGCCAATACGCCGATCATTTGCTCCTTACGCGAACGTGGCGGAACTTCGACGCCTGAACACGTATCAGATCCATGATAGCAGACGCGCACCTTGATGAAGTCGGCGCAGCGATTCTCTAAAGTGACAATATGCGTGAATATCTTTGGATTTGAAGTGAGGGGCTGAGCAACTCCGGTTGCTTCCAGACAGGCCCTACCACTAGCATCGTGATGCTTTCGGTCACCAAGATCGGCTGTTGTGAGTCCTTGCGCGAACAAATTGCCAGCAAACGATAACCAAAGCACGACCGCTAACGAGCAATTCGACCTGAACATTCGCTCTATTTTGTGGGACAAGTCAGCTCTCTGCTACGTAGTTTCTGAGTTGCTTCAAATCATAAGTAGGTGGCAGAATTATGCACGCGGATGGCCAATAAAGGAACGAGATCCGCTCTTTGAGCTTCTCGATCAGCAAGGTCCCCGCCTGGCCTCGGCCTCCGCGGCCGACCGGGCCGCTCGCTCGGCGCGCAGCATCGCCTGCAGGGTAGTCACCTCGCCGGGAAGAGAATCATCAGCGCCCACCGCCGACCAGAGAATCACAACACGCGGTCTCTGTCCGAACCGCTGATCGGGCCACCGATTCAAATCCCAGCGATCAGCCGGCCGCCTGCGGTCGCCAGGTCTGTTGCGGCATCCGCCAGTCGATGCCCTCCAGCGAGGGGATTGAGGAATGTCCCTAAT
>Ga0075441_10000274_pt1 | contig 26492 bp, 25 predicted proteins | sample CoawatmetaG00DNA_FD_71582 | JGI IMG/M metagenome (GOLD analysis project Ga0075441, IMG submission 71582) | Marine microbial communities from the West Antarctic Peninsula - Coastal water metaG002-DNA | ecosystem: Environmental > Aquatic > Marine > Coastal | place: Atlantic Ocean: West Antarctic...
GAAGGCGTGCAAACTCAACTTTTGACCGATCAAGAGGCTTTGAATCTGGCGCTGGCTCAAGCCCGCACTGAAATAGATGCAGGAACGGAGGCCGCAAGATTGGCCGCAGCGCGACGTAACGCGCTGGAAGCATTGATTGCTGATCTGGAAACCGGTCGTGACACGAACACCGCGCTAATTTCAGAACTCGAGGCGACCAAATTGGTCGATGCGGCAGCCGCCGAGGCACTACGTGCACGGCTTGAAAACGCAGATGCGGAATTGACCGCCATGTCGCTGTCGCTTGAGGAAAAACGCCGCGAGGCGGAAAATACGCTGACTTTGTTAGCAGCAGCAAATGCTGCCAGTGCCAATTTGGATATGAAGTTGGCGGTCGCTCTTTTGGCTCAACAGAACGCTGAAAATGGCATGACGCGTGCGTTGTCAGAGGGCGAGGATCTGGATGTACGATTGTTGGCGGCGTTGGGTCTTCAACAGACCACTGCTGCGGAATTGGCCGAAGCACGTGCGCAACTGGGCACATCGGTGGCGAACTCACAGGACCTCACGGTGCGGCTTGCTGTGGCTTTAGCAGATGGTGATCAAAGCGAAGCAGCGTTGGATTCTGCGCGGATTGCCCTCACCGAGGCTCTTCAAAGTGGGCAACAAACCGAGGCTGAAATCCAAGAACAGCTTGCTGCAGCTTTGCTTGTCAAACAGGCGCTCGAAATTGAAATGACCGCAATTGTGCAAAGTGGCGTGGCAGATGACGCAGCACGTTTGTCGCTTGAAGACCGACTTGCTGTCGCCTTGTTGGCTAATGAAACCCTGCAGGCACGGGTGTCATCCTTGGCAGAAGGGGCGTCTGAAACGGCTATCGATCGCGCGTCGCTTCAGGCGCGTCTGGCCGAGGCGCTCGCGGCAATGGCTGCGGCACAGGCCGCATCACAAGTCCAAATGACGGTGCAAGAACAACAGGCTGCATTGCTGGCCATCGCGAACACGGCACTGTCGACGGAAAAAGCATTGTCAGCCGAAGGCCAACGGCAGGTCGCTGCGTTGAATGCGCAAGTGGCTGAATTACGCAAACAAGTTGGCACATTGCAAACCCTTCTTAACCTTGCTGACGAAGCGGATACAGACACCCAAGTCCAAATCCAATCATTGGGCACCCAGCTGAACACAGCACTTGCGCGTGTTGCAGCAGAGGAACGGCGCCGGCTTGCGCTTGAAACCGCAGAACGTCAGCGTTTAGAACAAGAGGCCGCAAGGCTCACCGCTGAAGCGCAAAACCTAGAACGGTTCAAATCCGACTTTTTCGGCCAACTGCGAGATGTCCTCGAGGGCCAAGATCGCGTGCGCATTGAAGGCGACAGGTTTGTGTTCTCGTCTGAAGTTCTGTTTGAACCGGGCCGCGCGACATTATCTGACCTTGGGCGCGGTGAAATTGCGAATGTCGCGGGCATTTTGCGCGGCATTGCAGATGATATTCCTGCTGGGATTGACTGGGTCATTCGGGTTGATGGACACACCGACAACGTGCCGCTGTCTGGTGCGGGCCAATATGCGAACAACTGGGAGCTATCCCAAGCGCGCGCCTTGTCAGTGGTCCTATATATGGTCAATTTCTTGGGAATTGCGCCTGATCGGCTAGCGGCAAACGGGTTTGGTCAATACCAACCGCTTAACCCTGCCGACACGCCAGATGCGCGCGCACAAAACCGCCGGATCGAGCTTAAGTTAACTGAGCGCTAATTGATCACGTATGCGGCTGTTGCGTGATCTAGAATTGCGTCACCACGTTGGTGAATGACATCTAATCGGTAGGTTCCTTGCGCCCATCCACCTTGCGGTATGCGTTTGCCAAAAGCGCGCATAATGCTGGCTTGCGTGCGCGTCAGCGCCTCGGACCTATCAAAAACTGTACCGTCTGGGCGGGTAATGCGTGTGGTGACCGTATCACCAATGCGCACACCAAATAGATACCCCCAGCCGACCATAGCTGGACCGTCAGCAGCCACACCTGTATCCGCGGAACCTGCTTTTATGTCGTCAAACTTTGGTACCCCATCGGACATACCGATGGTCACAATGCCACCGGCGGGCGTCGCGATCTCGATGTTCCAAAGCGTCGGGCGGGTTGGGTCGGGACAGGTCTGCGCACCGTCCGAATTGAACGGGTCGATGTCTTGGCCATTTAGGCGGACACTAAGATGAAGATGCGGGAACTGCGTCTGGCCGGATAAGCCAACACGGCCTAGAACAGTGCCTGCGGCCACGGCTTGGCCCGCACTTACGCCGACCGATCCTTTTGCCATGTGGCAATACTGGGTCTCGTAGCCTTCTGCATGCCGGATAACGAGGCCGTTGCCACATTCGCGGTTTGTTATGTCTGGCGCATCGGGGCCGATTTGCATGATATCGAGCATGTCATTGCGTACGCCGACGACTGTGCCTTCGGCTGGGGCCAAAACATTCACGCCTGCGGCTTGGTCCGCAAGTGAAGGCAATGCAAAATCAGTTCCGGAATGCGTATCATAGGTCAGCGATCCGCAGGCGAAATCATAGTCGCCTGACGACGGATCGTGATCCATGTACTGTTGAATATAACAGGTTTCGCCCAACGTGCAGTCAAGCGGGAACGCCAAAGAAATATCTCCCGCCGCAGGTGTTGCGGCGAGGGATATGATTAATAGCGCTGCGCGCATTACTCTGCTGTCAAAAGCGGAGGTTTGTCACCCGTTATGCGAGCCTGTTCAGGGGCTTCATACTTGATATCAAGCACACCATTTTTAACGCCAACCTTTACAAGGCCGCCTTTGACCAACGCGCCAAATAACAGCTCTTCTGCGAGCGGCTTTTTGATGTATTCTTGAATAACGCGGCCCAGCGGACGCGCACCCATTTTAGCATCATAGCCCTTGTCACCGAGCCATTCTGCCGCCTTTGGCGTGAGTTCGATGTGGACGTTGCGGTCAAGCAATTGCGCTTCAAGTTGCAGCACGAATTTCTCAACGACCTGCATGATCACAGGCTTCGGCAACGCGCCAAAGCTGATGACGGCATCCAGACGGTTGCGGAATTCCGGCGTAAACGTCCGTTCAATCGCAGCGGTGTCTTCGCCTTCACGCGACTCGCGACCAAAGCCAAGCGCGTTCTTGGACATTTCTGAAGCGCCAGCATTCGACGTCATGATCAAGATCACATTGCGGAAATCGGTTGTCCGACCGTTGTGGTCAGTCAATTTACCGTGGTCCATGACCTGCAACAAAATATTGTAGACGTCCGGATGGGCCTTTTCCATTTCGTCGAGCAGCAACACGCAATGCGGGTTCTGATCGACTCCGTCGGTCAGCATACCCCCTTGGTCAAAGCCAACATAGCCGGGAGGTGCGCCGATCAAGCGCGATATCGCATGCTTTTCCATGTATTCAGACATGTCAAAACGCAGCAGTTCCACGCCGAGCGTATCCGCCAACTGTTTGGCAACTTCGGTTTTACCTACACCTGTTGGGCCGGTAAACAGGTAGTTACCGATCGGCTTTTCGGGTTCACGCAGGCCAGCGCGGGCCAGTTTGATCGCCGATGCCAATGCCTCGAGGGCAGGATCTTGGCCAAACACTACGCGCTTGAGCGACTTTTCGAGGTCTTTCAGCACCTCTGCGTCGTCCTTTGTGACGTTTTTCGCAGGGATACGCGCGATTTTTGCGACGACGCCTTCAATTTCTTTGACGCCAATCGTTTTGCGACGCTTGGATTCGGGGACCAAATGCTGTGCTGCGCCCGCTTCGTCGATCACATCAATTGCCTTATCGGGCAATTTGCGGTCGTTGATATAGCGCGCGGACAATTCTACCGCCGTGCGAATGGCATCGGCCGTGTATTTGATACCGTGGTGTTCTTCAAAATAGGGCTTCAATCCACGCAGAATTTTGACCGTATCTTCGACAGACGGTTCGTTGACATCGATTTTCTGGAAACGACGCGCCAAGGCACGGTCCTTTTCAAAATGCTGACGGAATTCTTTGTATGTTGTTGACCCCATGCACCGCAGTTTTCCGCCTTGCAACGCAGGTTTCAGCAAGTTTGACGCATCCATTGCCCCGCCGGAAGTCGCGCCAGCGCCGATCACGGTGTGAATTTCGTCGATGAACAGCACGGCATCTTCGTGGTCTTCCATCTCGGTCATCACTGCCTTGAGGCGCTCTTCAAAATCGCCGCGATAGCGGGTACCCGCAAGCAGGGACCCCATATCAAGGCTATAGATTGTAGTATTGGCCAGCACTTCGGGCGTGTCGCCATTTACGATTTTGTAGGCAAGACCTTCGGCAATGGCGGTTTTACCAACTCCGGGGTCCCCCACCAAAAGCGGGTTGTTTTTACGGCGGCGGCACAGCACCTGAATGCAGCGTTCCACCTCGTGGGCGCGGCCGATTAATGGATCAACGTCGCCTTCTTTGGCTTTGACGTTCAGATCGACGCAGTATTTTGCCAATGCGCTTTCTTTGACGTCACCGTCTGTATCCGTGAACTCGTCGTCGTCATCTGGTGATCCAGTGACAGGGCGGCTTTCGCCAAATGCCGGGTCTTTTGCGACCCCGTGCGCAATGAAGTTCACCGCGTCATAGCGGGTCATATCTTGTTCTTGCAGAAAATAGGCGGCGTTGCTTTCACGCTCTGCAAAGATCGCAACCAAGACATTCGCGCCAGTCACTTCAGTGCGGCCAGATGATTGCACATGGATTGCGGCACGCTGGATCACGCGCTGGAACGCGGCTGTTGGCACCGCTTCCGATCCCTCGACGTCTGTGACCAGCGTGGACAGCTCGTCTTCAATGAACCCTTCAAGGTCTTTGCGCAGCTTGTCCAAATTGACTGAACAGGCCTGCATGACACGGGCTGCTTCTGGCTCGTCGACGAGCGATAGCAAAAGATGTTCAAGCGTGGCCAATTCGTGCTTGCGTGCGTTTGCAAGGGCCAAGGCCCCGTGAATAGATTGCTCGAGTGATGTCGAAAAAGATGGCACGTTCGTGCTCCTCTATAGATCGGGGTTGGCAGTTGCGCGACGCACCTACAGCCAACCGTGGCCTGTTATCCCTAAAGTTTGGTTTTATTGTCCAACCTTCAAGGACTTTTTTGTAAATTTTGATCACAAAATTCGGAAAATCGTGTAATCGGTCCTGAAATAGCGCTTTTGGCGGGCGCCAAACCTTTAAAATCGGTCCTTGCGGGCGCGGATTTGTGTGAAAACGGACGTACTGTCAGCGGTGTCCATTCCGATTGCATGTTTTAACGCAGGCACGTCAGCCCGCAGAAATGGGTTTGTTTGTTGTTCAAGGGCAAGTGTCGAAGGCACTGTTGGCTCGCCATTGATCCGTGCCGCTTTGATTGCTTCTACACGAGATCTAAGGTTAGCGTTGTCCGGTTCAAGGGTTAGCGCAAAAGCAGCATTCGTAGCGGTATATTCATGGCCTGAACAAATGATGGTCTCAGGCGGCAATGCGCGCAGTTTTTGCATGCTTCCCCACATTTGCTCTGGCGTGCCCTCAAAAAGGCGGCCACAGCCGAGCGCCATTAGGCTGTCTGCTGTGAATACGAAACCGCTTTTTGCAAAATGAAACGCGATATGGCCAACGGTGTGGCCTGAAACATCCAAAATTTGCGCGTCTTCACCACAAACACGGATCGTGTCGCCCTCGGCCACAGCGGTGTTTAGCGGGGGCAGTCGGTGGGCATCTGCAGCTGCCCCGATGATGTGCAGGTCAACGCGGTTGGCCAGCCCGTCCAACCCATCGATGTGGTCCCAGTGGTGGTGGGTCAGTAAAACGGTCGTCAGACGCCAGCCGCCCGCCAAAAGTGCTGCATTGATCGGCGCTGCCTCGGGTACATCAATGACGGCGGCCTCTTTTGTTGCGGGGTTGCCGATGATGAACGCATAGTTGTCTGAAAGGCACGCAACGGTTGTCAGCGTAAGGGTCATGGCAATTCGGTCCTGTCTTGCTAAGGTAGATTTAAGTTTCGCCCAAACAGGAGACAACTGCAATGCATCTGGACGTGCTTGATCTGCGTAATTTTTATTACCGCAGCGCCCTTGGGCGGGCGGCGCAAAAGGTCATTCGCGATGAGCTGACCCAAATCTGGCCGGAGGCCAAGGGACAAACGGTAGTGGGCTACGGCTTTGCTGTCCCATTGATGCGGCCATATCTGGCAAATGCGCGCCGCGTAATAGGCCTTATGCCGGGGCCGCAAGGGGTCATGCCGTGGCCCGCGGGGCAGCCAAATATCAGTGTGTTATGCGAAGAAACGTTTTGGCCGATCCAAACCGGACAGGTTGATAAGTTGGTGGTGATGCACGGCCTAGAAACATGTGAAAACCCAACCGCATTGTTAGATGAAATCTGGCGGGTGCTCGGACCCGGTGGGCGGGCGGTGTTTGTTGTACCCAATAGGGCAGGGATGTGGTCGCGGTCTGATAAAACGCCATTTGGGTTCGGGCGACCCTATTCGCTGGGCCAGTTAGAGGCACAGCTGCGCAAGCATGACTTTATTACAGAACGAACCCTGTCGACATTGTACCAACCACCGTCACACAAGCGGGTTTGGCGTAAAACGGCAGGGCTGCTCGAAAAGATCGGGTATAATCTGCCCGTGGTCGCCGCAGGTGGTGTGCTGATGGTCGAGGTCAGCAAACAAATGGCGGCACCGACACGACCAGGCCTGACAGAGGTGGTCAAACGCAAGTTCCGCGCCCTGGAGGGTATCACTGCTGCACCAGAGGGCGCGCGCGATTCCTAAGCGCAGTTTAGCCGCATCTTTGCAGAATCGGCGGGTGGTATTTGCGGCCGTTACGGGTTCAGTTTTCAAATTTGCTAGTTTAAACATTCCGCTCGCTATTTTGGGCACATTAGATCTCAAGCTATCAGGCCCAAGCCTGTATGCCCGAAATACATATCCTTGGGTCCAATATCATGCGCAATAATTCTGCTTAGTTTGGCGTAAACGCTAACAAACAGAAGGTATTATGCCGGATTTTTGGTGATCATGGACCGACACCTTTGTTGCTTGGAAAATGTCGCACCAAAGGGTGGTTCGATTTGAGATGCGACAAATGGCGTCGATTTGACGTCGCAAGGCGGTTGCGACAGCCCAATTGCTCTGCTACATCGACGCTGATTTTGCCGCTTACGCATGTTTGTGTAGGTGTGTGTACGCAAGCCCTCCTGTCGTCGGAATAGTCCGGCGGTTGGGACTGGGCTAAAGACATCGGAAGGGTGGACGTGTCCGAAACAGTAGGAATTTCCACAGGCATCGCTGCGCGCTACGCGACAGCCGTGTTTGACCTCGCCCGCGACGGCAAGGCAATCGCGGGTCTTGAAAAAGACGTAGACGCGCTGGACGCCGCTATGGTCGAAAGCGACGGGTTACGCATATTGCTTTCATCACCGCTTTATAGCCGTGACGAACAAGCCACTGCGATTGCTGCAGTTGCCGCGAAAATGAAGCTGTCGAAGACAACAAGTAACGTATTGGCGCTGATGGCGTCTAAGCGTCGTTTGTTTGTGCTGCCACAGCTTGTTGCGACGCTACGTGCCAAGATTGCAGACCACAAAGGCGAAGTGACCGCCGATGTGACATCTGCCAAGGCGCTGTCAAAGGCGCAGTCTGACAAGTTGGCAAAGACACTCACGGCGCAAATGGGCGTCGATGTGAAGATCAAAGCGACCGTTGATGAAAGCCTCATCGGCGGTCTTATTGTAAAAGTTGGCTCGAAGATGATTGATACGTCGATCAAATCCAAGCTGAACGCACTCCAGAACACTATGAAAGAGGTCGGATAATATGGCGATCCAAGCGTCTGAAATCTCTGCGATCCTGAAGGACCAGATCAAAAATTTTGGCCAAGAGGCCGAAGTGGCCGAAGTTGGCCGTGTGCTTTCCGTCGGTGACGGCATCGCGCGCGTCTACGGGTTGGACAATGTCCAAGCTGGTGAAATGGTTGAATTCCCCGGTGGTATCCGCGGAATGGCCCTGAACCTTGAAACTGACAACGTTGGCGTTGTTATCTTCGGTTCCGACCGCGATATTAAAGAAGGTGACGTTGTAAAACGTACCAATTCAATCGTTGACGTGCCGGCTGGCGACGAATTGCTTGGCCGTGTCGTTGACGGGCTGGGGAACCCAATTGACGGCAAGGGCCCAATCAACGCGAAAAAGCGTTTGGTTGCTGACTCTAAGGCACCGGGAATTATCCCACGTAAATCCGTTCACGAACCAATGGCCACTGGCCTAAAGTCCGTTGATGCGATGATCCCAATTGGCCGTGGCCAGCGAGAGCTGATCATTGGTGACCGTCAAACTGGTAAAACAGCGATCGCACTTGATACGATCCTGAACCAAAAGACAATTAACGACGCAGCCACAGACGAAAGCCAAAAGCTTTACTGTGTGTATGTTGCGATTGGCCAAAAGCGGTCAACCGTCGCGCAGTTGGTGAAAAAGCTCGAAGAGTCTGGCGCGATTGAATATTCAATCGTTGTGGCTGCTACAGCGTCCGATCCAGCACCGATGCAGTTCCTTGCACCATATGCTGCGACTGCGATGGCAGAGCACTTCCGCGACAATGGCCGCCATGCGCTGATCATCTATGATGACTTGTCCAAGCAGGCCGTGTCCTACCGTCAAATGTCTTTGCTTTTGCGTCGCCCACCAGGACGTGAAGCTTACCCTGGTGACGTTTTCTACCTTCACTCGAGACTTCTTGAGCGGTCAGCGAAGCTGAACGAAGATAACGGGTCCGGTTCTTTGACGGCGCTGCCGATCATTGAAACACAAGGTGGCGACGTTTCTGCGTTTATTCCAACAAACGTGATTTCGATCACTGATGGCCAGATTTTCTTGGAAACTGAATTGTTCTTCCAAGGTATCCGTCCAGCTGTGAACACTGGTCTGTCAGTTTCGCGTGTTGGCTCTGCTGCGCAAACAAACTCGATGAAATCTGTCGCTGGTCCAGTGAAGCTCGAGCTTGCTCAGTATCGTGAAATGGCTGCGTTCGCGCAGTTCGGCTCCGATCTTGATGCATCCACGCAGCAGTTGCTGAACCGTGGTGCGCGTTTGACTGAACTGATGAAACAGCCGCAGTATTCGCCATTGTCCAACGCTGAAATCGTCTGCGTCATCTATGCAGGCACCAAGGGTTACTTGGATAAGGTCGCCGTCAAAGACGTTGCCCGTTTCGAGGCTGGTTTGCTCAAGCACCTGCGTACCAACGCAAAAGACGTGCTCGACATGATCACCAAAGAAGATCCAAAAATCAAAGGTGAAGCAGAAGACAAGATCAAGGCCGCTATTGACGCGTTCGCCAAAGATTTCGCCTGAACCCTTCGCTGAAGATAAGGAGACTTAGCTTTGCCTAGTCTTAAGGACCTTAAAAATCGGATCGCGTCGGTCAAATCGACCCGCAAGATCACCAAAGCGATGCAGATGGTCGCGGCAGCAAAATTGCGCCGCGCCCAAGATGCAGCCGAGGCGTCCCGCCCTTACACTGATCGGTTTAACACCGTGATGGGTGGGCTGGCGTCTGGTGCAGCAGGCTCTGCCTCTGCGCCACGGCTTCTGTCGGGTACCGGCAGCGATCAGACCCATCTTTTGGTGGTTATGACTGCTGAACGTGGCCTGTGCGGCGGCTTTAACGGCAATATCGCAAAATTGGCGCGTTCCCATGCGCAAAAATTGTTGGCCCAAGGCAAGACGGTGAAAATCCTGACTGTCGGCAAAAAAGGCCGCGACGTTATCAAGCGCGATCTTGGTGAGCACTTTGTCGAGCACGTGGATCTGTCTGCTGTAAAGCGGATCAGCTACCACAATGCACAAAGCATCGCTAAGGACGTGTTGGCTAAGTTTGATGGTGGCGAATTCGATATCGCGACGATCTTCTTTTCACGCTTTGAAAACGTTGTGACCCAGCACCCAACCGCATCACAGATCATTCCGGCACAGTTCGAAGCTGTTGAGGGCGGTGAAACGTCCCTTTATGACTACGAGCCGTCAGAAGAGGCCGTCTTGGCTGATCTTTTGCCGCGCGGTGTGGCCACGCAGATCTTTGCTGCATTGCTCGAAAATGCGGCATCCGAACAGGGTGCACGTATGTCGGCAATGGATAACGCGACACGTAACGCTGGTGATATGATCGATAAGCTGACGATTGAGTATAACCGCTCGCGTCAGGCCAAGATCACGAACGAGCTGATTGAAATTATTTCGGGCGCGGAAGCGCTCTAGAAACCCGGAGAAAACCATTATGGCAAACGCTAAAGGTAAGATCATTCAGATCATCGGCGCCGTCGTTGACGTGCAGTTCGGTAACGACCTGCCACAAATTCTGAACGCGCTGACAACAGATAATAACGGCAAGATGCTGACGCTCGAAGTCGCCCAGCACCTTGGTGAAAACACAGTACGTACCATTGCGATGGACGCGACTGAAGGTCTGGTTCGCGGTCAAGAAGTCACTGACACGGACGCGACAATTCAGGTGCCCGTTGGTGACGCGACACTCGGTCGTATCATGAACGTTGTTGGTGATCCGGTTGACGAAAAAGGCCCGATCCTGACAAAGGAACGTCGCTCTATCCACGCCGAAGCGCCAGCATTCGAGGAGCAGTCAACTGCATCCGAAGTTCTGGTCACAGGCATCAAAGTTATCGACCTTTTGGCGCCATACGCCAAGGGTGGTAAAATTGGTCTGTTCGGTGGTGCTGGTGTTGGCAAGACGGTTCTTATTCAAGAATTGATCAACAACATCGCGAAAGTACACGCGGGTTACTCCGTGTTTGCGGGTGTGGGCGAGCGGACACGTGAAGGTAACGACCTTTACTACGAATTCATCGACTCTGGTGTTATCAACAAAGACGACCTGACAAAGTCCAAAGTGGCTTTGGTTTACGGTCAGATGAACGAACCTCCCGGTGCGCGTATGCGTGTTGCGTTGTCCGGTCTGACCATGGCGGAATCGTTCCGTGACCAGTCTGGTACAGACGTTCTGTTCTTCGTCGACAACATCTTCCGCTTTACACAAGCGGGTTCCGAGGTGTCAGCGCTTTTGGGTCGTATTCCTTCTGCTGTGGGCTACCAGCCAACATTGGCCACAGACATGGGCCAAATGCAGGAACGCATTACATCGACTAAGAACGGTTCTATTACCTCCGTTCAGGCGATTTATGTACCTGCGGATGACTTGACTGACCCTGCGCCGGCTACGTCTTTTGCTCACTTGGATGCAACGACAGTTCTTAACCGTGCGATTTCCGAAAAGGGTATCTACCCTGCGGTTGATCCGCTCGATTCCACGTCGCGTTTGCTTGACCCGGCCATCGTTGGCGACGAGCACTATGCAGTGGCAAACGAAGTGCAGCAGACTTTGCAGCGCTACAAGTCGCTTCAGGATATCATCGCGATTTTGGGCATGGACGAATTGTCAGAGGACGACAAATTGACCGTGACACGTGCGCGTAAACTTGAAAAGTTCCTGTCGCAGCCGTTTGACGTGGCTCAGGTCTTCACTGGCTCTCCTGGTGTTCAGGTTGCCTTGGATGACACAATCGCGTCGTTCAAAGCAGTTGTTGCAGGCGAGTACGATCACCTTCCAGAGAACGCTTTCTACATGGTTGGCGGTATCGATACAGTGATCGCTAAGGCAGAAAAAATGGCGGCTGACGCTGCTTAAGGAGGCCACTTATGGCAAACGTACAATTCGATCTGGTCTCTCCTGAACGTCTTTTGGCATCAGTAGAGGCAAGCGAAGTGCAAATTCCAGGCGCTGACGGCGACATGACGGCAATGGAAGGCCACGCGCCTACCATTACCACATTGCGCCCCGGTGTTCTGCGGGTGGTGCACAGCGGCGGGACCGATGAATATGTCGTGTCCGGTGGCTTTGCGGAAATCACAGCAAAGGGTGTGTCTGTTCTTGCTGAACAAGCGCTGCCACGCGCTGAGATGACCCAAGAGGTGTTTGATGCAATGATAGCTGACGCAAAGGCCGCGATGAAGTCTGCCGAGGAAGTGTTCAAAAACGAACCCGGCCCCGTAGATGACGCAGCCAAGCTGATTTCCGACATGGTCGCCATGGGCGGTCACATCGGTTTGTCATCGAACTAAGACCTCACATTGCAAATGTGACAGAAGGCTCCGCAGTGCGGGGCCTTTTTTCTTGGCAAAATCGTATAATTGCCCCATTGGTTGTTTATATTTTTGACAATCAATTATTAATCAGGCCGCAAATATGCGTAAATTACAAAACAATATCATCGGAATTGACCAAGGCGACGTGGTACTGTTTTCCGATTTCGAAGATGATGGGCAAATGTGGACGGGTGACGGGCCGCGTAAGGCGCTCATGGCCGTCAGCTACTCTGAACAGTATCAAACTGCGCCAAGTGTCTATGTGTCGATGTCAATGTTGGATATGTCCAATAGCGGCAATACCCGCGTCGATGTGCAGGCCGAAAATATCACTGACAAAGGTTTTGAAATCGTGTTTCGCACATGGGGCGACACGCAGGTCGCCCGCTGTCGCGTGGCATGGCAGTCCATCGGCGCAGTGCGCGCCGATGATGTCTGGGATCTTTAGGCGGAATACATTCCTTCATAGATTGGCCCGAGCGTTTTGTGATCAAACAAGGACGACACAGATGTGCCGTTCCAGGTGTTCAAAATCGCTTGACCAAACATCGGTGCTGTTGGGACAATCCGAATATTGGCGCAGGCTTTGACGGCATCTGTCGCCTCGATTGTATCGGTGATCACCAAGTTTTTCATGACTGATTTGCTAACCCGCTCAATCGCTGGACCAGATAGAACGCCGTGCGTGATGTAGGAATGTACTTCTTTTGCGCCGTGTTCCATCAGGACTTCCGCTGCTTTGCAAAGCGTGCCAGCCGTATCCACAATATCATCCACGATTAAACAAGTGCGCCCTTTTACATCACCGATGACAGTCATTTCAGCGACCTCACCTGGTTTGCCGCGACGTTTGTCGACGATGGATAGTGGGGCGCCGATACGCTGTGCCAGATCACGGGCGCGCGCAACGCCGCCCACATCAGGGGATACGACCATCAGGTCGTCGCGGTTGCCTTTGAAGTTGTGCATCACATCAAGCGCGAAAATTGGACTCGCATAAAGGTTATCAACAGGAATGTCGAAGAAACCTTGAATCTGTGTCGCATGCAGATCAAGCGTCAGAATCCGTTCAATACCCGCTTCAACCATCATGTTGGCGACCAGTTTGGCGGTAATCGGTGTGCGAGCCTTGGACCGACGATCTTGGCGGGCATAGCCAAAGTATGGAATCACAGCTGTGATGCGGGCGGCTGATGAACGACGAAGCGCATCTGCGATAATCAACAATTCCATCAGGTTATCGTTGGCAGGGTTTGATGTCGGCTGCAGGATATACATATCCTCGCCTCGGACGTTCTCATAAACCTCGACAAAAATCTCACCGTCGTTGAAACGTTCAACCCGCGCATCGACCAGCCCGACATCAATGCCGCGGTGCATGGACATACGGCGGGCGACAGCATTGGCCAACGGCTGGTTGGCATTACCAGAGATCAACTTAGGCTCATTTATGTGGGGCATGGGAAGGTGGTCCTTTGGCAGAAGGGATGCAGTTATGACAGATTCGCGACGTTGACATGGGGGTAACACACAGCCACCTTGCCGCAAACAAACAGCAGCCCACCGGAGCATAAAATGCCACATATCGACTACTTCTTTGCAACGATTTCGCCGTTTACCTATCTCAGCGGCCTTCGGGTTGACGAGATTGCGGCAAAACATGGTGCAACCGTCACCTATAAGCCGCTTGATATCATGGGGCTGTTTTCACGCACGGGTGGTTTACCGCCAAAAGACCGCCATCCAAACCGTCAGGAATACCGGCTGCAAGACATGCGCCGCCGTGCGGCTCTGATTGGCCTGCCGATTAATTTGAAACCTGCGTATTACCCAGCGAATAGTGCACCGTCTGGGTATGCAATTATTGCTGCGCAGAACGCTGGTGGTGGCGATATGGGTAAGTTGGTGCATAGCTTTGGCGCGGCCTGCTGGGCTGACGACCGCGATATCTCGCAAGACGACGTGATTAGGGACTGTTTGCAAGGCGCCGGTTTCGACCCCGCGCTTGCTGATAGCGGATTGCTGACCGGCGCTGATACCTTTGCATCCAATTTAGACGAGGCAGTCCGGCGCGGCGTATTCGGCGCACCATTCTTTATCACCGATCAAGACGAGCGGCTTTGGGGCCAAGATCGCCTTGATGATCTGGACGCGGTGTTGGCGGGCAAGACTTAAGCCCGCCAAAGTATTGGCGGGTGCTTAGGACCGCAGAACTTGCAAGAATTGATCAACCGCGTCGTGCGTCATGGACCAATCGGTCACAAAACGCCCGATCAGCGGTTGATCAGGATCGCCTGACTGCGGGTCGCCGTTCCAGACATAATAATGCGCGCCAGCATCTTGAACTTTCTTATGATCGCGGCGCGGCAGCTCGGCGAATATCATGTTTGCTTGTGGTTCAAACAATAGCGAGGCTGCGTCGTGGCCGCGCAACCCGTCCGCCAATCGCGCGCAGCTGGTATTAGCGGCAGTCGCCATGTCGTGCCAAAGATTGTCGGTCAGATAGGCTTTCATCTGCGCAGACAAATACCGATGCTTTGAAAACAAATGCCCACCGCGTTTACGCCGCAGTTCAAATTCCCACGCCAGCTTTGGGTCGAAAATTACGCAGGCTTCAACGCCCATAAGACCGTTTTTGGTACCGCCAAAGCTGACGGTATCAATGCCTGATTTCCACGTCATATCCGCAGCCGAGCAACCCAAAGACACGAGCGCATTGCAAAAACGCGCGCCATCAAGATGGGTTTTGGACCCGAAATTGCGGGCTACATCTGTCAGCGCGCGCAACTCTTCAAGGCTATGCACTGTCCCTTTTTCAGTGACCTGCGTAATAGAAACTGGCCCTCGTTGTGGGCCATGCACGCCGCGCGATTCCTCGGCTTCCATGGATGCGTGCAAAGCGGCTGGCGTCATCTTGGCGTTTTGCGCGGGCACCAATGTCAGCTTGGCGCCGGAATAGAATTCAGGCGCGTTGCACTCGTCTTCGTGGATGTGGGCCATCGGAGAGCAGAAAATTGTGTCCCACGGGTTCGCCATCGTCGCCAGTAATATCGAATTCGCGGCTGTACCTGTTGCTGTCAGATAAACCGCGGCCTCTGGGGCTTCAAATAGGTCGCGGATCATCTGCGTGACCTCGACCATCAGGCTGTCCTCGCCGTAACCCGATTGATATCCAGTGTTGGCGTCCATCATGGCCTGCATAACCGCTGGATGTGCTGGACCTGAGTTGTCTGATGCGAAAAACATTATGTTGGTTCCTTGATGATATGGTCGTCCCAATCGTCTTCGTGGACCTGATCTTCGGGGATTGTGCGGCCCTTCATTGATACGCCGGCCGCGTGGACCGTAGCAGGGTCGCCGCTGATCAATGGATGCCAGTCGTATAGGTCACGGCCCTCGTAAACCAGCCGGTAAGCACAGGTCTGTGGAAGCCAATACATGTTATCTTCCAACGTCTTAGGCGTCATGACGATGCATTCGGGTACAAATTGGTGGCGGATCGGGTATTTGGTGCATTGGCATGTATCGCCGTCGAGCAAACGACAGGACACGCGGGTTAATTCGACCTTGCCATCTTCGTCTTCAAGTTTGTTTAGACAGCATTTGCCACAACCGTCGCAAAGTGCCTCCCATTCTGGGCGGGTCAGGTCATCCATCGGGACTGTTTCCCAAAACTTGGGGCGGAACGCGTCAGACATTAGCGAGGATTTCCCGTGCTGTGACGCAGTCGGCGTCCATTTGGGTGATAAGTGGTTCGAGACCGACGAATTTCAACTCGGGTCGCAAGTATGCGACCAAAGCGACGGACACTGTGGTGCCGTATAAATCGCCCTTGAAATCGAAAATGAAAGTTTCGCAGTTCGGGCGGTTTTCGCCAAACATCGGCCGTACACCAATCGACGCGGCGCCGTTATAGCTGCCCGCATGCGGGCCATCGCGCACGTCGATTTTGACGGCGTAGACCCCAAATTTGGGCGGGTGAAGCCCGTCGATGGACATGTTGGCGGTTGGATAGCCAAGGTCGCGGCCACGCTGGTCGCCACGGATCACGATGTTTTCCAAACGGTGCCAGTGACCAAGCATTTTGGCCGCATCTGCGGGGCGGCCATCGCTCAATGCTTGGCGGATTGCTGTCGACGAGATGTCTGCGTCACCGACCTGCATCATGGGGGCGATGGTGACGCCAAAGCCCATCTCAGCCCCCATGTCAGCCAGCGTCTTTGCATTGCCCTTGCGCCCTTGGCCAAAACAGAAATCGGCTCCAACCACGACGTGTTTCAGACCAAGTTGATCCGCGATAATTGTCTGTGCAAAATCACGGGCTGATAGGGACGCGAGGGTGTCATTGAACGGCACTTCATAAAGTTTTTCAACACCAAGTTTTTCTAACCGGTGCGCCCTTGCTTCGGCGTTCATCAGTCGGAACGGATTGAAATCATTTGAGAAATAGCTGCGCGGGTGCGGCTCGAACGTCATTATTCCCAACGGCGCGCCTGCGTCTGCGGCGGCCTTGCGGGTCAGGTCGATTACTGCTTGATGCCCAAGGTGCACGCCATCAAAATTACCAATCGCAGCGGCGGCGCCGCGATCGTTTGGATCTATGAAATGTGTGTCACGAATAATGCGCATGGTATTGCGTATCGCGCCTTTAACGGGCGTGCAAGTTCAGGTCGCGCGCTTAGTCGAATTTACGGCTCGGGGCCAAGACGACGGCTTCGCCGACGAGCACCTTTTTGTCGTTCACAAGGCAGCGTGTGTTCATGGTGACGCGGCGTTTTGAATGGTCGATGTCGATGACCTCAACCTCGGCTAAAACCATGTCGCCGGGGCGCACGGGGGCGAGGAATTTCAAGGATTGGCCAAGGTAGACCGTTCCGTGTCCGGGAAGCTGTTCACCGATGACCGCGGACACCAATCCGGCTGTTAGCATGCCGTGGGCGATGCGGCCGCCAAAGATGGTGTCTTGCGCATAGTCTTCATCGAGGTGGACAGGATTCCTGTCGGTGGACACTTCAGCGAAAAGTTCAATATCCCGGTCAGTAATAATCTTACGGATCGACCGCGTCATACCGATTTCGATGTCTTCGATGCAGATCGTGCCGCGTGGTGCGTTGTCCAACATTTCATTCCCGCCGAGTAATAAAAGAATACCCAAGTGAGGGCTGTTGTAACTTTATTACTTTGCAGGCGCAGAAAGTCAAGTCCTAGCGCAGGAACCCAATCGCAAAGGTCGGTGACATCATTTCCGTTTCCAAATAAGCACTTAGCGCCGCTGGATCGGGGTCTTGTGCCGTCTTTGTCTCGGTTGCGGCTAGGCCGCCGGTGATGAAAAGCGTGTCTAGGTCTTCTTGCATGCCGCCGAGGACGTCGGTGCCGATTCCATCGCCGATGCAGATGATGCGTGGCTCGGATGTAAGAAGATCCAACCCAGCAAGCCGCAGCCGCGCTAGGTCGTAGATCGGTGGGTGAGGTTTGCCGAAATACAGGCTTTCGCCGCCCATTTCAGTATAGAGCGCGGCCAATGCACCAGCGCACCATTCGCGGGTTTCACCACGGTCAACGATGATGTCGGGATTGGCGCAGAGCAGCTTGAGGCCACGTTCGCGCGCGAGCAGAAAGTCGGCACGATTAACCTCTGGATTGGCTTGCGTATCGAAGGGGCCGCAGCAGACGATGCCTGTGGCTTGTGATAGTGAAACCTGTTGAATGTCGATAGGATTATCTAGCAGTGACAGTGGTTTAAAGAAATCTGCGTCGCGCACTGGTTCGCCCATGAACCAGACTTTTTCACCGACAACACCGCCAAACATCGCAGCGCGCGCGCTATCGCCGGAGGTCGCGATTGTGTCGTAGCTGTCGTCAGGAATACCGATGCCTTTGATCTGCTCAGCCACGGAAAACCGTGGGCGCGGGGAGTTGGTGACGAGCACGACAATGCCACCTTCAGCGCGGAATTTTTGCATCGCGGCGACGGCTGCGGTGAAGGCTTCGATCCCGTTGTGCATGCACCCCCACAGGTCCACAAATGCGGCGTCATAATTGTCTGATATGTCAGAAAAATGGCTGATGATCTTGGTCATGAGGAACCTGTCTGTTGGGGTAAAAGGGCTGTATTTTTTGCATAAGTTTCGCAAAAGTTTTGCATATGTCACACAAAAGGGGCGCACGCGGCGCCCCAATTTGTAAAGTTTAAGAGGTTTTTAGGTTTGGAATGATCTGTTTCTTCCGGCTCATGACGCCGGGCAGCACAACTGTATCGCCTGAGACTGTCGCGCCAAATGATGCTTCTGCCACTGTCTTGGACAGCGCGTTCGGGATCATCATGGTGGCTTCTTCATTCAAGATGTCCACGACGAAAAGCAGGACTTGGTCAACGCCATCTTCAGTCGCTACTGCGGTCATCGATGCCATGATGGATGCCTTGCGGTCCAGCACGATGGCGGGCGCAGTGGTTTCCAAAACCGAGACGCGGAATTTGGTGTCGCCGACGGCGTATTCTTTGCTGTCCATGCGCAAAAGTTCTGCGTCAGAGAATGAAGACACGTCTGATTTGGCCTCAAACATTTCTGTCGCGTAGGCAGCCATGTCGATTTGCAGATCAGCAGCGAGAGATTGCGCCAGTGCCTTGTCCACAGCGGTGGTCGTCGGCGAGCGGAATCCCAGCGTGTCGGAAATGATGCATGACAGCATCAAGCCCTTGATCGCGTCTGGCATGTGCGCTGCATGGTCGCCCATCAGGTTGTGCATGATCGTAGCTGTGCAGGCCAGCGGACGGATCGTGATGTCGATTGGTCCAGCCGTTTCCAGACCGCCAACGAGTTTGTGGTGGTCGATGATCGCGATCACGTTTGCGCCGTTGATGTTGGCAGGCAATTCTGCAGGGTTGTTGGTGTCAACGATCACGACGGCTTGGCCGTCTGCCACGTCTGTGATGATCTGCGGCAGATCAAAACCCCAGCGTGTCGCCACAAACCCCGCTTCTGTGTTTGGTGTGCCCAAAAGTCGTGCTTCGGCTGTGTTGCCGGTGTGGTTCATGAACCATTCCCAGATCAGCGGAGAGCCGAGGGAATCAGTGTCGGGCGATTTGTGCCCAAAAATCAGAGTTGTCATTGTTTTATTCCGTTAAATCAGGGAGGATTTAATCGGCTTATAAAAGGGAATGCCATGGCTGTCACGTTGCAGATTGCCCATGGCTGGTATGGTGCATGACGAAACCACGCGAGGCGGATTTATATGCCCCTGTGAAGGCATTTTTGACACGCCAAGACTATGTCGTAAAAGGCGAGGTCGGGGCTGTGGATGTCATGGCTGTGCGCAAAGGCGAGGCGCCGGTTTTGGTCGAACTGAAGTTGGGGTTTTCATTGACGTTGTTCCATCAGGGTATTGACCGATTGTCGGTGACTGATTTGGTTTACGTGGCTGTCCCCGAAAAGGACGGCAAGGCTGCGATCCGCGCGCTTAAGGACAATGTGAAACTGGCGCGCCGCGTTGGCTTGGGGGTTTTGACGGTGCGTTTGCGCGATGGTCATGTGACTGCACATGCCGATCCTGGTGGATATGTGCCGCGCAAGCAGCCAAAATCTGCGAAAAAGTTGCTTAAGGCGTTTGAGCGCCTAAAAGGTGATCCCAATGAGGGCGGTGCCACGCGCCATGGTTTGGTCACTGGATATAGGCAAGATGCGTTGCTATGTGCCCGATTTTTGGCGGTGCATGGTCCCAGCACAGGCGCCAAGGTTAAGGCATGGGCAGAAGTTCCCGCCGCGACCAGCATCATGGCGAGCGATCACTATGGCTGGTTTGTGCGGGTGGCGCGCGGGGTCTATGATCTGACGGATGTGGGCCGAAAGGGCCTTGCTGATTGGGCTGATGTTTAGGACTGGTCCGCAGTCAGTCAGCGTTCAATCGTTCCAGCACATCGTGCCCTTGTTGTTTAAGGAAATACAGGATGTCGATGAAGATCCAGTTTTCCGCAAGCTTGTCGCCGTCCCGCCGGTAGATATCGACGACGCGCATCTCGGACCGTGGCCCTGCGGGCAAGCCCATGTAGCCGCCTGTGGGTGTCACCGACAGGTTCGCCCAGCCGAAAAACCCACCGTAGTTGCCTTCGGCAAGCCGTGCGATGTGTCCGTGGAACTGGCGGTCTGCAAGCTGGGTTCGGAAGGGGCGTTGGTGTTGGTCGATATAACGGTCGATGGTGTAGGTCGCCCCAATCCCGTCTGGTCCCCACCAGATCATGTCGTCGTGCCAGCAGTGTGATAGTTCCGTTTGCGGCGTCGCATCGCGTGGGGCGCTGACGTCTGCGGCGTTGGAATTCGCGTCGATGTCTCCGATCATTCGGTTGATCAGCGTGAGCGTTTCAGTTCCGTCAGCCGCCCCATCATAGTGCAGCCCGTCGTGCGTGCGCGGTCCGGGTTGGATCAGGTGTTGGCCGCTTTGCGGGGGAAGGGGCTGTAGCCCTGCTTGGTGCATCAGGTGGATCAGGTCGCAGAACATCGCGGTTTCGACGATCTTGCCATCCAGCACGCGGTTGAATTCCGCGTAGCGCAGCATGGTGATTTTGCGGCTGGGCGGGATGTTCAGGAACGGTTGGTCAAATAGCCCCATCAGGTGCCCCATGGACACGACCCAAATGCCCTCTTCACCGTCCAGTGAGTTCTCATTTGCAAAAAAGATGTCTTCGCGACGTTGCACCGATGACATAGCTGTCAGGAACGGTGTCCAGAACGCCGACGCCACATTTGCCGCCCCATATTGTTCGTAAAACGGGTGCATCCCGCGCCAGTGCCAATCAGGTGAAACCCTTTCGAAGAGGATAGCGCCGATAGTGCCGGCGTCAGCCGTACCCATCGCCGCGTAATGGTCACGGACCAAACGCTTTGCAGCATGTATCATCCTTTAACGGCTCCTGCTGTGAGTCCTGATACGATCTGGCGTTGGAATACCATCACCATCACAAACAGGGGTGCTGTGATTGACACAACGGCCGCGACTGCGAACATAACGTTGCCTTTGGTTTGTGTGGTCCCAAGGAAGGATGCCAATTTTGGCACCATGGTTTGGTTGTCCTTGGACAGCAACATAGAGGTCACCGCAAAGTCGTTATAGGCGAGCAGGAAGCTGAACAGTCCTGTTGTGATCACACCGGGCCACATGACAGGGATAATGACGTGCCGGAAGGCTTGGAACCGTGTACAGCCATCGACCATTGCAGATTCGTCCAGATCCTTGGGGATGTTTTTGAAGAACGCGTGCAGCATCCACAGTGTGAACGGTTGGTTGATTGCCACAAGCACGATTATCGTGGTCGATAGGCGTCCCCAGAGGTTATATTCAAAGAACGGCAGCAAATAGCCTGACACGAGCGTGATTGGTGGCATCGCCCGAAAGATCAGAGCGAACAGCAAGAACCAGAATGCGTAGCGATTTGTCGACCGTGATAGCGCATAGCCACCCAAAGTCCCGCAGGTCAGTGAGATCGTCACAACAAAGAAACACACGATGAACGAATTGAGGGTAGCGCGCCAAAATTCTTCTTCGACGAAGGCACCATAGTATCCGTCACCGGTAAAGCTGCCGCCGGTTTCTGCTTGCGTCAGCCCGCCGAAAAGCGCGTTGGCCCAGTTGGCTTTGGAAAAGAAGTCGCCTTCGACTTTGAACGACCCCCACAAGGTCCAGATGAATGGAAAGGCAGCCAGCACCAGCCAGAACATCAGGAATGATGTGGCAAGGAACTTAACCGAGAGCGGTTGCGCTGTGGCTTTGTTGGCCATGTGTATCGCCCCTTAGCTTGGTTTTGAAAAGTCGCGGTAAGTACGGATCAGCACTGGCGACAAAAGGATTGCGATGCCGATGATCGTCAGCACGGATGTGGCAGCTGCAGATGACAGCAGTCGCGTTTCCCCGCCCAGATCGTTAAAGATCGCATAGGATAGCGATGTTGCGTGCGCCTGTGCGCTGAACGAGACGATTGGTTCAAACACCCGAAAGTTATCCATCAGTTGTATCAGCGCCACGAAGGTTACCAGCGGGAACAGGTGTGGGATTACCACATACCGGATACGTTCCCACCGGTTTGCCCCGTCAATCATCGCCGCCTCTAGGCTTTCGCTGTTGACGGTTTGTAGCCCTGCATAGAACACCACGAACGCAAACGGTGCTGCGTGCCAGATGCCGTAGACCATCAGCATGATCCACATCAGCGGCGTTGACGCCTTGACCGAAAGATCCGGATTATTAGTCAACCATTGCAGCCCCGCGCCCAAGATCCCACGCGCATCGACCATCCAAAATAGGATCAGTGATCCTACCAGTGGCGTCACGATGAACGGTAAGAGTGTCAGGAAAATAGTTGGTCCTTTGAGCGCTTTGGCCACAGAATTGACCGCGACTGCGATAAAGAACCCAAGGATGATTGTCAGCGGTGTCACGACAAAAGTGTAGGTCAGCGTGAACGCCATCGCCTTATAGAACGGTAAATTCATTAGGTTTTTGCCGAAATCAGGCAGCCCGTCGGCGCGTACCCAAGCAGATGCGACTTCGGAAAATGCTAGATGGTTCCGGTCTTTGTAGATGTCCAAACCAGCCCATTTACCAAGCGGTTTGTCGGCTTGCAGCGCTTGGGTGGCTTCTTGGTCAATCGAGGTGACGGGCGTGCACCCAAATGGTCCACAGTTTTCAACCGTTACGAGCACCTGTTCGTGTGACGTATACAGCGATTGCGTGACCACAGAGACCACAGGCAGCGCGATAAATAAGAGCATAAGAAAGGCCGAAGGTAAGACAAACCAGAAGAAAGTTGCATGTTTCATGATATGTCTCTGACGCTGTTGGGCCCAAGGTTAGGGCCAAAGTTGGGGAGCGGCCGTGAAAAGTAAGGTGCGTTCGGGCCAGCGGGCCAGCCCAAACGCGGGAGTTATTACTGCAAGAAGCCCTGCTCGGTTGCTGCAGCTGTGTAGGCTGCTTCAATGTCCGCCAGTGCCTGCTCTGCGGATTCGTTGCCTTGCAAGAAGTCAGCGATATTATCCCCAGCTGCTGTGTGCAACAGACCCATGAATGGCAGCATTGGATATGGGCTTGCGCCTGCTGCAACGGTTGCCAGAACGCCTTGGTTCACTGGCTGTGCTTCAAAACCGTTCATCAGCCATACTGCTTGGGACATGGTTTCGTCGTTCAGCAGTGCAGGCGATGTGGCGTGTGCCATGGCTTGGAATGTTGCCGCAGCGTCTGCATCAGAGATGTTTTTCGCCACTGTCCAGCCGTCCCACCAAAGCGTGGAGGCCGCATTGCCACTGTCACCAACTGTCAGTGGCCCACCTGCGACTGTGTTGGAATAGACGGCCATTTCAGAGCCTTCGTCATCCATCAAAACGCCTGTCCGACTGCCCCACATGTTCATCAGGGCAACGTTGCCTGCTTCCCATTCTGAAGACGTCGCGTTGCTGTCGTGTGTCAGGTAATCTGGGTTCATGTAGGCTGTCAGTGCCTTCATCATTTCCAGTGCTTCAACGCCCTCTTCGTTGTTGATCGACACGTTTGCAGTTCCTGCTTCAAAGAATTCGCCACCAGTACCGAGGTACATGTTTACGAATTCTTCTGCGAGGTTCCAGCCCGCTGCATATGCGCCGCCAACTGGGTTTTCCATGATGCCTGCGGCGCGAATTGCTTCGGCTGCTTCAAGAACACCTTCGTAAGATGTTGGCGCGTCCATGCCGACTTGTGCAAGCATATCGCTGCGGTACACAAGATGCTGTGCGTTGGCCATAAAAGCCACAGCCATCACCTGACCGTCGACTGTGATCAGCTGATGCGACGGGATGTCTGCGCCGTAAATGGCGACCAGATCATCAAGCGGGCGCACCACGTCTTCGTTGATCAAAGCAACGATGGACGAGTTGGCAACCACTGCGGATGTGTATTCCGCTGGGTTACCTGACATGCCCGCGAGGTTAATCTTTTGGTGATCAGCGGTCAGGTTTGCCTCTGCGTCAATACCGCTTGCACATGCAAGAGCCGCTGCTGCAACCGATTGGATTGCTGGGAATTCGTTGCCTACGATGTTCACGCGGCCATCTGTCATAGCGCAAGTGTGGCCGTCGGCCATTGCTGTGGTGCCCATGAGAACGGCAGTTGCGGTCCCCAGTGTGGCAATCTTAAATACGTTCATAAGTTCACTCTCCGTTGTCAAAAGCGCCCCGTCTTTGCGGGATCGTGTTTCGTAGCGTGTTTGAAGCAACCCGAATCACGAGCGCTTTTTGCATACGTGTGCAATTTAACGATTGATCTGGCCGTTCGTGCAAGTGTTATTCTTGTGTAACCATTATTTTTTACGTTTATCAATTGAGCTATTGCTTGATTAACGGAATCGCGGCAGTGTTTTGCAAACGTATGCAAAATGTCTGATTTCAGGGGGCACCGATGGCCGAAATTCAACTGCGCAATGTGAGCAAGCGATGGGGCGACTTTATTGGCGTGCATGATTTCAATCTGACGATTGCGGATCAAGAGTTTCTTGTGTTGCTCGGCCCGTCGGGCTGCGGCAAGACGACAACGATGCGCATGATTGCGGGTCTTGAGGACGCATCTGGCGGCGATATTATCGTTGATGGCAAGCGGATCAATGATCTGGACCCTAAGGATCGCGATGTCGCGATGGTGTTCCAGTCATATGCGCTTTACCCCAATATGAACGTCTATGAGAATATTCGCTTTCCCCTAAAGGTCCGTAAGGTTGCCGGCGACCATGACGCGTTGGTCAAGCGTGCCTCTGCGATGGTCGAACTGGATGAGTTTCTGCACCGCAAGCCAGCCGAGTTGTCTGGTGGTCAGCGTCAGCGTGTAGCATTGGCCCGCGCGGTTGTGCGTGAACCAAACGTGTTTTTGATGGACGAGCCGTTGTCGAATTTGGATGCCAAGCTGCGTGTTAGTACCCGCGCCCAGATTAAGAACCTGTCCCATGAATTGAAGACCACTACGATTTACGTGACCCATGATCAGATCGAGGCGATGACGCTGGCTGACCGCGTTGTTGTGATGAACAAGGGTATGGTCCAGCAGGTTGGTACCCCGACTGAGATTTACGACATGCCCGCCAATACGTTTGTTGCTGGCTTTATCGGCAGCCCTGCGATGAACCTGATTGATGGTGATCTGCAAGACGGCACCTTTACCACCGATATGATCAGCATTTCGGGTCTGCGCACGGATGTGTCTGGTTCTGTCACGCTTGGCTTTCGCGCCGAGGATGCGCAGGTGTCGGATGGCAACGCGCAAGCGAATTCGGTGGTTTATTCGCTGGAGTTGCTGGGCGAGGCCACGATGGTCACAATGCGAGCCGGTGGGACGATTTTGTCGGTCAAATCTGGCAAAGATTACCGCATCAAGATCGGCGAACCTGTGTCTGCGACGATTAGCGCGGACATTTGCCACCTGTTCGATCGCACCAGCGGGGAGCGGATGTAATCATGGCCGGCGCACGCCCTCAACAAGCAGTTTTGACCCGCGATACTGATATGTCCAAAACCAACGAGACCCGTGCCGTCATCGAAGACATGGTCGATGGTCTTAACGATCACCGCATCGGTGATATCGGCGAGTTTTTCGCCCAGTCGTTTCGCTGGATGGGCAACACTGGGTGCGGGTCTAAGACTGGCTTGCAGCAGTTTCAGGACAACTGGCAAAAGCCGTTTCAGGCCGCGTTCCATGATAAGGTTTGCGTCGATGAGGCCCGTTTGTATATGGGCGAATGGGCGGCTGCGTTTGGTCACCAAAAGGCGACGCACGGCGGTATGTTTATGGGCATTGCCCCGACGGGTAAGCGTATTGATATCCGCTACATGGATTTCTGGAAAGTCGAGGATGGTCGCATCACTGACAACTACGTCATGGTCGATTTTCCGCATGTGATGGCTCAACTCGGTGTTGATTGCTTTAACGGCGAGGGCTGGGAAGCGTTCGACAATGGGACCAAATCTCCGCCCACCCCATAATTTGATTTTAATTCGCTAAAGGATAGCGCATGACTGTTCGCCACCTGAAAACTGCCCGCTCTGCTTCTGATCGCGCTGATGATGATACTAAAGTCCGCGCGATTGTGGAAAATGGCCTGAAGGATATTGACGACCGCGGCGATGCGGCTGTCCGCGAGATGTCTGAAAAGTTTGATAACTATTCGCCCACCTCATACCGGTTGTCGTTGCCCGAGATTGAGGCATTGATGGCCCGCGTGCCGGACCGCGACATGTCTGATCTGAAGTTCGCCCAAGCACAGGTGCGCAATTTCGCCCAAGCCCAGCGTGACAGCATGTTGGATATTGAGGTTGAACCGATGCCTGGTG
>Ga0075441_10000283_pt1 | contig 26054 bp, 25 predicted proteins | sample CoawatmetaG00DNA_FD_71582 | JGI IMG/M metagenome (GOLD analysis project Ga0075441, IMG submission 71582) | Marine microbial communities from the West Antarctic Peninsula - Coastal water metaG002-DNA | ecosystem: Environmental > Aquatic > Marine > Coastal | place: Atlantic Ocean: West Antarctic...
CCCTTTGCGCGCAGTCTTTGCTCGAAAGACTCCAGATAGCGGAACCGAACCGGATCATTCTGATCGGCGCCGTTTTGCCTCAAGCTTTCCAGCAAGGAGGGGCCGGGGGCTTCGCTCATGGTCAATCACCTTCCCCGGTTTCAGTATCCTCAGCCGACGAAGGCGCCCGTGGCACGGTACTGATTTCCACCCGCCGGTTCTGGGCCCGGGATTCGGCATCGACGTTGGGTACTGCCGGGTGGTGAGGACCAAAGGCGGCAGCGAATACCCGGTCATTGGGCAAACCCAGCTCTGTGAGGGTTCGGGTAACCGTCAGGGCCCGCTGAGCCGACAGGCCCCAGTTGTCCTGATAACGATTGCCCGGATGCATCGGCAAGTCGTCGGTGAATCCGCTCACCATCAGCAGTTCATCGTGCTGTTCCAGGTAGGCCTGTAACGGGCGAATCAGTGATTCCAGTACTTCTTCACCTTCGGCCTGCAACTGATCTGAATTCAGCTCGAACAATACGTTCCCGCTGATGCCGATACGGCCATCGCGGAACGTCACCAGACCTTTGGTGAGAGGGTCTTCGAGAGCTTGCTCCAGGGCCATCCGGCGCTGCTCTTCGGCTTCCCGCTTCTCGATCTCCTCGGCCAGGGACTGGCTGAGCTCCAGCTGAATGCCGATCACCCACACAAGAATCAGCGCCAGAATACCCACCAAAGCAGCCATCAGGTCCGAGAAAATGGCCCAGACCGGTGCCGATTGCTGTTCGCCGCCTTCCAGCTGTTCCATCACCCGGCCTCGCTGGATTCTGCCCGGCGCAGTGCCGCAGCGGCATCAATCACATCTTTCTGGGCACTGACGCTGAGATCAATCACTTCGCGGGCCTGGGCGACGTAGTAGGCCAGCTGCTCATCGTGTCGAGTGCCGGCCTTGTCCAGCGCTGCCTGGATATCCGCCAAGCCGGCGATGACCTGCTCGTTGGACTGGCTGAACAGCTCAATGGCCTGCATGAACGCATCGCTCAGGGCGCCGACTTCCTGGCTGCTGCCAGTAATGTCGTCGCCCAGTTTGCCCAGTTGCTGGCTCTGCTCCTGGATCAGGGTGTTGAAGCGTTCGCTGATACCGGTCAGGGTTTCGCCGGCGCCGCTGATCAGGGTATCCACCGCCTCCCGCTGGCTGTTGGCGGTGCTGCGCTGGTTCTCCAGCAGGGTGTCCAGTTCCTGAACCAGTCGCTGGCGTTCCTCCAGCAGCTCGTTTTCCCGCTCGCTGTTGCGGGCGATTTCCGACTGCAGCTGTCGGATCACCTCGGCGGCGGCCTTCGGTGTTTCCGAGGCAGTCTCAATCAGGCGGGTCATGGGCGCTTCCAGTGCAGTGCCCAGTTCACTCAGGTGGCGTGCTGCTGTGGCTTCCAGTTGTTCCATTCGCTCGTTTGCAGCCCGGGCTCGTTCGCTTTCCTGTTCCCGGAGTTGATCGAGCTGAGCGCCAACGGTGCTGAGCAGTTCCGCCAGCCCGGCCTGTTGCTGCTCAATCAACCCGGTGCCGCTGGTCTGGAAATGGCTTTGGTATTGAGTCAGCGCCTCATTGAATGCTGCCAGCATGTCGTCACTTTGAGCCTGCTGTCGGGCCAGACCGGCCTGCCAGTGTTGCGACACCTCAGCTCCGGCATTGTTCAGGCGTTCACAGCTCTGTACCAGTTGTTGCTGCTGTTCCTTGAGCCAGGTTTGGTGCTGGTCGTTGATGGCGCCAAGCCAGGTGTGGAGTTGTTCCTGCAACTGGCTTTGAGTTTGTTCGTTCTGCTTTGAGAGGGTCGCCACCGTCTCCTGGTTCTGGGCCTGTTGTGCAATCAGATTCTGCTGCCAGCGTTCGCCCGCCTCCGTGGTAACTGCCTGAAACCCGGAGATCAATTCCGTGAGTTGTTCACGGGCATTATCTGCCCAGCTTTGTTGCAGGCCGTGAGCATCCTTCTGAAGTTGCTCCAGGGCCTGGACAACTATGGGCTCAATCCGCTCTGACGCCTGCTTTGCAGTGTTGTCCAATGCCGTTGTCAGGGAGTTGGCTACGGAGTCGGCCAGGGTCTGATAGTGGCGGCCGACCGTGCTGTGGAATTCCTGCTGGTTGTGAGTCAGGGACTGTTCCAGTTGCTGGCCAAGTTGCTCCATGCGCGCCGTCATGCGTTCCATGGCCGAGGCCATTTCGGGCAGGGCTTTGGCCTGGCTTTCCAGTGCCTGAAACGCCTGGTGGCGTTGATGATCTGTAGATAGATGATGCAGCTTGTCTCGCAGCGCACTATCCAGGGCGCGGGACGCCTGCAACCGGTCCCGGCGGCTCAGGGTGGAGGCCAGCCCCAGCATAGCGGAGGCGGCCACACCGGCAATGGAGGTGCCAAAGGCGAGACTCAAACCGGCAATCGGTGCGGCCAGTGCGCTGCGAATAGCGCTCAGTTCGGTGCTGTTATCCAGGGCCGAGGCGGCGCCGCCAAGGGTCACAATCATGCCCGCAAAGGTGCCCAGCAGGCCCAGCATCACCAGCAGGCCGGTCAGGTAGGGTGTCAGTTGCGGGCCGGGTAATGCGGCGGCATGGCCCTCGATTCGCCGTTGCACCGGGAACTGCATCGGAGCGGGCAGTGTGCCAAGCCAGTGGTTAACCTGCTCCTGGCTTTCAGGTAACTGATGAACCTGTGCGTTCAGTTCGCGGGTCTGTCGGCGGAAATTCACCAGTTCGCCAAAGCCGAGACAGTAAACGGCGCCAATCAGCCCGGTAAACGCCAGCGCCAGCAGGTCGGAACCGACAAATCCGGCACCAATCCAGGCTACCACGGCCAGGCCGATGGCAAACGCCAGGGTAAAGAACAGTTTACTCATGGGGTGTTGTTAACCTCTTTGTGGCAAGCCTCCAGCAAACCCAGAACCGGTTCCAGCCGAACATCCAGTTCAGCGAGTAACAAAGACTGCGCTTCCTCGCAGTAACGGTGGAACCAGTCGGCTGTTGTGGCCGGGGTAGGGCTTTGCTCCGGGGTGGTCGATCGGTGCTCGAATCGTTGTTCAAGTACCTTGGGAATATGGGAAAAACACTGTGCGGTATACCCGGCCATCGTTTGATCAAACACGGCGTCCAATTCGGCCAGGTGGGCCAGCTTCGGGCCCTGATCTTTCATCGATTTTCGAACCTTGTCCCTCAACTGACGGCTGTTGGCCGCCACTTTGCGTTGGAGTGCGAGCCAGGCATTGAGAGCGGCTTCAAGCTCGGGTTCACCGTCAAACTCCAGATCGGAGCCAAACCCGCGAATACGCTGAACCAGTGCCCTGCGTATTGTCGCCAGCTCATCGGTTAACCGGTCTACCACGGCGCCCTGAGGCGTGCCTGGCTGTTTCGCCCGATAACCTATGGCCGCATCCAGGGTCATGGTGTCGCCCAAGCCGAACAGCCGGCTCAGTCGCTCACCAAAGCAGGGAAGTTGCTCAGGCGCAGCAAATGCCCCGGATCGGGACAGTTGATCTAGCAGTGCATTTCGGGGCCCTATTGGGGCACGGTTTTGCTGGGTCATTGGTTTACTGATTGACCGGGCCGTTTGGTAGAAAAGGACGCTATTCTACTGGCTAAGACCGATGAAACATAATGACCGTAGGGAAAGTTGCTAATTCAGCCCGTAGCGGCGTTCGCGCTCAAACCGGAAAAAGCCCTCGTCCTCTTCCCGTTCGATGGTCGGAGCAGAAAACCCGAAATGTTCCTGTCGAAGATCCGTTAATGCGGCCTCCAGTTGATCGCCGTTCAGGCGGTTCTCCAGGGCACGTCTTTCGGCCATGTAAGCTTTGCCTTTCTGCCATTTTTCTTCCCGGCGCTGGTCTTCCTCGGCCAACTGGCGAACGGCTTCTTCGGAGTAGCCTATCTGGCGGCGCAGGTTGTTGATGGCCTGCTGGCGTTCTTCAGCCGGCAGGTCGGCCAGTTGCCGTTGCACGCTGTCCATGGCAAACAGGGCGTGGCCGGTCGCACCGGAACCCGCCAGTTGCCGGGCCAGATCGGCGCCATAGAGTTCGTCTGCGGTGGTCTGCAGCTGGTGAGCCAGTTCGGTCAGTGGCATCTGGTTGGCCTGGTCCAGCCGCGCCAGAGTCTGCTGGAACTGGTCCGATTTGGCTTCCACCGGGTTCTGCTCCTCGGCCCAGATCTGGCTTGTCAGGGGGCCGAAAATCGCTTCCCGTTGCTGCCAGAGTTCGGCGTAGCGTTCCATGTCCGGCAGCCCTTGCAAACGAAGCTCGTGATTGTCGAGCCACCGGTTGTAGCGGTCCAGCTTGGCCATTAACGCGAAAATGTTGTCGGCCAGTTCCGGAAAAGCCGTGGTGATGGCGGTCTGGAAAAGTTCGTTACCGGAATCCGGATAACGCGCCAACAGGTTTCGGCGTTCGTTATACAGACGTGCCTGGGTGGCCGGCTCGGTGATGGTGTCGCCGTACAGTTCCGTACTTAACGGCCAGTTCAACAACGCGTTGGTCGCCGCTTTGGGTTGGCTCGGTGGTGGGCGTCGCTGCCGCACGCGAGGGGGTGGAACCATTGGGTGCTTGCATAGCCGCCGGCTTTGATGACTCGGGCCAGTAATGAAAACCGCCCGCAATCACTAAGGCCAGGGCACCGAGCGCCAATACGGAATTGAGTGGTTTCATTGCAGCTGTCCTGCCAGTGGTATTGCAGAATGTGGTCCCGGCCGATGCTCGGCCGGGACGCTGGGGCTTCAGAGAAGCGGTTGCAGTTTCGGCCAGATCAGATCAGCGATCTTTTTCGATCCACTATCCGCCGGGTGGATACCATCAAAGATGATGTCCCGGTCGTTGATCACCCAGCGCGGATCCACAAACGTGCAGTCCAGTACCGAGTTCTCGCAGGCCCGGGCCAGTGTGGCATTACCGTAGTCGACTGCCTCTTTCATGTCGTCCAGCCGGAACAGGCCGTTCTTGGTGTAGTAGTAGCCGGTCAGAATGCCGTTCTGAACGCCGGCTTCCGCCATCTCGTTCAGGAAATCGACGCCTTCCACATAGATATCATCGATGAAATCCCGGCATTGCTGACTCAGGCGCCCGAAGCGCCACCAGGGTGTCTTGCAGTTGTTGGAGTTGAAGGCAATCGCCGGAATCAGAATGTCATTCCCGCCGGCATCACCCACAATGGTTTTGATATCCGGGTTATCGGTAACTGCTTCCCGGAACTGATTAGGAATGGACGGGGCAATCAGCTCTCCGGACAGCTCTGCACCGGAGACCGTGTAGCGCCGGAAGGTTTCGCCGGCTTTGGCCTCCAGCTGATTCTGGATTTCACCGGAGAGGGCAAAGATGGAATCACCAACGAAAACCACCTGGTCGTTGTCGGCGTCGGTGACCTTGTCGTTGCTGAGCAGATAGCCGAGCTCACTGCAGCCGGTAAACAGCAGGGCCGCGCCCAGCGCCATGGCTGGCTTGAAGGTTTTGCCCAGGAACCCGGGCAGGAACGAACGGTGTTCATTAGTTGTCATTGTTTGAACTCCTTGTGTAAGGGATAGACGGTCCGTCTATGGGTACTGCCTATTCAATATCGTCCACAGGCGCCGGTTTGCAGAATGGGAGAAGGGGCTTCGCGGTTGTCAGATCCGGCCATCTGGCGGTCATTGTGAACCGCATCTCACTGCTTGACCTGCCTCAAATGTCGCTCAGCCACGGCTTGTATTTTTTCCATCAGCGTCAACTATAGGTAATCAGAGAAACCTCTTTGGTCAGATGCGAGGAGCGCCATGGATTTTAAAGACTATTACGCCGTCCTCGGTGTGAGTGAGTCTGCCACACCCGAGGAGATCAAGAAGGCCTACCGTAAGCTGGCGCGGAAGTACCACCCGGATGTCAGCAAAGAGGCCGACGCGAGCGACCGTTTTAAAGATGTGGGCGAAGCGTATGAAGTGTTGAAAGACCCCGAAAAACGGGCCGAGTACGACCAGTTGCGCAAGTACGGTGCCCGCGCCGATGGCTCATTCCAGCCGCCACCGGGCTGGCAGAGTGCCTCGGGCTTTGGCGGTGGAGGATACACCGAGGCCGACGCTCGCCAGTTCAGTGATTTTTTTGAGGAAATCTTCGGCGGTGGCCGGCGTGGAGGCTTCGGGGGTGGCGGTTTTCACCAGAGCATGAGAATGCGGGGCGAGGATGTGCATGCCCGGCTGGCCCTGTTTCTTGAAGAGGCTTTTAACGGTTGCGAGAAACAGGTGTCGTTCACGGTTCATGAACCGGATGACCATGGCCGCCTGATACCACGCCAGAAAACCCTGAAAGTAAAAATCCCTGCGGGCATGCGGGAAGGGCAGCATATCCGGCTGAAGGGCCAGGGCGCACCCGGAATTGGTGGAGGTGAGCCTGGCGATCTGTTTATCGAAGTGGAACTGGCGCCCCACCCTCACTTCAGTGTTGAGGGCCGGGATGTGCTGCTTACCGTGCCGATTTCGCCGTGGGAAGCCGCCCTGGGGGCAACGGTCACAGTGCCAACGGTGACCGGAAAGGTGAATGTGAAGGTGCCGAAGGGGGCCACCAGCGGGCGCAAACTCCGGCTCAAGGGCAAAGGCTTTCCGGGCAAACACCCGGGCGACCAGATTGTGGTACTGCAAGTGGCCATGCCCGAACAGCACACGGCGGAAGCCGAAGCACTCTACGAGAAGCTGGCTGAGCTGGAGAAAGGCTTTAATCCGCGCAGCAAGCTGCACGTGTGAGGGAGGCGAACATGACGAGCAAAGACCGGATTCTGATGGTGGAAGTCACCGACACCGATGGCAGCACCTTCTCGCTTCGGGAAATCTGCGAACGCGGGGGCTGCCATGCAGAGTTTGTGATCAAACTGGTGGACTATGGAGTCATCGCGCCACTGGACGAGGTGCCGGAAGTGCGCCAGTGGCAATTCGACGTGGCCGCATTGAGTCGCCTGCAGAAAGCGCTGCGCCTGCAGCGGGATCTCAAACTCAACCTGCCCGGGCTGGCCATGTCGCTGGAGCTGCTGGACGAAGTACAGGGCATGCGGCGGGAGGTGGACCGCCTGAACCAACGCATTCGTCAACTGATGGGCGAGTAGCGGTATTTTGTCCCGGGGGCTGAATGTCTGGTTCAGCTCCCGGACGCGTTTCCAGAAACGATTCACGAAATTGTCATCTTTTCTGACTGGACAAAATCAAAATTTGGGATTATTTTCCCATTTAATTTTTGGGAAAAATGTCCCAATTATTTTGGCGCTAAAAAAACGCGCCGGACTCTGTCAAATCAGTCGGGAGAAGGAAGATGAAGCGCAACGGACTTTCAAAAGCAATCAAGCTGGTTCTGGTCGGTACATTAGCCAGCGGTCTGGCCGCCTGTGGTGGCGGCGGCTCTGGCTCCTCCGGTTCAGTAAGCGCCGGTGCCAACGCCGAGGGCACCAGTGTGGGTGCCGTCACCGGTTTTGGTAGCGTGTATGTCAACGGAACCCGGTTTGCGACCGATGGCAGCGTGACCAGTGACGACGGCATCGAGCGGGAGGACCAGCTGGAAAAAGGGATGGTGCTCAAGGTTAAAGGCAGCTGGGATTCACGCGGCCAGGGGCAGGCGAGTGATATCCGTTACGACGATACCCTCCGTGGGCCACTCACCGACGCAAGCTGGGACTCCGTTGCAGCTACGGGTAAATTGCAGCTGCTGGGGCAGACGGTTGCGCTGACCAACCAGACGGTATTCCGCGGGGCCACGCCGGTTGAGCTTGCGACAGCTCCTGCCAATTATCGGGTTCGGGTAAGCGGCTGGCGGCTGGATGACGGCAGCTTCCGGGCCAGCTTCGTGGGTGCTCGTCTGCTGGGCTCGGATTTTGACGATGTGAATGAGGCTGAACTTGAAGGCGTGGTCCAGAACCTGGATGCGCAGTTGCAGACCTTCACCATCAACGGTTTTACAGTGGATTACACCAGCGCGGTCGCGGATGACGATTTCAGTCTGGACCAACTGGAGAACGGGCTCGCGGTTGAAGTGGAAGGTCAGCTCAACGCAGACGGCGATGTCCTGCTCGCCGAAGAAATTGATGATGAGGACGACCTGTTTGACGATAACGACGACGTTGAAATTTCCGGTGATATCTACGATTTCGATGCGTCTGCCCGCACCTTCCGGATTAATGGCGTTCTGGTGCAGCTAAACGCTGAGACCGAGTTTGACGACATCAGCGAGGGCAGCCTCCAGGATGGCGTGTTCGTGAAAGTCGAGGGTGATTTCCGCAACAACACCCTGCTGGCGGAAGAAGTGGAAGGCCAGGAAGGCGATGCGGAACTGGACGGCATCATCCAGCAGATCGATCTGGACAGTGAATTGCTGGTGGTCAGTGGCGTTCGCGTTCAACTCACCGCAAATACCCTGATCGACGATGATGACAGTGATAACGACCTGCGTAATCGGGTTGATGACATCAACGCCTTCAGCGTTGGGGACTATGTCGAGGTGGAAGGTCGTCAGCGTACTGATTACCTCGAAGCCTTCACCATTGAGCGGGAAGACAGCGACGAAGATGATAACTTTGAGCTGGAGGCCAGAATCGATGCCATTTCTGATACGTCACTGACCGTGATGAATCTGGAAATCCTGCTGAATGACTTCAGCGTTGCGGGTCTTCAGGTTGGTGATGAAGCCGAGGTTGAGTACGACCAGACCATCGGCGGAGAGTATGTGTTGACCGCAAACCCCGAAAACTGAGGTTGAAGGACACAGGTTGCGGGGGATACCGCAACCTGTGTCTGGTTTTCCGGGGCAAGATGGGAATACAATCCCAAACATGACTGATGCCAAATCCAATCCCCTGCACCAAGCGCTGTTCCGCATTTTGCGCCCCATGGCCAGACTGCTGTTGCGCAATGGCGTACCGTTCGGCGAATTCTCTGAGCTGGTGAAAAGGGCGTATGTGGAGGCTGCGTTGGAGGATTTCTCTGACGGGCGCCGCAAACCAACCGATTCCAGAGCGGCAGTGATGACAGGCCTGACCCGCAAAGAAGTGCGAAAACAACGAGAGATATTGGCGGGGCAAAGCCCGGTCAGCGAACGAACCTCTCATGCCAATCGCGCTTCGCGTGTGGTGTCCGGATGGGTGCACGATGAGACCTATCAGGCTGCGAATGGACAGCCCGCCGTGCTGGCATTCGAGGGCGCCGGGAGCTTCAGTGAGCTGGTTCGAAAATACAGTGGCGATATGACTCCCAGAGCGGTACTGGATGAGCTCCAGCGGGTTGGGGTAGTCGCGGTTGAGCCGGATACTGGGTTCCTGATCCTGAAACAGCGGGCGTATGTGCCGGCCGGAGACAGCGAAGAAATGCTCCAGATCTTCGGAGAGGACGTATCTGATCTTGTAGCCACTATTGATCACAATCTGGTGAGTCGGGATGTCGGGCGTGAGCCGCTGTTCCAGCGCACCCTGACCTATAATGAAATACCACCAGAGGTGATCGCTGCGTGGCGTGAACAAGCCGCAAGGCAGTCCCAGGCCCTGCTGGAAGATCTGGACAGCTGGTTAGGGCCTCACGACCGGGGAGTATCCGGCCAGGAGGGCGGCGAATCGGTACGGACCGGCGTCAGCATTTTCTATTTTGAAGAGCCGGTTCAGACGAACAAGAGCGGAGATGAATGATAATGGCTCTTAATGTCCCGACCGGACAACCCCCGCGCTGGCAAACCACCGAACTGGTCAGCATGCTGCTTTCGCCGGGTGCCCGTCAGGTGGTGAGATACTGGCTGAGTTCCGAGCATTTCCTGGATGAGCAGAAACACCCGAAGGTGGTGCTTGCAACGCCCCATGAACCCCATTCCTTTGTTGACCTGGTGCAAATCGCCAACCCAAACCTGGTGCCTTCTGTCGTGCTTGCGGAACTGCTTCGAAAGGGCATTGTGGAAACCCTGGAGAGCGGTCACGTTCTGTTAAAGAGAAGCGCTTATGCTCCCTGGGGTGCTACCGGTTCACTGAGCCTGGGCAATTACGATGATTTTGTTGATATCGACAAGCTACGACGACGCCACAACGACAGCTGACAATCAGTGGCGGGCCCGGATGGCCCGCAGGAGAGAGCAATGTTCAGAGCAGTAACGCTTCACAGAATGCTGAAACTCGCCGCCGCACCGATCGCACTCGGCGTGTTGAGTGCCTGCGGCGGCGGTGGCGGTGGTGGAGTCGGCGTTGCCGACGGCGGCATCCGAGGCACAGGCTCCAGCGTTGGGCCGGTTTCCGGTTTCGGCAGTGTCTTCGTCAATGGCGTGAAGTTTGAGACGGATGGTCGCGTCAGCAGTGATGACGGCATTGAGCGTGAAGACCAGTTACAGGAAGGCATGATCCTGAGGATCGAAGGCGAGTGGCGAGTTGATGGCCGGGGGAATGCGGAGTCGGTCGAGTACGACGATACCTTCCGTGGGCGTGTGGACAATCTGATTCAGACCCCGGATGCCGACGGTATGGTCGAATCAGTGCAGTTCACCATCTATGAGCAGACTGTGGTTGCCGACCAGCAGACGGTGTTCAAGGACATTGCGCTTGAAACCCTGGCAGACGGCGTTTTCGTGCGCATCAGTGGCTGGCGTGAACCGGACCCCAACGGTCGGTACCGGGCAAGCCACATTGGTTTGATGACGCAGGATGAAACCAACGTAGAGATTGAAGGCCGCATCGACGAGGGTTCATTGCAGCTGAATCTGAATCAGTTCAGCATTAACGGGCAGTTGGTCTCGTACACTGACAGCGCGTTCGCCGGGTCGCTGACGGAAGCCGATCTGGCGGATCTTCTGCTGGTGGAGGCCGAAGGTACGATCTCCAATGGCGTATTGATTGCCCGGGAAATCGACGAAGGCGAAACCCGTCGCTACCGTCGGGGCTCCGGCGATGACATTGAGTTCTCAGGCCCCGTGAGCACCGACTACAACGCATCGGACCGATCCTTCCACATCAACGGCCTGATTGTCTTTGTCGACGACAACACCGAGTTTGATGATGGTTTGTCGGCCTCGGATCTGACCGCCGGCATGCTGATACAGGTTGAGGGGGATTTCCAGGACAATGGCTCCGTACTGGCTGAAGAAATTGAAGCTCGTGAAGGCAACGCCTCAGTAGACGGTGTCCTCGACGTCAACACGCTCAACTTCAACGACCAGACCTTCCGGGTTGGTGGTGTGTTGGTGCAGCTCACGCCACGGACGATCATCACCGACGATGACAGCGATCTGCGCCTGAAACTGGCGGACCTGAACGGCAGTTATCAGGTAGAAGTGGAAGGTATCGAGCGGCAGTCCGGCTCTGGCGTTACGCTTGAGGCCGTCAAGATTGAGCGCAACGAGGAAGACACTACTCCGGCGAGTCCGCGGAAGTATGAGCTGGAAGGCCTGTTGTCTGATATCGAGGATAGTTTTTATACGATCCTTGGTGTCAGAATCGATATCAGTCTTGTCGACTTCGATGATGGCGAGAGAAGCTCTATCGAATCGGCGTTCTCACAGGGGGCATCGGTAAGTCTTGAGATAGATTACGTTGAGTCACCCCCGGGTGTTTACGTCGCCGATGAAATCGAACTGGAAAGCGAAGACTGAGCCATGAACCACCTCGCCCACACCTTCCTCGCCCCGGACTCACCGGAGGCGAGAGTGGGCAGTATTCTCGGGGATTTCACCCGGGGACTGGACTGGGATCATGTGCCGTCGCCGGTGCTCGAGGGCGTGCGGCACCACCTGGCGGTTGATGTATTCACCGATCAGCATCCGCAGGTGCTGGCCAGTAAAAGCCTGTTCTCAAGGGAGCGCCGGCGCTTTGCCGGCGTGGCTCTGGATATCCTCTACGACCACTTCCTGCTCCGGCACTGGGAACAGTTTAGTGACTGGGACAAAGATACCTTTATCCGGACCGTATACCGGGATCTGCAAAACCACCAGGCGCTGATGCCCGACAACATGGCGGTGGTGGCCCGTCGCATGGTCGAGCATGACTGGTTTGGCGCCTATCAGGATATGGACAACATCGGCTATGCCCTCGATCGCGTGGCCAGCCGAATCCGCTTTGCCAACCGGTTTACCGGCATCATCGACGAAATCCGGGCCAATGAATCGGAACTGGAGGAACATTTTCTGGCCTTCTTTCCGGAACTTCAGGCCTTCGCCAACCGCTATCCGGAATCATCCCATCAGGCGTGAACGGGCCTGCTGATATTCCTCTTCCAATCGCTGAACCAACGCCTCAACCGACACCACATCATGAATCTGACTCACACCCTGACCGGCGGACCAGACGGTCTTCCAGGCCTTGGCCTCATCGTCCATGGGCTTGAGCTTCTCGCCGTAATTCACATCGCCGGCCTGGTTCAGCTTCTGCATATCAAAGCCAGCGGCCTCCAGGCTCTGGCGCATAAAGCTGGCCGGTACACCGGACACCGCCGGGGTATGGATGATATCCGCTGATACGGCTTCGATGATCATGTTCCGATAGGCATCCTCTGCCTCGGATTCCTCGGTATTGATAAACCGTGTGCCCATATAGGCCAGATCCGCCCCCAGTGCCTGGGCTGCCAACAGATCCTCTCCGTGCGACAAACCGCCGGCCAGCAAAATGGTGCCATCGAACACCTCACGGATTTCATGCACCAGCACAAACGGATTGGTGGTACCGGCATGGCCACCGGCTCCGGCGCTGACCGCAATGATGCCATCCACTCCGGCTTCTGCCGCCTTGCGGGCGTGTTTCTGATTGGTGACATCGTGGAACACCAGCCCACCGTAGCTGTGCACGGCTTCCACCACCTGACTGGCCGCGCCCAGGGAGGTAATGACAATTGGCACCTGATGCTTTACGCACAGCTCAAGATCAGCTTGCCAGCGCGGGTTGGTGCGGTGAACCACCAGATTCACGGCATAGGGCGCGGTTGTCGCGCTTGGTTGCTGCGCCTGCCATTGCGCCAGCTCGTCATTCATCTGTATCAGCCATTGCTCGAAACCCTCACTGCTGCGCTGGTTCAGGGCTGGAAAGCTGCCCACGATGCCGGCTTTGCAACAGGCAAGGGCCAGGCGGGGTGAGGAAATCAGAAACATGGGGGCGGCAATCAATGGAAGACGAAGTGCATTGTTGAGTTGTGCAGGAATTGGCATGTTGAGTCCTTGATTTTTATTGGAACTTTCTCAAGCTATGAGGCATCTTAGCCTGTTCCCGCTGAGCCGCGAAACCGCTTTTCTGAGATAGTGTGTTATTAACCTCCAGACAAGGAGCCCGTCATGGGTGAAGCAAAACGACGTAAACAGACCGGCGCCCCCTCGCCGCGCAACACGCAGGGCCGCAAATCACTGATCATCGTCCTGTCACTGGTGATCGGGGTGGCCGTCATCGCTGGCCTGTACTTCGTCACCAAACCACCGGCACCCAGCTCAGACGCACTTCCCGTGGCGGCCCCCAACGCCGATGAATTCCCGGCCATTGTCGACCAGTACGGTGTCTCCGTTGGCAACGAAGACGCGCCGGTTGTCGTCCGCGAGTTCGCCGACTACCAGTGCCCGGCCTGCGCCCGCTTCGCCGAAGCCAGCCAGCGCCTCAAGAAAGAATATGTGGAGTCCGGTAAAGTCCGTTTCGTCTATTTCGACCTGCCTCTGCGCCAGCACCAGAACGCCATGCCCGCCGCCCTGGCCGCCCGTTGTGCGGGTGATCAGGACCAGTACTGGGCCATGCACGACAAACTTTACGGTTCCCAGATCGACTGGAGTGGTTCCAACGATCCGACGGCCACCTTCACCCGCTACGCCAATGACCTCGGCCTCGAAGAACGCCGCTTCCGTCGTTGCATGGAAACCGAATTGCACCGGGAAGCTGTCGAACAGAGCCTGCAAGTGGCTGTCCAGCTTCGGGTCGCCAGCACACCCACAGTCATGGTCGACAACATCCAGTTGACACGGCCCGGCTGGGGCCAGTTGTCGGCGGTTGTAGAACGGGAGTTGGCCAAAGCGGAGTAATGCGGCCATCCGCAACTTGCATCGGGGGCCTGGTTGATTAAACTTTGCCCCCTCGCGCCCACCGGCCGTGACAAATATCAAATCATGCTCCGGATTTACGATCCGGCCCGCAGGAGAAAACCATGAGCAACGAAATCGTCGTCTGCGCACTCTACAAGTTCGCAGTCCTCAATGATTACAAAGATCTACGCCAGCCCTTGCTGAACCTGATGCTGGAAAAAGGCGTGCACGGCACCCTGCTGCTGGCCCGCGAAGGCATCAATGGAACCATCGCCGGCAGCCGAGAAGGCATCGACGCTGTGAAAGCGTGGATTGGCAAAGACGACCGCTTAAACGGCATCGACTACAAAGAATCCTTCGTCGATATCCAGCCGTTCAAACGCACCAAGGTCAAACTCAAGAAAGAAATCGTCACCATGGGCGTCGATGGCATCGACCCGAAGCGGATTGTCGGCACCTACGTGGAGCCGCAACAATGGAACGATCTGATCTCTGATCCGGACGTTGTCCTGGTCGACACCCGTAACCAGTACGAAGTCGAGATCGGCACTTTCAAAAACGCCGTCAATCCGGCCACTGACACCTTCCGCGAGTTCCCCGAGTATGTGAAGCAGAACCTCGACCCGCAGAAGCACAAAAAAGTTGCCATGTTCTGCACCGGCGGTATCCGCTGCGAGAAGTCTACGGCTTACCTGAAAGAGCAGGGCTTCGAAGAGGTGTATCACCTCAAGGGCGGCATCCTGAAGTACCTGGAAGAGGTTCCCCAGGAGCAGAGTCTGTGGCAGGGTGAGTGTTTCGTATTTGACGACCGGGTAACGGTGAATCACAACCTGGAACCTGGCGAATACGACCAGTGCCACGCCTGTCGTCGGCCGATTACTGAGGCCGACAAGCAGCGCCCGGAATATGAACAGGGTGTCAGTTGCCACCAGTGCATCGACAGCCTGACCGAAGAACAGAAAGCCCGTTTCAAGGAGCGTGAGCGCCAGATGCGTCTGGCCCGTGAGCGGGGAGAAGAACACGTCGGCGGCGAGGCCGCACGCATTATTGCTGAGCGAAAGGCCCGCAAGAAGGCCGAACGAGAAGCTCAGGCGCGCAGGAGTCTGGAGGGGGAAAAGCAGCGTAAGTCTGCTGTGAACTAACAGCCCCTTAGTAAGGAGACAGTATGTTGATCAGAAAACCCCTGGCGGTTGCCTGCCTGGTATTGGCCCCCGTGGCCTGGGCCCAGGAAAAAGGCAACGTCGAAGGTGAGGCTGAGCTTGGCATTTTGCTGACCTCTGGCAACACCGAAGAAACCAAGGTGAATGGTAGGCTGGCCCTGAAACACGAGACGCCAACATGGCGAAATACCGGCGAGTTCAGCTCCCGATACACCGAAGCCGACGACGAAACCACCGCAGAGGAATACCAGGCTGCGCTGGAGGCTGACTACAAGTTTGATGATCAACAGTACTGGTTTGTTCGTGGTTCCTGGGAAGACGACCGCTTCTCCGGTTATGACTTCGAATCCACCCTCACCACCGGTTACGGAAACCGTGTCTGGCAGGTGGGCGACCGTTCCTTCCTCGATCTCTCAGCGGGTCTGGGTTATCGGTATAACAAGCTTGAAGAGGTGAATGACGATGGCGACGACGCCGAAAAGGAAGCGATCGCAAGATTAGCCGCCCATTTCGACTACGCCTTATCGGACACCGCCCTGTTCCGGCAGAAGCTCAGTACCGAAATCGGACTGGATGAGAACAACACCATCAGCCAGTCCGAAACGTCCCTGCAAACCAGTATCGTGGGTTCGCTGTCGATGAAAGCGGCGTTCCGGGTAAAGCATGTCTCTGATGCGCCCGCCGGTACTGACAAGACCGACACCGAAACCTCGTTGTCGTTGCTGTACGGGTTCTGACACGCCCGTTAGCCACAAAGAAAAACGGGGCAGGGGGATAATCCTCTGCCCCGTTTGTTTTTGGAGTTACACGTTATTTCTAAGGCCCAGTTCGTCCGGGTAGGGCGTCAGGTATTTCTGGGAGTGCAGGTAGTCCACCGGTTCCTTGCGTTGAGCCAGGCGCAGCAGCGTCATGGGCACCACCAGAGGTATCTCACCACGCCGATAGGCTTCGATCTGCTCCAGCAGCACGGTTTTTTCCTCGGCCGACATGCCTTCTTTCAGAAAACCCAGTAGATGCTGCATGGCATTTACATGCGAACCACGGCTTACCCGTTGGGTCATGGCTTCCATGAACTGATGGATGTAGTGGTCGGCAATCTGTTCCAGCGGCTCGGATTTGAGGTCGCCCAGCATCGGGCCCAGTTGCCGGTAGATCTTTTCTGAATGGGCCAGCAGCGTGAACTTGTGGCGGGTGTGGAAATCAATCAGCGCCTGCTTGGTCAGGTTCTCGCCTGCCACGTTCTGCATCCAGTCGTCGTAGGCAAATACCCGTTCAATGAAGTTCTCCCGCAGCATGTCATCGTGCAGGCGGCCTTCCTCTTCCACCGGCATCAGCGGGTAGGCTTTCATCAGCGCCTCGGCGAACATGCCGCGGCCATCCCTGTGCATGAAACTGCCTTCGGCGTTGTGGATCTTGATGCGCTCCATGCCGCAACTGGGCGATTTCGCCATCAGGATGTAGCCGCGCAGGTTGGCCAGAGAGGGTAGTACCTCGGCAATGAAGTTCTGCATGCCTTCGGTGTGGTCTTTGCTGCCCTTGCTTTCCACCAGATGAAGACCGTCTTCATGCTCCCGCAGATGAATGGCGGGGCGGGGAACGCCAAGGCCGGCTTCAAGTTCCGGACAGATAGAGCGGAACTCGAAGTGCTTTGCCAGCACCTGGGTGCAGTAGCGGGAGTGTTTGTGGCCGCCGTCGTGCCGAACTTCCTTGCCCAACAGGCAGGTGCTGATGCCAACCGGTATACCGCTCACAGGCTTCTCCAATACACAAAAGTGACGTTACTGATACCGCTTACGTCCATTCAGTGTAAACCGATCAGGGCAACGTACCCAAGGTGGTTACGAAGAGAGTTTACGGCGTTTCTCCCGGGCCGCCAGACTGGTTGCGTAAACGCCCCGGACATCCCTGGCAAATTGCTCAATGGAATAATCCGCGGCAAACGCCCGGGCTTTGTCCGACAGCTCGGAGCGCAGTTTGTCGTCCTCAAGCAGCCGTTGGGCTTTCTCAATCCAGCGGGCCTGGTTTTCCGGGGTCTTGTAGCCGTTCAGGCCGTCCCGAACCACGTCTTCAATGCCGCTGGAGCGAACCGCTACCACCGGCAGCCCGGCAGACATGGCTTCCAGAATCACCATCCCCTGGGTCTCGGATTTGGAAGCAAACAGGAAGGCATCGCCAAGGTTGTACCAGAGTGCCATCTCCTCTGGCTGAACTGCCCCCACCAGGGTGAAGTGCGAGCCCAGCTCCAGGCTGTCAATCTTCTTCTGCAGTCGGTCCCGCTGGTGGCCATCGCCAATCATCAGGAACCGGAATGGCACGTCGCTTTCCTGCCGCAGCCGGTCGATGGCTTCGATCATGAAGTCGATGTTCTTCTCGTTGGAAAGCCGGGCCACGCTGATAAAGACCTTCTCGTTGCTCAGCCCCAGTTTTTTCCGGAGTGCCTCCACGTCTGCGGGCTTCACAGCCTGGAAACGCTCGTACTCGATACCGGTGGGTTGTACGAAGGTGGGCGTGGTCACCCCGATCATCCGCAGGTATTCCTCGGTGGAGTAAGTCGGTACGATCACGCCATCGCAGCGGTTGGCGAAGCGTTTGATCAGAGCGTGGGAAATCAGGTTCCGGAACAGCATCCCGGGCAGGGGGACAAAGTGAGCGTAGTGCTCCAGACGGGTGTGATAGGTATAGATGGCCGGGATGCGCAGCTGACGGGCCATAAACAGCCCCAGACTACCCAGCCAGAACGGATGATGCAGGTGAATCACATCCGGCCGGAAGGCCCGTACCTGCTTGCGGATACGGGCCAGGAAAATATTGGCCAGACGGAATTCCCGTTTCTCGCCCATGGCCAGCAGTGATGGTACCCGCACTACCGCATCTTCATGGCTGGGCTGGTCGCGATACCGGGGCGCGACAATCTGGGTGCTATCCCCTAGATGTTCCAGCCCCCGGCGCAGCCGTTCAATGGAAATCGGAACCCCGCCAATGAAAGGCAGATAGTTGTTGGTGAACATGGTGACCCGCAACGGCTTTTCCAGCCACGGAGTGGGGTCCAGATCGTAATCCGGGTAATAGTCCTTGCCGATGAAGATGATCTGGTAAAGCTTGATGGTGAGCGCCAGAAACACCGAGACGATCAGGATGAAGTTCAGATAGCCGGTGTAGAACAGGGAATACACGAAGAACCACAAGCTCTCCAGCCGCTTCCAGACCGGATGCTGGCCCACTTCCAGACGCTCCATCTGGTAGCTGACGTCGCCGTCTGGAGAGACCCGCACGTCCACGTAGTGGTAGAAGCTATCCTCCGTATTCAGCACCAGCCCGCCGGCACCCCCGGTGGTGATGAAGGGCGTGCCATCCACCACCTGCTCGTCAAAGAGCGACAGGTTGGCCGAAAACACCAGGTCGATGCCTTGCTCCCGAATCAGCTGCAGCAGCTCCTCCCGGAAGGCGGGAGGTTGCAGGTAGTCGTCTTCATCGTCGAACAGGGCTGGGGTTTCCGGTTGCAGAAGCGGGTGGCCAATAAACAGGATATGGGCGTTGCTGGTGTCGTGGGCCAGCAGGTCCCGGAGCCAGCGCATCTGCCAGCGCCAGGGTGTTTTGCCGGTACTGTCCAGGAAGATCAGGCGGGTGTTGCCGGCCCGCACGCTGTAGAAATGGGGCCCGAAATGATCGTAGAACCGGAAACTGCCAAAATCCTCGTATTCGTGGGGGCCGAAGGTGAGCAGATAGGGAATGTCCAGGTGGCTCAGAGTGCCATACAGTGCCCGGTATTTATCCTCGCCACCGCCGCTCACGGCATTGCCGGACGACACCAGAAAGTCCACACCGGCCTGATTCAGGGTCGGGATAAACCGGCGCTCGAAGATGCCCACAGAATTGTTGATGTTGCCCACCACCGCAAAACGGATACCGGAGCCTGGCGGAGTTCGTTGGTGGATGCGTTCAACCTGCTCGCTGTGCAGGGCCTCAAAGTCCTGTTTGAAGAAATTCAGGTACACCTTGTAGCCCACCAGCGCCACCACAATGGCCAGGCACAGATAGAACAGCAGTTTAAGCGGGTTACGACGGATCATTCCGGCCTCCGGTGGCTTTTGATCAGTTCCCTCTGCATCACCAGCAAACCGATGAGCATGCCCAGGTAGATAGTGAGAAAACGCCAGGCAATAGTGACCAGCACCAGGTGATTGCCCGACAGGATATCTCGGAAGAAACTGCCGAACACGCCTTCCGATATGCCAGAGGCCCCGGGGGTGGGGGAGAAATACATGATGAAGGTGGTTACCACCAGCAAGCCCAGAGTGGTCAGGTAATCCACCTCATAGCCCAGGCCGTGAATCAGCAGGGCGGGAAAGCTGAACAGGCTGAGCAGGAACACGGCGGTGAACACCACCGACAGCAGCACGTCCCGTGGCGCGCCACGGAGGTATTCGCTGAAACACAGGGCAAACCGCAGCATTTCCCGCCGTAATTTGAACTGCCAGCGGTCGTGCCGGCGGTGGTTGATCAGATGTGCCTTGCGCAGGCCTGCGACAAGAGCGCTCAACGGCAGGATCATCCAGCGTGTCCGGAACAGCAGCACGGCAAAGAATCCCAGATAGAGCGACACAAACACCGCCAGTGCGGTGCCGATACCGGACGACCAGATGCCGCCGTCCAGGGCCTCCAGGCTCAATAGAAAGACCGGTGTCAGTGAGAAAATGAACGCCACCGCGAGTACCGTGCGGATAGTGGTGGCCGCCGTGGCGCGGGCCACGGGCACCCCATGGCGGGTGAGATACCAGATCTGGGCAAACCCGCCCCCGGTGGCCATGGGCGTTACGTTGGAGAAAAACAGATTAATGAACACCAGCCGGAAGATCTTGCGCAATGGCAACCGGTGCCCCAAAGCCTTGAGGGTGTAGTGCAGGCGCAGGCCATCGGCCATGAAATAGATAACCAGCAGGGCCGCGACCGGCAGCAGCAGAGTGGGAGAAAGCAGGCGATCGTCGAACTGGAAACTGCGGCCGGCGAAGCGGTCGTAAACCGCATACAGGCCGGCACCGGTCATGGCCACAAACAACAGGGCGAAGGCCGTAAGCCGTCGCCAGGAAGTCCGTTTCTGGTAGTTGCTGTCAGTGCTGTTGGTCATGCTCTGCCCGTCTGTTGGTGGCGGGCAGTGTACCCTGTGCAGGGCAGTGCTTGTCCAGTTTGGCTCAGTGGCCGTACACCATCAGGGTGGTGTTGGTGATGGCAAAGTCTGTGAACTGAACCGAGCCGATGCTGGTGTCACCCATGCGGAATACCGGCATGTCGATATCAGCCCGGAATTCCACATCGTGTACAGAAAGGCCTTCTTTGCCAGAAGCGGCACTGGTGCCCTGGGACAGGTTGGCTTTGGCATGGGCCATACCAAAGTGCCCCAGGGTATCGGCGCCACGGCGGTTATGGATTTGCAGCCCTTCAATGCCAACGGCGGCGAAGTTGAACAGCAGGATCACGTCGGCTGCGTCCCAGTTCAGGCTACCGTTGCTGATTTCGAAATGGGTATCGAGCTGCAGTTCGGAGCCGGACACCACGTTGCCATTGGTCAGGGTGCGCGTGGCGCCGCCGTTATTGCGGATAACCAGATCGGTGGGGCCGATGTAGCCCTGCAGCAGGATGTTTGAGAACAGACTGGCGCTGCCTTCACTGCCGGTGGTGGTGATGCTGTCGATGGCTAGTTCGAAATCTACCGCCTGCAGATAGTCGGTCAGGCTGGTGGGGTCTCCGTAATCGCTGGCCCCCAGATGGATCACCAGGTCGCCGCTGTCGAACTGTTTGCCGAAACTGCCACCGACGGAATATTTCGCCAGCGCGTCCGCGACATCGGGATTACTGGTATCGAGCAGGCCAGCGTTGGCGCGGCGTGCTATCTCGGAGAAACCGTGCTCCAGAACTTCGCCACTGCCCGCGATATCGATGGTCAGCTTCATGTTGTCCAGCACGGTATCGTTCTGGCCGGACAGTCTCAGGCCGTTTATTCCAAGGGAACCTTCATCGGTCCAGATCAGGTGATCAATATTGAGCTTGGTTTCCAGTTCAATGGTGACCCCGGCCTGGCCGGTCACACCCGCCAGGGTTGAGTCATCCAGCGGCTGGAATTCGGCCATGGCAGGCAATGCTAATGAAGCGCCGGCCATCAGGCTCAGGCAGGCGAGGGATCTTCTGGCCTCAGGAATGAGGAAAGACATGTTGGCCCCGGTTCATTCGACGATTTGTTGTTATTGATTGATTCAGAACACCTGACGTGTGCTGATCAGCCGCAGGGACAACACAACCAGAGCTGCGGTCGTTAAAAGTTACATATTGTTACTTTAAGCCTGAAGGCGGGGGTGATCTGTGAGGCTGGTCACAACCTGAATAGTCGTGACCGGTGTTTCAATCCAGTGCCTGGCGGATGAGGTTTTTCTGATGCTCGGCGAAGCCTCGGATCAGCTCAGTGGCTTTGGTCGCATCCCTCGCCAACACCGCCCGGGGCAACTCCGAGAAAAACGTGCTGGTGGTTGCGAGGCCCTTGCGGTAGCGGTCTGCACCCAGGTAATAGGCTCGGCTCACGGCAGGTTTGAAGTTGGACAGCGCTTCGGTCAGGTAGGGGTTGGCGACGACCTGGCAGCAAGCTTCCATCACGTTAAAGCTGGCTTCCACCACCCGGGTGATATTGGGTTGGGGTTCTTTTATCCGTTCGACCACCTGCGATACCGCAACCAGTAAACGGTCTTTGTCAGCCTCCTGCCAGCGCTCGCACAGGCGCGAAGCCAGCATCATCAGCAAATGCATATAGACGTCGTAGAGCTCCGACGCGTATTCAGCATTCAGCTGGGTTGCTGAAGCGCCTTTCCTTGGTGTGATTTCCACCAGGTGCCAGCGCTCCAGAGTGTAGAGCGCTTCTTTAACCGAGGCCCGGCTGACTTTCAGTTCGTTGGCCAGCGTGGCTTCCTGAATGCGCTCTCCGGGGCGGATCTGCCCGGTCATGATGCGCTCGGCCAGGAAATTGGCAATCTGTTCTGCCAGAGTATTGGGCACCTGAAAGTCCATAGGGGGCTCTGTCTGCTCACTGTCGGGTTGTTAGACAAACTTGGAACGGCGGGAGTGTAGCACAGCCGGAGTAATGCCGGTCACTACCTTGAAATCTGCCCGTGCAGCACGCAGGTATATGGCTTGAATCCTCCAAACATAAGGGAAACCAACATGCCCAAGCATTTTGAGCAGGCCCCGGGCCTGTACGATGACCCCGTTCCCGAAACCGAAGGCTATGTCTTTAACCAGACCATGATGCGCATCAAGGAGCCCGAGCGTTCGATGGACTTCTACACCCGGGTACTGGGCATGCGCCTGGTTCGCAAGCTGGATTTCCCGGAGATGAAGTTTACGCTCTACTTCCTGGGCTACCTGGACGACAAGCAGGCTCAGTTTGTGCCAAACGATGATGGCCACCGGACTACCTACACCTTTGGCCGGGAAGCGATGCTGGAGCTTACCCATAACTGGGGCACCGAAGACGATGCCGACTTTGCCTACCACAACGGCAATGATGAGCCCCAGGGCTTCGGCCATATCGGCATTGCCGTGCCCGATGTCTACGCTGCCTGTGAGCGCTTCGAAAAGCTGGGCGTGGAATTCGTGAAAAAACCGGACGACGGCAAAATGAAAGGCCTGGCCTTCATCAAAGACCCGGACGGCTACTGGATTGAGATCCTGCAGCCGGACATGCTGGAAAAACAGCGCAAGGACAGCTGATCACTACGCTGTTCCTGACCCCGGCGTTCAGCTTTCCTGACTGGCGCCGGGCGCCTTGCCATAGCGCGAGGCGACAATAACCGCCACCGTCAGAATGAACGCGCCCGCAACGCCAATCTGCCCCAGTTCCTCTCCCAGAATCAGCCAGGCCAGCAAGGCAATAAACAAAGGTTCGAGCACGACGACAATGCTGGATACCGTCGCCGGAGTGGTTTTCATCCCGGTAAAAAACAGCAGATAGCCAATGCAGGTGGGCACCACGCCAATGTACAGCACCATCAGCCAGTGCTTTAGCCCCATCGTCTCCAGCCCCGCAAAGCCGCCACTCAAGGCCACCACCGGCAACAGCAGCAGTGCGGCGGTACCAAAGCAGATAAAGGCGGTGGTAAACACCGGTGTGCCGGTTGAGTTGTAGCGGCTGGTCAGGGTGAAGCCGGTGTATACCGCCGCCGCCAGCAGTGCCATCAGAATGCCGGCCAGCCGCAGGGTGCCGGCTGTGTCCATGTCACTGACCACCAGCATACCCGTGCCCAGAATCGCAGCAACGGCGGCCAGTACGGTCAGCAGCCCAGGTTTCTCGCCCAGTAGTGGGGCAGCCAGAATCGCCACCAGAACCGGTGGCAGGCACAGGGATATCAGGGTGGCAATGCCGGCCCCGGTCAGGTCTACGGCCAGCAGATAGCTGCCCTGGTAAAACGCCTGGAACAGCCCCAGGGCGGTTAGGGTGATCATGGCCTTGCCGCTGAGAGAACGCAAAGAGCTGCCGGGTACCGTCTGGCCGGGGTTTCGGGCCACCAGCTGCCGTTGCTCGCGCCGCATCAATAGCCAGAAGAATGGCAGCGCAACCACCAGGCGTAAAAAACCGAGGGTGATGGCCTCCAGTTCCGTACCGTTGAACAGAAACTTGGCAACAATCCCCGTTGTGGCCCACAGCAAAGAGGCCAGGGCAATAAGAAGTGCTCCGTGAATCATCACAAACTGCCGGGTTGGAGAAACAAGCGGGCAAGGTTAGCAGTGGCAGTGGCGTCGCGCCATAGGGGAAAGGGGAGGGGCAGCGAGGCTGCCCCGGGGCTTATTTCACGGCGAGGCGGTCGGCATTCTTTTCAACCGTACGCGCACCAATACCCTTCACATCGGCCAGTGCCTCAATGCTGTCGAAGGGGCCGTTGGCTTCGCGGTATTCAATAATAGCCTGGGCCTTGCTCTCACCCACGCCGCTCAGAGAAGCCAGAGTGGCTACATCGGCGGTGTTGATGTTCACGGCGGGCTGCTCGCTGGCAAAGGCAGCGGAGCCGGAGATCAGGCTGAAAAACAGAACAAGGGTGGCCAGAAATGAGGTTGGTTTCATCGGAGAACTCCTGAGTGTAATAACGTTGTTATGAACAGTCAGGCGCGACAAACCATTGAGACTATTGGTGATTCGAAACGGTGCAGAACAAAAAGGGCAAGGCGGGTACGAAAGCGATTTAGTGCACGGAAAGGGACTACTGTCCGTGTAGTCCCCAAATTCCGTGGCTGACCCCTGCCTGATCCATCAGGCTGCGCATCATCCTGAGCACTTCATCCTTGCAGTCATCCCTGTAGCCCTTATCCATCGGGCAACTCCGAATCCGTGGAGTTCTCATCCGTGAGCCAACGTCCGTGCTGGCTTGTCATCCCTGACAGTGACCATTCTACGGAGGATGAAATTTCGCAAAATCGGACATCCGCCAGATGGTTTGTGCGAGATATCCCACAGAGCTGTGAGTTTTGCGGTGAACCTGAATTCATTGTTTTCAGGGCGTTTTGCGGGCAATTTGTTGCCTGAAAATCAGGGCGCTACCAGATGGTGCAGTGGGCTTTAGATGTCGCGCACCAATTTGGTGCGGCGGGTTGGCCGAAGCACCGGATTGGGGCCTGAAACGGCGCACCAATTCATTGCAGAGCCGGTTCGGGCATGTTTTTTGTTGTCTAACATGATGTTTTATTTGTGCTTTTCTAGTTGTTGGAACGGCGGATGCAATTGGCTGTTTGCGTTTGACGACTCATAACCCAACGAAAAGGACGCACAACATGAGCATCAAAAAACACGTGAAACTGGGCCTCTCTGCATTGGCGCTGTCTGTCTCTTTCGGTTCCATCAATACCGCGTTTGCCGCCGAAGACCCCATCAAGGTCGGTATTCTCCATTCCCTGTCCGGCACCATGGCCATCAGTGAAACCGCACTGAAAGACACCATGCTGATGCTGATCGAAAAGCAGAACGAAGCCGGTGGCGTACTTGGCCGCCAGTTGGAGCCGGTGGTGGTTGATCCAGCTTCCAACTGGCCGCTGTTCGCGGAGAAAGCCCGTGAGCTGCTGGAGAAAGAAAAGGTCGACGTGATCTTCGGTAACTGGACCTCGGTGTCCCGTAAATCCGTTCTGCCGGTGGTAGAAGAACTGAACGGCCTGCTGTTCTACCCGGTTCAGTACGAAGGCGAGGAATCGTCTGAAAACGTGTTCTACACCGGTGCGGCCCCCAACCAGCAGGCGATTCCTGCGGTGGATTACCTGATGAACGATCTGGGTGTTGAGCGCTGGGTTCTGGCGGGCACGGATTACGTTTACCCGCGCACCACCAACAAGATTCTGGAAACCTATCTGAAAGATAAAGGCGTGGCCGCCGGCGACATCATGATCAACTACACGCCTTTCGGCCACTCTGACTGGCAGACCATCGTGTCTGACATCAAGAAGTTCGGCAGCGCCGGCAAGAAGACCGCCGTGGTCTCCACCATCAACGGCGATGCCAACGTGCCCTTCTACCGTGAACTGGGCAACCAGGGCATTTCCGCTACCGACATTCCCGTGGTTGCGTTCTCCGTGGGTGAACAGGAACTCTCCGGCATCGACACCGCTCCGCTGGTTGGCCACCTGGCTGCCTGGAACTACTTCATGAGCGTGGATAACGACGCCAACTACGACTTCATCGACGCCTGGGTTGCCTACAAGGACGACGATGCCGCCGTGACCAACGACCCGATGGAAGCCCATTACATCGGTTTCAACATGTACGTTGAAGCGGTGAAGAAAGCTGGCACCACCGACGTGGATGAAGTGAAAGACGCCATCATCGGTGTGAGCGTACCGAACCTCACCGGCGGTTACGCCACCATGATGCCGAACCATCACATCACCAAGCCGGTGCTGATTGGCGAGATCCAGGACAACGGC
>Ga0075441_10000289_pt1 | contig 25880 bp, 25 predicted proteins | sample CoawatmetaG00DNA_FD_71582 | JGI IMG/M metagenome (GOLD analysis project Ga0075441, IMG submission 71582) | Marine microbial communities from the West Antarctic Peninsula - Coastal water metaG002-DNA | ecosystem: Environmental > Aquatic > Marine > Coastal | place: Atlantic Ocean: West Antarctic...
TGCGAAGTTTTTACTTCTACTGCCAGCCTTCTGCTGTATGTAATACTCCAGCGCCTGAGACAGTTTGGGTGCAGCAACAACCACAGCATTCGCCAATATACCTTTATGCTCTACCTTGCAGCCCAGACTTAACTGAAACCAAACATCGTCTAATTTGACGCTCATCTGTTCTGCACGCTTGGTAGCCACTAGGGGAAGTTTTGTGCGTAATGAAAAACTGATTAACTTACGATCATAATGGTGCCGAACGGTTTTTGGCACGCGCCTAGCGTAGTAATAAACACCCGATTTAATAAATGTATTGGTGATAGTAATAGCCATAGAATATTCCTGCTCCTACTTCGTAAACTTAATTAAAGTTGATACAAAGTGGTCAGCACAGTGAATGTAACGATGGTACTACGGCAGGTGCTACGGTTTGCGTAACGGTTGCGTTAACTAGTTGAAAACTTAAAAGAAATGGTTTGGAAGTGGCGCGCCAGGAGGGAGTCGAACCCCCGACCAACAGGATCGGAACCTGCTACTCTATCCAGCTGAGCTACTGGCGCATTTGCACAGCCCTGAAGAAAGTTAGAGCGAGTGCGAAGAAGCCGTATGATACGTGTGTTGAGGTTGAGGTTCAAGGCCTCAAACAGCGCATTTTTACACCCCATGGGAGGCAGGTTGTGAGTATTTGTGCAACAGATGTTGTGGAATCTCTTTTGGCCCTTTCCCGTTGGGTTGTAATGTCGGTATAATACGGTTCAAACTTTTTTAAGGCGACCCTCGGCTGTTGTCGTTTCGCTTTATTTTCAATCTTTATGATGAGGCATTTTACGTGATCACATTTAAGCCTGTAGCCCTATTCAGCCTTTTTGCTGGTATTATTTTGAGCCTTGGTTCACTCACCGTTGTGGCTAACCACGACAGTAACGGAAGTATTGTTGACCGTATTAGCGCAGCAGGTCGAGTGTGCGTAGAAGGTGAAAGTTGCAAAGCCCCGGTAGCTAAGGTTATCGCTGTTGCAGCTGGCCCACTGACTGGCAAAGAAGTTTATGCCAGCGGTTGCGCTGCTTGTCACGATAGTGGCGCAGCGGGTGCACCAAAACTTGGTGATGTTGCCGCCTGGACCCCTCGGGTTGATAAGGGCATCGATAAACTATTTTCTAATGCGTGGTTTGGCTATAACTCCATGCCGGCTAAAGGCATGTGTAAAAAGTGCTCCGAAGACGAAATTAAAGATGCAGTAGTCTATTTGGTAGATAATTCTAAGTAGCTTTTTGCAAAAAAAAACCCGGCTATTGCCGGGTTTTTTTGTGCACCATAACTAAGGACCACAGTTTATGTCTGAATATATGAAAGGCATTTCTCTCACCGCCCTAGGCGTTATCATACTTAGCTTTGATGGTTTATTGATTCGTTTGATTTCTGTAGAAGCCTTTGACCTGCTTTTTTGGCGTGGTTTATTAATGAGCTTGATGGTGTTGGTGATACTGGTGGTTCGCAAACCTAATAGCAACTTTTTACCACGGGATGCGGCCGCCCTTAGATCTTCTTTTTTCCTCACTATATCGACCATTACATTTGTGGTGGCCATCAGTTTAAGTAGTGTGGCCAATGTGTTGGTTATTATTAGCTCTCAGCCTTTGTTTGCTGCCGTTTTAGGTTGGTTATTTTTACGTGAAATGCCCGCCAGAGTGACCTGGATAGCAATTATTATCTGTGTTTTTGGCATTGGATGGGTGTTAGCCGGATCTTGGTCTACACCCAGCCTATTAGGTGATGTAATGGCCTTAATCTGCTGCTTATCCTTGGCTGCAAAATTTGTTAATGATCGAGCTGTAAGTCATCGAGATATGACCCCTTCATTAATTCTTGCAGGTCTTACTGTGGCCTTGATAAGTGGCTTTATGGGTGATCCTATGGCTTTTTCGGGCTCTCAATGGGGCTATATGATCACCCTTTGCTTGTTCGTGAATCCCATTGCCTTTTTCTTAATTACTCTGGGGCCAATGCGCATTCCTGCAGCCGAAGTGGGCATGTTAATGCTCTTAGAAACAGCTGTGGGGCCATTGTGGGTGTGGCTGGTACTCAGTGAAGAACCTGGCTCTGCCGCCTTACAAGGCGGCAGCCTGGTGATTGCTACCTTGTTGTTACATAGCCTCTATCAATGGCAACAAAGGCGTTTAGCGTCTGCTTAAAGGTCTGCAAACATACCTTTAAGCCCTGCCAATGTGGCTTGACCCTGGGCGACATTTTTTGTGGGGTCATCATCGCCTCGGCCTTGCCATTCCAAATCTGCTTCAGGCAGTTCATCTAAAAAGCGACTCGGTGCACACTCTATGAGTTCACCATATTGCTTGCGCTTGCGGGCTAGGGTAATGGCTAAGGTACGCTTGGCTCGGGTAATACCCACGTAAGCCAGGCGCCGCTCTTCTTCAACGTTGCCCTCTTCTACGGCGTTTCTGTGGGGCAATAGCTCTTCTTCCATGCCCATTAAAAAAACGTGGGGGAATTCCAGCCCTTTAGCTGAATGTAAGGTCATCATCTGCACTCGGTCAGTTTCGTCTTCTTCCTCTTGACGCTCAAGCAGATCCATCAACACAAGGCGTGCTACAGCATCACCCATGTCGGCATTGTCATTTTTTGCCACGGCTTTTTCTAACGAGGTTTGTAACGAAGAAATCAGCGTTTCTACGTTGGCCATGCGTTTTTCTGCCATTGGGGGACCACTACTGGTTTGTAATAACCAGTCTTGATACTCCATCTCGCGCACCATTTGGCGCACACTGGCAATGGGGTCTTCTTGCTGCGATTTTTGTGACAAGTGCTCTATCCAACCCCCAAATTCTCTCACTCTGGTTAGGGCTGTACCGCTGATGAACTGCTCTAGACCTAGTTCTTGGCAGGCCCGAATAAGGCTTTCACCACGATAGTTGGCATAGTTAACCAGCTTTTCTAAGGTGGCTGCCCCAATTTCCCGCCTGGGGGTGTTCACTATGCGCAAAAAGGCGTTGTCATCGGCCGGATTTAACAGTATTTTGAGGTACGCCATGATATCCTTCACTTCTGTCCGAGCAAAGAAGGATTGACCGCCACTGACTTTGTAAGGCACCTTATAAGACTGCAACTTTAGCTCCATCAATCGCGCTTGGTGATTACTGCGATAAAGGATAGCAAAATCTCTAAATTCGGCTTCATTTTGTAATTGAAATTGCAGTATCTCTGTGGCAATTCGTTCCGCCTCGGCGTCTTCATTACGGCAACTAATCACCCTAACAGGATCGCCAAAGGCCTTATCACTCCATAACGCTTTACTGAATTCGTGCGGATTATTAGCAATAAGTTGGTTGGCTACTTTTAAAATACGTCCAGTGGAGCGGTAGTTTTGCTCTAGTTTAACCACTTTAAGGGAGGGGAAATCAGCCTGTAATTCAGCCAAGTTTTCTGGCCTTGCGCCACGCCATGCATAAATGGATTGGTCATCATCACCCACCACGGTAAAGTTACTACGGTGGCCCACCAGCTGCTTCACTAACAAATACTGTGAACTATTAGTGTCTTGGTATTCGTCTACTAGTAAGTAGCGCACTTTGTTTTGCCACTTTTCTAAAATATCTGCTCGGTGTTTAAATAGCTCCACCGGCTGTAGGATTAAATCATCAAAATCTACACCGTTGTAGAGCTTTAGGGTTTTTTGATATGCCTCATAGACACGCGCTGCAAGCACTTGATCAGGGCCATTGGCGCCTGCCATAGCTCTGGATGGGCTAATGAGATCGTTTTTCCAATTAGAAATGAGGTGTTGAATGGGTTCACATGCATCTTCTGCCGCTTCAAATTCTTTGTGGGTTAGATCTTTTAAAAGGGCCAATACATCTTGTGAATCAAAGATGGAAAAGCCTGGTTTATAACCCAAAGCCACCACTTCTTTGCGAATAATATTAAGGCCTAGATTGTGGAAGGTTGATACGGTCAGTCCACGTGCTTCTTTACCGGTCATCAAACTACCTACCCGCTCTTTCATTTCACGAGCCGATTTATTGGTAAAGGTCAGGGCGATAATTTGGTGCCCTTTGAGGCCACACTCAGCGATTAAGTAAGCAATTTTTTGGGTAATTACGCTGGTTTTACCCGAACCTGCACCTGCAAGTACAAGGACTGGGCCGGTAATGGCTTCTAGGGCTTCTTGTTGGCGGGGATTAAGGCGGCTCACAGAATAGTAACTCGGGGTAAATGGCAAAAAATCAGCTCAGCATTATAGGTGATTTTTGCTTTTTATGCGCCGTAAATTAGCCCCTAGTTGGGCAATAACTAAAGCGCAATTTTTAAGTGCGTGGTATCAATTGTGTTCAATTTCCATACTTAGCGCATCCAACCTGCGGTAACTTAAGGCCTCGAGTAAGTGACTTTTCTGGATATTTTTGGCATTTTCTAAATCGGCAATAGAGCGCGCTACTCTGAGTACTTTATGAATACCTCGTGGAGATAAGTGCAGTCTTGAGATAGCATTTTTAAGTAAGCTTTCGTCAGTAGGTTTAAGTTTTGTACAGGCCTCTAACTCTGCCCATGGCAAATGCCCATTAAGTAAGCCATTCCTTGCTAACTGGATAGCTTGGGCTTGGGCCACCCACCGTTTTGCTGTTTGCGTGTTAAGCCCCTGCTGTGGCTTTAACAATACTTCAGGGGAGGGTCTTGTCACTGCCACTTGTAGATCAATGCGATCAAGTAATGGCCCCGATAAGCGTTGCAAATAATTAGCCACCTTAGTGGGAGTGCAGCGACACGCTTGATGCTCGTCACCATAATACCCACAAGGACAGGGATTAGTGGCTGCAACTAAGCGGAATTGGGCGGGTAATGTGCTCTGATAAGCCGCCCTTGATAAGTGAACCTGACCACTTTCTAAGGGCTGTCTTAAACTATCCAGCACATGCCGAGGGAATTCGGCTAATTCATCTAAAAATAAAACCCCATGGTGGGCTTGGCTGATTTCACCGGCTCTTGGTACTCGTCCGCCACCCACTAAAGACACGGCCGAGGCACTGTGATGGGGGGCTCTCCATGGCGCCTGACGCCATGTGTTGGGGTTAAACAAACCAAGGCTCGAGGTAATAGCCCCCAGCTCTAATGCTTGTGCTTGTGTGAGGGGCGCTAACAAAGCGTGCAAGCGTTGGGCCAGCATGGTTTTGCCAGTGCCAGGTGGACCGCACATGAGCAGGTTATGATTACCCGCTGCAGCAATGATTAGGGCACGTTTGGCTTGCTCTTGGCCTCGAACATCCACTAAGTCGGCCTCTGGTACAATCTTAGCTTCTGCCTGTGGAGGTTCAGGTTGTTGTTGTTTTTCGGGCTGGTGCAGCCATTGGCTGAGTTGATTTAAATGGTTTGGCGCGATAACGCGGCTAGCCTGTGGCATCATGGCTTCGGTGGCGTTAGCCGGCGCTACAACCATGGTGCGCTGACTGGCATGGCAGGCGATTGCCGCACTCAATATGGCAGGGCAAGGTCGCAGTTCAGAACTGAGCGCCAATTCGGCCACAAATTCATAGCCTTTAACAGCTTCGTCGGGCAGCTGGCCACTGGCGGCCAATAAACCAATGGCAATAGCCAAATCAAAGCGCCCCCCCTCTTTAGGCAAGTCTGCAGGGGCAAGATTAATGGTGATGCGTTTGGCAGGAAACTCAAAGCCCGCATTAATAATGGCACTGCGCACCCGGTCTTTGCTTTCTTTCACCGCGGTTTCAGGCAGCCCAACGATGGTTAACGCAGGTAAGCCACTACTGAGGTGCGTTTCAACACTCACTAATGGGGCCTCAACGCCTACATAAGCACGGCTGTAGGTTATGGCATAAGACATTGCCTTTCCTTGGCAGCTGGTAATAATGATTAAGTTTAGCAGGACATTGCTTTGCTGCACCGACTCCTAGTGTGGGAGTTCTATTTAAGAGCAAACATCCATACTAGTGCGCCACTTTAGCGCTATCTTTGTTAGACCTGAACACTATTCCGCATGTAGGGTGGCACATTTAATGTAAAAATATTGTATTTTGAATAGCGCTGATATCAGTATAACGCCAATAAAAACAACGCTATTATCGCTAAACCTGAAATAGTAGTTGTCCACATCAAATGTGCTTCATAGACGCCACCAGCAGCCTGTTTTTTTTGATTCAGCCATAACCCATATAACGGTAACAACTGCATTATATGTGTCGCTAAAAAATGAGGGATCCTGATATCTTGCCCATCCAAATACCATCCCAGCACGGGCACACGAAGGGCTTCATATGCGCTATTAGTGATCTCATTAGTTATCTGTGAAGACATATAACCAGCAACAATTAACGTCAGTACTGAGCCCATAGTCAAGCCTAAAGCTGAGGCAAGGAGCAGTGGTTGATCGCGTGCCAGTTGGTATTCCTTAAATAATAGATAACCCAAATAGAAACTCCCCAATACCAACATTACCGCACCAAGCCCCATTAAACTGTACATGGCTGATTCGACGGGCGTGGAAATATTGAAATGAGACTCTCGTCCTCTAGCAGCTTGTAAATAAATATACATTGCTTCTAGAATTCCCGCCGCAACCACGCCATAAGACATTGCTTTCCACCCAACCCCATTGCGCTTAGCAGGACTGAGTAATGAGGCTAAAATGGCAAGTGTTATAAAATGGATAACAATGGATATTGCAAACTTGGCAGGCTTAGCCCAAAGCGCCTCATCGGCTAGTAAGCGCTGATCGAATGCGCTAAGGACAACACTGAGAGCAAAGAATACAGATAATAAAAGTGCGCCTTGCCACCATATATTTAAATGCGTTTGCCGGTCACCATAAAAAACTGAAGGTGCTAAATTCATGATTTTGCACCTGTTTCAGATTCAGTAGCTGTTGACTTAAATCGCAACATCACCACTTTTATGAGCATAAATAATAAGTACCCGAATGGACCAAACATAAATGTAAGAACCAAAATGGGAGCTTGAATCATCCGAGACAACCCAATCTCATCGGCTTGTTTTGCAATAACACCACCCAAGAACAAATCAAATGCCAGATAATGCACCCAACCGGCTAATGCCACAGCCGGATAGGTAAAGAGCCGTTGAACATTAACCAACGTGTCGAACCCACCTTCCGCTGAGAAAAAATAGCGTGCGATTAAGACGCTGTACAATACAGATAGAACAAGTGGAATTAACATAGACGCAACAGGGTTCAGCCATTTCCAACCACGTGGGAAAAAAACCAAGATACACCAGCCCAGCATGGCTAAAGCGCTTGCGGAAGCAAATAGTTGTTCAAAAGACATTTTAATACTCTTTATGTTGACAGCGTCAAGATATCTTATTCGTAAATCTTTACACTGTCAAGACCCTGATGTAGTTTATACTGTCAGCGTGTCAATCTAAAGGAGGCTTATATGGGGGATTATCATCACGGCGATCTGGCGAATGCCTTGCTACAGTCTGCTCGAATAGTGCTAAATGAAAAGGGTATTCATGGCTTGAGTCTACGCGCTTGTGCGGCTCACGCTGGAGTGTCCCATGCATCACCAGCTTATCATTTCAAGTCGCTGCGTGGCTTACTCACTGAACTGGTGGTGATCGCTTTTGATGAATTCACCGCTGCTTTAAAGGCAGAGCATAAACATGTGATACATGAGACTCATAGGCGCCGCCTACAAAAAGTCTGTCAAGCTTATGTCAACTTTTCTACAAAAGAACCTAGGCTCTTTGAGCTAATGTTTTCATCAATCCCCTTGGACTTTGAAAACCCACGTTTAAAAAGCAGTTCTGATAATGCATATCAGCAACTTATAGCCATTGTTCATCCATTATTTGATGCTAAAAAGATGGATGAAAAGCGGCGCGAGCAAACGGAACTTTTAGTTTGGAGCCTTGTTCACGGTTACGCTTGTTTACTCATGAATGAGCGTGAACGCTATGGCGCTGGATATACTAAAGAGACATTGCCTGATTTCGGCTTACTTGTTGAATTGTTGCAATAAGTTGTCCCAATAACGGGGACACCTATTATTCAGCAACTGAAAGACACGACACTTATGGGTAAGTGTGTGAATAGTTACAATTCATCCTTCGGGCCGCCCACCCAAGCGACATCAACCGCTTTACCAAATTTTCATCAGCTTTGGCTCTATTAACTTAAGGTCATGTTAGCCATTACTAGCACCTTTCGATATGCCTGTCCCTAAGGCTGAGTTTGTTAACGGGTCTCCTACCGTTATCAATAGGGTTCGTCAAAAAAGGGTCGCAGTACGCTTTAAATCTTCTGGAGATCAACAATAATTTCGCATAATATCTACGCAGTAGGCCCCAGTTTTTTAGTAAAACTCTATGGTAGGTGCATTCCAGTCCAAGCATCCCCATTCAAGCATTTTGCAGCCACGATCAAGTGCAGCCTTTGACAAAAACTGTGTCATTATATTACCTAAGCCTTTACCAAGCGTAGCTTCATCAATTAGGAAACCACTGATTGCAGTCCAGAGCACCCAATAAAAGCTTAACTTTTTTCATAAAACTAATAACCAAGTCCGCGGCTCCAGTAGATGCAATTCGCAGGAAGAACTTTGGGCCTTGAGTGGCGATACTAGTTATTGTTAGGCATTTTATTTAAGATTTTAGTCGTCCAGTTAAACTGGCCACGCTATAAGAAACGAGCCGCACCCTACCAGTTTTTTAGACTGTGGATTAGTTTGTGTATTTGCCAATCATCAAACCCTACGGGAGATACGTATCTTGCTCATATTTTTATACTCTAATAAAAGTATGGGGATTATTGTACCCAGCAATTGTTAACGCAGGTAAGCCACTACTGAGGTGCGTTTCAACACTCACTAATGGGGCCTCAACGCCTACATAAGCACGGCTGTAGGTTATAGCATAAGACATTGCCTTTCCTTGGCAGTCTGATCATAGCACTTAAGTCTAGCAGCTGATTGTAATGCTGCACTAGGCAGTGCCACGCCACGCCCTATTTCAGTGCGCAATGGCTAGCGCTCGCGCCACTTTAGGGCTTATTCTGGGTTTAAAGTTAAAAATAGCAGGTATTTGGTTATTTTTAAGGCATTAAAGTTGGCACAATCCCTGCAACCCCCTATGCTAGGCAATATGTCATTTATTAATTATTAGTGTAAAGGAACTTCCAATGAAATTGGTTAGCGCAATCATTAAACCGTTTAAATTAGACGACGTAAGAGAAGCTCTTTCAGACATGGGCGTACAAGGCGTCACTGTAACTGAAGTGAAGGGTTTTGGACGTCAGAAAGGTCATACTGAGCTCTACCGTGGAGCTGAGTATGTGGTTGATTTTTTACCTAAGGTTAAAGTTGAAGCTGCGGTTGACGACGCCATGGTAGATCAAGTTATAGAAGCCATTAGCAACTCAGCCAACACCGGCAAAATTGGTGATGGTAAGATTTTTGTGGTTAATCTTGAGCAAGCGATTAGAATCCGTACCGGTGAAACAGGCTCTGAAGCCCTATAAATTAGCTTTATGTCACTAAAACCCTCATATTCTTGACTATTTATAGTACTAAAAAGTGTGTAGGGTTTAATGACGGCTAGTTATCTTGTATATTATGTTAGCGATTATTGATGCACTAGCTTGTGTCCTCCAAAGAGTTTGGGTGACAGGGTCAAAAACGCTCAACATCAATACAATATAATAAGAGATGGCCACACATCATGAAATATGCCGGTTTTCGAGGGGAGTTTATTCTTGGATTTGTTGCTTGTGCAGCGGTCTTAGGAATTGCTTTGTATATGGAATTCGCCATGGGTCTAGACCCGTGCATGTTGTGCATAAGCCAACGTTTTGTTTATCTAGGCATGGCCTTTGTGTTTATGCTCGCAGCCTTACACAACCCTTATTTTGGTGGCCATAGACGCTACGGATTTTTACTTTTTCTACTGAGTTTATTGGGTTTAAGTTCATCAGGCCGCCAACTGTATTTACAAAGCTTGCCAGCCGACCTTGTGCCTGCCTGTGGCCCTAGCTTTAGTTATATGGTTGACGCCTTTCCTTTGGTCGAAGTGATCATCACCATGTTCAAAGGCTCAGGTTCATGTGCCGAAGTACAATGGACCTTCTTAAACTTGTCCATTGCTGGCTGGAGCTTTGTATTGTTTAGTCTGTTGGGGCTTTATTGCTTGCGCCTAGCTATGGTGCGTACCAAAATTTTACTGGTTTAAAACCACCACGCTAAACCTTGTAATACCAAAGCTGCCATGACGCCAGCAACCACATCGTCGAGCATGATACCCAAGCCACCAGTTACCTTTTTGTCAATCCAATTGATCGGCCATGGTTTAATGATGTCGAAAAAACGAAACAAGACAAAGCCAATCAACACCCATACCCAGCCTACTGGCGCGGCAATCATGGTAATCCAAAAGCCCGCAAACTCGTCCCAAACAATACTGCCGTGATCATGCACGCCTAAATCTTCTGCTGTTTTACCACACAGATAAATACCCACCACACAGGTGACTAACACCATCAGTAAATACTGATTCAGATTTAACTGTGATAAAGGCCAGTAGAGTATCACTGCCACTAAAGTGCCACAGGTACCTGGGGCTTTTGGTGCAGCGCCACTGCCAAAGCCTAAAGCTAATAAATGCACTGGATTTAACCAATTGGGTTTGACCTTAACCGATTGCATGCAATAACTCCTTAAAAGTGTTGGTAGCCTTGAGGGGGGGTATATAAGCCCCCATCTGCTTGCCAAATGCGACAACCTAACTCAGGCCCGATATGGCCTATAACGTTGAGGGCAAGATTGTGGGACTGTGAGTAAGCTTGTGCGGCGCTCATAAACTGAGCCGGCAGGGTGAAACAAAGTTCAAAATCTTCGCCACCGTTGAGTGCATAGTCTCGTGCTTGACTTAGTGAGGTATAGGCTTGCAATGCCGCAGACAAGGGAAGGTCTTGTAATTGTAGATCTGCACCACAGCCACTGGCCGCAAGCATATGGCCTAAGTCCTGCACCAGCCCATCAGAGATATCCAAACAAGCGGTGGCTTTGTTCCTTAACCACTGCCCTAGGGCTATGCGTGGTGTGGGGTTCCAATAGCGTTGACTCAGTTCGTCTGAGGCCTCGCGGTGGTGTTGCATGATTTGCAGACCCGCAGCTGAGTCGCCCAAACTACCCGATACCACAATAGCATCGCCTATTTGAGCGCCACTGCGGGTAATCGCCTGCCCAATCGGCACCCAGCCCATGGCATGAATACTGATGCTTAAAGCGCCCTGAGTGGTATCACCACCGGCCAAGCTAATACCACATGCTCTCGCTTGGGCTGCCAAGCCCTCACTAAACGGCTCAATCCAAGCTGCATTGGCACTGGGCATAGTCAGGCATAAGTTAAACCAGGCTGGGGTGGCTCCCATGGCGGCTAAGTCGCTGACACTAGCAGCCAAACACCGTTGCGCAATTTGCTCGGCTGCCATATCGGCAAAGAAGTGCACACCCGACACAAAGGTATCGCTGCTGACGGCTAATTGATGTTTAAAAGGAATTTGGAATAAGGCGCAATCGTCACCTGGGCCCAGGGCCATGGCCGGCCCAGGGCGAAGCTCTGGGCGGTCAAAATAGCGTTTGATAAGATCAAATTCGCCCATAGTATTCACACACTTTAACTAGCGAGTGCTAGACGTTTGTTTTGCTGCAATTTCTACCGCACGGTGGTTGAGCGCCACCTTATCTAAAATACTGTTGACGTACTTGTGCCCATCGGTGGCACCAAATACTTTACCCAGTTCAATACATTCGTTGATCACCACCCGATAGGGCACTGCAACTGAATCGCTGAGTTCATAGGCGCCCATACGCAAAACGTTAAGCTCAATGGGATCTAAATCACTGAGCTTACGGTCTAGGTATTGCTCAATCATTGCATCAAGGCTTTCTCGTTGAGCCGCAACACCACGTAATAATTGGCCAAACATACGCTTGTCTGCATGCTTAAAGTCTTGGTCTGCTAAAAATTCTGCTTGCACATCCACGGCACTGGCGCCACTCATGTGCACTTGATACAAAGCCTGTAAAGCTAATTCTCTGGCTGCTCGACGACGGTCTGGACGACCCTTATTTGCGCTCATTTATGCCTCTAACTGACGTAATAAGCTAACCATTTCAAGAGCAGACATGGCGGCTTCTTCGCCTTTGTTACCCGCTTTTGTGCCACAACGTTCAATGGCTTGCTCTATAGAATTAACTGTTAAGATGCCATTGGCCACGGGAATGCCATGCTCCAAAGCCACTTTGGAAATGCCAGAAGAGGCTTCGCCAGACACGTATTCGAAATGCGGCGTACCGCCACGAATCACTGCGCCCAAAGTGATAATGGCGTCATCTTTACCTTGTTGGGCAATTTTTTGCGCCACTAAAGGAATTTCAAAAGCCCCAGGCACTCGCACTACACGGATCTTCTCAGCGTCAACACCATGGCGCTTGAGCGTATCAAGAGCGCCTTCAACCAGGCTTTCTACGACAAAAGCGTTAAAACGACCTACCACAAGAGTGTAGTGGCCATTAGCGTCGTTAAAACGACCTTCAATATGAGTTACAGACATATACTTTCCTTACAATTACTATGCTACAACCACCTAGTGGTCGCAGTCGATGTATTCTTCTATTTCTAAATCAAAACCAGAAATAGCATTAAATTTCATTTCTTGGCTCAATAAGCGCATTTTACCTACACCTAAATCACGCAAAATCTGTGACCCAGTGCCTACGTTTAAGTAAGCGCCAGAGCCATCAGTATTAAATTGACGCGGCACAGACGTTTCAAAGAAAGCATCTATACTGCCTTGTAAATTTCGATCATCGGTTTGGCCCAATAACACCAACACACCTTGGCCTTCTCTTGCAATGCGCTCTAATGATGAGTCGATGGTCCATTTAGGGCTAGAAGGCACCGCACCGACTAGGTCGCGCAATACGTCCGCCATGTGCACTCGCACTATAGTGGAGTCTTGTGGCTTAATGTTACCCATAGTCAGGGCGACGTGAGTGCCACCATAAATGCTGTCTTGGTAGGTGTGTAAGCTAAACTCTCCATGGCGAGTGGGTAGCATATGAGAACTGACTTTAGTGATGGTCTTTTCGTTGAGATTACGAAAGTGAATCAAATCTGCAATGGTGCCAATTTTCAAATCATGTTGGGCAGCAAAGGCCATCAGATCATCACGCCGCGCCATGGTACCGTCATCATTCATAATTTCAACGATAGCAGCTGCAGGCGCATAGCCTGCAAGACGCGCTAAATCACACCCCGCTTCCGTATGCCCAGCGCGAGTTAACACGCCACCCTCTTTCGCCATTAGTGGGAACACATGGCCGGGTTGCACAATGTCTTCCGATTTAACATCGCCTGCCACTGCGGTCCGAATAGTATACGCACGGTCGGCCGCAGAAATACCCGTAGTAACCCCTTCGGCGGCTTCAATAGACACTGTAAAATTGGTTTCGTAGGCTGTGCCGTTACTTTTTACCATCAAGGGTAAAGCAAGTTTTTCACAATGCTCTCGAGACAAGGTAAGGCAGATCAAACCCCGGGCATGTTTGGCCATAAAGTTGATGTCTTCTGGCCGCACTTGCTCCGCCACCATCACCAGATCGCCTTCGTTTTCACGATCCTCATCATCCATGAGGATGATCATTTTGCCTTGGCGAAGGTCTGCAATGAGTTCAACTGAGGTGTTCATGTTCATGTGATAACCCATACTTAAATACAAAGCCAGCACTGCGGTGTGATGAGGCGGCCATTTAGCGGCTCATTGTGCCAGATTTCGCGGGCAGTGGCTAGCTATCAGCACCTTTTGGGGTGGCATCAATACGCCAATCGTGGCCCACCTGTGAGATGCCTTTAATCTCCAGATCATAGGCTTGCGCCATTTTGTCTAAGGGTAGATTAAATAATGCTTTGGCCTTACTACCTAGCAGCTTAGGCGCCATATACACGACCAAATGATCGGTTAACCCCGCCTGCAAAAAAGCACCACTTAAACCCGCACCCGCTTCCACCAGCACCTGATTGCATTGACGCTGACTCAAGATGCTAAGTACGTCGGTTAAATCCACTTTACCGTGTTCGTCTGCCCCACACACTTGCACCTGTGCACCGGCGTTGACCAAGACTTGATGCTGCTGTGGGTCAGTCACACAAGTCAGCACTAAAACTGGGCCATGCTGCTGTAACAATTTAGCCATGGCTGGCATACGTAAGTGACTATCTAACACCACTCTCAGCGGCTGCTTGAGGCGTTCGATCGTAGCGCGAGGCACCCCAGCTAAAGCTAATTCGTCAGCCCGTACGTTCATGCTGGGATTGTCTCTCAAAACCGATCCAATGCCCGTAATTACGGCGCAGCTTTGGGCCCGCAATAGGTGTACTTGGGCCCTCGCCTCGGCGCCAGTAATCCATTGACTTTCACCAGAATCCATAGCGGTGCGGCCATCTAAGCTCATAGCCATCTTGTTGATTACGTAGGGTTTATTAGTCGCCATGCGTTGCAAAAAGCCACGATTAGAAGCCGCACATTCTAGCTGCATCACAGGGCCGATCACCTCTACATTAGCAGCCTGTAGCTGGGCTAAGCCTTGCCCCGCAACCAGAGGGTTAGGATCTTGGCAACCGTACACCAAGGTAGCCACTCTAGCCTCAATCAGCGCTAAACTGCACGGCGCGGTGCGGCCATAATGACTACAGGGCTCTAGGGTCACATAGACGGTCGCTCCCGCTGCATGATCTCCCGCTGCGCGGATCGCCATCACTTCGGCATGAGGTCCTCCGGCTTGCTGGGTAAATCCAACACCCACAACTTGGTTATGTTTCACTAGCACACACCCTACCGCTGGGTTAGGTCGTGCGGATAACTGTGCATAACTGGCTTGCTCTAAGGCCAACGCCATAAATTGATCATGGGGGGCTAGACTAGCCATTAGCTTGCTTCATGATCTTGTTCGAGGCGCTCAATCTCAGCGCGAAATTCGTTCAGGTCTTTGAAACTACGATACACCGAGGCAAAACGTACGTATGCCACCTCGTCTAACTGGCGTAATTGTTCCATGACCGCCTCTCCAACCAGTTGGGTGGCCACTTCCCGCTCCCCACCGGCACGCAAGGAGTGTTTAATACGATTAAGGCTGGCTTCGATGGCTTCAATGCTTACTGGGCGCTTTTCAAGGGCCCTCAAGATGCCCGCACGTAACTTTTCTTCATCAAAAGGTTGACGTGTGCCGTCCTGCTTGACCACTCGTGGCATTAACAGTTCAGCCACCTCAAAGGTGGTAAAACGTTCGTTACAGGTTAGGCACTCTCGCCTGCGTCGAATTTGCTCTCCCTCACCGACTAATCGCGAATCGATAACTTTGGTTTCTGGGTTACTGCAAAAAGGACAATACATAGGGGTCTCGGCCAACCGTATAAGGGGGTATATATGGGCTTCATTATAGCCTTAATATTTGCTTCTGGGCCAGTGGGATAAAGGCAGGCCAAGGAAGCATTAATTTGCTGGATTTGTGGCCAATAACTGCTATTCTGGCGCACTTCTCTAGTTTAAAGGAATAACATGATTGACTTACCTGTCGCCGAATTGGCGGCTTTAGGAGCGGCGGTGTGCTGGACTTTTACTGCTATTTTAGCAGCCCCCGTGGTCCACCACTTTGGAGCTGTTGCCTTTAATCGCTACAGGGCAGTGTTTGCGGGCACCGTGTTGATTGCCATCACCAGCATTATGGGCTTGTGGTCTAGCGTGCCCGATAGCGCCATGATGACGCTAATAGGCTCTAGCCTAGTGGGCATTGTGATTGGCGATACGGCGCTCATGCAGGCCCTGAAGCGCATTGGCCCCAGACGCAATTCAGTGCTCTTTGCCACTAGCGCCCCTATGGCAGCTGGCATGGGCTTTCTGTGGCTGGGTGAAACCCTTAGTACTAACTTATTATTGGGCTGCGGACTGATTTTAATGGGCGTGGTGAATGCGGTTTGGTGGGGCCGTAAAGCAGGGGGCGAACATCGCTTAGAAAAAATAAGCGGCCATTTGGGCTTTGGGATTTTACTTGGCATTACGGCGGCATTTGGCCAGGCAGCTGGGGCGGTCATGGCTAAACCTGTGCTGCTGGCCGGTGCAGACCCTATTGCAGCCTCTGCCATTAGGGTGGGGTTTGCTGCCTTGGTATTATTGCTAGTGCGCACCATGCCTTTTGCTTGGGCCAAAGCCAATGCAGCCCCCACCGCTGCATTGGTCGGGCGCACCATGGCCAGTGCAACCTTAGGGCTGGTGTTGGGCATGACGTTGTTAGTTTATGCCCTAGGTGTGGGTGAAGTGGGGGTAGTAATGACCTTATCTGCTATTACACCCGTGCTTATATTACCCGTCATTTGGTTTATTACAGGACAACGCCCTAGCCGTGGTTCATGGCTAGGCGCTGCCTTAGTGGTCATCGGCAGCGGGGTGATTTTCTTAAACCACTAAAGCCTTACTAGTAAACCCTATTATTGGTCTAGGTAGGCCGCTAGAAAGTCATCAAAAGGTTCCGTTTGCGCAGCTTCAATACGCTCTTGGTCAGTAAGGGATGCGCTCACTTGCTCACTGAGCTCTTGTCGACGCTGTAAACTTAGGCTTTGCTGTAGGTGATACGCTTGATGTTTTTTTGCCAGTTCTAAAGATAAAGTTTGATGCGATAATTGGCCTTCTTTCATGGCTGCCAGTACTTGTGCGGAAGGCGTTAAGGAGGCATCGTTGAGGCGTGCCTCCATGGTATCAAGGGCGGCTAACATGTCGGCTTTATCTGGCATTATATCAGCCACTAGGCGTAGGTTAGTGACAATATCTTGGCCTAGGCTTTGCAAACTCTTTGGTCCACCACAGGTATCCAACATCAGCCCTGGCTTGCGGCCTTGGCGCACTACCACACCTTGATTAGTGCCAATTAATTCGCATTCTTGATCACTGATGACAGGGCTTTGTGCAAATAGACACCAGCTTAAAAAGGCATTAATAAAATGGCTTTGTTGTGCATCAATGCCTAAGGGCAAAAAGGGGTTGAGGTCGATATTCCTAACTTCTACATACTCTACACCCGCTTCTTTAAGGGCGTGCACTGGCTTTTGACCTGAACGGGCTACCCGTTTGGGGCGGATATCACTGTAGTATTCATTCTCAATTTGCAACAAGTTGGCATTGAGTTGACGATACACACCATCAACCTTCACCCCTAAGTTCTCATACTGAGACAAGGGCGTAGAAATGGCATGTTCTAAGGACTTGGCGTAATTCTCTAAATCGTTAAAACACAAATTCAATACCGACTGAACTTGATTGCTGTAACCCAGGTCACTCATCCGTAGTGATGTGGCATGAGGCCCAAACAAGCAGCCATCAGCGCCTTGCTCTAGGTCTATGTCACGGCCTTTAACAAAACTTGCATCTAACGCAGGTGACGCACCAAAAAGGTATAACAAGATCCACGAATGGCGTCTAAAATTACGGATTAATCCAAAGTATTGGCTAGACCTGAAATCACATAAAGACTGCTCATCACCAAGCAGTTGCTGATACGCAGGCCAGAAATTATCTTGCGGCGAAAAGTTAAAGTGTATGCCTGCAATAGACTGCATAACTTTGCCATAGCGCCATGCTAAACCCACACGGTAGGTATGCTTAAGCTTACCCGTGTTTGAGCTACCAAAGTCAGCAATGCGAATGTCATCTTCACCATCAAGGTAACAGGGCATACTAGCAGGCCAAACATATTCGCCTAAGTCTTGTAACTTGCTAGCACTAAAGCTATGTAATTCCTGCATAAAGTTTAACGCCGCCACAGGGCTTTGAAAGACGGGGGTAATGTATTCCAAAAGGGCTTCTGAGTAGTCGGTGGTGATACTGCCGTGAGTCAAGCTTGAACCTAGGGCTTGTGGATGGTCTTGATGACTAAGGCGGCCACTAATACCTACCCGTAAACCTTCTTTTTCGATACCACACTGTAGCGTTGCCAAGGTATTAGCTACGGGGGAGTTTTTAACCTGCTGCAAACGTTGTTGTAAATATGTGAGCATCTGTAGTTCCAAATTAACTTTAATAGCTGATGACTAGACAGATAACAAGCATAGTCTAGGTTGGTGTCAAATGACGTGTAGGTATTACTTTTTTAAGCGCGACTGGGCGTCCTTGAGTTTCTGTGCCATGCTGCCCATTGCTGCATTCGGCTGAGCGTGGCTTTGAGCTTTGCGGGAACTATTTTGATCTACCCTAGCAGGACGCGCCCTACCCAAAGTAGCCGCCTCATCCTGAGTGGGTAATTCATCACTTAAACGCATGGTTAAACCAATACGTTTACGCGCCACATCTATTTGCATTACCTTGACTTTAACAATGTCTCCGGCTTTGATAATGTCATGGGGGTCTTTAACGTACTGGTGCGACAGGGCCGAAATGTGTACCAAGCCATCTTGGTGAACGCCAAGATCCACGAAGGCACCAAAATTGGTGACATTACTAATGGTGCCCTCCATGATGGCCCCTAAAGTTAGCTGTTTAATGCTCTCTACACCATCGGTGAGCTTAGCCATGCGAAATTCTGGTCTTGGATCACGTCCAGGCTTTTGTAACTCACTCAACAAATCTTGTAAAGTATGCTCGCCAAAGCCTTGGTCAGGCAACTGTTTAACGTCAATCTGTTTAAGTTGATCGTTGCCCATGAGGTCAGACACAGTGAGTTTTAGCTGCCTAGCCAATTGATCGACCAAGCCATAGGCTTCAGGGTGCACCGAGGTACCATCTAAGGGGTTATCACCACCACGAATGCGCAAAAATCCAGCGCACTGCTCAAACGCTTTGTCTCCCAAGCGAGTCACTTTAAGCAGTTGCTTGCGGTTGTTAAAGGCGCCATTAATATCGCGATACAGCACAATGTTCTCTGCCATGGTTTTGTTTAGGCCAGCCACTCGCTGCAAAAGTTGCGATGACGCGGTGTTGAGGTCTACCCCCACATTATTGACACAATCTTCCACGACATTATCCAATTTACGAATCAATTGAACTTGGCTTACATCATGCTGATATTGACCTACACCAATAGCCTTAGGTTCTATCTTCACCAATTCTGCCAAGGGGTCTTGCAAGCGTCTAGCAATAGAGACCGCTCCACGATAACTCACATCTAGGTCTGGAAACTCGGCCGCCGCAAGGGCTGATGCAGAATAAATTGAAGCCCCAGCCTCACTCACAATAATACGCTGTGGCGCCTGAGTCCCCAGCCTTGCTTGGGCTTCCTTCACCAGCTTGTCAGTTTCACGTGAGCCTGTACCATTGCCAATAGCCACCAGCTGTACTTGGTACGTTTGACACCAATGCACCACCCACTCTAACGCCGCCTGCCATTTATTATGAGGCACATGGGGGAAAATAGTTTCAGTTTTGAGAAGTTTCCCCGTAGCGTCAACGACCACTGCTTTGACGCCTGTACGTAAACCTGGATCTAGCCCCAAAGTCACCTTGTCACCAGCAGGAGCTGCTAGTAACAAATCCTTCAGGTTGTTAGCAAATACACCGATCGCACGGTCTTCCGAGGCTTCTCTAACGCGGTTAATGAGGGCTGTTTCTAATTGGCTGGCTAGCTTAACTCGCCAAGTCCAACGCACCACTTCGTTGAGCCATTTATCGGCTGCGCGGCCCTCATCTTTGATATGCCAATAGGAGGCCACTCTCGATTCATAGGGCAGGTGCTCATTGGCAGACCATAAAATAGTGGCCTGTAAAATACCTTCGTTGCGGCCTCTTAATATGGCCAAGGCACGGTGGGAGGGGATACTCTTGAGGGCCTCTTGAAACTCAAAATAGTCTTGAAACTTAGCTCCCTCTTGTTGCTTGCCTTCAACCACCTGAGTTTGCCACTTTGCATCTTGCCAACCCATGTGGCGTAATTCTGCCAACAAGTCTGCAGCTAAACTAAACCGCTCCATGAGGATGTGCTTGGCACCGTCCAGGGCGTCTTTGGTATCACTCACTTGCAGGTCTGTATTAACATAGGCCTTGGCTGTGTACTCTGGGTCTAGGGTGGGGTCTTGCAGTAAGGCATCCGCCAAAGGCTGGAGGCCTGCCTCTATGGCCATTTGGGCCTTAGTCCGGCGCTTGGTTTTGTAGGGTAGGTATAAGTCTTCTAACCGAGTTTTGCTGTCTGCCGCGTTAATCAGCTGCGCTAGCTCTGGGGTCAGCTTAGCTTGTTTCTCAATACTGTCTAAAATGCTTTGCCTACGGGTATTAAGCTCACGCAAGTACCCAAGCCGCTCCTCCAATGTCCGCAGTTGGGTATCATCCAACACGCCAGTCACTTCTTTGCGATAGCGGGCAATAAAGGGCACTGTTGAGCCTTCATCTAACAATTTAATGGCGGCATCTACTTGCCACCTTTGTACCGTAAGCTCGGTAGCGATTTGTTGATTTATCACAAACTCAGCATCCTTCTCATTTCAACAACACAGATTTAATAATGGGGTCATGATGGGGTTTTTAAAGTGGCCTTTTATTAAAGCCCAAAAAGGCCCCTAAAGGAGCCTTTTATGAGCCATGAACTATGCTTAAATTAGCTTAGCTCTGCTGTGGACCTGCGTTAACGATGTCGTCTGAAACACTAAAGCGTTTGAAGTTTTCGTTAAACTTACCAATTAAGGTGGCCGCTTCCACATCGTAGGCAGCTTGATCTTGCCAAGTATTACGTGGGTTAAGCAAGTAGCTGTCTACGCCTTCTAAGGTAGTCGGCACATCAACGTTTAAGCCATCTAAGTGTTGGGTTGCAGCTTCTGCAATATTGCCGCTTTGGATGGCTGCGATAATGGCTCGCGTCGTAGGAATACTAAAGCGCTTACCAGTACCATATGAGCCTCCAGTCCAGCCTGTATTCACTAGGTAAACCTTGCTACCAAAAGCTTCAATACGCTTCATCAGCAACTCAGCGTAAACACCCGCTGGACGTGGGAAGAAAGGCGCACCAAAACAGGTCGAGAAGGTCGAGCGAATAGCGGCACTGGAACCCATTTCAGTGGAACCAACTAGCGCAGTGTACCCGCTTAGAAAGTGATACGCTGCGGCTTCTTTAGTCAGAATAGACACCGGAGGTAAAACCCCAGTTAGGTCACAAGTTAAGAATATAATGGCTTCTGGTTCACCGGCTAAGTTCTTTTGTGTGCGTTTTTCAATATGCTCTAGAGGATATGCACAACGGCCGTTTTCGGTGATGTCAGTGTTGTCATAATCAGCTTCTTTAGTATCTTCGTCTAACCATACGTTTTCAACAATAGCGCCAAAACGTATTGCGTCCCAAATGATCGGTTCATTCTTTTTACTAAGGTTAATGGTCTTCGCATAACAACCACCTTCAATATTAAATACCACGCCTTCGCCCCAACCGTGCTCATCGTCGCCGATTAAGTAACGATCTGGGTCTGCAGAAAGTGTGGTTTTACCGGTGCCAGACAAACCAAAGAATAACGTCGTTTTGCCATCATCGCCTACGTTAGCGGAACAATGCATGGGTAACACATCTTGCGCTGGTAAGAGAAAGTTTTGCACAGAGAACATGGCTTTTTTCATTTCTCCGGCGTAACGCATACCCGCTAACAACACTTTACGTTGGGCAAAGTTAATCATGACGCAACCGTCACTGTTAGTCCCATCTCGCTCTGGCTGACACTCAAAGTTAGCCACGTTGAGAATTTGCCACTCACCCTTGCCGGCAGGATTGTACTCGGTGGGTACGATGAATAGATTTTGGCCAAACAAGTTTTGCCACGCAGTTTGCGTCGTCATTTGAATAGGGATGTAATGATCATGGTCTGCACCTACGTGCACACTAGCAACATATTTGTCTTGGCCCACTAAAGAAGCAACTACTCGATCCCACAAGGCATTGAATATCTCTGGTGTCACAGGGCGGTTTACAGCACCCCATTCAATTTGGTCTGAAGTACCAGGTTCTTGAACTACAAAACGGTCTAACGGAGAGCGACCAGTGCGAACACCAGTGATGACATTTAGAGCTCCAGTGTTAGCCAAAGTTCCTTCGCCGTTAGCGATGGCCTTTTGGATTAAACTAGCAGGGGAAAGTTGTGTGTAGGTAGTTCCAGTATCAGTAGCTACAGTTGCGTTCATGTATCAATACCTTTGAATTTCTTAGGTTTTTAGAAAATATTAAAAAACTAAGTGAGCGTACGCCGTCACGACGTGAAAAATGAGGCTGGATTATGTCAGAAAAGTCTCACAAAAGCCAAAATATAGTCTATCTGTTTAACTAATAATGCAGCGGCTACGGCGCCTTCAGGCATGACCTGGCGCTGCATAAAAAATGTGCCATTTAATGCACTGCAGGATTGGTTTTAGCAATCATAACAACCTGCTCTAGCAGAACATGGCAATCAACCTCATCAAAAGCATAGTGGCTATTACAAAAATGGCAATCAATAATAATGGCTTTTTGCTCTGCCAAAATTTCGGCGACCGCTGTTTTGCCTAAGCCAACAATGGCGGCTCCACAACGTTCTCGACTGCAATCACACTGTTGCAACACCTGTCTTGGGTCAAACACTTGAACTTGCTGCTCATGGAAAAGTCGGTAAAGCACCTGATCTGCAGGCAACTGTGCCAGTTCATCTTGGCTCAGGGAATAGGCCAAGGCATGCACTAGCTCCCAGTCCAAGTCGGCTTGGCTTTCATTGGCTGCGGTTTGGGGTAACCGCTGTAACATAAATCCAGCTGCACCGGCATCGGTACTAACCAGTTGAATATGAGTGGGCAATTGTTCCGATTGATAAAAATAGCTTTCAACACACTCGGCCAGTGTGGCTTGATCCGCCACCACAATACCCTGATACCGCTGACCTTGATCGGGTTCGATGGTTATAATCAAGCGGCCATCTGCCACCATGTCGGTAAGGGTTGCGTGTGCATCAATGACACCATCGATTTGCGCCATACCCTTTACCCTAAATGGCTGGTCAGCATCATCACTCAGCTGCCGGCACTCAGCCATCATCCACTTAAGAGGGCCAGCACCTCGGATTTGCACACTCAAGTGGCCCCGTAGTTTAAGATTAGCACTCAGCAAGCAAGCTACGATCAGCATTTCAGTTAATAGCTTGGCCACTGGAGTAGGGTAATCTTGCTGGTCTAACAAGGCCTTAACACCCTGATCTAGCCGCAAGTGAACACCACGTATGTCCATATCGGTGAACATAAAGCCCTGCATTTTGTCATTGTTCATGTGAATCAGAAGTCTTAGAGAGTGGATACCTAGTTATTGTAAACTACAACTGCTGCTGTTCAAAACGTTGCTGGTCCCTACGCTGTTTTTTAGTGGGTCGGCCATCAGACATCGTAGTTTGCCCCATGGCTTTGCGGCCTGCCACTAATTCTGAACGAGCTTTTTCACTGGCAGCCGTTTCGCTGTACAAAAGAACCGCCTCTGGCGCACCTTTGCGGCTTCCAGAGAGGCCTTGAACCACAATCGTTTTTTCATCAAAGCCTTGGCGAATAGTTATTTTTGCATCTAGCTCAACCACACGACCGCACTTGGCTTTAGCGCCTTGATAATGCACCTTACCGCCCTCAACTGCCTGCTTGGCAAGGGCTCGGGTTCGATAAAATCGAGCCGCCCACAGCCACTTGTCGAGGCGCACTTTGTCGTCGGTATTTTGGTCTGTTTTATTGCCCATGTTAGATTCCCGTAAATTTAAAAACCCATGACATAAACTGCCTGCTCTATGGGTTGAATTATGCTAAGGTGAGGCGCATATTTTTTGTTGTAGCATATCATTATATAGGACTCCCCATGAGTGAAGTAAAACACTGTAAGTTACTAATTTTAGGTTCTGGCCCTGCTGGCTATACCGCAGCTGTCTACGCAGCACGCGCCAACCTTAACCCAGTGTTAATTACGGGTATGCAAATGGGTGGCCAATTAACCACTACTACAGAAGTGGATAACTGGCCTGGCGATGTCGAAGGACTGCAAGGACCTGCCTTAATGGAGCGCATGAAAGCCCACGCAGAACGGTTTGAAACTGAAATCATTTTTGACCAAATTGATGCAGTTGATCTGCAGCAACGGCCTTTTCAATTATCTGGCCAAGGCACCCACTATACCTGTGATGCTTTAATTATTTGCACAGGGGCAAGTGCTCGTTATCTGGGCTTAGATAGCGAAACTGCATTCCAAGGCAGAGGCGTATCAGCTTGTGCGACCTGTGATGGCTTTTTTTACCGCAATAAAAAAGTAGCAGTCATTGGTGGTGGTAATACTGCTGTTGAAGAAGCACTTTACCTGAGTAACATTGCCTCTGAAGTGACTGTTGTGCATCGACGTGGAAAATTTCGTAGTGAAAAAATCCTCGCTGATCGCCTAATGGATAAGGTGGAAAATGGCAATATGAAGGTAGAATGGCATCACAACCTTGATGAAGTACTCGGTGATGACATGGGAGTGACCGGCATGCGCATTAAGAGCAGCGAAGACGGTAGCACCCGAGACCTAGATGTTGATGGCGTATTTATTGCCATTGGTCACTCGCCCAATACCGGTCTCTTTGAAGGTCAACTCGACATGCAAGGTGGCTACATTACAGTGCAAAGCGGCACTCAAGGCAATGCCACTCAAACCAGTATTGAGGGCGTATTTGCCGCTGGTGATGTGATGGACCATATCTATCGCCAAGCAATCACCTCTGCCGGCACTGGCTGTATGGCGGCCCTAGATGCTGAGCGTTACCTAGACGAACTGTAATTTTTTGTCGCAAAACGTAGAACTGGCCATTACATTAACGTTACAATGGCGGTTATTACTCTTGGTTCTAGAGCCTTTTTAGAATCATCACCTTAATTACAATAACTCAATTGAGAGGCGTACTATGGATTTATTAGATTTTTTATTCCGATGGTCACACGTTTTATTCGGCATTACTTGGATCGGTATGCTTTATTACTTCAACTTTATTCAGGGTGGCTATTTCAAGCAAGCCAGCCCAGAAGGTCTAGCCGATGCTAAAGCCAAGTTAGCACCAAGTGCTTTATGGTGGTTCCGCTGGGGCGCTATGGGTACGTTTATAACGGGTGTTGTACTTCTAGGTTATCTAGGTGCAGCGCTAAATAACTACATTGTTGTAGGCGCTCTATTTGGTACCCTTATGTTTTTAAACGTTTGGATCATCATCTGGCCAAACCAAAAAATCGCTCTCGGTATGGTTGAAGGTGATGCACCTGCAGCGGGTGCCAAGGCCCTGTTGGCATCACGCCACAACGTGCTCTACTCAGCCCCCATGTTATTCTGTATGCTTGCCTCTGGTCACCCTACTGCAAACATGGGTTATGCGGGGTTCAGCATGAGCACTTCAATGATCGTTATGCTGGTTATTATTGCAGCCTTGCAGGCTAATGCGATGTTTGGTAAGCAAGGTCCATTGACCACAGTTAAGGGCGTAATACACGCTTCTTTGGGTCTGACGGCAGTCATGGTATTGGTATTTAACTTCCTATAAACGAAGATTAAATATCAGGCAAAAAAACCCCAGCATGCTGGGGTTTTTTTATGGCGGTACCGCCAAAATGAAGGCGCCTATCCTTGGCTCAGTTTACATCCTGTAAAACTCACGTCATCCCTGTGCATTTCAATAGCGAGCTATTAATTCAATTGCACTCCCTGACCTAGTCAAAATTACGCCAATATAGCTTAAATAAATATAGGCAAAGTGCTGAATCTCACCATTACCTTTTATTGATCAGGCATAAAAAAGCCCCAGCATGCTGGGGCTTTTTCGTGGTGTGTCACCTAATTTAAAGCACCTATCCTTGGCGCAGTTACGTCCTGTAGTAC
>Ga0075441_10000297_pt1 | contig 25689 bp, 21 predicted proteins | sample CoawatmetaG00DNA_FD_71582 | JGI IMG/M metagenome (GOLD analysis project Ga0075441, IMG submission 71582) | Marine microbial communities from the West Antarctic Peninsula - Coastal water metaG002-DNA | ecosystem: Environmental > Aquatic > Marine > Coastal | place: Atlantic Ocean: West Antarctic...
GTGTATGAGCGCCTTCGTGCCGGCGAGGGTGTGGTGATGGTCCAAAGCGGGGACGAGTTGGGCCAGGCCGTGGTCCGTTTAATGGCGACCCGGGAAGAACGGCAGGCTCTGGGGGAGCGGGCACTGGCGGTGGTGAATAAAAATCGCGGGGCACTGGACAGGGTCGTTGAGGGTATTGTCGAGCGCCTGTAAAAACGGGCCCCTGAATCAGGAGGCCCGCCTGGCTGGTGTAATGCTCAAGGCCAGCGTTATTGCATCGGGTCGTCCAGCACTTCCTCATCGTTGGCCAGTGCCTCTATGCCCTGAGCGCCTTCACTGAGCCAGTTGTTCAGGTCAATCAGATCCTGCGGGCTCAGGGTGCCTGCCGCCTGCTTCAGTTTCAGGGTGTTGATCACGTAGTCATAGCGGGCGTTGGCGTAATCCCGCAGCGCCACGTAGTACGCACGTTCTGCATCCAGCACTTCCACAATGTTCCGGGTACCTACATCATAGCCGGCGCGGGTTGCATCCAGTGCGCTGCGGCGGGAGATGATGGTTTGCTCAAGGGCAGAGGCTGTCTCCACGTTGTTGTTCACGGTCAGGAACAGGCTGCGGGTGTTCACCTGCACATCCCGGCGCGTGGTGTTCAGGTCCTGCTCGGCCACGGTGACCAGTGAGCGCTGTTGGCGCACGCCGGCCTGGGTGCCGCCGCCCGTGTAGAGCGGGATGGTCAGTGACAGTGAGGCAACGGACTGGCTGCGCTCCTGCTGGGTAAAAAGGGCGTTCTCCAGACTGGTTTCCTGGTAGGAGGCGCTCAGCTCAAGGGTTGGCAAATGACCGGACTTTGCCGCTTTCAGGCTGGCTTCGCTGGCATTGAGTTGCCTCAGGGCCGCCTGAATAGACCAGTTTTGCTCCACCGCGGTTGCTTCCCACGAAGTCGGATCCATGGGCTCCGGGCGCCCGAGCGGAAAATTCTGCCTGAGATTTTCCATGGCGTCCGGATATTCTCCGGTTAACCGGGCCAGTTGTTCCCTGGCCACATTCAGGTCGTTGTCGGCGGCGATGCGCTGGCTCCTGGCATCGTCGTAGCTGGCACGCGCTTCATAGACTTCGGTGACGGCAATGAGCCCCACGTCAAACCGTTCCCGGGCCTGTTCGTACTGGCGCTGGATGGCCGTTTCAGTCGCTTTTGCGGTTGTGACGGTGTCCTTGGCGCGCAGGACATCGAAGTAGGCGGTTGCCACATCCAGAATCAGTTGTTGCTGGGCCAGGTTGTACTGGGCCTCGGCCGCCTCGGCCTGGAACTGGCTGGCTTCGTAGCTGAACCAGTCTTGAGCCCGGAAAAGTGGCTGGGTCAGCTCGACGCCGTAGCGGTAGGTTCGATAACTGTCTCCCGCGAAGAGTTGCCGCGTCAGCTCATTGGCGTTTGCCCCCCCGGGTATATTCCTGGGCTCGAAACGTGTGTAGCTTGCTGACCCAACCGCCGAGATTTTGGGCAGCAGGGCGCTCTTGCTGACATCGCTGGTTGCCTGCTGTGCCTGGAACTGTGCCATGGCAGAGGCAATGCCGGAGTCATAAGACAGGGCTTTCTCGTAGGTTTCCATCAGATCCAGAGCAAGCGCAGGCTGGGCTGCGAGCAGGGTGATCAATCCTGGAAGTAAACGTTTTTTCATTGGTTCTCCTGAAATACTGACTCCGGGAATCTGCCCGGCAATGACCCAAAGGTATTGGTTGACCATTATGGACAATAATCGTTCCCGTCTCTAGACTTGATAAGTCCACGTATTTTGTGGACAAACGAATTCAGAATCGCGTCCTGACGGGGTGCTGATTCGCCATAAACTGGCGATCGGCTGAGATTGCAACGCAGAACCCGCGACCTGATCCGGATAATACCGGCGTAGGGATTAAGACCAGATGAACCGCGACACTAAGCCTGTAGGGCAGTCTGTCGCAACTCCGTCATACGCGACCCGATACCACAAGACCATCCGGGAGCAGATCATGACGGACTTACCAGCATACCTCAGCGACTCCGCAAAAGTAGACTCCGCAGCAATCAAACCATTACCAAGCTCACGAAAAATATACGTGCAGGGTAGCCGACCCGATCTGCGGGTGCCAATGCGGGAAATTACTGTGGGCGACACTCCCACTGAAATGGGTGGCGAGAAGAACCCGCCCGTGGTGGTATACGATACCTCTGGGCCCTACACAGACCCGGAAGCCACCATTGATCTGCGCAAGGGCTTGCCGCCGGTTCGCGCCGCCTGGATTGCCGAGCGGGGCGATGTACAGCAACTGGAAGGCTACACCTCCGAATTCACCCGCCGTCGCATGAAAGACCCGCAGCTGGACCCGCTCCGCTTTATGGATGAACGCAAACCCCTGCGTGCCAGGCCCGGCAAAAACGTCAGCCAGATGCACTACGCACGCCAGGGGATTATTACGCCGGAAATGGAGTACGTGGCCATCCGGGAAAATATGATGCTGCAGGAAGCCCGGGACAACGGCCTACTGGCGGACCAGCACCCCGGCCAGTCATTCGGGGCCAGTTTGCCTGCGGAAATCACTCCGGAGTTCGTGCGCGATGAAGTCGCCCGTGGCCGGGCCATCATCCCCGCCAACATCAACCATCCGGAAATCGAGCCGATGATCATTGGCCGCAATTTTTTGGTGAAGATCAACGGCAACATCGGCAACTCCGCGGTCACCTCGTCTATCGAAGACGAAGTGGAAAAGCTCACCTGGGGTATCCGCTGGGGTTCCGATACGGTGATGGACCTGTCCACCGGCAAGAACATCCACGAAACCCGCGAATGGATCATCCGCAACTCCCCGGTTCCCATCGGCACCGTGCCTATCTATCAGGCGCTGGAAAAGGTGGGCGGCGTTGCGGAAGACCTGACCTGGGAAATCTTCCGGGACACCCTGGTCGAACAAGCCGAGCAAGGCGTGGATTACTTCACCATCCACGCGGGTGTTCGTTTACACCACGTGCCCCTCACCGCCAAACGCACCACCGGCATCGTTTCCCGGGGTGGTTCCATCATGGCCAAGTGGTGCCTGGCGCACCACAAAGAAAGCTTCCTGTATGAGCATTTCGAAGACATCTGCGAAATCATGAAAGCCTACGATGTCTCTTTCAGCCTTGGCGACGGCCTGCGCCCCGGCTCCATCGCCGACGCCAACGACGCAGCCCAGTTCGGCGAACTGGAAACCCTGGGTGAGCTGACCAAAATTGCCTGGAAACACGACGTCCAGTGCATGATCGAAGGCCCCGGCCACGTGCCCATGCACCTGATCAAAGAAAACATGGATAAGCAGCTGGAATGCTGCGACGAGGCGCCGTTCTACACCCTCGGCCCGTTGACCACGGATATTGCCCCGGGCTATGACCACATCACCTCCGGCATCGGCGCGGCGATGATCGGCTGGTATGGCTGCGCCATGCTCTGCTACGTCACCCCGAAAGAGCATCTGGGCCTGCCCAACAAAGACGACGTAAAAACCGGCATCATCACCTACAAAATCGCCGCCCACGCTGCCGATCTCGCCAAAGGCCACCCAGGCGCCCAGATCCGCGACAACGCGCTGTCCAAGGCCCGCTTCGAGTTCCGCTGGGAAGACCAGTTCAACCTCGGCCTGGACCCGGACACCGCCCGCGCCTACCACGACGAAACCCTTCCCAAGGAATCGGCCAAGGTGGCGCATTTCTGCTCCATGTGCGGGCCTAAGTTCTGCTCCATGAAGATCTCCCAGGAAGTCCGGGACTACGCGGCAGAGCAAGGCATTGATGAGGTATCGGCGATTGACGCCGGTATGCAGGCGAAATCGCGGGAATTCGTGGAATCAGGCAGCAAGATCTACGACAAGGTCTGACCCGCATCTGCATGCTTCCGCCATAGCGTGAATCCGAGCCTGGCGGGCTGTTAACTTGCACCCCGCCGTGGCTCCGGCTATCGTTCAAGGCCGAATGTGCAACCGGAAGCAGTAATGCCAAAACCATTCCAGTTCAACGCCAGTGATGTCAAAGTTGAAATGCGCGAAACTGTGTTCCAGGGCTTCTTCCGCATGGACAAACTCTGGCTGACACATCCGCGCTTCGATGGCCGCGACATGCCCGTTTTTAGCCGGGAACTGTTCATCCGAGGTGATGCCACCTGCGTGCTGCCATACGATCCGGGGCGCGACGAGGTTGTACTTCTGGAGCAGTTTCGTCTGGGTGCGCTCGGCCGTAATCAGTCCCCCTGGTTACTGGAGCTTGTTGCTGGTATGAATGAGGATGGTGAGAGCCCGGAAGAGGTGGCTCAGCGAGAAGGTCAGGAAGAGGCTGGGCTGAGTTTCAGTCGCCTGGACAAGATCTGCGATTACCTGGTGTCCCCAGGCGGTACCACGGAAATGATCCACCTGTATTGCGGTCAGATCAGCACCGCCGAGGCTGGTGGTGTTTTCGGTATGGAACATGAGCACGAGGACATTCTCAGCCACGTGGTGTCAGCGGATGAATGCTTTGCCATGATTGCTGATGGCCGCATCAATAACGCCGCCGCGATTATTGCCATCCAGTGGCTGCAACTGAACCGGGAGCGTTTGCGGCGGGAGTGGCAAGCATGACGGAGTGGGTAAAACGGCCCAGGCAGTATGTGCCGGACCTGCGCCAGTTGGGGGCACTCTGCGACGGCAACTATCAGCGCCTGCGCAAGCTGCGCCAGCTTGAGGTGGATGGCAAGCCCGTATGTGAGTTCGAACTGCACCGGGAGAACCAGTACCTGGGCCGGGTGCGGATTGAAGTACTGCAGACGGCCAGATTCACCGAAACCCTGTTGCTGGAACAAGTTCACAATAGTGGTCGGTGGCTGAATAACCCGCGGATGACAGTGCGCGTATACCACGACGCCCTGATGGCCGAAGTAATCAGCTGCTACCGGCAGCGACAGATTGCGCCCGTGAATGACTATCCGAACCGGTTTATGCATCACCCGGATGAAAAGGTTCAGGTGAACGGCTTCCTGGCCGATTGGCTGGACTACTGCCTGCGTTTCGGGCACCTGCCGATGGAGCATGCAGCCTGGTCGGCGGGCGAAGGCATCGATTGAAAGACATCATCTCTGCACGGTTTCTCAGTTCGCCGAAAGTCTATAAAGTCGGTTGTCGGACCTGTGGCAGAGTTGTCAAATACTGCAAAATCTAGCGTGCCGCTGGTCAGAATGTGATCCACCTTCCATTCGTGAACAATCAATCTGAACTCAGCCATCGTACACTTGTCTGGATTATCAACTGCTTGCAGAAAACAGAACAGGCCTGGCATGACCAAACCCACAACGGCGCGCCCACTCAATGTGTTGCAGCTTACCGATCCGCACCTGATGGCGTCTGCGGATGGCGCCTTGCTGGGAGTCAACACCCGTGACAGCCTGGCGGCGGTGATTGGCGAAGTGCTTCGCAATCACGGCCAGCCCGACCTGATTCTTGCCACCGGAGACCTCACCCAGGATGCATCGCCGGAGGCCTACCGGTATTTCGGTGAACAACTGCAGGCGTTTGATTGCCCCTCGCTCTGGATTGCTGGTAATCACGACGATTCTGCGCTGTTGTCTGCGATTGCGGCGGAGACCGGCTCTGATCAGAAACAATGGATACAGGGCGGCTGGCAGTTTGTCATGCTGGATTCCTCGGTACACGGCAAAGTGTTTGGTGAGCTTTCGGCCGATGAATTGAGTTTTCTCGATCGGGCTCTGTCCGAACGGCCAGAGCTGCCTGCTATGGTTTGCCTGCATCACCACCCGGTGGATATCGGCTCAGACTGGATGGAAAAAATCGGGCTCAAAAACCGGGACGCCTTCTGGCAAGTGATTGACCGGCATCCGCAGGTTCGTGTGGTGCTATGGGGTCATATTCATCAAGAGCTTGAACAGCAGCGCAATGGTGCATGTCTGCTGGCTACACCCTCCACCTGCATCCAGTTTGCCACAGGATCCAGCGACTTTGCCGTGGAGCCTTTGGCCCCCGGCTATCGCTGGCTGGAACTTGACCCCTCGGGATGCTTCAAAACGGAAGTCCGCCGAGCGGACAGTTTCGAGTTTGACCTGGATGAGAAGAGTACCGGGTACTGATTCGGGCCTGACTGAAGGCAGATCACGGTTTACGTTGACGGCTTTGATAATATGACAACCCTGTGAAGGGGATTTCACAGGGAAGATCAGCACCCGTCAACGGATGACACACAATGAAAATCATACAACCTCAGGATCTGCAGGCTGCAGATCTGCCAGGGCTGGAATCGCCCTTCTTTGCCTTAGAGAAAGCCCGCAGTTTTATTCAGAACGACCCCAACCTGAACCTTGAGCGTCTGCTTGGACGGCCGGCAACTTACGGTCTGGGAGCACGTGCGTTTAAGGAACAGCGCAATACGCATATCGAAAATGTCCTCCGGGAAATACGGGATGGGCGACTTCTTCTGGTTTTTGACAGTATTGATGGAGCACCATCCTCACCCGTCGTGCGTTGGCGTGAGGGGGAGAGAGGCGAGGGTCGTTGGCAAGTGACAGAGGCCGGAGTCGATCCCGAAATCATCGCCGGAGTAAACGCTCTGAATCAGCACGGTATTACTCCGGGAGATTTGAGTGCTCAGGGCAGTATGGGTGTGGGAAGCCTGCCTTCAGGCTCTTTCGCCATGGAGTATCGTCTTAAACAGCGCGAGCAGGCTTTGCGGCAAGACGTTCAACCCGGCGGCGCAGCCAGTTTATTTTCGAATAACGTCTTGCCTGTGTCTTCATTGACCAAGACGACCGAATCTTCCACCACCGAAGCACCTCCGGAAATCCATCTCGAAATCGGCATCTTTACTGATGGCACCCTCAACAATGCTGAAAACTCCAGGGAACTGGAGGAGCGCGTGGCGACCGAGTGCGTTGAGGCCTTTGAGCGCGGCGATATTTCCCTGGAGGAGTGTGAGTATCGATTGTCTCTGGCAATGGGTGGGAGTTATGGCAATGCGCCGAGTAATGTGGCGAAACTGGCTACTCATTATGCCGAAACTAAAGATAAGTCTGGGAATCGAGTAATCCATCGGCTATGGGTCTATGCACCTGGAATTGGTACTAAAACTGGCGAAGGTGATTCGCTGGTTGGATCGATTTCAGGAATGGGTGAGACGGGTATAGTTAGTCAGGTTCGCGATGTTTTCGCCAATGCTGCGAACCGAGTTAGTGAGCTGGAGCTTCCTGGACAGATTAGAGTTCTGAAGGTTGATTTGTTCGGATTTAGTCGCGGAGCGGCATCCGCGCGTCATGCCGTATACGAAATACAGAAGGGGCAGAGTGGGGCGCTGGGTGAGGCATTTCGAAAAGAGGGTATTGATTGGCCTGAAGAAACAAAAATTCGCTTTGTTGGGCTATTCGATACGGTTGCGGCTATCGTGAATCCGTTATTGCTGGATTTTGCGCCCGGCAATAGTCTGAATGAACCTGTAAGGGTCTCCCTCGACCCGGCACATGTTGAGCGCGCTGTGCATATTGTTGCCGCCGACGAAGTCAGGAAAAACTTTTCCCTGAATAGCCTACGTAATGCTGATGGGAGTCTGCCAGAGGCATTCCGTGAAATATCTTTGCCTGGTGTACATTCAGATATCGGAGGAGGTTATCCAGATGCGCAACGCGAGGATGTCCTCCTGACCCCATACCATTTGATTCCAACCAGTCGGCATCGTTGGCCGGAACAGACTATGCAGTGGGATAATCTGGAGGAACTCAGGTCGACAATTGTCTCAGAAGGCTGGGTTGGAGAGCGTAGTTCACCAGATCAATTGTCCGAAAGATATGACTCAGCGACCGCTGGGTTTGGCGCTGAGGCGGATTCCTACTTGGGAATCTACAAAAAAGTCTCATCTCATCCGGCGCCTGACGGTCGGGTTGAATTGGCGTTGCGAATGATTCGTGAGGTTCGGGGAGAGTATTCACTTATAGCGTTAAAAGTAATGTGTGAACTGGCAAAGGAAGCCGGTGTCCCATTCCGTGATATCAATAGTAGCGACGGGGCAAAATTGCCAGAGGATTTGGAGTCAATTGCTGAAACAATTCTTGATCAGGTTGCCTCCGGTTCCGACAGCCCTTCGCTAAGCACAGAGCAGCGCGCACTGATTCGTCAGCGATATACTCACTATTCAGCGAACTATAATCCCCTTCGAACAATGGTGAAGGGCCTCGTAGCCACTTTTCGTCTCGGACGACACTTTAGCCCAAATGCGCCGGCAGACTCTGGAAAGCGAACCATCCATCCCAACAATTGAGAGATTTCGTAATGTGTAGATTGCTAAGGATTGCATTAATGCTCGCACTAGCCTTTGCTATTGCCGGCTGCTCCACTTGGACGAAAGACGAGTCTCCGCTATACATTGGTGTCGCCGCACCTAAGCAATACCAGATGCGGGTTGTGCATCTGCAATTGGAAAAACCTGGTGAAAGGAGCTGGTGGTACCCTGTTGGTTCAGTTTCTTGTTGCTGGATTGGGGAATTTGGCCCCCGCCGGGTTGGCGGTGGCGAAATGTCTCCCTTCCCCAGCCTGGTCGCCCTTCATTGGTTTTCATTTGCAGAGCAAAAATTCTATTTCTCGTTGATTCGTGTCCCGGAAAGCCTGCAGGACAGGATGCGTAAGCCAGCCGAACACTCATATCCGGACGGAACAACCGGCATGAGGCCTCGGAGCTCGCTGGTATTGGGCCTGGCCCCTGGCGGCCAGGTCGTAATGTGGATGATGAGCCAGCAAAGTAACGCAGTGGAGGTGATGCGAGTATCTGCTACTGAGGTTGAGGGTGACCCCGACGATTTTGCCAGTGCCACAGCATCTTATCTGGAAGAGCATGGCGATTACCTGGAAGAGCACGGCTTGCAGCTCGACAAGTGGTAGCCGCACCGCTAAATCTGCGGGTGCATTTTCTTGGGCGCACCCACAGATTGCCGCTTGTGAAACCTAGCTTCTCAGTTCCCGCGCTGCCGCTACCATGGTTTCCAGTGCCGGCGTCACTTCTTCCCATTTCCGCGTTTTCAGGCCGCAGTCCGGGTTAATCCACAGCCGTTCTGCGGGGATACGTTCAGCCGCCAGAGTCATCAGGTTGATGATATGTTCCTTGTCTGGAATGTTGGGCGAATGGATGTCGTATACGCCCGGACCAATGTCGTTGGGGTATTCAAAGCTCCGGAACGCATCCAGCAGTTCCATGTCTGACCGAGAGGTCTCGATGGTGATGACATCGGCATCCATACGGGCAATGGCTTCGATGATGTCGTTGAATTCCGAGTAGCACATATGGGTATGGATCTGGGTGCTGTCATCTACGCCGTTGGCGGCGATGCGGAAGCTGTTGATTGCCCACTCCAGATACGTTGCCCAGTCCGACTTTCTCAGCGGCAGACCTTCGCGCAGAGCGGCTTCGTCGATCTGGATGATGTTCACGCCGGCTTGTTCCAGATCCTGAACCTCCTCGCGAATCGCCAGGGCCAGTTGCAGGCAGGAATCCTTGCGAGGCTGATCATCCCGCACGAAAGACCAGTTCAGAATCGTCACCGGGCCGGTCAGCATCCCTTTCACTGGTTTGTCCGTCAGCGACTGGGCATAGCGGATCCATTCCACGGTCATGGCCTGGGGTCGGCGGATATCGCCAAACAGAATCGGCGGTTTCACGCAGCGCGAACCGTAAGACTGAACCCAGCCGAAGCGCGTGAAGGCATAGCCGTCCAGTTGCTCGCCAAAGTATTCCACCATGTCGTTACGTTCCGGTTCGCCGTGTACCAGAACATCCAGTCCGAGCTTTTCCTGCGCTTCCACGCAGCGAACAATTTCTGCTCGCATTTGTTCGATGTAAGCCTGTTCGCTCAGCTCGCCCTTACGGAATTGCAGCCGCGCCTGTCGAATCTCGCGGGTTTGTGGGAAAGATCCGATAGTCGTGGTCGGGAAGGCGGGCAGGTTTAGTCTCTCCCGCTGGCGGGCGATTCGCTGAGGGTAGGGGCTCTGGCGATTGCCAAGCTCAGATGTGGCGGCTGCAACGGCCTTTCGAACCTCCGGATTGGTCACGCGATGGGAGTTTCGGCGGCTATCAATGGCCAATTGATTGTCTGCCAGCTCGGCGCGCACGCTGCTGCGGCCCTCGTTCAGTGCTCTGGCAAGAATCTGCAGTTCGTCGAGTTTCTGAACCGCAAACGCCAGCCAGTTGCGGATGTCGCTATCAAGCTCCTGTTCCCGGGAGAGGTCGACAGGGACATGCAGGAGCGAGCAGGACGGTGCCAGCCACAGACGTTGGCCCAGTTTTTCGTTCAGGGGCTCCAACCAGCCCAGAGTGCTGTTCAGATCCGATTTCCAGATGTTGCGACCATTGACCACCCCGAGCGAAAGCACCTTGTGGCTAGGTAGCCAGTCCGCCACGCGACTGACTTCAGCCGGGGCGCTGATAGCATCAATGTGCAGGCCTGCAACGGGCAATTCGCACGCCAGTTGAAGATTGTCCCTGAGCTCGCCGAAATAGGTGGCTAATAGCAGTTTCGGGCGGTTCGCTTTGAGCTGGTGGTAAGCCAGATTGAAGGCATAGCGCCAGTTGGCGTCCAGATCCGTGACCAGGGCAGGTTCGTCAATCTGAACCCATTCCGCACCGGCATCCGCCAGGGCTTCCAGGAGTTGGGAGTACACCGGTAGCAGGCGCTCCAGCAAATCCAGAGGATTGCTTCCATCCGAGGTTTTTCCCAGCCAGAGATAGGTCACCGGGCCGATAATCACGGGTTTTGCGTTGAGTCCCTGTTTCCGTGCTTCGGACAGTTGTGTTAACAGTCGTTCCGGATTGAGTTCAAAGTGAGTGTCAGCTGTCAGCTCCGGCACAATATAGTGGTAGTTGGTGTCAAACCACTTGGTCATCTCGCCAGCGGCAGTGGCACAGCAGGGGCTATCACTGGCACCCCGGCCACGTGCGGCACGGAAGTAAGCGTCAAGGTCCGAGCCTTCTTTGCTGGCAGCCCGGGCCGGGAGGTTACCCAGAGTGACGGACATATCCAGCACCTGGTCATACAGGGAGAAATCGCCCACCGGCACGTAATCCAGCCCGGCTTGTTGCTGCCAGTGGCGCCTGCGCAGATCGGCCGCCGTGATGGCCAGTTCCTGTTCGGTTTGCCGGCCGCCCCAATAGTCTTCCAGCGCGAATTTCAGCTCACGCTGGCCACCGATACGGGGGAAGCCGAGGTTATGTGTGGTTGCCATGATCGAGTCCTTGAATCTTGTGCGTTGAATGAGGTCTCAAGGTTAAGCGGGCTTTTACATGAATAAAAATGGTATTATTTCACCAAATCATGAGAAAAATTCACGGAGAGGCCATGGTCGAGCGGCACCATCTAGAGATTATGCGAGCCGTGGAGCGCCAGGGTTCACTGACGGCGGCGGCGGAACAGCTACACCTCACTCAGTCGGCGCTGTCCCATGCTATTCGCAAGCTGGAGCAGCAACTGGGCACGCCGGTCTGGCTCCGCGAGGGGCGCCAGTTGCGTTTTACCCAAGCTGGCGTTCAGTTGCTGGCATTGGCCAACCGGTTGCTGCCGCAGTTTGAACACGCTGAGATGCAGATTCACCAGATTGCCCGGGGCCAGCGCGGCAGCTTGCGAGTGGGTATGGAGTGTCATCCCTGCTATCAATGGCTTTTGAAAGTAGTAGGTCCTTACTTGCAGCAGTGGCCAGACGTCGATGTAGATGTGAAACAGGAGTTTCAGTTCGGTGGCATGGGTGCGCTGTTTGGTCATGACATCGACTTGCTCGTCACCCCTGACCCGTTGCATAAGCCAGGCGTGAGTTTTGCTCCTGTGTTTGATTACGAGCAGGTGTTGGTAGTACCGGATGATCATTCACTGGCCGGTGAAAAATGGGTAGAACCCCATCATCTAGAAAAAGAAACCCTGATCACTTATCCGGTAGCCGTGGAGCGTCTGGACATCTTCACACGGTTTTTCCTGCCCGCTCATACCGCACCGGCCCGCCACAAGACCATTGAAACCACCGATATCATGTTGCAGATGGTTGCCGCCGGGCGCGGGGTAAGTGCGCTACCACGCTGGCTGGTGGATGAATATGCCCGCACTATGCCCATCAGAGCCCTGAAACTGGGGCAGAAGGGTATGCCAAAACAGATTTTTCTGGGTTTCCGGGAGCGGGACGAGGCGGTGGATTACCTGAACGCGTTCGTGAAGCTGGCCCGGAGCATTCGCTGGAACTAATCTCTTCGGTTAAACTGCGCGGAAAATTTCAACAGGACACACAAATCATGAGCGACATTCCTGCAGATCTGAAATACATCGAGACTCACCAATGGGTGCGGGTAGAGGCTGACGGCACGGCTACCGTGGGCATCACCGACTTTGCCCAGGAGCAACTGGGCGATGTGGTCTATATCGGTGTGCCCGAGGTCGGCGTGACTGTAAACGGTGGTGAGGAAGCCGGTGTGGCGGAATCCGTTAAGTCAGCGTCTGACGTATTCAGCCCGGTGACCGGTGAGGTTATCGAGATCAATGAAAAGCTTGAAGACGAGCCGGAAATCGTCAATGAAGACCCGTATGGCGATGGCTGGATGTTCAAGGTGAAGCTGGCCGATGAAGGCGAGCTTGACGGCCTGATGGATGCTGCGGCGTACGCAGAACACGTGGCCGCTGAGGAATAATCATTGATGGACTTTCCCGTTCTCTACCTGCGCAAAGGCGCAGAACGCCGTCTCCGTGCCGGCCACTTGTGGGTATACAGTAACGAAGTAGACACCCAACGCAGCCCGCTGCCTGGGTTTGAGCCCGGCTCACAGGTGCAGGTGCGTGCTTCGAATGACAAGCCCATGGGTATCGCCTTTGTGAACCCTCACGCGTTGATTTGCGGCCGGCTGATCAGCCGGGATGCCGACCATGGCATGACACCGAAGCGCTTAACCGACCGCATGGAAGCAGCACTGAGTCTGCGGGAACGATTGTTCGATAAACCCTTCTATCGCTGGGTATTTGGCGACAGCGATGGCCTGTCTGGCCTGGTGGTGGACCGGTTTGATGATGTCGTCGTAGTGCAGATCTCTACGGCCGGCATGGAACAGATGAAAGACGCCATCGTACGTGCCGTCCAGCGCCTGGCTCATGCCCGCATCATCGTGCTGAAGAACGATGGCAAAATGCGCAAAGTAGAAGGGCTGGATACTTACGTGGAATTTGCCCACGGTCCGGAAGCCGACACCGTACTGGTGGAAGAAAACGGCGCCCGCTTTGAGGTACCCCTGGCGGGCGGCCAGAAAACCGGCTGGTTCTATGACCACCGCATGAATCGCCAGCGCCTGCAGGCCTACGCGCCCGGCAAAAAAGTTCTCGATGTATTCAGTTACGTGGGCGGTTGGGGCATTCAGGCCGCTTGCGCTGGCGCATCCCAAGTGACCTGTGTGGATGCATCCTCAGCCGCTGTAGATGCGGTACACCACAACGCCAAACTGAATGGGCTGGAAAACGTGGATACCATTGAAGGCGATGCCTTTGATGCCCTGAAAGCCCTGGCGGACGAAAAGGAAAAATTCGACATCGTGGTGCTGGACCCTCCTGCCTTGATCCCGCGCCGCCGGGACCAGAAAGCCGGTGAGCAGGCCTATGCCCGGTTGAATCAATTGGGGCTCCGGCTGCTGGAGCGCGACGGATTGCTGGTGTCGGCCTCCTGTTCCATGCACCTTTCCCAGGAAAAGCTGATCGATATTATTCGTAGCAGCGGCCGCAAGATCGACCGGTTTGTGCAGTTGCTGGAACAGGGTCACCAGGCGCCGGATCATCCGATCGTACCGGGCATTCCGGAGACGGACTATATCAAGTCCTGCTTTGTGCGTTCCCTGACTGGGTTTTTGTGATCTGCGGGCGTTACGCCCGCAGCGAAATCACCGCCCAGCCATTCTCAATTGCCGTTTTCTCCAGGGTAGGGTCCGGGTCCACCGCCACGGGATTATCCACCTTCCGCAACAGCGGCAAATCATTGTGGGAATCGCTGTAGAACCAGGCGCCCTCAAGGCTCTCGCCGTGGGCAGTCAGCCAGTCATTCAGCCGCTCCACCTTGCCTTCCTGAAAACTCGGTGTGCCCGCCACTTCGCCGGTAAACTTCCCGTTCACCAGCTCTGGCTCGGTGGCAATCAGATGATCTACCCCCAGCAAATCCGCAATGGGTTCTGTAATAAAACGGTTAGTCGCCGTAATAATCATCAGCGTATGGCCCTGCTCACGATGATCTGCCAGCAACTTCACCGCCTTATCCTGCATCATCGGCCGCACCTTCTTGGCCATAAAAGTCGCCCGCCAGTCCTCGAGCTCATCCATGTTGTGGCGGGTGAGCGGCGCCAGCACAAAGCGCTGGTAATGGAAAACATCCAGCTCCGTTCAGGTATTCCTGATAGAAGCGGTCGTTGGCCCGCTTGTACTCCTCCGCATCCACCATGCCCTCTTCCACCAGGAATTCGCCCCAGGCGTGGTCGCTGTCCCCGGCCAGCAAAGTGTTATCCAGATCAAAAATCGCGAGCGTCAAGCCTTCCCCTCCCATCCGTACAGGCCTTATGGCAAAGGCGACAGTCTACCACGGCACGCCAGTAACGTGCCGCCAACAGCTCCGTTTGCCGAAGTCTTGGGTTTCTGTAAGAATGAGAGCAACTTGGACAATTTTCGCCGGTTAAAAAATAACCGGCAGCCGACTACTACGAGGACTGTGCCGTGATCGACTCAGACGGTTTCAGACCCAACGTCGGAATCATTCTGGCCAACCACAGGGGAGAAGTTCTCTGGGCAAGGCGAATAGGGCAGGACTCCTGGCAGTTTCCTCAGGGTGGGATCAAGCACAACGAAACCCCCGAGGATGCACTCTACCGGGAGCTTGGAGAGGAAATCGGCCTGTGTGCCAGCGATGTGGAAATCATCAGCTGCACCCGGGGCTGGCTGCGTTACCGGCTTCCGAGGAGGATGGTACGCCATAACTCGCACCCCGTATGCGTGGGGCAAAAACAGAAATGGTTCCTGCTGAGGATGTTATCGCCAGACGCGCACGTACGCGTGGATGGCACGGATTCACCGGAATTCGACGGCTGGCAGTGGGTGAGCTACTGGTATCCGTTGGGGCAGGTGGTTTCATTTAAACGAGAAGTATACAGACGCGCGTTGAGGGAGCTGGCCCCAAGACTGTTTCATAACATGGAGCAGTGGCACCGGGCCGAGAACCCACGGCGTATGAAGGAACATCAGAAATGACGGACTGACTCCATGCTGAGCATCCTGCGAAGTCTAGTACAAGAGGTAAACAGCGCCCGCGATCTCCAGGAGGCGTTGGAAATCATTGTATCGCGGGTGCAAAAGGCCATGGGCACAGAGGTCTGCTCGGTTTATCTGCTGGATCCCGCCTCCAATCGCTATATCCTGATGGCCACCGAAGGCCTGTACAAAGACTCCGTGGGTCAGGTCAGCCTGGCCTACTCCGAGGGTCTGGTGGGGCTTGTCGGTTCCCGTGAGGAACCCATCAACCTTGAAGATGCGCCATCCCACCCGCGCTACCGTTATTTTCCGGAGACCGGTGAGGAACGCTTTCGCTCGTTTCTGGGGGTGCCGATCATTCACCATCGCCGGGTACTAGGCGTGCTGGTGGTTCAGCAGCGGGAGAGTTCCCGTTGCTTCGATGAAGGTGAAGAAGCTTTTCTGGTCACCGTGTCTGCCCAGTTGGCGGGTGTGATTGCCCACAGTGAGGCCACAGGTGCCATCAGTGGTTTGTCGCTGACGGGTGAGGAGGCGCGCGATGTCAGTTTCAGCGGCGTTCCCGGAGCGCCGGGTGTCGCCATTGGAACGGGCGTGGTGGTTTATCCTGCCGCCGATCTGGACGTGGTTCCGGAAAAGCCGACCGAAGACATCGATCAGGAGCTGGAACTCTTTCGTTCAGCTGTTTCGGCGGTGCGGGAAGATATCGAGCGCGTTGCCAACCGCCTTGCGTCCCAGCTCCGGCCGGAAGAGCAGGCGTTGTTCGATGTCTATCTGCGGATGCTGGGAGATGAGGCGCTACCGGGTGAGGTGGCGAATCGAATCCGGGAAGGCGTCTGGGCTCAGGGCGCCCTGAAACAGGTGGTTCAGCAGTATGTTCGTCATTTCGAGATGATGGACGACCTGTACCTGCAAGAACGCGCAGTCGACATCCGTGATCTGGGCCGCCGATTACTCTCACACCTGCAGGAAGGTGAGCAGAAGCATCTGGAGTATCCCGAGCGCACCGTGCTGGTGAGTGAAGAGCTGACGCCGGCCATGCTCGGTGAAGTGCCCAAAGGTCAATTGGTTGGACTAGTCTCGGTTAAGGGATCGAGCAACTCCCATGTTGCCATCCTGGCCAGGGCTATGGGTGTGCCCACGGTGATGGGGCTGGTAGACATCCCGGTTAACCAGCTCGATAGCCGGGAACTGGTGGTAGATGGTTTCGAAGGGCAGATTTTCGCGTCTCCCTCGGCGGATCTTAGAGCCTTTTTCCAGGCCATCTGTGACGAAGAAGACGAGCTGGTTCGGGGCCTTGAAGCGCTGCGTGACAAGCCCTGTGAGACCACTGACGGTCATCGGGTCTCGCTGCTGGTGAATACCGGTTTGATGACCGACGTGGTGCGCTCTCTTTCCCATGGTGCCGAGGGCATTGGCCTGTACCGCACTGAAGTGCCGTTCATGATCAAGGATCGCTTCCCGTCTGAGCAGGAGCAGCGGGAATACTACCGGGAACAGCTGGAGGCCTTTGCTCCCAATCCGGTGACCATGCGAACCCTCGATATTGGCGGTGACAAGGCACTGACCTATTTTCCCATACAGGAAGAAAACCCGTTCCTCGGCTGGCGCGGTATCCGGGTAACGCTGGACCATCCTGAGATCTTCCTGGTACAGGTGCGGGCCATGCTTAAGGCCAGTGAGGGTCTGAACAACCTGCAGATCATGTTGCCGATGATCAGCAATATTTCTGAGGTGGAGGAGTCCCTGCACCTGATCTATCGGGTCTATCACGAAGTTCGTGAAGAAGGGTACGACATCCATATGCCCAAGGTGGGTGTGATGGTGGAAATCCCGGCCGCGGTTTACCAGATTCGTGAGCTGGCGGAGCGGGTGGATTTCCTGTCAGTGGGCTCCAACGATCTGACCCAATACTTGTTGGCGGTAGATCGCAATAACCCGAGGGTGGCACAGCTGTATCACTCCTATCATCCGGCGGTGCTGCAGGCGCTGGTGCGGGTGGCTCAGGATGCCCATTCGGTGGGCAAACCGGTGGGTATCTGTGGCGAACTGGCGGGTGATCCGGGCGGCGCGCTGTTGCTGATGGCCATGGGCTATGACTCCCTGTCGATGAACGCAGCGAGTCTGCCGAAAGTGAAATCCGTGATCCGCAGCGTGGGGCGGGAATGGGCCATTCAACTGTTGGAGGATGTGCTGTTGCTGGATTCGCCCCATGTCATCAAGAGCTGTGTTGATCTGGCGTTACGCAATGCCGGTTTTGGTCGCTACTTGCGCCCAGCCCGTACCTCGTCGGCAGCACTGGCAGAACAGGCCGTTTCCTGAGCATTGTGAGGGTTATAGTGTGCGCACTCTAAATTCCCTTGTTAGGTTGTTGGATAACTGAAATCCTGCAGCAGTATCCGATAAGGACAGGCAATGAAGACAGCGACCGAGCTCAAGCCAGCACCGAGAATCGGCCTCGCCCTTGGCGGCGGTGGCCCTCTGGGTGGCATTTACGAGATCGGTGCCCTGCGGGCTCTGGACGAAGCGCTGGATGGTCTGGACTTCAATAATATCGATGTCTATGTCGGCGTGAACGCAGGCTCTTTTGTGGCCGCCAACCTGGCAAACCAGATGACCACGGCCCAGCTTTGCCGTATCTTCGTGCGGAACGAAGCCGAGGTTCATCCGTTCCATCCTGAGGTTTTCTATCGCCCTGCCTTGCGTGAGATCGGGCGCCGGCTGCTCGCCGTGCCGGGCTTGCTTTCAACGGCGGTCAGCCGGTTCGTGAACAATCCTTACGACCAGAGCCTGCTGGAAGCCATGACTATCCTGGCCCAGGCGGCACCGGCCGGACTCTTCGATAACGAGGGGTTGCACGAGTATCTGAAACGCGCCTTCACCATGCTTGGCCGCACCAATGATTTTCGTCAGCTCAAGCGGAGTCTGTATGTGGTTGCTGCAGACGTGGAGAGCACGGAGGCGGTCTGCTTTGGTGCGCCCGGGTACGATCATGTCCCCATATCCCGGGCGGTTCAGGCCAGCACCTCTTCGCCAGGTCTGTACGTACCGGTCGAGATTGATGGTCGTTTTTACGTGGACGGTACCCTGAGAAAGGGGCTGCATGCTTCTGTCGCCTTTGAAGACGGCGCGGATCTGGTGTTGGCGGTCAATCCCCAGGTGCCCATTGATGCCAGTGCTGCGGTACGCGCCGGTACCATGAAGCCGGGAGAGCTTACCCGTTCCGGAATGCCGAATCTGTTGTCCCAGATGTTCCGGACCATGGTTTATTCCCGTATGCAGTCGGGTATTGCTCAATACACCCGTGATTATCCGGATAAGGACATACTGCTGTTTGAACCTACCCGGGATGATGCCAAGCTGTTTTTCTCAAACGTGTTCAGCTTCCAGAGTCGCCGTATGGTGTGTGAGCACGCCTATCAGATGACCCGCCGAGATCTGCTCCGGCGGGCAGATGAATTGGAGCCCAAACTGCGCAAGTACGGCATTACGCTGCGCCGGGATCGTCTTGAGGATGAGCAGAGAACCATCAGTACCAGCCTGTATGGTGAAATGCTGCCCCTGTATGTGGCCAAAGGTCGCAAGAAGCAGGGCGAGAAGAACCGGATTGCGAGCGGCTTCAGTACCGTCACGCACCTGTTCTCAAAGGCAGAATAAGTACTGATGTTGCTGATACGGGCGTGAAAAAGCCGGAGAGGTCATCCCCTCCGGCTTTTTTGTTGGCATTTCAGGAAACCGCGAATCAGAGAATGTAGCGGCTCAGGTCTTCGTCTTCAGAGAGTTCGCCGAGTTTCTCGTCAACGTAGTCCGCTGTCACCTCAAAGGTCTCGGTGACCTGGTCGCCGGCGTCGTAGGACAGACTTTCCAGCAAGCGCTCAAGCACCGTATGCAGGCGGCGGGCGCCGATGTTTTCGGTGGTTTCGTTCACCTTGTAAGCCACTTCCGCAATGCGGGCGATGGCATCGTCGGCGAAGGTCAGTTTCACACCTTCGGTGCCCATCAGCGCTTCATACTGCTGCACCAGCGAGGCATCCGGTTCGGTCAGAATGCGCTTGAAGTCGTCCGGCGTCAGCGCCTGCAGCTCCACGCGAATTGGCAGGCGGCCCTGCAGTTCCGGAATCAGGTCTGAAGGCTTGGACAGGTGGAAGGCGCCGGAGGCAATAAACAGAATGTGGTCGGTCCGAATGGAACCGTATTTGGTGCTTACGGTGCTGCCTTCAATCAGAGGCAACAGGTCGCGCTGAACGCCTTCCCGGGACACATCCGAGGAGGTGTTTTCCGAGCGTTTGGCAACCTTGTCGATCTCATCGATAAAGACAATCCCGTTCTGCTCAACCGCCTGAATGGCCTTCTGCTTGATCTCTTCCTCATTCACCAGCTTGGCGGCTTCTTCGTCCTTCACCCGCTTCATGGCATCCGCCACTTTTATCTTGCGGGTCTTGCGCTTGTCCGAAGACAGGTTGGAGAACATGCTCTGCAGTTGAGAGGTCATCTCTTCCATGCCCGGAGGCGCCATGATCTCCACGCCGGCTCCACTGCTGCGCAAATCGATCTCGATTTCCTTGTCGTCCAGCTCGCCTTCCCTCAATTTCTTGCGGAACAGCTGTCGGGTCGAGGAGTCCGCATTGGTGCGCTGGCTGTCTTCGTTAAAATCCCTGGGGGGCGGCAGCAGGGCATCCAGAATGCGGTCTTCGGCGGCATCCAGTGCACGGTGTTCATGCCGCTTCATTTCCTGTTCGCGCAGCATTTTAACCGCCATGTCGGCCAGGTCGCGGATGATGGACTCAACATCCCGGCCTACATAGCCCACTTCGGTGAATTTGGTGGCTTCCACTTTCAGGAAGGGGGCATCCGCCAGTTTGGCCAGCCGGCGGGCAATTTCGGTTTTGCCGACGCCGGTGGGGCCGATCATCAGGATGTTTTTCGGGGTAATTTCATCCCGCAGGCTGCTGTCCAGTTGCATGCGGCGCCAGCGGTTACGCAGGGCAATGGCGACGGCGCGTTTGGCTTCTTCCTGGCCCACGATGTGTTTGTTCAGTTCGTGGACAATCTCTCGGGGAGTCATTGCAGACATGTTCGCTCCGGTCGTCAGTCTTTAATGGGCAGCACTTCCAGAGTGCGGTTCTGATTGGTGTAAATGCAGATATCGCCGGCAATTTCGAGCGCCTTCTCGGCGATTTCGTGGGCGCTGAGCTCGGTATTTTCCAGCAGCGCCCGGGCGGCGGCCTGGGCAAACGGCCCGCCGGAACCGATAGCGATCAGCCCCTGCTCCGGCTCGATCACGTCGCCGTTGCCGGTAATGATCAGAGAAGCGGTTTTGTCCGCAACGGCCAGCAGGGCTTCCAGTTTGCGCAGGGCGCGGTCCGTGCGCCAGTCTTTGGCCAGTTCAACAGCGGCACGGGTGAGATTGCCCTGGTGCTTTTCCAGCTGGGCCTCGAATCGCTCGAACAAGGTGAAGGCATCGGCGGTGCCACCGGCAAAACCAGCGATTACCTGGCCGTTGTACAGGCGGCGTACCTTTCGGGCATTGCCTTTCATAACGGTGTTGCCAAGGGATACCTGGCCGTCACCGCCCATGGCGACTTCATTCTCCCGGCGTACGGAAACTATCGTGGTCATTGGCGCTCCAGTTGCCTGTTTAAATTTGTATTTTGGCTTTATGGAGGCGCTGGGCGGGATTTCAAGAGCAGGGGAGGTGGCTGAACAAAGTTCAGCCTTCTTTCGGGATCTTCCGCACCAGAGGCTGGATATTGATCGTAACCAGTTTGTCGACCGCCGAGTTCATCTGGCTGCGTGAGTTGAATGGTCCCACATTTACGCGGTACCAGACACTTCCGTTGTCGAGATCAATACGCTGTACATGAGCCCTGAGTCCCTGGAAGGCGATCTGCGCGCGCTGTCGCTCAGCGTCTTCCTTACTCCTGAACGAGCCAGACTGTACGACATAATCGAACTCCTGCATGGCCGGGCCCGGGGTATATTCTTCCACTTTGGGCGGAACGACCTCGGATTCCGGCAGCATTTCGTAGAACCGGAAGTTCTGTTCTTTCGGCCGGGTGTCCTGTTTGGCCGTGGTATTGGCGGGTTGCTTGGGCACTACCGGGGGGTGCTCCTGAATCGGAGTTTGCCTGGCAGTTTCCGGCCCGCCGGGCAAGGTGTTCAGGTAGACGATAAAGCCGATGAAGCCACCCACGGCGGCCAGAGACAGGATGGTTTTCATAGACAACGCGCCATGCTGTGAGTGTGACGGTGCACTCTTTTGGGGTTTGGAGGGCTTGCGGGGCCCGGCCGCAGGCTTGCTGGCGGCGGCCCCTTTGCCCGCAGGGCGATCCTTCCTGGCGTAATCTCTGGCCATGGCCTGATTACATCTCCTCTGGTGCGCTTACGCCGAGCAGGTCCAGGCCGTTGGCAATTACCTGGCGCACGGCCAGGTACAGGCTGACTCTAGCGTCCCTCAGGGCAGTATCTTCAATCAGCACCTTGTGGGCGTTGTAGTAAGTGTGGAACTGGCCGGCCAGCTCACGCAGGTAGTGAGTGAGGTGATGCGGCTCGCGCTGGGCGGCGGAATTGGCAATCAGCTCCGGGTATTTCGCCAGCTGATTGGCCAGCTCTTTCTCTTCGTCCAGGGTCAGCAGGCTCAGGTCGCCGACGCATTCGTTCATGCCGCGCTGCACGCCATCGGCGGCAAGTTTACGCAGCACGCTGCAAATCCGGGCATGGGCATACTGAATGTAATACACCGGGTTTTCATTGGTCTGGGAGCGTGCCAGGTCGATATCGAAGGTCAACTGTGAATCCACGCGGCGTGCGGCCAGGAAGAAGCGGGTGGCATCGCGTCCCACTTCGTCGATCAGATCCCGCACGGTGACGTAGCTGCCGGCGCGCTTGGAGATTTTTACTTCCTGTCCAGAGCGGGTCACCATCACCATCTGGTGCAGAACGTAATCCGGCCATCCCTGGGGGATATCTGCCTTCAGGGCCTGCAGTCCCGCGCGAACACGGGTTACGGTGGAGTGGTGGTCAGCGCCCTGCTCGTTAATTACGGTGGTAAAACCGCGTTGCCACTTGTCCAGGTGGTAGGCGACATCGGGCAGGAAGTAGGTGTAGCCGCCGTCTTTCTTGCGCATTACCCGGTCTTTGTCGTCGCCGAACTCGGTGGTTTTCAGCCACATGGCGCCATCCTGCTCGTAGGTGTAACCGTTGGCCTTGAGGCGCTCAACGGTGGCTTCCACCTTGCCATCCTCGTACAGAGACGATTCCAGAAAATACACATCGAACTGAACGCCAAAGGCTTTCAGGTCCAGGTCCTGCTCCCGGCGCAGGTAGGCCACGGCGAATTCGCGGATGGCGTCCTGGTCGTCCGGGTCGGCCTTGGCGGTTACTTCCCGGTCGTCGGCAATCACGGTTTCGCCGGCCATATAGGCGTTGGCTACGTCGACAATGTAGTCGCCCCGATAGCCGTCTTCCGGCCAGCTTTCGTCTTCTGGGGTCAGGCCCTTAACGCGGGACTGAACCGACAGGGCCAGGTTGTTGATCTGGGCACCGGCGTCGTTGTAATAAAACTCCCGGGTAACGTCGTAACCGTTGGCTTCCAGCAGGCGGCACAGGCAATCGCCAATAGCGGCGCCCCGTCCGTGGCCCACGTGCAGAGGGCCGGTGGGGTTGGCAGACACAAACTCCACCTGAACCTTCTCGCCGTTACCGGAGTTGTTGCGGCCGAACTGCTGCGCTTCGTCCAGGATGGTGTTCACAATGCCGAAGGCGCTGGCGGTGCTCATGAAAAAATTGATAAATCCCGGCCCGGCAATCTCCACCTTTTCCACGGCAGAACTCTCTGGCAATGCCGCCACCAGGGCTTCGGCCAGCTTGCGAGGCGGGCAGCCGGCGGCTTTGGATGCCACCAGGGCAATATTACAGGCATAGTCCCCGTGGGACTTGTCTTTGGTGTTGCCCACCTGAGGAGTGAAGCTCTGGTCTGCCGGCAGTGTGCCGTCAGACTGAAGGGTCGCCAGTGCAGACTGGAGAAGCTCGGATACGGTCTCTTTCATGCTGTCGAATGACTCGGTTTGCAGAAGAATGGGTGTCAGGGCAGGGCGCCCGTTGAAAACAGAAGGGGCGTATTATCGCGGAAAGTTTGGGTGTAAGCAAAAAGGCCCGTTGCGTTGATTGTCAGCGGACGTGCAATTAAATGCTCAGCCCATGATGCCGGCCCGTTGAATCTGCGTAGGTTCGGGTTTGCATTGGTAGAAGGGCCTTTCGAAAGGCTTCAGTTTTGTCGCTAAGCTTCCATCGCTTGCTGGGAGAGTATCTCCCGCGCGGCTGTGGGCCTTTGTCGCCCAGCAAAAGACTATGAAAGCGGCGAGTTAACTGCTGAAGCCTTGCCGCTTTGTCGCGAGGGCACACTGGGTACTGGCTTAGCAGTTCTAAAACGCACAGTAAGCGTTGGAATTCCTCGGAGGCCATCTCGGATCGCACTTGGGTCAATTCAGGCATCGTTGGCCGGTAATCGGTAAACCAAAGTAGCTCTGCAAGAGATTTTGCATCCTCATTTGCTTTCTCAAGCGGTGTTGTGCCGACACGATAGAGTAATCGTTGCTCACAAGTCACTGTCATGACTCTTTACCTTGATAACTGTTCGTCAGAACCTCAAAACATCTGTGAGTGCTCTCCCCAATGCGGTGTCCGGCTTGATAGCTTGAGAATCGCCTTGCTCACGCAGCATCATGGGCTCCGGTACTGTTCGATTTTTGAGTCTATCACAAGATGGCGGTGTGCAATGGCGGGCAGGGCGCCCGTTGAAAACAGAAGGGGCGTATTATCGCGGAAAGTTGGTGTGTAAGCAAAAAGCCCGGCGCTGGGGCCGGGCTTTTTACTTCGTTGAGCGATTAGTCGGAAATGGTTGTCTGTAATGTGAATGCATCGCCGCCGTATGGGGCAGGTGGAGTCACCTCGACAGTAAATGTTCCTGTGCTAGGTGTGTCGTCGGCTTCAACTGTAACGCACTGGGTGACTGGACCCGTTCTATAGCTTTTTGTGGTTGTAAAGCTGCTCGGATTCACAATCGTGCCATTGGTTGTAGTGAACGCCACGTCAGTTCCTCCCGGAGGTGGGCCTGCAACAGGGTTTCCTTGCGAGTCTGAGAACATGCCCGCTATCTCCGCACAAACACTGCCGGGCGCCACAGGGGTGGTAAAGTTGATGGAAATGTTGTCGCTTGCCATGAACAGCTTTGCTGTTTGAGTTATTTCTAAAAGCGAGCTTGTGCAATTTGCTTGATTGATGCAGGCGGTTCCGTTGTATATCCCGTTCGCAACGTCGTACTGTCCGTTACCGTTGTAGTCGAAGTACTCTTCGCCACTGTCGTAAACGTTATTTCGATTTCTGTCGAGGTAGGCTTCCCCGAGGTCATCTTCTGCAACATTGAAACTATCGGTACCTGATGTGTAAATGCCATCGCTGTCCACGTCTCGATAGCTTTCTTCTCCCACAGTTCTAGCAAGAATCAATACGACCCCGTCATTGCTTCTAGGGTTTTGGCTTATCCATTCAATTGAACAAGCTCCGTCGGACAGTGTGCACTCGCTTTGCACGGAGCCAGCGTTCGTAAGGAAGTTTACGACAGCGTCGGTAATTCGATTGTTATTGCGGTCGGCCGCACGAATGGTGATGCCGACCGGAACGCCATCGTAGTTGCGAGCATTGGGAAGAAAGTTTTCTTCAATTGAAATAGAAAAACTGTCTTGGTCTGGAATTGTCGCGCTGATCGATATCGGAGCAGAAGTGGTTTGAATTGAAGAGCCCGCACCGGAGCTGTATGTGGCTGTTACGCTAACTACCGCTGGGACAGTGCCGGCATTTACACGAGTGGTCGCTAACCCGTTCTCGTCAGTTTCAGTTGACGACTGGGAAAGTGTTATTCCCCCGACAGTTGTTGACAGCTCAAAGGTTACTGTTTCGCCAGTTGTAATAGGTTGGCCGTTATTGTCATTAAGTCTGAAGGTTACTTCGGATACGCTTGGTCTGCTGCTGTTTGAGTTTCCTGCAAGAGCGATGGAGTCTGGCTCAACGCTAACGAACTCGAGTCCTCCTATTACTGGAGGTGCTACAGTTATGGTTGCGTTGGCAGTTGCGCCATTTTGCAGCCTAGCGGTAATCGTATCTTGGCCAGCGCAGCCTGCTTCGTACGTTGTTGCAAACGTTCCCGAGGCGGACGTTACCTGGGGGTCAAAGGAGGCGCTGGAGCACAAAGATGAAAGTGTGACAGTAGTCGGTTCGGCATTGTAGATTGCGTTACTATTGTTAGCATCGACAACATTGAACTCAAGTCTAGTGGTGCCGCCCGCAGAAAGGTTTGTCGCGGATAGTGTCATTTGTCCCGCTTGAAAGCTCGAACCACTGCCCGTTCCTAGCTCTAGCGAGATCGTTTGATTGTTGTCACCACCTGTGC
>Ga0075441_10000301_pt1 | contig 25469 bp, 37 predicted proteins | sample CoawatmetaG00DNA_FD_71582 | JGI IMG/M metagenome (GOLD analysis project Ga0075441, IMG submission 71582) | Marine microbial communities from the West Antarctic Peninsula - Coastal water metaG002-DNA | ecosystem: Environmental > Aquatic > Marine > Coastal | place: Atlantic Ocean: West Antarctic...
AGGATGGGAGGGAGTCAGCGCGAGTTATCTACTCACCTGATAAACCGCTTAGCTGTGGGGCGAAGGTATGGATTGAAACAACAAACGAAATTAAAACATTATGAAAGAAAATAAAATGAGCTGGAAAACTAGAAGTTACGTAGTATACCGAGTGTTTCAAAACACCGATGAAAAGGAAACATTGTACACAGACCTGACAAGGGAAGAAGCGGTGTCCATAGTGAAGGCTTCACCTAGTGAGGATGGTTCAATGGTTATATTCGATAAAGATTGTTAATCTAATGGGGAGTTCGTGTGTTTCATTCTAAAAGAAAAAGGTGAAGACCTTACTTAGCTTTGGATAGCTGCACAATGAGCTCCCTATTTTATTAAAACAAAACAACATGAAAAGATTGATAGGCGTAAAAGAACTGAGGGCACTCATGGAAGAGCCCAGACCCATACACGAAAAAGTGGAGGTGATAAACAACCTAGCTAAGAAGTGGATGGAAACAGAAATGCAAATAGTAATTAAACATTACATAAGGTAAAGAACTTCGAAAAAAGTTTTAACACAAGGTCATAACGATGACCAGTGAGTGTCTGGCGTAGTCCGATAGGGAGTGATGTACCTATCCGACTGACTGCTTTATTGGTTTAGCAGAGGAGTTCGATTCCCCTCACTCACACTAATTTTAATTTATACACAATGACAATAGTAATTTTAATCGCAGCGGCTTCTTTGATTGCGTGGTATCTCGAACACCAAAACTTAAAACACAATGACAAAAGATAAGATGAAGTTTAACCCCATGAGCAAAGACCCAGTAACGTCGGCTTATACTCAGAACAAATGCTTGGATGCTATGCATCTAGTTAATCTGTTTATGATATCATATGATAAACACAGACACGAGACTCAAACTAAACTCAAGCACTTTGAGTTTGTGAACGCTATGGATGTATTCCATAAGGAGTGTAAGCTATACGGTTTCAAAGAATAATAATAGTCAAACAATTTACAGTCAATGTATTAACCGCTTTCAAGTAAAGCAAAACTTTAATTTATAATGAATAATTTATTTTCAAACCAAGACTTTAAGACTAAGTCTTTAAAATCAGTCACACCGATCATACCTAAGCACAAGCACCGATCTTGGGTTAGTTACATAAGCAAAAAACTTCTTAAAAGTCGTAATGTAAAGCAGTTGTCCATTCTTATGGGTGGGTATACAAGTAACTACATGTACAGCATATTAAACGGAACGTACAAGCCTACTCAAAGATTTATAGACACAGCTTACAACTCTCTTCTGGTTCACGGAATAGACCCTATTACAGGATTAAAGATTCAAGAAAAGATTAATGTTAAAGAATCTGATTTTGTGAATCAAACACCCTCAGTAGAAGCAGTTAAAGTTAAGGATGAGTTAACAGAGTCTAATACACCTGATAGTCAGCTGGTTAAAACTTTGATCAAGCTTTATAAAACAGGAGTTATCAATAGCAGTACTCTTAACGAATCTTTAAAATCTGTGTGTGGAATTTAATTCCCCCTTATATAACCCCCTATATACAGTATATAAACTATATATAAACATACAAAAAGAAAACTGTATAGAGTGTTAGAGTTAATAAAGTTAGTGAAAAACTTGCTTTTTAGAAAACTTCAATATAAATTTGCAAACAATTCAATTCAATTCAATTCCAATGAGTAATTATAAATTCAAGACAGTTAATATTCGCGGTAAAAAATACGTGGAAGTTAAGGAGCGTGTTAAGTACTTCCGCCAAGAGAAAAAGTACGAGGGTTGGTCAATAGAAACTGACTTCACGGTATTAGATGGAGAGCAGTGTGTCTGCAAGACAACTGTTTCTAGTGCTGATGGACAGGTTATAGCCACTGGGCATGCTCATGAGTTAAGGAACTCTTCAAGCATAAACAAAACAAGCTATATTGAAAACTGTGAGACTTCATCTATTGGAAGAGCTCTAGCGGTAATGGGTATAGGTGTTGATGATTCCATGGCGTCTGCAGGTGAAGTGTCTGAGGCTATCGCAAAACAAAGCGAGCCCGCAAAGAAACCCAACGTTAAACCTTCTGCAATATCAAAAGATAAACCCTCCCCACCTGTAGATAATATTATGGACAAGGCAGTTGGTTACATTAAAACGTCAGGTGATAAGAACGCTGCTTTTGACATGATCATGAAGAAGTATTCATCTCAGCTTAGTGACAAGCAAGTCGAGGGTTTAAAGAAGTTTGTACGATGAAACCTGCTCAACGTAAAGACCTATGGGCTAAATGGGAGAAGCTTTTAGCCGATGATAAAAAAAATAAGAACAGACGTCATCGCTTTAAGGTAAGAGAACTGACTTCGTTATTGAGTCTTTGGTGGGAAAAAGAAAACAAAGATGTAGTAGCTGCATTCTTAAATGAAGAGCGTTTTGATTCCGTTATAGGTGACTCAGGAGAAACTTGTTTTGAGTTCGACAAAGAGGCTGCAGATTCTCTTAGGTTTATAGCAGACTTAATGGACGGTAGCGCTAACATACAAGATGTTAGTTTCCCTCAAATATGGAATGCTTGGATGAACCTTAGATTCTCTGATGAGTTTATATCTAACACATGTTTAGATGGCGTTATAAGTTCTGAAGGTTTTAGTACTCCATACGTAAACTTAAATATGGCTGAGGATTTAACAGAAAAATTTATAAAATTATGAGTTTAAGAGATCAATTACAGGAGCGAGTAGGCAAGGGTCACTTGTCATACTCGTCAATAAAGTATGCGCTTGGAGACATGCGTCTATGGGAAATGAAAATGAAGGGTGAGATGAAGTACACCTCGGATGCTTTAACTTTTGGAACGCTATATGATATGCTTCTATTTGAAAAAGAAAAAGCTATGAAAGAATACTTAGTTTTAGATTCTGACCAGATACTTTCTAACTGCTCTCAAAAAACTCAAGATTCAAAGAGCCCCAACTTGACAAAAGAGTACAAAGAAGCTAAGTCTGTCTTAGTGAATGAAGCGAAGGACAAAGGCAGAACGTTGGTGTCTGGCGAGGACTGGAAAAAAGCTAACGATATGATTGACAGATTGCATGCTTGTGGTCTTGTAGAGAAGAGGCTGAAAGGCAAGTATCAGGTTGAGTTTAACGAGGAGTTAGACGGCGTACCTCTTAGAGGGTTCTTAGACTGTCTTGGTGATGATTACATCACTGATAGCAAGTCCTCAAGAAGCATAGATAAATTTAAATGGGATGTTGGTTCATTTAGCTATGATATACAAGCCTATATATATACGCAAGTTTTTGGAATAAAAAACTATTACTGGGTGGTACAAGAGAAGACGTATCCGTTTTACCCAGCGGAGGTTAAGTGCTCTGAAGAGACTCTATTTAGAGGTGAGATGAAGTTTCATCAAGCCTTGGGGAATATTCAGCGCTACCTCTCAGGAAGCCAGAATACAGATTCACACCATGCTGTATTTAACGTATGATTTGATGATAGTGATTCTTCTTGTTGCTTTTATCTACAGTTATTTTAATGTTTAATTTTTAATTTTTTTATCATGAGTGATTTAAAGTATGATTCCGTACTCGTAGGGTACACAGAAGAGCCTCGTCGCAACGACGCAGGCGAAATTACAAGCTGGTCCGTCCGTTTAAAGGACCACGAAATGAAAGAGATGGTAGATAAGTACGCTACCTCTCGAAATGCTGAAGGGCAAGGGGGTAACGTATACCTAACTCTCTTCATGTCTAAGAACGGCAAATCTTGCTGCAGAGCGTTCGATCCGAACAGCGAGGCTGCAAAAGAAAAGCGAGCCCTAAAGGCCGCAACAACAGAAAGTGCCGATATGCCATTCTGATAAACCGTCAGTTAAGTACATGCGTGTTCGTGTCGCGTTTAAAAAATCTAAACGTGTACACGAGCACGATATGTGGATAGTTACGGTATTTGACACCCCTTCAGATATTATGCGTTACGCTAATCGAGCTATGAGTCAGATGAAAGAAAAGCTTTTTACAAAGAAAGCCAAGAACAAAGACTTGATAATTCGCAAGATATTAGAGGTGGTAGAATTAGAACATTCAAATTTAACAATAGATGAGCACAAAAGACAAAATAAACAAAAAATGTCGTGAGCTTAATGAGTTACTACTTGAAAAGAATAACGCCTATGGGGACTCAGCTTTGAGTCCTCTGGGCGTTTTTTCTTCATGTAGCGCCTCAATAGGTTTAAAAGTCAGATTAGACGATAAGCTAAAAAGAATAGCTAATTCAGGCTTAATTCAAGACACAGAAGACACCTTAAAAGATATTGCAGGTTATATTATACTGCTAATGATTGCAAAAGAAAATGAAAGTAACGATATTCAAAAACGTATACGAGAAGGAGCACCCTCATCACGTACAACTACAGACTGCGCTCAAGCGCATACAGGAGGGGAAGTCTTTATCGACTATAAAGAAAGTAAGGGAAGGGAATAAAGACGAAAAACTAAACCTCCCCGTTGTATTATTTAGCGGAGAGTTTTCACATAGGTCTGACGAAGCTCTTTTTGAGCATAGCGGATATATAGTTCTTGACTTTGACCACGTAAACGTTAAGGAGGTTAAAAGCGCTATAGCAATTGATGAGTATGTGTACTCATGCTGGATGTCTCCATCAGGTGACGGTGTTAAAGCTTTGGTTCGTGTAACCAATCCAGAACGACACAGAGACCACTTTAGGGCTCTAATTAAATACTTTGACAAACAATATGGGTTAGAGTTAGATGAATCAGGAATAAACGAGTCTCGCGCATGCTTTGAGTCGGAAGATCCTGACATTATAGTTAAAGACAGTTCAACTAAGTTTGGTGCGTTTACTTCAGAAATGGCTGAGGCTCAAACAACTACGAACGAGGCTTACGATTATACAGACTATATGAGGTTGAACTTGGCGGCTCGTATGATACGTAACGCTGAGGACGGTGAAAAAAACTCTGTACTTATAAGAGCGGCTAAGCTGTGTGGTGGATACATATCTGCTGGAAGGATGGAAGAAGATGAGGTTTTTAGAATACTTTTAAGAGAAATTCTTAAGAGAGATATAAACTCTGAAGAGCAGGCCAAGCAGACTATAGTTGATGGGATCGAGAGAGGCAAGACCATGCCTATTAGAGAGCTCATAGACGAAGAGAAAACAGCCAAAAGAGAGATGCTTATTAATGATGGGGATATGTCATTCATTTCCTCGGACGATGAGGACTTTAGATGGATTGATGACTTCGCTCAAGGTAAGATAGAGATGGGCTTAGACACGGGTGACTCAGAGCTGGACGAACACTTTAGATATAAGAAGGAGTTCTTGATAATGAACGGACACTCAAATGTGGGGAAAACAACATGCGCTCTTTACCTTATGGTGAACTCTGCCATAAGACATGATTGGAAATGGGTTATATACTCTTCTGAGAATAGAACTGCCTCGGTAAAAATGCAATTGATGCAGTTCGCTGTTAACAGAAAAGCATCAGACATGACTTACGCTCAAAGAAAGATTGCTTACAAATGGGTTCAAGATCACTTTACGGTAATCAGCAACAACCAGGTGTACAGTTATTCTGACATGTTGGTATTTATGGAAAAAGTTATTAGACAACAGAAAGTAGATGCTATATTTGTGGACCCGTACAATAGTCTTAAGTTAGACATGGGTAAGAGTAATATTGGCGTTCATGACTACCATTATGAAGCAGCATCTGAGTTTTTAACTTTTAGTAAAGCTAATGACGTGGCCGTTTGGTTAAACATGCATGCTGTAACTGAAGCTCAAAGACGTAAAGGCGCAGACGGGTTACCCATAGCTCCTTATGCGGAAGATACAGAGGGTGGAGGTAAGTTTGTCAATAGATCTGACTGCTTCTTGACCTTGCACAGAAAGATACAGTCACCTGACCCTAACATAAGATCTATGACAGAGATACATATAAGGAAGGTTAGAGAGGTTGAAACGGGTGGTCGTCCTTCACCCTTAGACTCTCCTTACAGGATGAGCATGAACCTCTCTCATACAGGTTTTTCTTCATGGGTAAATCAAAACAGTTTATTTAAACCTGTAGATGTTTCTTCGGAGGCTAAACAAATCCCAATAAACTTAGATTTTATTGCTAAAGTTTAGGCGTTAGTATGTATTTTTACACCACATGAAAAAGAAAGTAAAGCGTCCTTCAAAAAAAGTCAATTTAGGTAAGTTTAAAAGCGGTTTAGAAAAGTACTGTGCTGAAGCTTTAGATGCTAGCGGGCTTGAGTTTAACTACGAAGAAAAAGAGTTTACCTTAATGGATAAATTTAGGTACCCCTACACTTACTTTAAAATGACCGCTAAAAGAAAAGACATGACGAACAGGACGGGCAAGGTACAACAACCTATTAGGTACACCCCTGACTTTATGTGCAAAGAAGGCAAATGGGTAATAGAAACAAAAGGATTCTTACACTCTCATCATGATTTCACCATGCGGTGGAAACTTTTTTTAAAACATATAATTGATAACGATCTTAAATACATGGTGTTTATAGCAAAAAACAAACAACAAGTAAATGCCGCTATACAAGAGATACAAAAATCTAGAAACAATGACTAAGGAACAGCTGTCAGGTAAATATTTCCTTGCAACAAACAGAATTCACTCATTAACTAATGAGTTGTATGAAAAACTGCACGACAAGAAAGGCAGTCCTTTAAATGAAGTTGTGGACGTGTCTGCAATACTTCACGATTACAAAAAGTCTTTAACAGAAGAGCTTGCATTAATAACAGAATCAATTAAAGAATATGCAGAGCTCCGTTAGTAAAGAAAGATATAAGCACTCTTGGAAAGCAGGTGGGGTTTCAGCCACAAGGTATCAAAGAGCTTGCATAGACGCATATAAGTCAACAAAGTCAGAGGACATAAATATGCACGTTGATTACTGGCACCCTAAAGAAAACGGAGAAAGAGATGGTGTAGACGTAAAAGGCAACAACCTTCCAGATGAAATTTGGGTAGAGTTTCGAAATGTTAGAGGAGATTTAGGTTGGCTTTTAGGGGAGGCTAAATGGATTGCTTTTGAAATGCCTGAAGTTAATGGATTCATAAGGGTTGAAAGAAAAGATCTGTATCTTTGGTGTAGAAAAAACATTGACTTTAAAGATTACGTGCTTCTCAAAGAAGACGCATACAGAAGAATATATCAAAGAATAGGTAGACAAGATAAAATATCTAAGCTAACTATTAAAGACCTTCAAGATCTAAAAAGCTATACTGTAGTTCCTTACAGTTGTGAATTTATTCACCCAGAAACAGATAACAGGGAGGTTATTTTTGTACCTTAGCCACCCGTAAATTTTTAATTTTCTTATAATGAAAACACCTAAGGAAACCCCTTGGGTAGAAAATATCCTAGCCCACAATTGGAAGATGGGGGTGTCTATTACTGTTGGTTCGGGGGTAGTTATCAGGAGGTTCGAATCCTTCGCTAGGTTCAATACAATAAAGTCCGTACAAGCGGGCAAAACTATACATCATAACTACTTAAATAAAATAAAATGAAAGAATATTTAATCGAAGAAATTGTTTCTGAAACTTACGAAAAACTGGACGTTCCAAGAGATAGATCAAGAATAACAGATAGAGCTCAGACTAGGGCAGCTGTTGGACAGGCTTTGTCTGTTCATTTTAATCACAGCCAAATTGCAAAATCTTTAAAAATAGATAGAACCACTGTTAGTCACTACAAAAGAAACCATAAAGAAAATCTTAATCATTGGATTGGGTATAAAAACAAATACGAAGTTGCAGAGTACATAACAAAAAACAAAGTTTATCTTGATGTTTCGGAAATAAGTATTGAGTCTGTAAAAGAACAAATAAAAAACCTACAGAGAAAGCTTGATTATTTAATGCTGTCTGTTTAAAGATTTGTTTTCTGCTAATCTGGATATGAGGTTGGTGGGGTTTTTTAGTTTAAGAACTCCGCCACCTTCGTACTCTTCCTCTGATTGCGAAGCAGAAGACCCAATTGCAATGGGAGTTAAAGACATTAAGTTGTTTAAAAGGTGTTGAAGCGTTTGAATTTTATCGTCTACATTGCCTCCTCTTAAGCTTTTAAAAAATTCAACCCCGCCTCTAGGCACCCTTGCACCTAAAACATTGTATGAGCTTTTCTTCATTAAGTCTTCTACCTTGATGTCGTCTCTCATTGTAAACTCTATCCATCTATCTAGAGCTTCTTTTGTTTCTTCTGTATTCCATTTTGTGTTGGTTGTTACAGGTTTGTTTGTTGCCACCTCAGCTAACAACCTCATCTCCATTACTCTGGCTCTAATCTCTTCAGGCTCAGTAGTTTGGGGGTAATTAGGGTTTTCTTGAGTATACTTTTTAAGTATCTGCAAGTCTCCTGACTCTTCCATAAAAGTTCCAAGAGTTGTATGATCTATTTCATGAATCATAGTTAAAAACGGATCTGGATCTGAAGGGTTTATTGTAATCAATCGGTCATTTGCACTGTACTTAGAAATAGTAGCTTTTCCAACAGAGTTCTCCATAAACTTGTATCTTACAGGAACGTCTAAACCTTTTTTTATTTTATCGTACAGTATCGAAGCAGCTTTTTGTGGGTCGTTGACTTGCAAATATTCTATATCTGGTAAACCATCGTCTCCCTCAACCATTTCAGACGGGCGAGTAGCTTTAGGTTTTGCTTGAGCTGTCTCTAGTTTGGTTTTTATTGCAGGATCGTTTAAATAATTCTTCATCCAATCTAAACCTTTTTCCGTATCTGCAAGTAAACCTTCAGTAACTCCGTTTGAACCGTAATTAGTAAGATTTGTTGATTTTAGATTTATTGAACTAAGTTCTTTCTTAGCTTTTACACCTTTGTTTAACTGTTTAATAACGTTAACCTTATTTTCGTTATCTGAAAAGATACCTAAAGACCGTGTTTGCGGGGCTCGCTTACCAAGTACACTCTTCCAAACGTTTGCTGTAGGTTTAGCCCCTAATAAAAACAGAGCGTTCCATGCTGCATCGCTTAATTCATCCCAAACATTATTTAAATCGCTTCCAGAAAGATTGCCGTTTTTAAAAGATTGTAACAAAACTTTATCAGCTTCAGTTAAAGACTCATCAATTTTCAGTACACTTTCTGCAAACGTAGCTGGGTTTAAAACCTGAGCAGTAAAGTCCATAGCGCCGTCAGGCGTTGAATCCCATTCAGCTGGAGTAGGTTTTCTGTATTCTTCTGACTCTCCTAGTCCAGGATTACTTATAGCCCATCGAGCAGCCTTCATAGGGTTTGACAACATACTTAACCAAGAAACTGTTTCCTGTTCATCTGGAGCCTGTGATAACCTGTCTGGTCGAGACAATAAACGTACCTCCTCTTGAGGCAGTCCAGGCATAACAACGTTAGTAGATTCAGAAACTAACCCATCAGGAGGCCAATGAACACCACCGTGATCGTAACTTTTTTTAACAGACCTTCGTCCTTTTTTTTTCTTTTTGTTATAAATCACTACCACTTAACTTTGTTAGCCCAGTAAGCTGCAGAGAGAATTCCACGAGCTATATTTTTAGCATGCCTAGCTTTAAAAGCTTTATTACGTTTACTTCCGTCAGGACTTCCAGTTTTTCCCTGCTGTCCAAAACGAATCAGTTTTGTTTCACTTCCTTTTTTAGCTACAACAACGTGAGATTTTGTTTTATGACTTGGAGTTCTTTTGGCTTTGTTGTACCCAGAGACTCCCGCTATAGTTAATTTAGAATCTTTCTTTTTTACTTTCATTAGAACGAGCTCATTAAAATTTCATCCACTGCATCTTGAACATCTCTCTTGCTAGCTTCTAGCTGCATCATAATATTTGCTTGAAACCTTTCAACTTCTTCACCGTCGTTAAATATTATAACGGTAGGAACTACAACGATTTTATGTTTCTTCTGCATGTCAGGAGAAGATCCTATGTCCACCCTCCTTCCTTTACAATCGCTTAGTTCATCTATCCATACAACACTGTTAGAGGAATTAAACCCAGCATTAAACTCTACTACACATAAGCCTTCATCAGGTAGATAAGGACGTTCAACAATAGGGGAGTGAACTGCGGGAGCCAATAGAATTAGCCAAAAGGTAAGAATTAAGGTTTTCATAAGTTGTTACTTTAGTTCATCAATTTTTCTTTCAATGTTTTTAAGATCAGCTTTTATTTCAAGAACATCTTCTTGTGTAGTCATGATCGTCTGACGAACCAGCTTGTCCTTCATGTCAAACTCCATACGTGTGATCTCAGGATCAGGAGGAATAGGCAGTTCCATTGCTCTCGCTATGTCTGCTTGAAGTATAAACCACATAGAGATTACAGTCACCATCGCCGTCCCTATCCCTATCAATGTTTTTACATTTATTGTAAAACCTGTATTCTCATCTAACTTCATACCTATTATTTTATTACGTAATTAACACCCATTGTTAAACTCCCGTATGGTCTTCCCCAATACTCACTAAAATTACCCTCCGTAAAAACCCCTAAATGTTTACCTATGTTTGCTCCAAATACAATACCTGCGTTGTAGTCTATCCAGGAGTTACCTACAACTCTACCGTAAGAGTATTCCCACTCCCCAAACTCTTTGTGATAAGGCATAACATTAGCCCAAGTGTGCAACCAAAAGTCTTTAGAGTAGTGGTAAAAGTCAACCCCTACTGCAGCTGATATCTGGTATTGGTTTGGTAGTAAGCTTCTTACATCCCTGTTGTAATCGTTAACGATCTTCCCGTATTTGTATCTTCTAAACTCGGAGTCGGTTTCTGCCACTAAGTTACCTTCAGGCCCGTACCATTCCCAATCGCTCCACTCCCCATTAGTATACTCCCCGTCATCGTTAGAGTCAACGTAAACCCAGCTGTCTGTATAGTTGTAATCATAAGCCAACAACCACCACGCCCCTGAATTTTCTTCTATCCAGTCTTCAATAGGTGCTACGGTGTAGGATGGATGCCTACGACCCGCTACACCTGCAGTAAAATTTAGTTTTTTACCTACCTTAACGCGTAACTTTAAACCAGCTTCTAAATACTTTATATCCGCTCTTGCGTTCTCTAGGAAGTCAAGCTCTGCTACGAACCATTTAGAGAGGTGTCTAAGGAAGTATCTCTGGTCTATAGACTCTCTACCCGTAAGCCTTACCTCCGAGCGCTCAAACACGTACTCAAAACCGCTTACGCTACCTACGTTAGCTTCTTCCGACATGGAAACTTCAGAACCGTCATAGAAGTTCTTTGCTTTGATTTCGTATTTAAACCTAGCTAACTTTCTTAACCCTACGGAAAAAGTGTAGTTTGGCTCATACTCCATAGGCAGAACTGTTAATACGCCATCTCGAACAGCATAGACATCATCCTGAACCATAGAGTTCGATTGATTAAAAGAAGCGTATAATGTACTGTACTTAAAAAAATCTTTTATAACCCCTTGAGCGCTTACAGGAAGGATAAATAACCAAAGAACATTTAAAAAGAATAGTTTTTTCATTTTTGCCTATATTATTAAGTAATCACTTGTATTGATCTAATTAATTTCTCAGTTAATACCGTAGAGCTTGCCGCTAAAGGTTTTACAGATATAGAGGGAGTGCTTTTTTTAAAATTTACAGCAAGGCTTCCGCTAACGGATACACTAATAGTACTTTCAAGGGATGTGCTTATAGATATACTCATTAGTTCTCAAACGCTTCAGTAATATCTGGGTTAACTATAAATTTACCTCTTAAAACAGTTCTATGAGTGTCCAATCCAGAACTGTTAGGTAAGATGTATTGCAAGTCATATGAATAAGAACCAGAAGGAACTTTACTCATAGTTTCCGCAGATGCTTTTATGGTTACATTTCCCACATCGTCTAGTGTAGGTGCTTCAAATGTATTGCGTCCAGAAACAGAAGGTATTTGTATTGCTGGAGTCCTAGTCTTTGATTTGACTCGAACTTGATCTTTAGCGGCTGCATTAGGAGTGCCTAGTATTAAAGATGAAACACTAGATCTTCCTCTTTTGCTTATCTCTTTAGATTTTACTTGCATTAAAAAAACATACTCACTTGTAGATAACGTGAGTAGAGTACCCGCTGAATCTTTTAGAGTAATTGTAATAGAAAAAGTATCACCTTTTCTACAGGTTATATTTAATACATCTGAAGTATCTAAATTTACTGAACTAGCCATTTTATTCGTTTAATAATGCATTAATTAGTTTGTTTGAGCTTTCAGGCAACTCACTTCTTTTTCCTTGTCTTTGAGAAATCAGCTTGCTTTGATCGGAAGTCTGTTGGTCTAATCTATCGTCTTTTCGAGTCTCTTTTAAAACCTCTAACTTTTCTTTAAACTCTTTGTCGTCTTCTTTAAACCCAAGTGTAGCTTGAGCTTTAATCATCTCAATCTCCTTTTTAAACTCATGACGCATTTGCTCCATCTTCATGTTAACCTCAGCCTCCATCTGTATCTTCTGTCCTTCAAATTGAGCTGCTGCTTGCATCTCACTCATTTTAGCCTGTTGAGATTGTTGAGCTATTTGAGACTGAATTTCCGCTTGTTGTTTTGAGTTTTGCATAGCCATCTCTTGTCGTAAAGCCATACGTTTTTTACGCCTAACAACTAAAAGTCTTTCCGCTTGATTAATATCCTTGAGCCCACGAACAGCTATAGCATCTTCTAAGTCTAACTCCTGCTGTTGTAAAGCCATCTGAATGTTTTGTTCTAAATAGGCTTTATCCTTTTCCTCCATGTCTTTAACAACAACCACCCCAAAGTTATACATTGGGAGATCTTTAAAAGAAGCCAAAGCTTTCATGTTAGTATCCCCTATAGCGTTTTGATAAACTTTATAAAGAACAGACTCAACGGGGATAATTTGAATGCACTTAACTATATCCTCACAAACCTTTTTAAATAAGATCATTGAAGCATTAGTTATATCGTAGATGGCGTTATTCCCTGCAGCTATGGCTTGTTGTTGAACACCAACCAAAGCATCCCCTTTGGGAGAAGAAGCATCCATAGCCTCATTAATACCCGTAGTGTCTCTTATTAAACCTAAGTAATGATTATACAAACCTATAAGCTCGTTAATATTCCTTATGCTATTGCCTATCTCTCGTACTGGAGGGTTTTGAAATCCACCTTCTGGGTTTTTACTTCTGTAATAAAAAACACCAGTTTGCTCGTATATATCGTGAAGGTCTAGAGGTTGTAGATCTCCCCCTTTACCTAATTGAACATTTTCTAAACCTTCTATGTCTATAATTAAACCGTCTGGTTTAGCTTTTGCTATAGCTTGCTGTATTTTTAAATGAGTCAGTTGAAGCATGTCAGCAAACCCTACACAGCTATCTACCATAGACTTAGGCATCATGTTCCGAAGGTTTGTAGCCGTTACAGAGTAGGATAGTCTAGCCTTAGATATATCGTGAATATTTTTAGGTACATTTTTAGTCTTACCGTAACCAAATAAATAGTTGCAACCTAAAACGTAGCTACCACCATAAACTGTAGATATCTCTAATTTATGAGGGGTACGTTCAAATACGCTGTTTTTATTGGCTCTCGCTTCAAAGCCTTTAAAGTAAAAACCAGTGTTCCCATGTCGGTTTTCTTTCTCCTCAAAATGTATACAATCAACAGCAATAAACTCAAAGTCTAAAACCTCAACCATATACTCATCATAACCAAAACCAGTAACACCTAAGGCGTCATTGTAGCTTTTTTTATTATACTTACTGGAGTCGTTACCGTTACGACCTTTAGATTTCTCTGCTATCTTCTGAAAATCCTCTTCAGAAAGCTCACCCCCTGAAATGCGTTTTAACTCCTGTATGGAGATTTTTTTAATATGCCCAGCATATACAAGGTCGTCGAAATTTGGATCTTCTGTATGACTATGTATAAACATGCAAGGATCTACATAAGATGTTTTAATACCCTCATTAGGGTCGTTAGATCTTTTTACTACAGACATACCTAATGTGGCTAGATCATTAACGCATCTACGGAATGTATTGTCAACAAAATTATTCCAAGTAAGAGTAAGCTCTGTACCTAATTGAGCAGAAATCTCTCCGTCGCTTTTAATGTTGGTGTCAAATAAAATCTCCGCTTCTTCTGGTGTGTCTGGAATAGAGTCTGGATCCATATCTAAAACAACCCCTGTCTTATCTTTAAGTTCTTTTAACTTACTTTTAGACTGAACCTGCATTAAAACCTTTTTCTTTTTTTCATTCTTTTCAGAAGAAGACAAAGGGTCTACAGCCTCTAAATTAGGATAAGGGTTTACAGATAAGATCTTATTGACTACAATTCTAACAAACTTAGGCAGAATAGGAACTGGAGTGTAATCCATGTTCAATAAAGCTCCATCTGCTTTGTTAGGTTGAAGAGAGTTTAATAACTGCTTGTATATACTTGTATCTTGTACTCCAATAGCATAATCTCTATCTTTCTCAAATATTCTGTTTCGCTTACCTACTAAAGAAGATTCGTCAGTAGTCTTTCCCCATTGAGACTCAATAGCTCTTGCGTATTGAATACCATATTCTTTAGATTGCTTTTTCTCCGTAGACTCTAGTGGACTAGGAAACCCTTGCTTACTTTTATTGTTGTTATTGTACATCCTTAAGATATGGTATTTCTATTTAGCAAATATAGTAAATCATCCGATTACTTGATATCTCCTAAAGAATTGTTTTTCAGTTAAGTCCGAAGCCTTTTTAGTTTTAGATTTTTGCGCTCCTAATAGAGCTAATCCAGAACTAATAGTAAGGTCATACTTAGTTCTATCGTCTATTTTGTATCCTATCCAGTCTTCTAATGTTTTGTTAAAATACATTTTTCCAACCTCTCCTGTCTCTCTATTTATACCTACGTGATCATGTATAAAGGCTTCAATAGCATGAGCATGAGCCTGAATTACATCTTGAGAGTTTGAAGGAATGCCTTTTGTTTTAGACTTACTACCGCTTGCGCTAAGTAAATGTTTAGGTCTATCCATTAGGTATCCATCATAACCCCTTGACTCAAAGTACCTTGCGATACCGTACTTATTGTTCTCAATTAAGATAGGGTAACCATAAAAAACCGCAGCCATTAAAACATCTTCATAGAATATTTTTGCTAAAGGAGGCCTAGAAGCATACTCTAACACAAACATATTAGAAGGGTTCTCTATATGGAATTTGTTATATAGATGTAAAGCGCCTTTAGATCCTCTGCCATCTACCGTAGCATCCAAGTCATATGAGTCTACTCCACCTACACCGAAGTCTGGATGTGGTGGAACACGTTTTCCTCTTTCTGTTCTTTTCTGATTGCGAAAATCAACAGGAGGCATCCAAGCAATTTTAAACCTACCCTGAGGGTTTGGGTTAAACACTACCTCAGTGTCTTTTAAACCTCCCTTCCAAGTAAAGTTACCTTTAACTACAGGGTTTGGAAAAAGCTCATCATTATGTTCAACTTGCTCATATATTTGACCTATGTTAAATACACTTCCATCTATACTATCTCTAAAGGCTTCATCCTCCGTAAAAGGAAACTGTCTTACTACCTCGTTCAACTCTGAAGCGTCATTTTTCAATGAGTCTCTTTCGTTCTTTAGAAAAGTTTTTGCACCTGTGTAAATATACTCATCGTCTATTCCCTCTATGGTTTCTGACGGGTCTTCAATAATTGGACAACCATATTTATCAAAGAAGCCTTCTAAAGACTCGTAAGCAGGTATAAAAAGTCTATACAATCCCGTTCTAGTCCTGCCATTCTTGTTCCTCTCCAAAGGATTTGAATCCTCCCATAGATCTTTGTACTGACTTCCCCCTTTGTTCATTGGGTTTACCGTGCTTCCTACCATTGCTTTCCCTACGATTTTTCTTCCGACGATCAAACACGTCCTCTGAATCCTCCAAGCGTCCCTTATGTCTGTAGGTCTTTCCCATTTTCCTGCTTCATCTAGATATAACAAGTGAAGTTTTTCACCGTCATATGCGTTATTAGTTGTGTTTTTCCAGTTTATAACTGTATTAAGAGCCTCTCCTATATGTGAGGTTTTGTTCTTTTTTGTTATACGTTTTGAAGGCTCTCTAAAAGCTAGCTCCATACGTGGGTTCGTTGTACCGTCCTGTATGGGCTTAAAGAAAAAAGGATAGTTTCTAAACATAAACACCACCTTTTTCATAAATATATTCTCTTGAGCGTCTTTACCAGTTTTAGACTGTATACCTAAAAGCTTTTCTTTTACTTGCGTTCCTTCGTCTACAAGGACAGCAGAGCACATATTGGTATAACCAGATCTACGACACTTAGTGTATAGCTGACCGATACATCTAGGGTCAACTTCACAAGCAGCTAAGTGTGTAAAAATATCTTTTTGAAAGTTTAAAAAATAAGGGTAACCAATATCTAGCTTGGTCCACTGAAGCATCATGTAGTGCCTCCCCGTAATATATGTAGGTGTACCGTTGTTATAAAACCAAAAACCCTCACGCCTACGCCGAAATTCTTCCTCGATATATGGACGAAACCTCGCTCGGAACTCTCTTGGCATTTCTTCCCACTCATCCATAGAACGAATACGAGACAGTTCCTTCGGCATAGATATCCTTCTCCACATTTGCACAGAGTTTGCGTCTTTATATCCAAAAATTTCTTTCTTCGGCGGCCTTTTCGGAAGACAAATGAGTAGCCCACTGAGTTCGACAATCTCACCTTCCGTACTATTTGGGCAAATTTTAATTGCTGGATCTTCATATTCCTTTACGTCTAATAAGACACTCATTAAAATGTCTGTCCAAATCTATTAGATCTAAAGCTAGGTGCACCTGACTTAGGGTTTGCCAGCTCTAGATACTCTCCACATTTTTCACATTCGATATCGTTTATAGCTCCCTTGCCCTCAACGTATCTTATTGTAACGCCTGATTTGCTTACAACGTTTTCGTTGCATTCACATTTGTAATCTGCCATTTTATTAAAATTTTGCTTTAACGTAACCTTTACTATGTTTATACGGAGACATGTATTTTGGAGCTGGGCCATCACAACACCACTCCCCTGCACCTCCCCACGGATCTATACACCAACATTGGTTGTACTTACGTGCTTGAGATCGTCTATGTTTATTTTGCACAGAACATGACGCTAATAATATAGCCGCCATGAAGATAAGTAAATATTTCATTATATATAAATTTAATTTAATAGCTTATACGCTATTCTTTTTTTTAGGTCTATTGTTAGCTCTGTTTATAGATTGAGCTTGAGGTCTAGTCTTGCCCCCTTTATCAAAATGAGCCTCGTCTAATCCGTCTCCGTTTCCGTAGGTCCCTTTTTTTCTATTAATCTGATTTAAATTCGCACGATATTTCTTAGCTTTAAGCTTAGACCCGTATTTAGCGTACTCTTTTTTATAATCTCTTTTTATAGCTTTCATAACTATTGCAAGTTACGAATATTTTCTCGCCTCTCATGAGTTACTTTTCTGTGACAATTGGAACACCTTACTTCGCATTTATCAATTTCTTTTTGTATAGTTTCAAAACAATATGATTGATTAACCATGTCTGAGATGTTGTTCTTCTTTTCTCCTCTTACGTGATCAAAATCTAATACCACGGGGTTATCTTCTCCGCAATCTATACATCCGTAAAGTTCTTTTATAAAAGAGACATACCCCCTGTTTTTATAATTTTGACTTCTATTTCTTTTTAAGGTCCTAGATTTTATCTTTTCTTTATTTTCTTCGTAGTGACGTTTAGAAGCTGCCGCTTGATCTTCTTTGTTTGTATAAGCCATTATTTCGAGAATCTTTCAGCAAACCCACCTGAATAGTCCTTTATGTCTTTTATGTCTCCGCTTACTTCAAGGTCTTTAACCATTTGAGCTAACCTTTGTCTTTCAACAATAAGCTCTTTGCAGTCTGTAGCAGTTTGTTTTATAGACTGAAGCTCTGCTTTACGAGCACTACCGTTGATTTCAGGATCTACAGGTTTTTTAATCTCTTCGATCATATTATCTATAGCTGTCTCCATGCTCTTCATAAGCCTTTTAGAAGCACTGACTGTTGTGAATTTATATTTCGACATACATTAAATCTTCTGCGCGGGTTCGGTAATATTCCGTTCCGTCTATAGTTATACGATAATCTCTGTTTTGCTTAAACCCTACAATATCTCCTGGGAGAACACCCATCTCGTCAGCTTCTGAACATGTGTATACGACCTCTGCTTTTGTAGGTAGTTTTTCTTGCAGGTCTACTATTTCTATAATATCCGATTGAAGAGTCAGCTCCTCTTGCTCAACTGATTTCAGTAAACACCACCCCGTAAGACAACGTATCTTTCCGTCTTTTTTGCTCTTGTATGCTATAGCTTGATTGCTAATTGCGTGAACTGGGTCATAGTTTACTATATACGTGTTGTCCTCTTCTGTGAATATCTGACCGTTGTTATCTCCACCAAGAACTACTAGATGATGAAAGTATAATGTATCTCCTATTTCTACACCTGTTTCGTATTTAAAAGGTACACAAACTACTGGGCCTTCTGTTGTCCTGTTTTTAAAGTCGTCGAACCTAGCGTCTATATATAACTCAAATCCTGTATCAGAAGTTATAGTGTCTTTAAGCCTATCCTCTAGCTTAACAACAAATAAATTAAAGGTTTTCATGTGTTAAAAGTTACAGTCAAACTCTAACATACACGGCATTCCGTCTATAGCTTTCCATAAGGTCTGAAGGCCTTCTTCGTCTTTCATGTATACAAGATATCTATTTTTGCTGTATTTAGCTAAGTATCTTTCATCTTGAACTATAGTGCTAACCTTACCCGCACCAGCTCTCATTCCAATATAATAAGCCATACCGTCTTTAGGGTCTTTACCTATTACAATTTTTCTAATAATTCCTTCCATTTTATTCAGTTTCTATTCCTAAGTCGTCTAAAAAATTATCTAAATCTTCTTCAAACCCTTCAAAATTATCTTCTTGATCTTCTTGATCTTCTTTGTCTTCTAATTCTTCTACAAATGTAGTACTTACAAAGTCTAACATTTCGGTCAACTCAAAAAAACTATCTAAATGATAACTGTATATAGCATTCATTTTTAAATCCCCGTATTCATCCTCCTCCATAAAGCCTGAAACCAATATAGACATAAATCTATCTCTCATATTGTACTTGTCTACAACTTTATCCATTTCTATGGCTAATTTTTGTATCTCTAATAAAAAAGCTATATCTTTCATAATATACTATAGATTAAATGCCTAAAAGTAAAGTGCCTAAAAAAAGGCTGTTTAGAGAGTTCTCTCCGCAAGATAAGAAATATATTCGCAGAAATTATCTAAAGAAACTAAAGACTGTAAAACATTTTGTTAATAAAGAATATGACATAAAATTCGCTTCTGTAGAGTTTTTGCTGTGGGGGTATGACCTTCAGTTCTTTACAATAAAATATGCTTCGAAAAGCCTTCTTATGAACAAGAATAATACTCAAAACAGGTTTATATATCCGTTGGTAAATAAAGGATATCTATATAAACATTTTGATAAACTAACTCCTTCTCAGAGTTTTGAAGACCACTTATTCAGAGAGGAGACTAAGTTTAATTACCGAGTAAGGTATGCTTTAACTCAGAAAGCTAGGCTACTTGTTCAAAGAGTTTATAGGGATCTTGAAGATTAAATAGATAAAGGGTCTAAGACTAGAGCTTTGGAAAAGTCTCTGTATGTTATAATTACATCTCCTTCTGAAAGGGCTTCTGCTATTTCTTGGTACACTCTATAATATGCGCGTGTCGAACTTCCAATAAAACCGTCTTTTTTTACGTTGTTGTTTTCTTGCGAATCACCCAGTAGTAAACAACCTGCAGTGTCCTCATCAGTATTACCGCAATGAATAAGAATATGAGTAAAATTAGGGACGTTAAGGATTTCAAGCATTCCAACATGTATGTCAGCAAACCTGTGAGCGTATTTGGCGTCAAAACCACCCACAGTTCGAAAACCGAGACAATACTCTCCTTCAGGTATACAAGTTTCTTTATAAACCTTTTTGGTGCGGCTCTCATCTTCGAGAGTATAACATAAAAATTTTCTTTCATTTGTTACGTCAAATAGTATTCCGTTAGTCGAGTCCTTTCCTTTGTTGAACCTTATTACTTCTAGTCTCATTTTTAATTTTATTTAGTCTAGTTTTCTCGGCTTCTTTTGCAGCGTCTCTTCTTTTACGTACAGGGTTGAAATAGAACTTTTTCAATCAACCAAATTGTCCACAGCTCCCGCCTTCACAATGTCCTTCTTGTTTCTGCTGAAAACCTTTTTTTATTTTTACTTTATTTCTTTTGCCTTTTTGTTTTTTACTCCTCATCATAAGTATATATGCGTCTAATCCAGCTTGTCCGCGATTCCTGAACCTAGCAGGGATCATACCTTCTTCATCTTCTTTTTCTTGTTTTCTTTTTTCCCTTCTAGTTTGCTCTTCTGGAATATCCCAGTGCATACCACCATGCTCATATCTTTTTATAGGTTTCATTATGAAGCTATAAAAATCTCCATTGTAACGGCATTAGTTCCTGGGTCTACAAGTATACTTTCTAAATCAGTTAAAGCTGTAACAATATCAGCGTTTGCATCAGATACAGATATACCGTCATGAACAGCGCCCATGATGTAAGATGTTCCCGCAGCTAACAATATAGTAGCAGACATATTTTCCGTTCCATTTTCACCCCCTGAAACTTGTAAGGAAAGGTTTACTGGTTGGGCACCAAGATTTGTTACTCTTAAATACTTTGCATCTTCTAAATCTAAAGCGTTATCGGTAGTGCTTGTTAAAGTCTGGAATGTAGCTATAGTAGTATCTGAGGACGCTGGACAAGTAACTATCCTATGATAAACTTGAGTAACAGAAGATACAGCAAGAGTGTTTGTAGAACCCCTGTCAGCACCATTGAGTGTTAACTCTTCAGTTATAGTGACGTTTAAAGTAGCCATGTATTATTGCATCTGCATAGGAGAAGGAGGTATATTCATACCAACACTTTCCCCGCTATTGTTTAGCATTTTCTCTTTAATCTCCCCAACAGTTACTTCATCTGGAATACCAAACGAATCTAACATCTCCAACAACATACTCACTTCTGGTGATGATCCTCCTTGAGATTCTCTTTGCATTTGACCTTGCATTTGACCACCCATGTTGTATTGTGGCACTTGGCCTCCAACTAAATATTTTGGTGATTGACCACCCATGTTGTATTTTTTAATCTGCATAACTTTTTATTTTTTACAAATATAAGGTATTATGAACCACACCCTTCGCACTCATGCGGAGACTCTATATTGCAAGTTGTCTCTCCAGACTTTATTTTATCCTCTTGTTTTTTTAACTTTTCTGGGTTAAGGAAAGAAGGTTGATCGAACTCTTCGTTAGGGTTGTTAGTTTTGTTATTCATTTAGTTAAAAGTCTTTATGGATAAATTGCATGGTGTTTTCATCTGGAAACATAGGTAGGAAAAACGAATTCGAAGGTTTATCTTTAGGTTCAGGGTCTGGCATATTTTCTTGAGTGTGCTTAAAGGACGCTCGTCTCGTCTCTTTATCCTCATCCTTCCCCCTCCAATGACCGTCAAGCCATTGATTATCCCACTGAGACTTATCAGTCAATATAGTAGCTATGGAAGTACTTGGAGATTTTGCAATATTAGCCGTAAACAGAAGATCTTGTATCTCTGGGGAAACCTTATCCATGTTCTTAAAATCCTCGTTAGTTAGTTCAGGAATACTGTAGCCTCTATCGGTAGCTATAGTTTTTAATCTATTATAAGCTGTTTTAGCTGATTCTTCGTCAAATTGATATCTCCCTTTTCCTGGACCTCCTCCTATTTGACTAGCGGAATAAGCCCCAATACCACCTTCATGAGTACCTACTAAATCCCTAAATTCAGAGAATTCAAAAATAGGAGAATCTACACTAGAGGATAATATGCTGTCTAATTTAGCTGTGTTAAGATCTCCATGAGGATGTCCAGGACCTTTCCCTCCGTTATGGAACTTCCTCACCCTCATACCTGGAATAGTTCTTCTATTTATATTCATCTTATAGACTTAAGGATTAAATCCCTTTGTTCTTTAGTAAACTTATTACTCATAAACTTCATTAAACCTCTCATATTATTAGTAGGGGAAGGTATATTTTTCAATTGAGAAAGTATTTCCTCAAACGAAGCGTTAAAGTTAACTCCTTTTTCTTTTGCTGCATTTACACCTGTGTCTAATACCGCCTCAAACTCTTCCCCTTTACCTAAAACATACTGACCAGCAGGATTGAACGATCTATCGTCAACCATATTTCTCCCGCTAGTAAGCTCTCTATATGCTTTTCTCTTTGATGGGTCTTGTATCCTAGCGCTCCTTTCATCATTCATTCTTTTAGCTAAGCGTTGTAAAGGACCATATTGTGTTGCATGTACCTGTTCGTGCTTAAGTGTATCTGGATCATCCTTATACATAACGATCTCTTTCTCTCTAGGATCGTACTCCCCTTGCATCATAGGGCTGTCAGCCCCGTAACTAGCAAGCATTTCTAATACCTCCTGGCTACTAGCATCTCTAACAGGTGTTTTCTCTATTCTACGATCAGCCCTTCTTTGTCTTAGTTTTTTAAAAATACCCCCACCGTCTTGATATTTTTTTACAAGCTTATTTAATAACCCCCCTTTTTTATATGTCTTAATCTCTAAAGGTTTAGATGGGTCTGTTTGGAAGAACTTTTCTGGGACTACGACACGGTTGTATGTATTACCAAACTCATCCGTAAAGGGAATAGCATCTGTACCAAATGTGCTTTTAAATAATTTAGGGGTATTTCTGTAGTCTTCGGTTAAAGAATAGAACTCTGCCATCTTCTTTTTCTGTTCGTCTGTAGGGTTCTCCCCACCTATATCTTTAATATCAAAAGGGCGAGATTTTATATTATCTATTTTCTTTTGACTTGCTTTATACTTTATTATATTCTCTTGTGCTTTTTTAGCATCTAAAGATTTAATCTTTTTAATCTCAATTAAGTAGTTCTTTTTTAGATCATTTACTTTTTTTGAAAAAGTCAACGGTTTTATACCACTATCGTATTCTACTGCCATTGCCTGTTTAAGGTCTAAGTACATATCCTCAAAATCCGCACCTTTATTTAATTTATAAAACACACCTATAGCAACGGGGTTGTTCTTTTCAATACTATTAATTAATAGATCGTAAATTACCTCTTTTTCTTTAATTGTATTTTTTATTAACGCCTCTACACCAACTCTGGACTCGACGTTATTAATAGCTTGAATTCTTTCGTTTGTCCCATCAAGCGAATATGAACTTATACGTGGGAAATTAGTATCATAAAGCTTAACTATGTCAGATTGTTCCTCATATAAAGGATCTAACTTAACATCATTAGGTTTTGTCCACCCCTCAATAGTAAATACCGTTTCCGCTGTAGGTACGTCTAAATACTTCTTACCTTGTCTCGCAGCATCTAAAAGAGACTCGTTTAAAAACTTAAGTGAGAGGCCTTCTGCAGCGGCTTCTACCTCCTTAAAACTAGGTGTTTTCATAGCTTGCTTTCGATGGTCTAATGCTATTTTTAAACCTTTCTCCATTTTTGCTAAAGTATCTTCATAACCTAATTCGTTTCCTTTATAATCTCTCTTTAGGTTTTTTATTTGATGTTTAAATATTTTAATCTGCTTATCTACACTAAGCATTACATCTGGATCCCCATCAAAGACACTCCCACTTATTTGCTCAGGATAATAATCTGCAGCCTCTTTAGATCCTGGAAGGACATTTGAAGGAATTTTTAACTTCCCTACATCCGTTTGCCACTCTAGGATTCTTAATGAGTTTTCATAAGGGAAACTTCTTATCCAGAAGCTATGAGGAGTATCTGGGAAGTGACTCTCCCCTTCTTTTGTTAACCCTAAAGAAGCATCTTTATAAAGATTAGTTTTTGTGGTTATATTATACTTCCACTTTCTATACTCTGACAACTCTGGGATCCCTACATTAGAATATACATTTGTAGGTATAATATCAGCAGAACGTATATCTAAAGCTAAAGACTGTTTAAAATTTTCATACGGGATCCTCTTGCCTTCAAATTCACCTAAAACATCTTTAACAGCTGTAGCTTCACTAGTTCTAGTGTTTTTATTCTTTACTAACTGTTCTAATGCAGATCTAGCTATAGTCCCGTCTTTAGGTGAAACCTGCTTCTCTATCTTACTACCCGTCATAAACGATGGGTATTGGTATACACCAGTATTATCGACACCAAAACCGAGTTCGCTTTGTATATCTTTAGCTCTTTTTAGAGCATTTTTAAAATTGTTTAATTGGGAGGTATAGTTATTAATATCTGCTGCTCGATCACCCCAGGTGTCATAATGAGCTTCGCTTATTCCTTTCTCTAAACTTACAATGTTGTTTTTAATAAAATCAATCTGTTTATTTAGCGTCTTCATGCCCGTTTTATCAGAACCACCATAGAGTTGAGATACTTCTTTACTAAAAGGGATTGATGAAGTAGATGTGGTTTGAGCCACATTACTCTCCTCGTACGCATTCACAGGTTCGTATTTCTTATTTTTTACTTTAGGTTTTTTGCCAGCTAGTTGTTGTAAAGGGTCCTGAGAAGCTGCTGGTTCAGTAATAGACGATATAAGCTTAGGGTTTGCCTCTTCAGCAAGATTAAACCACTCTTGTTCTGCCTGAGTCATCTTTCTCCAGTCCTTTGCCGTATCATCCCATAGGAAAGTACCCTCTCCAGCCGCCCCTCTTTTAAATCTAGCTAATGTTTTAGCTTCTTGAAAGGCTTTTATTGAAGCTGGGATACCTTTTCTAAGCATACTTATAGCTGGAACACCCATTAATGCATCCCATGTTACATGAAGGGCTTGACCAGGAGAAGGGTTCTCTATAAACTCCCCTATAGCTTCTGGCGTCTCTGTAATCATATGATTAAGCCCCATAGCACTCAAGACATGATGCCCCGTTAAGCCTTTTAAACCTGGTATAGCCCAAGTCATAGGGGTATATAAAGTATTAAATCCGCTCCCTATTAACCCTAATCCACCAGGTGCAGCTGCAACGGCAGGTACAAGAGAGGCTAGAGTTGTTCTCCAATCACTTGTAACATTAGATCCGCCGCCTGGAAAGCCATACATCTCCATAGAAGCCCTTTCTGATCCACTTAATTCTCTGTCAAACCCGTAATTAGGCTTAGGTATTAAGTCTATTTTCTTCTCTTCAGGTAGGACTGGTGCAGTGTATCCTGATGGTTGAGTACTCTCAGATACTAAGCTAGATAACACCTCTTTATCCTTAGGATCTGCACTTCCAAATGCATTTAGCATCTTAAGCAAGTCAT
>Ga0075441_10000307_pt1 | contig 25380 bp, 29 predicted proteins | sample CoawatmetaG00DNA_FD_71582 | JGI IMG/M metagenome (GOLD analysis project Ga0075441, IMG submission 71582) | Marine microbial communities from the West Antarctic Peninsula - Coastal water metaG002-DNA | ecosystem: Environmental > Aquatic > Marine > Coastal | place: Atlantic Ocean: West Antarctic...
CCACGAAATCGAACTCAAGGCGCTAATGCTTGCCAGCCTGGACGGCGACGCGGCCTCGCACCGCGCGCTGCTCGAGCGATTGAGCAGCCGTTTGCGGGCCTACTACAAGGGCAAGCTCGCCAGGATGGGAAGGGGTGCGGCAGAAGCGGAGGATCTCGTTCAGGAGGCGGTATTGGCGGTTCACTTCAAGCGGCACACCTATGATCCTGCCGAGCCTCTGACGCCTTGGGTCCATGCGATCGCGCGCTACAAGTTGATCGATTTCCTGCGGCGTACCCGCACGTCGCGGGCCGACGTGCCTATCGAGGAGGCCGATGCAATCATGGCGCACGACGACAATGTCGGCGCGGAGAGTAGCTACGATGTTAGGAGGCTCATGGAGCGACTACCGAAAAACATGCGGTGTTCCATCGAGGCCGTGAAGCTGGACGGGTTGAGCATCGCGCAGGCGGCAGTACGATGCGGCATCTCCGAGCCGGGGGTCAAAGTGAACATCCACCGGGGACTCAAAGCACTGGCTACCCTGATCGGCCGGGAAAAGCGGACATGAAGACTGACGAGCTTGTGGCCCTCCTGAGTACCAATCCCGAGCCGGTCGACCGCGGTTTGGTCGTTCGCACGCTTCTGGTCGCGCTTGGGGCAGGTTCAATTCTGGCCTTGGGAATCACGATCTTCGGGCTGGGCGTCCGTCCGGACATGGTGACGTCCGGCGCCTTGGGTTTCGTCGCCACAAAGGTCTCATTCGCGGTCGGGATTTTCAGCCTCGCGCTTGTCTATCTCGCAAAGCTGGCGCGCCCTGGCGGGGAGCGAAAACCTCGATCGTATCTCGTTGCGGTGCCGTTTCTTGTCATCGTGGCGCTTGCAGCAATCAGCCTCGGGCTGGCGCCAAGCTCGCACTGGACCAAGATGATCATCGGAGACGAATGGCTGGAATGCCTTGTTTCCATTCCGGTCATCGCGATCGTTCCTTTCGCCGTCGCTATCTGGGCCGTTCGACAGGCGGCGCCTACGAACCTTGCTCGCACGGGTGCTTTCGCGGGACTTGTTGCGGGCGGCGTTAGCGCGATGGCGTATGCGCTGCATTGCGCGGACGATTCCCTGCCTTTTGTAGCGGTTTGGTACGGCGGCACGATTGTGCTTTGCACCTTAGCGGGCGCAGCAATGGGGCCACGACTATTGCGTTGGTGAGCGTTTGCCGGTCACGTCAGCGTGAGCTTGTAACCGGCGAACGAAACGGTCCGAACTCATAAGTAGAAGCGCACAAGACGCGCTTCGAAGAACTGATGGAGCCGGATCATGACGAAAAAACTTCTCACGATTTCACTCTTGTTGCCGCTAATGGCGGCGTCGGCGTCTGCATTTGCCGGATCAACGATCACCGACAAAAGCTATTGGCCGAATGAGGCCAGGCAGAGCGCACAAGCCAGGACCGGTAGCTCACAAGGCGATCCGAATTCCGCGTTCGCTTACGACCGGATACCGTCACGCCTGCATTCCGCGCCAAACGTGAACGACGGCGGATCAGCCTGGCGTTACCAAGGCGGTCCCAAGTCCAGATGATGGGTGCGGCAGAAACTGATGCGCCGGTCGCCCAGACCGACCTCGACGAACCGTCCAAGATTTTGCGACCTCTCGCGCCTTCAACAAAACGAGGTGATCCATGATGAACGGTATTTCGCCCGCAATGTCTTGGGGCATGGGTCTGGTCTGCGTGCTGGTCATCGTCGTTTTAATATTGGCGGCAGTAGCGCTTGTGAAATATCTTCGTTCCGAAAACCAGGCTCGGCCGGAATGAAGATTTCGGGGACTGGGTCCGTCGGTTCAATGTGCCGGAGGTGAGCAGATATGACCCCGGTCGCATGCCGCTGGACGTTGTCCGCGGCCAAGGGGCATGGGAAATTGAGCATTTAGGCCTGTGAGCCCGCGGCGACCCCCGTGAGACCCTTCCTTCGTGTTTGGTCCCGGAAGATTGGTTGAATGGAATCGGTGTAGAAAGAGGCGTCTGTTACGTCAGGGAGCGCCTTGCGTCATGGAACTGAACCTGCACGCCAACGCTACGACCACGCCTAAGGTCCGGGCTTACATTCAGCGCAGCAAAAAGAAGATCGCGGAACTGGCGAGCGAACTCGGCGTAAGCCAGACCACAATCCGGCGGTGGCGCACCCGTACTACGGTCAGCGATCGTTCGCATACGCCAAAAAAGCTGACGACCAGCCTCTCGCTGATGGAGGAGGCGCTCGTCTGCGAGCTGCGGACGCGGCTGCAGTTGCCACTTGATGATATCGTCGAGGTGATGCGGCGCTGCGTCAACTGTAAGCTGTCACGTAGCGCGATCCATCGCTGCCTGAAGCGGCACGGTCTGAACCAAAGGCCGAAGCCCGACAAGCCTGCTGTTGGCATCTTTGAGCAGGCCACTGTCGGCTTCATCCACATTTGCCGGCCCTCGAGCGACGTAAAAGCTACGCCTTCGTCGCGATCGATCGGGCCACTCGCTACGTCTACATGGAGATCCATCAAAACCGGGATGCCAGGACTTCGGAAGAATTCCTTAAACGTTTCCTCGCCCACTTCCCGCATCCGGTGCACACCATTCTTACCGACAATGGCGCCGAGTTCACGGACCGCTTCGCCGTCGACAAGAAGAACAAGCCGATCGACAAGCCATCTGGCCAGCATCCGTTCGATCAAGTTTGTGCAAAGCGGGGCATTCAACACCGCCTGATTAGACCCTACCGTCCGCAGACCAATGGCCTGGTCGAGCGTTTCAATCGACGGATCGTCGAAGCGATCGGCCGCGAACCCAAACGTGGCATCGCCCGCCGGCTATTCCATTCTCACCTCGACCGCGATCAATTTCTTCATCGCTTCGTCATGGACTACAACCGTACCCGCCTCAAATGCCTCGACTATCTCGCGCCGTGCGAAGCTCTAGCTAATCTTCCGGGACCAAACACCTTCGCAGGGCAGGCGAGTGTAGGGGCCCTGCACGGCCGTTTTGCCAAACGGGAGGCCCCGGGGGGTGCGCAGGCTTCTCTGCGGAAAGCGTCTCGGATCCTCGGGCTGCACGGCCACGATGGCTGCGCTGCAGCAGCGTGCTTCGCGGCCAGGGGAGTCCTCCCAGCTTAGATAACAAGATCCGTAGCCTAGGCTGGTCCCGGCTGCTTCCTTGCATAATCTACCAACTCCGCAAACTTCGCCTCGAACGTAGCTTTGAATGTCCCTGAGACCTGGCCGGCCTCGAGCCAGACGCTGCGAACGAGTGGCTCACTGCGGCAGGGGACGGCGGCTTTGATTGGCCGGGACGTCTTGAACTTGCACACGATACGCCGCCCCGCTGCTGGTACGATGGCCATTGGTCGCCACCGCCGCCGCAGTTGCGTTGCCAATTCCGCTTGTTCCTGCGTGCGCAGATCTAATTGTGCCGGTGTCGATGATGCAAATCGGGATAGTGTGGATGCTTATGTCGAATAGGTTCGTGGCGATGCCAATGTGAATGACGCTCCAACATCTCTTCGGCATGATGTCGGTGATGCTCGTCGTGGACGTGGCTGTGGTCATGCTCTAGAAACTCATGCTCGTGGTCGTGCTCATGCCGCTCGGCGAGATGCAGCCAAATACCGCCGCCCATTAGCAACCCTGCCAGTGCCAACTGAGGGGTGAGCGGCTCGCGCAGAAGCAGGATCGCCACAACCGCTCCGATGAAGGGCGCCAACGAAAAATAAGCGCCGGTCCGGGCGGTCCCCAGATGCCGCAGCGCCAGCACAAATAAAATCAGACTCACCCCGACGCCGAAAAAGCCTACCAAGGCCGCAGCACCGATCACGGAAAGAGGCGGAAGCGCTGAGCCAATTGCAAGCGCCAGCCCCATATTCACGGTTCCGGCCACTAGTCCCTTAATGATGGTCGTGACGACTGGATCAGCAGCAGAAAGCTTGCGCGTAAAATTGTTGTCGAGGCCCCATGCCAAACAGGCCCCGGCAATCAGTGCTCCGCCGGCATCGATCGTGATGCTTTGTCCATCCCATGCCAGGATCACCGCGCCGGTCAAGATCGCAAGCGCTCCCAGCAAGACTTTACTGTCGACATTCTCTTTGAAGATCACCCACGCGATGGCCATTGTGGCAAGGCCTTCGAGATTGAGGAGCAGGGAGCCCGACGAAGCGGAGGTGCGCTGCAGACCCATCATGAGCAGCAACGGGGCGAGACATCCCCCTAAAATCACAACAGCGGCCAGCCAGGGCAGATCAACGCGTCGCAGACTTGCTTCAGCGACAGGAACGCCAAAAGCGGCCCGCCCAAGATAGACGATCGTCAATCCCGTTCCCGCGCCTAGATACAGGAGACCTGCCAGCATCTGCGGCGCAATCGAACCCAGGAGAACCTTAGCCAGAGGCGCCGAGGCACCGAACAACACAGCGGATGCCAACGCCATCGGAACCCCCGACCAGATTTGAGAACGAGGAGTTTCGGACATCCGTTACTCTAACATGTGTCGTCACCTAGGTTGAAATCCAACGTGACGTCGCTATTCAAGGCCCAATGCCCATTTTCCTGCAAGCTGTACCGAACATAGGCCGGATCATGATCTCCGATGAGTTCTGGATCAAACAACAACGGCCCACGAAGTCGATGAAAATATTGCGCCGCACACAGAGGCGAACGGCTTCTCGCCGGCAGTCGCTAAATTAGTATTTCTAATAGCGTCCTTGCACGTGCATCTGGCAGGTCTTCCCTCATGGGGGTGCTTCCGGCGATCGCGGCTAGGATCGTCCTGCCCAACCGCTCCTACTAGCTCACCTGTTTTAACCGCTTGTGGCCTAATTTGAGTTTCGTAGTGGCCCGTTATGGAGTAAGGATCCCATTGGTTGCTTGCTTGCGGAGGCTCCAATGTGTCGCATCCGCTTCCCAATGTTGGTAATGGCGTTCACGGCCGCAACATGGTCAACTTGCCAAGCCATCGGGTCTTTTCAGACTAAACCGGCGTTTCCCGTGGTGATGGTTGGTGTAGCATCTCCGTCAACCGTCAGATTGCCCGATGTGTCCGCACGCGATCTCGTTGGCGGCTGCGGTAGGGGTCGCATCCGCGATCATCAAACACATGGTTGCCGTGGACCGGCCGATATCAGGTAAGGCATCGGCCAGTAAAAAAATCCTGTCGAAGCCCGTTGCAGTCGAGCCGGGTTGTAAGAGTGTTGCATTCTGAGACTTTATTACGAGAGGGCTTCCTCGCCGACTGAAACTGCCGCACTGGTCTACGGCAGTTACCGGATGTTGACACCACGAGGCGGTTGCGCCGGTGGCGCCCCCTCGTTGAGGTGAGGTAAGGTATGGTCGATGGGTGGTCGCTTTTGGACTGACCACGGCAACGGCCTTGCCGATATGCCTCGTCTCCCGAGCTTCGCCCAACGCGACCCTTTCGATCTCCCACAGGCCGGCTTGGTTGCGAAAGATCGCGGCGATTTCACGCTGGCGATACGCTTGTTTGATGAGGCGCTTCAGCGTGACCTGTTCTCTGAGGCAATTTAGTTTGCCGGAAATCGGGTGTGCGGAAGGGGATTCCTTGCAAATTTGATTTGTCATTCACGCGCCTTTGAGAGCTTTGGCGAGGGACCAGATGCGGCCGCCGGCACGACGGGAGAGCAGGATCATTCCGCGGCTCGATCAGATCATCTGAAGCATCCGCTGGCGGCGCTGGGGCGCACGGTGGAATTGGGGGTTCCTGGAACGGGAGTCTGGGGCGGTCTACACCGATGATCCGGGCCGCCCGCCACTGCCGACGCGATTGATGGCGGGGCTGGGGTGATCCTCAAGCGCGCCTATGACCTCTCCGATGAAGCGCTCTGCGAGCGCGGGGTTGAGAACCCCTACTTTACCCGCAGCCTCCACGCCATGCACTTGAAAGACGTGCTTGGCGAGAGCCGATGGTGGTAGGATGCATTGTGGATTACTCCTCTCTTTGTTGCTTCGGCAACACTCTGCCACATTTGATGCCGTCGAGTGGGTGTCATCCACACCATCATCGTGATGCTTCATATGCTGATAGTCGCACTGGGATTAACCGAGAGCGCGATCAGAATTGCTTAGTATTGCGAATGCACGCGAAAACTGAGCACCGAAACTGGGCCTCGGTCGCGATTGTACGCTGGATTTGCGATGAGCTGATAGTCCAGCGTAACCTTCGTGGAAAATACCGGAAAACTATAATAAGTCTCGAATATTTTTTCGCTGCCCGGATTTGGCAGCTTGCCATCGCCAACCAGGATTCCAAGTCCGCCGGCATTGAGAAACGCTTGGTGCACGCCGGAAATCCCGTTGACGACACCGGCTATGCCGAACGTATCGTTATCCCGCCCCCACTGCTTTCCGGAAATCGATAGGCCGGCGGCGACGGTTCGATCGACGTCGGTGAATTCATAGGGCTCCTTACTGCCATCCGCGACCCCGGCTCGGACAAACAGGCCGACATTGGGGATGAGTTGCTGCTCTAGATTCATGCTGATGCCGCCACGGCTTTGGTAGCGCCGCACGGCGGCGATATCGGCGGGTCCTCCGTTCACTGCAGCCAACTGGATCGCGTCCTGGAAGCTTCCCATCCGGCCGCGTGTCAGAAATCCGCTGATCGCGATTTTCCCGGGTTGATCCCAGATGGCATATCGCCGCTCGATCTCGCCGACCCACTGGAACTGTCCGAACTGTGAATCGAGGTGGGTGGCATTCGGTGCGATGGATAGATCGAATAGGCCGGCGCGCAAGGTCCAGGGACCTTGGTACCATTCCGCGGCCGCGCCGACGGTGTAAGCCCAGGCGTCGGCCGCATAGTCGAACGTTCCGGTGTCGATGATGGTCCAGTTCATGAAATCGACGCGAGGATCATGGGCGTATTTATTGGTGTCGAAGATATCGCCGACGCTGAATTTTCCGACAGTGAACACCAACCGATCCGAAGTCTGCGACCCGGAAAACTGGTTGAGCCCGGCATCGACTTTCTGAACCTCGCCGCCGAGGTCGATGGTCTGTCGCAGGAATGCCCGGTGCAGACGCGTGTACGGGTAACTCGCCCCGACTTTGTAGGCCTCGCCGCTTGGGAAACCCGCTGCGCCGACCGATTTGCTCAGTCCAAAGCCCTGATCTATTTCCGGATTGACCCATGCTTCGGCGCCCTCCCAGAGCCGGACGCCTGCGTACAAGGTTACGTCTGCAGTCTCGCGGCCGATATTCGGTGCGAGACTGTTCTGGCCGCTGTAGGGAGCCCGAAATGGAGGGGCATACTGATTGACGTAGGTGGCTTGGGCGTGGAACGCGACGCGGTCTGTTTCCAGAGCGGATGGGCCCTTGGCCAGGAAGTCCGATATGTGAGCGTTATCTCCACCGATCCGGTAGTTCACACCAAGCCGGACGCTTTGCATGGCGAGGTCGGATGCGAACACCTCCGCTGCGGCCGGGAATGTCACGCCCTTGCGGCCAAATCCAGTCGACAGATACTCGGCTTTTGCGGTCCAGTTGCCGGTGAGCGGAATCTCGATGCCCGCTCCCGCGGCCCACCCCAATCGCCACAGCAGCCTCGTGTCCACGGTTCCCGGCGTTGCGAAACCGCCAGCGGGAAAACCGGTCACCTGATCCCGCGTTGCCTGATTGTAGGTCCAGGCCAATCCTCCCGTTCCATAGAGGAGAAAATGCTCGAACGCGTAGCCGAGGCGAGCGCGGGCACTTCCGTAATGGATGACCGCCTCTCCGTAGATCACTTGGCCGGTCAAGGGCGAGGTGACCGTCTGACTGCCACGCACGGAAAAGGGTACCTGCACGTCCGAATTCGGAAAGCTAGCGTCGGCCTCGAAACCCAGCATCCAGCGAGACTGAAAAACGTAATTATACCCACCCTGCAGTCCGGCGAAATAGCTGCCCGTTCCGCCCATGAAATCGAAATTGAACGGAAAATCGAATGATCCATTCAAACCTGGACCGCCGGCTCCCGGCGCAGTTGCGGACCAGTTTGAAGAGCCTTTGATCACCCCGGCATGGGCGCCGATGTACCAACCGTTCCAATCGTAACCAGTCACCTCCGCAGCCTTCGAGACGTAGGGCAAAGGTGCCTTGACCGGAAGGTTTACGGGAAGGTCACCTGCGATCGCGACAGAACACGTCGCAAGCACTATCCAGGTGCCACCCAAAAAGTTGGACACTCGCTTCATAACGCGCCCCGTTACCCAACGCTAAAGTAGACCAAAGAAAGATGACATCCATCCCAAGGCATTATTGCAACTAATTCGCAATTGCAAGAACGAATGGGCATTGAGCGACGCCCGCACTCTTCAATGGACGAGATCACTGCTTCTCAGACATGGTGAAGACTGTTATTCCAACATAAGTCCGATCCCCAAGCCGGTTTTGGCCTGCGTGATCAGTTGTCGGATGATGATCCGAATCGGCGGCCGTAACGTCAAAAGGCGTAACGTCAAAATGACGAGAACGACATAACTCGTCGCCAGCCCCTGTTAACGGTTCGATCAATTGATGTGACATCCTGCTCGACCTTTTGGCGCTTCGCTGGCCGCTCAGAGCCGACCATGCCTCCGAACCGCTCCAGCCATCGCGCTACTTATAAGACAGCTCGAAGACCGCTATGTGAATCCTGCGCTGTCGTCGCGTAGCGCAAGATTGTGCTCGCCAGCCGAAAAACTCCAATGGCTCCCCGACATCGCGCATTTTCGACGGCGGTCCGTATCACGCTCCCGCCGCTCGGGGCCGAACTTGTTGAGTTGCGGCGACGGCCAAGCCCAATCGCTTGCAACCGGAAAGTTGTTCAATAGCCGCTAAGCCAAATTCGAAGGCTGTTTGCGCAAAGGCCTCAAGCTGCCAGTGTCATCCCAGTCGCGTCTCACCGTCGATCAGGGATCGTTGACAAATGCGCATCTGATCCATCGCGGTCCTCTTGGCCGGAGAACAATCAGGCAGGTTCGCATTGCAAGCAACCGTGGCGCCGACGACCCCAGGATCGCCTTGGATGACCGCACCGTCAGGCATAGAGGAAGATCAGGAAATCCCGGGCAATGAATGGCTGGACTGACTTGTCCTGCAGTCCGCCGCCGAACGCGAAAATATAACTCATGCCAGTCAGGCAGCCTAGGGTGCCAATGACCCTTTGAGAAGTAGTAGCGGATCGATTCGACGGCACTTGGTCATATTAGAAACTCAAGCTAAATTGAAACTCGGAAAGACCGATAATTGTGCTCCCTGATAATGCCGTACGGAGTGCATTGGAGTGACTAGATGATTGATCCAGCTCCCGAGCTCCCGGATAACACGCTGATTGAAAGTGTACGACTTCCGCAGAGAATTCGAAACCTACTGAATTCGGCCGGTCTAAAAACCGTCGGCGAGGTTCGCGATAAGGCAGATGCTGAATTTTTAAGTTTGCCGAGTGTCGATAAGAATTCGCTGCAATATCTGCGAAGGACCCTCGGGCTTCCGTCGTCACAGGGAGTTAGCTGCCTCCCATCGGAGCTGCGAGACGGCGATGATGAAGTCAAGTAAACGACTTCATAAACAAGCATGACTGTTGCTAACTTGCGCGATCCTTTCTCAAGCTGCGCTCCAATCAACTTTCGCTGGGCTTCGGCGCATTCGCACATGGAACTATCGGTTGGGTGGCGTCTGACTGCAGCGGTGCGAACGGCGGTAATATCACCTTTCGACCGACTGGCGCCGCGGCATTAGCGCGGATGTTTACCCGGTCCGTCTCGGACTCACTCGCTCATGATTCTCAACCGGCCAGTCACGGGCCCAGATCGAGACGAGCAAGGACGTAATCTACAAAGCTGCTCCGGAAGAGGTCGTGTAAGGCAACGGGCCGACGTTTCTCGCCGGCCCGATCTGCGTCTTACTTTATGCCTTCGTGCTGCCAATGGGCAGTGACTTCCGCGTCGGATTTTGTCAAATGGACGTGCTGGTCGACGTGATCGATCCAGCCGACGGGAATAAAATGATGGTGAACGCCGTCGGGCGAACTCTGTTTGGTCAGCTTGATCTTGTCGGAGCCTTCAAGATGGTCGACTTTGCCGACTGTCTTTTTGTCGGAAGAGACGACGTCCATGTGCTCTTTGATCTGCGAGGTATCTGTCATGGGAAACTCCTTTGGTATAGAAATTAAAAACTCGCTAACGGGGATTAGGTTGCATTTCTGGAAAGAACGTCTCTTACCCAACTCACCGGCGCGGCCGACAGAGCGGAACTCTTAATGTCCGCTTGGATGTACACGCTGATCCCGGCCGTAGCCGTCGTGGTCGGCGCCGCCGCGGCGGTCTGGCGGAAGCCGTCGCCCACATTCGCTGGTGCTATCCAGCATTTTGCCGCCGGTGTGGTGTTCGCCGCCGCCGCCGGAGAGCTTCTGCCCGACATCAAACACCGTCAGTCAGCTTGGGCAGTCATCCTGGGAGGGGCGGCCGGCATTGTGCTTATGCTACTTATCAAGCGCCTCGGCGAAATGACTAAAGGCACGTCCGGTCTCATCGTCATGGTAGCGGTGGATATCTTCATCGATGGACTGGTGTTGGGCATCGGTTTCGCAGCGGGCGCAAAACAAGGTTTTTTACTGACGGTTGCGCTCACGACGGAAGTCTTGTTCCTCGGCCTTTCATTGACCGGCGAACTGTCCGAGTCGATTCGAAAGCCTGCAAATGTTCTCGCCGTCGTTGGCGGGATCGCGATCTTGTTGCCCCTTGGTGCCTCCGTCGGCATCCCGGTTAGCCATCTTCCAAACTTTTGGATCGCGGCCTTCTTTTCATTTGGGTTGGTTGCATTGCTATATCTCGTCACGGAAGAGCTGTTGGTCGAGGCGCATTCGGCTCCGGAAAAGCCGTGGGTCACCAGCCTGTTCTTCGTAGGCTTTTTGCTAATTCTGCTGTTAGATGAGCTCGCAGGCTGAACACCGATCCGGGTCGTCGCCTGTCGCCCCCGGAGATTAATGCGTGCAAACAAGCCTTCTACGTGAGTGGCTCACCAAAGTCGGGTGGGAGATCGCGCTGGCGGTTGCTCTAGCGGCAGTCCTTGCAGTCAGTACGGGTGGCACGCTCTCGCTTGCCCTTCGTTACCTGGCAGGCTTCAGCGGACTGAACTCGCTCGTGCAGGTAGTTCTAGCCGTTGCGCGACGGCGGCCGCTAAGCGCGCGCCTTTCGGAGTGGGACGAAGCAATCGCGCTTGCGACGCTATCGGCTGGATCCCACCTCATGGCCGGCCACATCGACACGATCACATGAAAAACGTGACGCCCATCGCAAGTGCCGCTGCGGCCATGGTGGCGGTCGCGATCCAGCCGAGCCCCGTCAACCAACCACCGATAGTGAATTGACCCATGATCTTCGTGTTGGCGGCCATCAGCATCATTAAGGCCATCACCGGCACGGCGACGATGCCATTGATAACGGCGCACCAAATAAGCGCCTTAATAGGATTGATCGGGGTGAAGTTGAGCAGCACTCCAACGGCCGTTGCCATCACGATAGTGGCATAGAAAGCCTTCGCTTCTTGGGGCTGGCGGGCCAGACCGATCGGCCACTTGCGAGCTTCGCCGACCGCATAGGCTGCCGACCCGGCGAGTACGGGAATGGCGAGAAGGCCTGTGGCTACCACGCCTAGTGCGAAGATCGTCGCAGCGTAATTTCCCGCTATTGGACGAAGCGCCTCGGCCGCCTGGGCGGAAGTTTCGATGTTCGTCACGCCCGATACGTTGAGCGTTGCAGCGGTCGTCAGAATGATAGTCAAGGCGATGAAGTTAGAAATCCCCATGCCGATTAGGGTATCAATTTCGATCCGCTTGATGGCGTCGGGACCCTGTTCGGGCACCCGCTTAAGGACCTGTCGCTGCGGCACGGCGCGAATATCCTCCGCCTCTTGAGAGGCCTGCCAGAACAGCAGATAGGGACTGATCGTTGTGCCGAAGACGGCAACGATCGTCTGGATGTACTCGGTTTTCCAGGTGAGCGACGGCATGACGAACTGGCGCAGCGCTTCGCCCCAGTGCACGTCCACCATGAACAATGTCGCCACGTAAGCGAGCAGCGCGAGCGTTAGCCATTTCAAATAGGATACGTATCGGGTGTACTGTAGCAGGACCTGCAGGCCGATGCAGATAGCGCCGAACAGCGCTACATAGAACGTTCTCGAACCGCCGAGGACTAAACTCGTAGAATCGGCCATGGCACCCAGGTCGGCGCCGATGTTAATCGTGTTTGCCGTGGTCAGCAGCGCAACAAACGTTTGTAGGAGCCAGTTTGGATAATGTTGGCGCAGATTGCCTGCCAGACCACGGCCCGTCGTCCGTCCGATCCTGGCGCTGATCATCTGGACCGCCGCCATCAGCGGGTAAGTCAATAACATGGTCCAGCTCAGCGAATACCCGAACTGGGCGCCCGCCTGACTGTAGGTGGCTATGCCGCTCGGATCGTCGTCCGAGGCACCCGTGATGAGGCCCGGACCGAGGGCGCCGAGCAGCCGCGGCTTGCTGCGGCCGACGACGGGACTAGGACCGGCTTTGGCGGCGCTTTCCGACGAATTCATCCAACCGGCCTCAAAGATCTCAAAAAACTAGGTCCAATTACTCTCTAATACGCTCAAGGCACGACCAAAGTTCCACAATGGCCAAGACGCCTTCATTTGGAAGACGAGGTTGTAGAAAAATGCGCTGCCGCCAATGTATTTTGCTATGTTCTATCTGAACGATCCTTCCACATTAGGCCGAATCTAGCAAAGGTTGACAGGTGGCGTCCCGAAGCCAAACGGCTGTTTTTATAATTGGACTTCTGACGATGACCGCCTTAGTGGCGACCGTCGCCGGTATCTTGCTACATCGCGCATTTCCAGACCACCCTTGGGTTACGGTCGTTGGACCGGTAGGCGCAGCGTTGACGGTGATCGGGTTCGCAAAGAATTTTTTGCCTAGGTGACGCGCCGGTGCGTCGTTCGCTTTCTCGCCTAAAAAAATTCGCCCGGCGCAGGAAGTTTTTTTCCTCGTGGGCCGAATTCGTTTGCAGAATTGGCTAGAAATAAATCGCCGAACGCGCTCCGCAGTCGGGTCGGAGGATGTAAATCGGATTGATGGATGTGTTCGCGTGGTACGCAGTGAATTAACCGAAAGCCACCCGCATCGTTAGCGAACTGCTTCGGTATGTGAATGCGTTTGAGATGAGTTTCCATCACTATCTTCAGAACGCCAAGTAAACACCAATTGGTGGTCGTTCGTCAGGACCCGGTAGCCTTGAGGTTGTGGCCCCTGCGCGATGGAGAGCAAATGTTGACCTATTCGCTTGGCTTCCTCAAGGTACAAGGAGCCGCCTACCACTCGATCAAGAATTACCGGGCAGTCGTGCACAAATCCCAGAATTTCAATCGTGAACGGCGCTTTGTCGGTCATTCTTCGAATATGCGGACGTTAACAGCCCAGTTCAAGCCAATAGTCCAACACGATCGGGACCCAAACTACCGCACAATGTTTTTCAGTCGGAGAGTTCTCGATGGAACCCCCCTGCTGGGCATCCCGTTCCGATTTTCGTGAATTGGGGGTCGGCATCCACCCCAGCGCGACTTCCGCCCAGATCCCTCGGCTTACAGGCGCACCGTTTTTCAACTTAATCGTGCGCGTTGGGGCCGGCCGAATTGTCCTAATACCGCACCGCACCCGACCCCGGTTCTAAGAAGACAGCGCTGTCCTTCAGCTATCAATTGGTCTCCGATCCTGCCTACAATGCCCGACTAGACCAAGTTTGATCGTTAAGGGACGTATGCATTGGAGTTCTGAATTGCTAAATACCGCGGCAAGACAGGAAGCCCGAGCACGATCCGAAAGGAACGATTCCCGCTGGCCCGATCACCCAAGGAGGTGTAGCCGCCGCCTCCGCAAGGTACGATCCGATGCGTAGCATATTGTTGAATCCCGCCAGATTGATCCTTTTCGCCCTGACCACGGCGCTGGGCGTTGCGGTATGCTTGGTCCCGCCCAGTTTCGCGCAACGCGATCCTCTCGATCTCGCTCAGGCCGGCTTCGTTGCAAAGGATCGTGGCGATTTCACTGTGGCAATACGCTTGTTCGACGAAGCGCTTCAGCGCGGCCTGTTCGCTGATAAACAGCGTGGCCTCCTGTTGTACAGCCGGGGCGTCTCTTATGAAGCGCTCGGAATTCGCGACCGCGCGTTGTCGGATTTCGACGCGGCCGTCGCGCTGCTTCCGGATTTCCCTAATGTCTACCTCTATCGAGGGATCATCTGGGGCGAGAAGAGCGAATACCAGCGCGCGATGCAGGATTTCCTGACGGCCAGTAAATTGAATCCAAGCGATCCGCTTGCTTTCAATAACCTTGGAAACGTCTATGAAAAATTGGGAGATATTGATCTCGCCATCGAAAACTTTGGCCGCGCGATCCGCTTGCAGTCCGACTACGCCCAAGCCTACTACAATCGCGCCCATGCTTATGTGTTGAAGCAAGACGAAGAACGCGCCATCGCAGACTACGACAAGGCGATCTTGTTGCAGCCGACTTACGCCGAAGCGTATGTCAACAGGGCAATCGTGAAATTCTTGCTCCGAGATGTCCAGGGCGCTCTAGCCGATCTGGATACCGCAATCAAACTCAATCCGCGCGACGTCTCCGCACGGTCAAATCGAGCAAACGTGAATCTGGCAATCGAAAAATATGGTGAGGCGTTGACCGACTTCGATCGCAGCTTGGCGTTGGATCCCGGCAATGCAGCCACGTACTTGGGAAGGGGGCGGGCGCATCTATTCTCAGGCGCCATCGACGATAGCATTGCGGATCTTAAGACAGCCGTACGACTGCGCCCTTCGAACCCCTATCCCGTTATTTGGTTGCACATTGCCCGGGTTCATAAAGGGGAATCCGACCGCGAAGAATTTGCAGCGAATGCAATGGCCGTGAAACGCGGAGCGTGGCCGGGGGCAATGCTGGATATGTACCTCGGGCTTCTCGATGCGGACAAGGTCAAAGCTGCTGCCCAACAGGGCCCAAGCCGCGAAAAGTCCAAACGCCAATGCGAAGCGAATTTTTTCCTGGGCGAACTGGCGCTGCACAACGGCCAAATCGAGCAAGCGAGAGATGCTTTGCGCGAGGTGACGTCTACCTGCGGACCTGCGGAAACGGTCTACAGCGCGGCGGTGGCGGAGGCCAAGCTGTTACCGCGGCAATAAAGTGCCTTGCGAAGGCCGGGCTTCTACCACCCAGCTGCGCACCCGCCGAAGCGCACTTCCCCTATTGCTTGACATGTCAGTGGAGGCGTTACAACGGTTTACGATGCCGCGAGAATGGCCCGCGCCGGTCTAGGTGGTGTGAACTCTAGGGATTCCCTTTTAGGAGTTTTCCAGCACGTCTTCCCGCACGAGCGCTCGGACCTGAGCCATTGGCGCAAGCGGCTTGGCGACAAGCTGGAGCTGCTGCTGGCCGAGAGCTTGCGGGTGGCGCATGGGGCCGGCGCGTTACGCAGCCAGGACCTCAAGCGGGTCACAGTCGACACCACGGTGCAGCCGAAGGCCATCACCTTCCCGACCGATGCCAAACTGCTTCATGCGGCCATCAATCTGGCGATCAGGCATGGCGTCAGGCTTTGGAAATCTTATTCTCGCGTCGCCAATTCCGCCGCGATGATGGCGGGCCGCTATGCCCATGCCAAACAATTCAGGCGGCATCAGCGGCAGTTGCGTATCCTGAAGAGCCGGCTCGGCCGGATCATCCACGACATCGGCCGCAAGATCGAGAACCAGCCAGCACTAGAAGAGGCGTTCGCCCTGCCGCTTGGCCGGGCCACGCAGATCCGCTCGCAACAGCAGCGCCAGCGCGGCTGGAAGCTTTATTCCTTCCATGCCCCCGAGGTGGAGTGGAGTGCATCGGCAAGGGCAAGGCCAGCGCGCCTTACGAGTTCGGCGTCAAGGCCTCCATCACTTTATTTCGTATGACCTCCGAACAACCTACCCAAAAGAAGCCACACAGAAGCGCGGCGTGCTGGACGTTTCTTCAAAGCGAGCGGCGCGTGGATCAGTGCCCGTCACTCTCGATCGTGAATACGGCTTCACGCAAATTCATGCCCCCATGAAGGAACTGAAAGAAGATCATCACTGCCTGATCGAGCGTTCAAAAGAAACGGACGAGTGTGGCTTCTACAGTTAAAGCAGCTCTCGCTTCGGGAAATAATACTCATAGATAAAAGCCCGCAGCGATGCGGGCTTTTCGTTCTTATCGACGTTCGTGGCTGTTGTCACCCACCCCGATGCTCACGCCCGGGACTTGAATACCGATCCCAGGCTGTCCGTGCTGCTGCGGGCGTTCCTCGTGGTGCTCTCGCCGTGGCTCTTGATGACGGTCCTGCTGAATAATCATGGCGGGTCGGTCATGAGGGCGTTCCTCGTGATGTTCGCGCCGAGGTTCACCATGGCGTTCCTGAATAATTACGACAGGTTGGTCATGATGCTGTTCCCGGCAATTGCCATGTTGATCACAGACCATCTGGACGCGCAGCAGGCCGGTATCGGCCTGCGAAACGCCCTTGGTAAGGGATCCTGCCTGGACACCGCTCACGAACAGCCCGACAGCACCAGCCAAAAGCGAAAACGTAAGTGTGTTCATATTCATTCCCCTTTGTGGTTGATCGCTACTGCCTTGAAGTACCTTCGGGCTTCATACGACTCTCAGTGATGGCCGCCGTGATGACCGCCAAAGCCGCCAAAGCCGAGGCTTATGCCCGGGCCTCCGTACCCATATCCATACCCGCCGCCGCCATAGTACGGCTGTGCGTAGTAGGGTTGCGCGTAGTAGACCCGTCGAGGGGCGTAATAGCCGTAGCTCCTGTAGACGCGGCGATGCCCATAGTGGCGATAGCGACGATGGGCACTGAAGTCGGTTGACTGGCTCGTTCCGCTGGTTGCGGTTACCGTCTTCACCGAGTTGTCGGCATTTGCTGCGGAACCACCGAGAAGCGCGGCTGCGCCGACGGCAATTACGATGGCTAGTGTTCTCATTTTCCACTCCTATGGTGAACTGTGGAGGGGTAATTGAGTCCGGGGAGTTTCGTTCCGGCCGTCAAACCTTTATTTTTGCGTAAGTAGTTGAATATCCATTCATAATCAAGAACGTCAAGCAAAGATACGGCCTACCCGTGTCCTGTACCGTCGCACTTCACGCATGGGCCGATCCTGGAGCCTTTGCAAAAATTGCACGGCTTACCCTCATACCGTTTCCCGCTTCCGTAGCATTCATTGCAAGCATTGATCCTTTGCCGTTGCACCTCGGACATGCTGCCATTGTCCTTCACATTATTTAGGCGAAATTCATTTCCGACCACTGACGCGATTTTTCGATCATGTTCAGGTTATCCCATGAACCTCAAACTGATTTACCGGGCTATCTTGGAAACCCGACTGCTATGGCAATCATCGAGACCGGCTAATGCCGCTGTGGACGCCCTCTATGACTTGCTCCCGCGCCACCGATCCGCTGGACGCTCTCGAAAGAGAAGTTCAAAAGCCTGGTGCTGCCTCCCCTCGAAAATAAAGCGAGCGGAAGCAAGGTCGAGTTTGAATTGTAACTATCTTTGAATGATTTTCTTTAGCTGCGCTTCCCATTTATCCACGACCTCACGCATTTCTTTCGCGAAGTCGTATCGCCGATAGACTGACACGATACCGGACTGACTACCGGATACGTGGTTCAACAGACGTTCGGTAACGTGTATGGGCGTTCCGAGGGCCGCAAGATTCGTCGCGAACGTGCGGCGCAGATCGTGCAAGGTCCACGGACGTTCTCGAGAGCGCTAGAAGCCCTTGAATTGCGTCCCCCACCCCGCGTACGGGATGATCCCACTGAGCCTACTCGCCGGAAACACGTAGCCGTCCGTTTCCGGCACCGAAGCAATCACCATCTGCGCCATCCTCCCTATGGGAGCACGAACGCGCGGCCGTTTTTCGTATCGGGCGAATTGATCGTGCCAACGCCGAGATATTCCCGCTGCACCAGTTGAAAAATGTCCGAATATCTTTGAGGGCATGCGGCGGCTTCCGACTTGGCCGTAAGCCGCCGCATTGATCGAGGGCTTCTGGGGGGCCCACAGCGGCAAAGCTCGTTGACGCAAGCTCGCTAAATCGCGCGTCGACCGCTCAGTGCGACAAGCTGCTGGTCGTCATCATCACGTTTGATGAGGGATTTTAATGGGGGCTCTGGGTTCAGAGGAATGCTCCCGAAACACACCCGAAATCGCCGGGCTCAACCCGGCAAAACAAAGATTCATAAATATATCTCCATAGCTTATCGTTCGCGGACGGACGCTAGGCTAGAGATTTTCACCGATCGAATGAGGTGGATCAGAGCACCAAACTATTTTCTTATAGTCAAAGCCGATCTCGATTGTCGGTTTGACTACGGCAAAAAAAGGGGAAATGTCGAAATCACGAGGCGTGTAGAGTGACGAGTCGCGGATATGAAAGATTTCCTTCCGCGCATGATCGCTTTCCAACGGAGTAATAACAGGCAAAATGGGGTAACCAACATCCATGAACGCTTGGGCGATAAGGGCGGAACAGATGAGGCGGGTGGGATCACCCGAACCTAACGCGATCATTCGGCGCCGCCAACGCTTTGGCACCGGAAGCGGCACCAGGTAACGCCCAAGATCGATCAGATTCTTGAGATCGTATTTGAGCCCGATCCGCGCAACTGCGAATTTACATACCGCTTCGCAGTCTTCGGGGGCCAACCCGACGGGTCGACATATACGAGTATGAAATTTGGAATACTTCGACAGAGAGACGCAGGTAATGCCATAGTCCAGATTGGACTCCACCAATTCGCATTCGCCTGGCACCGTCGATCCTACGTAGAGCGCAGCGTGAGACCAGGTTGACTGCGTGAGGTACTTGATAATTCCGGAGATGCGATTGTTACCCTCAATGAGCAAAATATCGCCGGGTCTAATGCAGGCTTGGAGCGCTTTCGGATCGGCCGGGGTGAATGGCTCATAGCTGGACGAGGGCTGCTGCAGATAGGCGGCGATCAGGCGCCCCAGGAGATCGAGGATCCATTTCATGGCGCCAAGTTCCGGTTGCTACATGGGCCAAGCAAGTCGAGCCATTCATCGTTCGATGACACACCAATGTTAGCCTCCTCGCCCTGTCAGGTAAAATGGCTTGAAGAGGGGACTCGCAACTAGACCACCGATGGGAGTTCTGGCGAACTAATCCGGTACGTTAGCCAACTTGCTTAGCTCAGTCGGGTCCTGTAAATCTTTCAACAATTTGCTCGCCAACTCGTACGATCTGTTAATTTCGATGAGTCGGCTCATCTCTATGGTTGGCTGAACGTTGGATTTTTCAGTCACGCCCTGCAAAACCGTCGCCGAGCCAGCCTTCACCGCCTCTGGTACGCGATCCGAGCTAAAAAGGTTGCCGCCCACCGCCTGAATGTTTGCCCGCGCAGAAAAACTCGCGAGTCGCAATCGGCCCAGTCCCCAAGCTTGGTCGAAATCCTACCCCCTGCGTTGATATTGATCGCTCCAGCTTGGACAGGCACGTTTACCGTGCCGCTGTCGGCTAAAACCGGCTGCCCGTCCATGGTCACCAGCCGGCCAGTTCCATCCAGGCTAAATGACCCGTCTCGGGTGTAGCGTTCTCCCTGAGATGTTTGCACCACGAAATAGGCGTTGCCTTTGATTGCCAGATCGAGAGGATTTCCCGTCGTCCGTATCGCCCCGGCTGACGTGTTCGTAAAGGCAAACGCCGCATCCACCAGAGAGAGGGGACGCTCAGGTTTAATTCCGATCTCCTCCCCCTTTTCAGGCTTCAAATATTCATGAAACGAAATTTGCTGAGCGCGAAAACCGGTAGTTTCGACGTTCGCAACGTTGTTTGCGGCAACATCGAGCCTGCGCCTGAGGGCCATCAAGCGCGAGAGATGGATGAGTGTAGTTTCGCTCACTGCTGTCCCTTCGGAAGCGAATCACGCGCCATTCAATTCTCTGATACAACGCTGACTGCCTAAACTCCGCAATGCGGCATCTTGCAGCGCAGACCGAGCGAACGATCAAAGTGATTACTTGCGATATGGTTGCGTTTCCCGGTACTGCACGTCTTGCCAGCCTCAAAAATGGTTCCGCATCTCTAGACCCGCAGGGTCGGCTCTGCCATTCGGATCTCCTCATTCTCGACCTGAATGGTCACGTGATCGATCTTGAACTTTTCTTCCAAGATGGCCTTTACGCCCTTCAGGACCGCGGCTGCGTATTTCATGTCGGACACGACGACATGTCCGGTGAATGAGTCCGTCCCCGATGTGATCGTCCAGACGTGCAAATCGTGAGCGGCAACGACGCCTGGGATACGCAGCAACGTCTTCTCGAGCTCCGGTAGATCGATTTCGGTAGGTACGCCCTCCATCAGGATATGGACCGCCTGGCTCAACAGCTTCCAGGTGCGCGGCACGATGAAGAGGCCGATGCCCGCGCCGATGATCGGATCCGCCAGCGTCCAACCGGTGTACATGATAATTAGCGCCGCAGCGATCACGCCCAACGATCCCAGCATGTCGCTGAGTACTTCGAAGTAGGCGCCCTGGACATTGAGGCTCTCCGATGATCCCACAGAGAGCAGCTTCATACTGAGAAGGTTCACGACCAATCCGACGGCCGCAACGGCCAGCATCGGGCCACCCAGTATTTCCGGTGGAGAGCGAAAACGTTGGTAGGCTTCATACAAAATGTAGACGGTCAGCAGAAGGAGCACCACTGCGTTGACCAGCGCGGCAAGAATCTCGGTCCGTAGATAACCGTAAGTCTTCTGCGGCGTAGCAGCCTTTTGCGCGAAATGGATCGCAAACAGCGCCAATCCGAGGCCACCGGCATCCGTCGCCATATGCGCGGCATCCGCGATCAGCGCGAGACTACCCGTCCAGATCCCGCCGACGATTTCGGCTGTCATGTAAGTCAACGTCAGCGCCAGCGCCGCATAGAGCGGCTTGCGGTGACGTCCCGCCGCTGACGGAATTGCGCCTCCGTGCGAATGACCTTTACCCACCGCGATACTCCCAAGTTTTGCGAAATCGGTCGCCAGCCGGCACAGCTAGGGCAAGGCGGTTGTAAAATCAAATTTCCGAAAACCGAGGAGTTCCCGGGCCTTGGGCTAACATTGTAATAGTGTTCGCCAATGGAATTTGCTAACCGGAGAATATGGAACGTCAGGTCGGTCAAAGATTGACAAGACTGCAGGCATCCGGACTTCGCCGGACGCTGTTGATGTTGCTTGCTTTTTCCTATCTTTTCGTCGGTCTGGCGCATTCTATTTCGTGCACAGACGAGGCTGTCGCGGCCACTATGTCATCTGACATTGGCAGTATCCCGGACAATGGTCCGGATGAGGATGGCTCGAAGAAATCGCCCGTGGTCGCCGGGCATTGCTACGTGTGCGCACCGGTGCTGATGCCCGCCGTCGTCCCGGATGCGGGGCCTTCCGCACGTCCGGTCAAACTGGCATTCGTATCGCCAAAGCTCCAGTTTGAAGACCATCCTCGGCTTGATACGCCGCCGCCAAAACATCTGACCTGAGTATCGCCGCTGCGCGGTCTGGCCGCGCCGTCGTTCTTCGTGCTTTTCAGGTCGTTTGTATGTTTTTGGTCCGAGATGCTCTGCGCCTGACATGCGCATTTCTTGTATTTACAATCCCAGTCCAGGCTGCCGAACGTTCTTCGCGCGCAATCTCCCTGCCGCAGGCATTGCAGCGTGCATTGGCGGCGAACCCGCGCTTGACGGCGGCCGAGCGCGATATCGGCATCGCGGGGGGACTTCGAATCCAGGCTGGTGTGCTTCCCAATCCAGATGTTTCGTTCGAACTCGACAACGCGTTGGGGTCGGGGCGCTATAAGGGCTTACGCTCGGCTGAAACCAACCTGCAACTCAGCCAACTGGTCGAATTGGGCGGCAAGCGGGAGGCGCGGATTGCGGCGGGGGAGGCAGGCATCGGCGCCGCCGTCTGGCAGCGGCGGGCGACGCGGCTGGAGGTGTTGTCCGAGACCGCGATCGCTTTCATCACCATCATCAGTCTGCAACGCCGCATCGAAATCTTCGACGAGCAGATCGCAAGCTTCGACCCGCTTATCCCATTGCTGCAAAAGCGCGTCCAGGAAGGTGCTTCCTCGCCGGCCGAGACTCTAAGGGCGCAAGTTGCAGCCGACCTTTTCCGCGTCGAGCGCGAGCGCGCCAAAACCCAGTTGGCCCTGGCGCGCCGTGATCTCGCGATACTCATGGGCGACAGCAGCCCGCACTTCGGCAATGCTGTCGGGCGGCTCAGCAATATTGGTCAGCCGCCATCATTCCAATCAATTGTCCAGGCCATCGAAGCCAATCCGCAGTTATTGCGCTGGACCGCGGTCACAGCACAACGCAATGCCGAACTCCTCATTGCACGTCTGAAAGCAATTCCCGACCCCCGCATCTCGGCTGGCTGGCGCCACTTTGAGGACACCAACGACAATGCGGTCCGGCTTGGTGTTTCGATTCCTATTCCGGTGTTCGACCAGAATACCGGCAACATCATCGCCGCCCAGGAATCGCTCGCGAAGACCGGCGCAGAGCGGGCGATCAACAAGTTGGTCCTGATCAGCATCGTCGGCCGGGCCTATGACACGCTGACGGGCGCCCTGGCCGAGATTAAACTGCTGCGGTCTTCAGTCATTCCCAATGCGCGCAGCGCTTCCGAGACGATCTTCAGCGGCTATTCGCAAGGCCGTTTCACCCTGCTGGAACTGCTCGACGTCAGGGGGGCGCTGTTGCAGGCGCTGCTGCGCGAACAGGAGGCACTGCAGAATTTCCATGTTGCCATCGCGACCATCGAAGGTCTTGCCGGTAATCCGTTTACGCTAACCCGCGAGAGCGCACGATGATTAAGGGACTGATCCGTTATTCCATCTTTATCCTGCTGGCCGCAGCGCTCGCCTATGGCGGCTACCGGATGCTGCTGCCGGCGACGTCGAAGACGACGCCGGCCGAAAAGGCCGAGAAGGAAGAACATTCCGATAGCGTCGCCTTGAGCGACGCCAAGATCGAGGCGGCCAAAATTGAACTAGCGAAGGCTTCACCCGGCGTGCTGAGGGACAGCCTCCTCTTGAACGGCATCGTCCAGCCGAACCAGGAATCGCTCGTCCAGGTCACGCCACGATTTCCCGGGATCGTCCGCGACGTGCGCAAGCGGATCGGCGATGTCGTCCAGAAGGGTGACGTCCTGGCGGTCATTGAAAGCAACCAAAGCCTAACGCAGTATGAACTGAAGGCGTCGCTGGCGGGCACCGTCATTGATCGCCAGATCTCGCTGGGTGAGTTCGTCTCCGAGCAGAAATCGGCATTCGTGGTAGCGGATTTGTCGAACGTCTGGGTGGATTTCTCTGTCTACCGCCGTGATCTGAAACGCGTGAGCATCGGTGATCAGATACTCATCGATCCCGCCGACGGCGGGCCGGCGATAGAAGCCAAGGTTTCTTATTTATCGCCGGTCGGCAGCAGCGACACCCAAAGTGCGATCGCGAGAGCAATCGTAACCAATTCCAGCCAACGACTGCGCCCGGGACTGTTCATTACCGGACGACTGACGTTGTCCGCAAAAAAGGTCGGCGTCGCGGTGAAGTCGTCGGCGCTGCAGACGGTGGAAAATCGCACGGTCGTGTTCGTCCGAAACGGCGAGAAATTCGAGGCCCGCGACGTCGAGGTTGGCGACCGTGATCCGCAGATCGTCGAAATCCTTTTTGGCGTTCTCGATGGCGATGTCTACGCGGCGCAGAACAGCTTCATCGTGAAGGCGGAGATGACCAAGGGAGCGGGCGGAGATGAGCATTGACAGCAGCAAGACGTTGATTACCGCGTTGATCAGGCCTCACATGGAAGGCCACGTCGTTCGCGCGCTCCATGACCTTCCGGATTTTCCCGGCTTCACCTTCGACGAGGTGCGGGGGCAAGGAAGGGGACGCGGACAAGGGGGCAGCTATGTCTCGACCGATACGGACCTGACATATCACCAATACCTGGAATTGAGGCTGGTCTGCCGGTCCGAACTGGCCGACGAGATCTGCGGGCTCATCGCCACGGCAGCATGGACCGGCAGGAAGGGCGACGGCGTGGTGTTCACGACGCCTGTCCACGCGTTTGCCCGGATAAGAGAGATCGGCCGCCGCCCGGAGAAGTCCGATGCTTGAAGCAATCTTATCCTTCGCCATCCGACAACGATGGCTTGTCATGATCGGCGTACTGATCATGGCCGCCTTCGGCGCCTGGAATTTCACGCGCCTGCCGATCGACGCCGTGCCGGATATCACCAATGTCCAGATCCAGATCAACAGCCGGGCTCCCGGCTATTCGCCGCTCGAAGTCGAACAGCGGATTACGTTTCCGATCGAGACCGCGATGGGAGGGCTCCCTCATCTCGAGAGCACGCGCTCCCAGTCCCGTTACGGCTTGAGCCAGGTCACGGTCATCTTCAAGGACGGCACGGACATCTATTTTGCCCGGCAATTGGTCAACGAACGGATTCAGCAGGTCAAGGACCAGCTTCCTCCCAGCATCGAAACGGCCATGGGGCCGGTGTCGACGGGCTTGGGCGAGATTTACCTGTTTACCGTGGAGGCAAAGCCGGAGGCCCGCAAGGCGGGCGGCGGCGAGTACACGCCCAGTGATTTGCGGACGATCCAGGACTGGATCATCAAGCCGCAGTTGAGAAACGTTCCCGGCGTGATCGAGGTCAACACAATAGGTGGCTTCGAAAAGCAGTTTCACGTGCTACCGGATCCCGCTCAATTGATGGCCTACAAGCTCAGTTTTCGGGAAGTGATGACGGCGCTGGCATCGAACAACGCCAACGTCGGCGCAGGCTATATCGAGCGTAACGGCGAGCAGTATCTCGTCCGCACCCCGGGGCAGGTAGCGAATATCGAAGAAATCAAGGAAATCGTGATCGGCTCCCGGAACGGCGTACCGGTCAGGGTTTCCGACATCGCGGACGTCAGGGAAGGCAAGGATTTGCGGACCGGCGCGGCGACAGTGAACGGAAATGAGGTGGTACTCGGAACCGCGATGCTGCTGATCGGCGAGAACAGCCGGACGGTGGCGCAGCGGGTGGCGGCCAAACTGAAGCAGATCGGCCGATCGTTGCCCGACGGCGTCATCGCCAGGGCCGTTTACGACCGAACACGACTGGTCGAAGCAACGGTCGCGACGGTCGAGAAGAATCTGGTCGAAGGCGCGCTGCTAGTGATCGTGATCCTGTTCATGATCCTGGGAAACTTCAAGGCGGCGATTGCCACGGCGTTCGTCATTCCGCTGTCCATGCTGTTCACCATCACCGGCATGGTCGAGAACAAGG
>Ga0075441_10000311_pt1 | contig 25321 bp, 17 predicted proteins | sample CoawatmetaG00DNA_FD_71582 | JGI IMG/M metagenome (GOLD analysis project Ga0075441, IMG submission 71582) | Marine microbial communities from the West Antarctic Peninsula - Coastal water metaG002-DNA | ecosystem: Environmental > Aquatic > Marine > Coastal | place: Atlantic Ocean: West Antarctic...
ATGTAAAACTGCCGTGCCTGGCTGTAATGGTCAGCGAAGGTTTCCGATCGTACCCGACCGGCGGGACTCTGCAGTGCACGGGGATGGCTGCGAAAGCCGGTATCGGGGTTTTCCCGTGGACCACCGTCATTGCCCCAACTGTTGGGCTCGTAGTTGGCGCGGGTGGTGGGGTTGCTTTCCGCCATATGCCCATCCTGCTGGAAGTGATGCATCGGGCATTTCGGGGCGTTGATAGGCAGGCGGTTGAAGTTTGGCCCGCCCAGGCGCTTGACCTGAGTGTCCAGATAGGAAAAATTACGCCCCTGCAACAAGGGGTCGTCGGTAAAATCAATGCCAGGAACAATATTCTGGGTGCAGAAGGCGACCTGTTCCGTCTCGGCAAAGAAGTTCTCGACTACACGGTTGAGCACCAGTTTGCCGACGGGTTGCACCGGAACCTGTTCTTCCGGGATAAGTTTGGTCGGATCCAGTACATCGAATTCAAACTGATCGGCAAAGGCTTCGTCAAACACCTGCACACCCAACTCCCATTCCGGGTAATCACCGCGTTGAATGGCCTCCCACAGATCCCGGCGATGAAAGTCCGGGTCGGCGCCATTGATCTTGACCGCCTCGTTCCAGACCACCGACTGGAGTCCCTGCAGCGGTTTCCAGTGAAACTTTACGAATCGCGTCTCGCCGCCGCTCGTTACCATCCGGAAGGTGTGCACGCCAAAGCCCTCCATAAAGCGGAAGGACCGCGGGATGCCCCGGTCCGACATGGTCCACATGAGCATATGGGTGCTCTCGGGCATCAGGCTGACAAAATCCCAGAAATTGTCATGGGCGGATTGTGCCTGAGGGAACCCCCGGTCTGGTTCCTGTTTTCCAGCATGGACCAGGTCCGGGAATTTCATTGCATCCTGAATAAAGAATACGGGAATGTTATTGCCGACCAGGTCCCAATTGCCTTCACGGGTGTAGAGCTTTACCGCAAAGCCCCGGACATCTCTGGCCAGATCAAAGGAGCCTTTGTTTCCCAGTACAGTGGAAAAGCGCACGAACGCGGGAGTTTGTTCCCCGGGTCGTTGGAACAGGTCGGCGCAGGTGAGTTCGGCCTGGCATTTGTAGTTTTCGAAATAGCCGTGCACGCCAAAGCCTCTGGCATGCACCACACGTTCGGGAATCCGCTCGTGGTCAAAATGAAACAGTTTCTCCCGAAGCACCTGGTCTTCCAGCAGGGTAGGGCCGCGGGCCCCGGCTTTCAGAGAGTTCTGGTTATCTGATATAGGAACGCCCTGGGGCGTGGTCAGGGTGTCGCTGGGGCTCTGCGCTGTTTGGTGCGTTTCACCGCCGGCCGTCATCGGGTAGGGGCGCTCGGTTCTGTTCTCAGGCATAACTTGGCTCCTATGCTTTGCAGGCGTGAGCCTCTCATTTAAGCAGAGTCTCAGCGGCCTGCATTTAACATGTGTTAATGCCCGAGGGCTGGATAAACGACACGATATGCGACTAGGGTTGGAGCAGGGTATTTACGTTCCCTTCGTTTTTTCTGCGCAAGATTATTAGAGGAGGTAGAGCCGCATGACTGGTGCATTAAGCGGGAAAACGGTGGCCCTGCTTGCAACGGACGGCGTGGAGCAGGTAGAGCTGACAACGCCTTGGGATAAACTCAGGCAGGCCGGGGCTAAGGTGGAACTGGTTTCACTCGAATCCGGCTCGATACGAGGGTATCACCATCTGGACAAGGGGGATTCGTTCTCAGTCGATAAGACGGTGAATGAGGTGACAGCTGAGCAATTCGATGCGCTGGTGTTACCTGGTGGCCTGGCCAATCCCGATGCTTTACGTTTAAACACCGAAGCCGTTGACTTGGTGAAACACTGTGTACAGGCCGATATGCCGGTTGCGGCGATATGTCATGCCCCCTGGTTGCTGGTTGAGGCCGGGGTGGTCAAGGGGCGAACGATGACGTCGTTTCCAAGCCTCAGGACGGATATCCAAAACGGAGGTGGCCACTGGGTTGACCAAGCGGTCCATCAGGAGGCAGGCATCATTACCAGCCGCAAGCCGGATGACCTGGAGCAATTCTGTGACGCGCTGATCGCCGCCCTTGGATGAGCGGGTGCGTGAGAAGCGAGGAGGTGACCTATGCCTTACGATCGTAAATCCGATTTGCCAGACGGAGTTCGAAACAATCTGCCGGCCCACGCCCAGGAAATATATCGCAAAGCGTTCAATTCGGCTTGGGAGGAGTACCGCAACCCTGAGGACCGCCGTGGCGACGCCGATCGTGAAGAAACCGCCCATCGCGTCGCGTGGGCGGCGGTAAAACAGGAATACCACAAAGCCGACGGCGAGTGGGTGAAAGACCGTTCCTGACTACCGGCTGGGGGGCACCCTGCCATTCAGTCTCTAGAAATCGGCGAGTGGTTGGTGCCTCAGGGCAACGGGCTGGCCCGCGCTGGCCTCAAGCCACCAGACATTTTCGTGCCAGTCTCCCAGTACAACCCTGCGGGCGGGCTTGCCATTGGCTTCCAGCTCATGAATGGCGGGGCGATGGGTGTGGCCGTGAATCATCAGTTGAACGTTATGGGCTTCCAGTTCTTTCACCACTTCCTCGGGGGTCACATCCATGATGGTCTCAGCCTTGCCCTGATTCTTCGCCATGGAGATTTCCCGCAGTTGCCGTGCCATCAGCTGACGATCTTTGAGTGGGCGGGAGAGAAGCATCTTCACCGTTTGCGGGTTACGCATGTTGGCCCGGAACTTCTGATATTCCACATCGGCCGTGCAGAGGCTGTCACCGTGCATCAGTAGGGCGGGTGTGCCATACAGATCCACTACCGTCGGATCATCCAGCAGGGTGGCGCCGGCGCGCGCGCAGAAATCTTCGCCAATGAGGAAGTCCCGGTTGCCGTGCATCAGGTAAATATCGGTGCCTGTGTCCCGCACCTCCCGCAAGGCCGCCGCTACCTGTTCCTGCAGCGGGGTTCGCTCGTCATCTCCAATCCAGGCTTCAAAAAAGTCGCCAAGAATGTATAGACGCTCAACGCCCAAGGCTTTGTCTCTGAGGAAGGTCAGAAACGCACCCGTAATATCCGGGCGCGATTCTTCCAGGTGCAGATCCGAGATAAACAGCGTGGTCACGCGTCCTCCAGAACCTCGGCTTTTTCAATCACTACGTCCTCAAACGGGACGTCCTGGTGGCCGGCGCGCATGGTGGTGCGAACGGCGCGGATCTTGTTGACGGTCTCCATGCCCTCGGCCACCTTGCCGAATACGCAGTAGCCCCAGCCCTCTGCGTTCTTGGCGGTGTGGTCCAGAAAACCGTTGTTCTCAACGTTGATGAAGAACTGGGCGGTGGCGGAGTGGGGGTCCATGGTGCGGGCCATGGCAATGGTGCCGACCATGTTGCTCAGGCCGTTGTCAGCCTCGTTCTGGATAGGTTCGCGGGTTTTGCGCGGCGTCATGCCAGGCTCAAAGCCGCCGCCCTGAATCATGAAGTTGCTGATAACGCGGTGAAAAATCAGGCCATCGTAAAAACCGTCGCGAACGTACTGTTCGAAGTTTTTGGCGGTTTCCGGGGCTTTCTCGTAGTCCAGTTCCAGCTTGATATCACCGAAGTTTGTCTGCAGCAGAATCATCAGGGTTTCCTGTGTTTGGGGATCGGAATGTTTAAAGTGGCTATTGTACTCAAGAGTTTCGTCCGGTGCATGAGTCCGGCATGGATTTGTGAGTATAATAGGCGGTTTAAACGGAGCATCCGGACAGCTCCCATGATTCATTCCCTGTTGACAGAGATTGTATGAGCGCCGAGTCGAAGAAAGCCCACAACTTTATCCAGAGCCTGATTGAAGACGCTATCGCCAAAGGGGAGCACACCGGGAAGGTGGTCACCCGCTTCCCCCCGGAGCCCAATGGCTATCTGCACATTGGTCATGCCAAATCGATCTGTTTGAATTTCGGCATTGCCGAAACCTTTAACGGTGAGTGCAACCTGCGCTTTGACGACACCAACCCGGAAAAGGAAAGCCAGGAGTATATCGACGCTATCAAGCAGGACGTGGAGTGGCTGGGCTATGAGTGGGCCGGCGAGGTGTGTTACGCGTCGGATTACTTTGATCAGCTCTACGCCTTTGCCGAAGAGCTCATTCAGAACGATAAAGCCTATGTCTGTGCCCTGAACGCTGAACAGATGGCCGAGTACCGGGGCTCCCTGAAAGAGCCCGGCAAGAACAGCCCATACCGGGATCGCCCGGTAGAGGAAAGCCTGCAGCTGTTCCGGGACATGCGCGACGGCAAGTTCCAGAACGGTGAGCTGGTGTTGCGGGCCAAGATTGATATGGCATCCCCGAATATCAACCTGCGGGACCCGATTCTGTACCGGATTCGCTACGCGGATCATCACCAGACCGGCAGCAAGTGGTGCATCTATCCGATGTATGACTTTACCCATCCGATCTCCGATGCTCTGGAAGGGATTACCCATTCCCTGTGTACCCTGGAATTCGAGGATCACCGGCCGCTGTACGACTGGGTGCTGGACAATATCACCATCCCCTGTCATCCGCGCCAGATCGAATTTGCCCGGCTGAATCTGAACTACACCATTACCAGCAAGCGCAAACTGAAGCGGCTGGTGGATGAAAACGTGGTTAGTGGCTGGAACGACCCCCGGATGCCGACGATTTCCGGCATGCGCCGTCGTGGTTACACGCCGGAGTCGATTCGCAACTTTTGCGACATGATCGGCGTCAACAAGGCTGGTGGCACTGTGGATGTCGGCATGCTGGAACACGCAATCCGGGAGGATCTGAATAACCGTGCGCCCCGCGCCATGTGCGTGATGCGTCCGCTCAAAGTCACCCTGACCAACTACCCGTCTGACCAGACGGAGACCCTGACTCTGCCGGTGCATCCGCAGAATCCGGATATGGGCGAGCGGGAAGTGACCTGGAGTCAGACCCTGTTTATTGACCGGGAAGATTTCGAGGTAGAGCCGCCGCGCAAGTGGAAGCGGCTGGCCCCGGAACAGGCGGTGCGGTTGCGAGGTGGTTACGTGATGACCTGCAAAGAGGTTGTGCGTGACGGCAGCGGCGAGATTGTCGAGCTCAAGTGCGAATACGATCCGAATACCCTGGGCGTGAATCCGGAGGGCTACAAACCCAATGGCGTGATTCACTGGGTGTCGGCCAGCGACAGCGTGGAGACGGATATCAATCTTTACGACCGCCTGTTCAACCACGAGTCTCCGGACAGCGACAAAGAAGGCGATTTTCTGGATCACCTGAACCCGGAATCTCTGGTCGTACTCAAAGGTGCCCGCGTTGAAAAAAGTCTGGCTCAGCCCCGCGCCGATCTGCCGTACCAGTTCGAGCGCGAGGGATACTTTTTCTGCGACCAGGAGCTGACTGAAAGCGCTGGCAAGCCGGTGTTCAATCGTACCGTAACGCTGCGGGATTCCTGGGGTAAGGGAGGCAAGTAATGCGTATCTACAATACGCTGACACAGCAAAAGGAAGCGTTCAAAACTCTCGAGCCTGGCAAGGTTCGTATGTACGTGTGCGGCATGACGGTCTACGACTATTGCCATCTGGGGCATGCCCGGGTGCTGGTGGCATTTGACGTAGTGACTCGGTACCTGCGGCATCGCGGATACGACGTACACTATGTGCGCAACATTACCGATATCGACGACAAGATCCTGCGCCGGGCTGATGAAAATGGTGAGGTGTATACCGACCTGACCGACCGGATGATCCGGGCGATGCATGAGGATGAGGCGAAGCTCGGCGTGCTGTCACCCAACGATGAGCCTCGGGCGACTGCCTTTATCGACGACATCATTGCCATGATCCAGAAGCTGATCGCCGGTGGCCACGCCTACGCTGCCGATAATGGCGACGTATACTTTGCCGTGGAGTCTTTCCCGGATTACGGCAAGCTGAGCAAGAAAAAGCTGGAAGATCTGGTAGCCGGTGCTCGAGTGGATGTGCAGGAGGCCAAGCGCAGCCCTGCAGACTTTGCGCTCTGGAAGGCCGCCAAGCCAGGCGAGGTGAGCTGGCAGTCGCCGTGGGGCGAAGGGCGCCCCGGATGGCATATTGAGTGTTCCGCCATGTCTACCAAGTGCCTGGGTGATACCTTCGATATTCACGGTGGTGGTCCGGATCTGATGTTCCCCCATCATGAAAACGAAATTGCCCAGTCAGAATGTGCCACTGGCCACACCTTTGTACACACCTGGATGCACGCTGGCGCCATCCGGGTGAACAAGGAAAAGATGTCCAAATCACTGGGCAACTTTTTTACTATTCGCGAAATCCTGGAGAAGTACCCGGCGGAAGTCGTTCGCTATTTTCTGGTGTCCAGCCACTACCGGAGCCAGGTGGACTATTCCGAGGATAACCTGGCGGAGGCCGGGCGTACCCTGACCAAGCTCTATCATGCTCTGCGGGGTATCGTGCCAGCGAAAGAGGTGGATGTAGCGGAAACGGATCACGACCGTCGTTTTGCCGAGGTCATGGATGATGATTTCAATACTGCTGGCGCCATTGCTGTGCTGCACGCAGTGGCGAACGACATCAATCATTACCGTCGGGAAGGGGATGAAGAAGCCGCCAAGCGCAGCGCGGCCGTTCTGGTGCGGCTGGGTGCTGTTCTCGGCCTGCTGCAGCAGAACCCGGAAGCCTTCTTCCAGGCGGATACCGGCAGTGAGTTAACTGCACAGGACATCGAGGCCATGATTCAGGCCCGTGCCGATGCCCGCAAGGCCAAAGACTTTGCGGAGGCTGATCGAATTCGCGATGATCTGCTGGAGAAGGGCATTATCCTGGATGACAGCCGCGAAGGAACCACCTGGCGCCGGAGCCAGGACTGAGTTGATTCGCGCAATGTCGCATTGTACCGGTGGGAATGACCTTGTAGGGAATTTCACGTACAATGCGGCGCTCTAATCAGAACGTCCCCGCGCTTTCAGGCGCCATCAGGGGAGTCGGGAACTACAAACCCATTGAGGCAAGCAACGATGACAGAACGCGTTCAAGTTGGCGGCATCCAGATCGCCAAGAATCTGTACGATTTTGTAAATAACGAAGCGATTTCGGGCACCGGTATTGACGCTGACAAGTTCTGGGCCGAGTTCGACAAGATCGTGAACGAGCTCGCTCCGCGCAATCGCGAGCTGCTGCTCAAGCGTGACGAAATCCAGGAAAAAATGGATACCTGGAACCGCGAGCACAAGGGCCAGAAACTGGACATGGCCGAGTATAAGGCGTTCCTGAAAGACATCGGCTATCTGGTAGATGAGCCGGCGGATTTCAAAATCTCCACCTCCAATGTGGATCCGGAAATCGCCACCATGGCTGGCCCGCAGCTGGTAGTGCCGGTCATGAATGCCCGTTTCGCCCTGAACGCGGCTAACGCCCGCTGGGGTAGCCTGTACGATGCCCTGTACGGTACTGACGCTATTTCTGAGGAAGATGGTGCTGAGAAAGGTCGTGGCTACAATCCGGTTCGTGGCGCGAAGGTGATTGAGTGGGCCCGCAACCTGCTGGATGGCTCTGCGCCTCTGGCTTCCGGCAGCCATAAAGACGCCGCAAAATACTACATCGATGGCGGCAAGCTGGCGGTTAAACTTCAGAATGGTGACGTGACCGGCCTGAAAGACGAGGCCGGTTTTGTGGGTTACACCGGCGCTGCCGATGCTCCCACCGGCGTTCTGCTGGTGAAAAACGGCATGCATTTCGAAATCCAGATCGATGCCAGCCATCCGATCGGCAAGGATGACGGTGCCCACGTTAAAGACGTTCTGATGGAATCGGCCCTGACCACCATCATGGACTGCGAAGACTCCGTTGCCGCGGTAGATGCTGATGACAAGGTTGTCGCCTACAAGAACTGGCTTGGTCTGATGAAGGGCGATCTGGAAGAGTCCTTCGAGAAGGGCGGCCAGATGATGACTCGTCGCATGAATGGCGATCGCACCTACACTGGCGCCGATGGCAGCGAGCTGACCCTCAAGGGCCGCAGCCTGCTGTTCGTTCGTAACGTTGGTCACCTGATGACTAACCCGGCCATTCTGCTGAAGGATGGTAGCGAAATCCCCGAGGGTCTGATGGACGGCCTGGTAACGTCCCTGATCGCCATCCACGACCTGAAGGGCGACGGCAAATTCCAGAACAGCACCAAGGGTTCTGTGTACATTGTTAAGCCCAAGCAGCACGGCCCGGAAGAAGTGGCGTTCACCAATGAATTCTTCGGTCGTGTTGAAGACGCTCTTGGTCTGCCGCGCTTCACCCTGAAAGTGGGCATCATGGACGAAGAGCGTCGCACCACGGTGAACCTGAAGGCCTGCATCCACGCGGCCAAAGAGCGCACCGTGTTTATCAATACCGGCTTCCTGGATCGCACCGGTGATGAGATTCATACATCCATGGAGTTGGGTCCCTTCATCCGTAAGGGGCCGATGAAGCAGGCCGCCTGGATCAACGCCTACGAGCAGTGGAACGTGGACATCGGCCTGGAAGCCGGTCTGTCTGGCGTTGCCCAGATTGGTAAGGGTATGTGGGCCATGCCGGATCTGATGGCAGGCATGCTGGAGGCCAAGATCGGTCATCCGAAGGCTGGTGCCAACACCGCCTGGGTTCCGTCTCCGACAGCCGCTACCTTGCATGCCACTCACTACCACCAGGTGAACGTGTTTGATGTGCAGAAAGAGCTGGCCAACCGTCAGCGCGCGTCTCTGGACGACATCCTGACTGTGCCGGTGATGGAGGATCCGTCGTCCTTGAGCGCCGAGGACATTCAGCAGGAACTGGACAACAACGCCCAGGGTATCCTTGGCTACGTTGTACGCTGGATCGACCAGGGTGTGGGCTGCTCCAAGGTGCCTGACATCAACGATGTGGGCCTGATGGAAGACCGTGCGACACTGCGTATTTCTTCGCAGCTGCTGACCAACTGGTTGTACCACGGCATCTGCTCTGAAGAGCAGATCATGGAAACCATGAAGCGCATGGCTGCGGTTGTTGATAAGCAGAACGCTGGTGATGCGGCATACCGCAACATGGCTCCGAACTTTGATGACAGCATCGCCTTCCAGGCCGCTGTGGATCTGGTTCTGAAGGGTCGCGAACAGCCGGCCGGTTACACTGAGCCGCTGCTGCACGCTTACCGTCAGAAGGCCAAGGCCAAATACGGGCAGTAAAACGCCCGTCCATAAAAAACCCCGCTTCGGCGGGGTTTTTTATTGGGGTTGCCCCCGCTGACGAAGAGTTCGTGGGATGGCGCGTCAGGTGTCGGCGTGCAGCACGTCGGCGGCGTAAAGGGTGTTTTCCAGCAGGGTGGCAATGGTCATGGGGCCGACGCCGCCCGGTACCGGGGTGATGTAAGCCGCACGCTCTGCTGCAGCGTCAAAATCGACATCGCCACAGAGTTTGCCATCATCCATCCGGTTGATGCCCACATCAATGACGGTGGCGCCGCGTTTGACCCACTCGCCTTTGATGATGCCCGGCTTGCCCACTGCGGCCACCAGGATGTCTGCTTCCCCGACAAATTTCTCGAGATTGTCGGTAAACCGATGACATACCGTTGTAGTGGCTCCCTTTAGCAGCAGTTCCATGCTCATGGGGCGGCCGACAATGTTGGAGGCCCCGACAATCACTGCGTGCTGGCCTTTATAGGGGGTGCCAATGGAGTCCAGCAGGGTGATGACGCCTGCCGGTGTGCAGGGGCGCAGGGTAGGCTTGCGCTGCATCAGGCGGCCGATGTTGTAGGGGTGAAAGCCGTCTACGTCCTTGTCGGGCCGTATCTTTACCAGAATCGGATCAGCATCCAGGTGCGAGGGCAGGGGCAGTTGAACCAGTATGCCGTCAACGGCGGGGTTCTCGTTCAGCTCGTCAACCAGTGCTTCCAGTGCCGCCTGGGAGGTATCTTCCGGCAAATCATAGGACAGAGACAGGATCCCTGCCTGCTCGCAGGCCTTGCGTTTGTTGCCAACGTATACCTGGGATGCCGGATCGTGACCGACCAGTACCACGGCCAGCCCGGGCGCTCTCAGGCCCTTCTGTTTTCTGGCTTCGACACCGGCGGCCACCTGTTGCCGGACCTGTGCAGCAATTTCTTTTCCGTTAATCAGTTTGGCGCTCATGTTTCCGTCTTGTCGGTTTGGGCGTAAGAAAGTGAAGGCCGGGCATTGTCTCATGCTTCAGGGTTAACGCCAATGTGGAGGGGGTAGTCGGGAGCTCCCGCGGTTTCAGGTGGTCATTTATAGGACTGTCTCGGCAAGGAATTTTCAATTCCGTGTTGACGGACGCGATCGGCGCCGGTAATATGCGCGCCAACTTTGCTGAGGCACTTGTTGTTCAGTTAACGGGGTATAGCGCAGTCTGGTAGCGCGCCTGCTTTGGGAGCAGGATGTCGGGAGTTCGAATCTCTCTACCCCGACCACTTTCTGGATATTCAGGTGGGCGAACGGTCAAGCGCCCGTAGCTCAGCTGGATAGAGCATCCGCCTTCTAAGCGGATGGTCGCAGGTTCGAGTCCTGCCGGGCGCGCCATCTCGTTAATCGCAGATTGGTACCGGACTCGCCGAACCAGCAAAGTTGAGGTAAGCAGTAGTGTGCCGGCAGGCACCTCCCTGATGTGGTGGACGTAGCTCAGTTGGTAGAGCTCAGGATTGTGACTCCTGCGGTCGAGGGTTCGAACCCCTTCGTCCACCCCACTTTTCCCCTTGTTTGTTTCCGAGCACCCTGATTCCCTGTTATGGTTCAGAGTTGCGCCGGATATGCGAGAGTGGCGGAATTGGTAGACGCACTGGATTTAGGTTCCAGCGGGTAATACCGTGAGAGTTCGAGTCTCTCCTCTCGCACCACCCTTTTTTTTTCTGATTTGTCCCCATTGTGTTTTCGTACCGCGTTGTTAGGCGCGTCTCAAACCCATATTCAGGGTGGCCGGGTGATTCTCTCGGCGGGGCAAACCGTGATAAACTACCGGCTTTTAATTTTGCGTCCCTTTGGGGTGAGCTGCTCCTGCCGGGATTTTGGTTTAATTTTCATTCACCTACAGAATCTGTAATTTGAGGAACTTCCATGCAAGTGTCTGTTGAAACGACCTCCAACATCGAGCGTCGCATGACGATTGGTGTGCCCGCCCAGGAAATCGACCAGGCGGTTCAGAAACGCCTGCAGGAAACTGCTCGCACCGTGCGCCTGAACGGTTTCCGCCCTGGCAAGGTTCCCATGAGCGTGGTCAAGCGTCGTTTTGGTGACAGCATCCGCCAGGAAGTGGTTGGCGAGGCTATGCGCGACAACTACATCAAGGCGCTGCAGGAGCAGGATATCAATCCGGCGGGCTGGCCCAAGTTGGAGCCGAAGACCATGGAAGAAGGCAAGGACCTCGAGTTCGTTGCGACTTTTGAGGTTCTGCCGGAAATTGAGCTGGGCGATCTGAGCAAGATCAACGTTGAGAAGCCGGTGTCTGAAGTTGCCGACAAGGATATCGACAACATGATCGATAATCTGCGTCGCCAGCAGGCCACCATGAAAGAAGTCAAGCGCAAGTCCAAGAACAAGGACATCGTGACTATCGACTTCAAGGGCTCCATCGATGGTGAAGAATTCGAAGGTGGCTCCGCTGAAGGTCATCGTCTGACCCTGGGTTCAGGTCAGATGATCCCTGGTTTTGAAAAGGGCATTGTGGGTGGTAAAGCCGGCGAAGAGCTGGAAATCGATGTCACTTTCCCTGAGGACTACCATAACGAAGACCTGGCGGGTAAAGATGCCAAGTTCGCGATCACTATCCACAAGGTAGAAGAGCCGCAGCTGCCGGAGCTGGATCAGGAATTCTTCAAGCGTTTCGGCATCGAAGCTGAAGACGAAGCCGCTTTCCGCGAGGAAGTGAAGAAGAACATGGAGCGCGAGCTCAAGCAGGCAGTATCCAACAAGGTCAAGAACGACGTTGTAGATGGTCTGCTGGAGACCACCGAGCTGGAAGTACCTGCGGCTCTCGTTGACCAGGAAATTGATCGCCTGCGTCAGGACGCCGTTCAGCGCTTTGGCGGGCAGGTGGATTTCCAGCAATTGCCGAAGGAAATCTTCGAAGAGCAGGCGAAGCGTCGCGTGAAGACCGGTCTGCTGTTCCAGGAAGTGGTCAAGAAAAATGACCTGAAGGCTGACGAAGCGAAAGTGGAAGAAAAGATCCAGGAGATCGCTTCTACGTATGAACAGCCGGACGAGGTTGTTGCACACTTCAACAGCAACCCGGATCAGAAGGCTCAGGTTGAGTCTTCTGTACTGGAAGATGCCGTGGTTGATTTTGTGCTTGGCGCGGCCAAGGTAAAAGAGAAGAAGATGAAGTACGAGGAAGCGGTGCAGGCCGGTCAGCCCCAGCGCTGATGGCCGCCGGGCTCTGGCCCGGTGCCGTGTTCTGGAAGCAGCCGGCGTGTCCGGCTGTTTTCATCTGGGCGATCTGCTGGCAGAGTATATGGGGTACCGGAATACAACGGGCTCCCGTTGAAGCAGGAGTCCAAACCATTGTCCATAAGGAGTTCAGGCGCACATGACGCAGAAACCGTTTGATGGCCCTACAATGATAACCAGCTCAGGCCTGGTGCCGATTGTTATTGAACAGACGGCACGCGGCGAACGTTCGTTCGACATTTATTCCCGTCTGCTCAAGGAGCGGGTGATCTTTCTGGTTGGCCCGGTTGAAGATCACATGGCAAACCTCGTGGTTGCCCAGTTGCTGTTCCTGGAATCCGAAAATCCGGACAAGGATATCCATCTTTATATCAACAGTCCGGGTGGCTCCGTTTCCGCCGGCATGTCCATTTACGACACCATGCAGTTCGTGAAGCCGGACGTAGCAACGCTTTGCATCGGTCAGGCAGCCAGCATGGGTGCTTTCCTGTTGTCGGGTGGCGCGAAGGGCAAGCGTGCCTGCCTGCCGCACTCCCGTGTAATGATTCATCAGCCGCTGGGCGGCTATCAGGGGCAGGCGACGGACATCGAGATCCATACCCGTGAGATCCTGAAAATCCGCAACACGCTCAACGAGCTGCTTGCGGAGCACACTGGTCAGGACATCGAGACCATCGCCCGGGATACCGACCGTGATAATTTCATGGATCCTGCCCAGGCCAAAGAGTACGGGTTGATCGATACAATACTTGATAAGCGCGTATCGAATAAATAATACTGAAAGTCATCGCATCACTACCGGCCGGCGTACACACTGACGACGCCGGCCAACGAAGAACAGAGGTATTTCAATGGCAGATGAAAGAAACGGCAGAGGCGACGATAACGGCAAGTTGCTCTACTGCTCGTTTTGTGGAAAGAGCCAGCATGAAGTCCGTAAGCTCATTGCAGGGCCCTCGGTGTTCATCTGCGACGAGTGCGTTGATCTGTGCAATGACATTATCCGGGAAGAGATTCAGGAGAACGCCCCGGAGGAGGCCAGCGATCGCCTGCCCACGCCGGCAGAGATTCGAGAGACTCTTAATGAATATGTTATTGGCCAGGATCGCGCCAAGGTCGTTCTGTCTGTAGCGGTGTATAACCACTACAAGCGTCTTCGCTACGGCGAGGGCAAGAGTGATGTCGAGCTGGGCAAAAGCAACATTCTGCTGATCGGTCCCACCGGTAGCGGTAAGACCCTGTTGGCGGAAACCCTTGCGCGCATGCTGAATGTACCGTTTACCATCGCGGATGCGACCACGCTGACCGAAGCAGGCTATGTGGGTGAAGATGTTGAAAACATCATCCAGAAACTGCTGCAGAAGTGCGACTACGATGTCGAAAAGGCCCAGCGCGGTATTGTCTACATCGACGAGATCGACAAGATTTCCCGCAAGTCCGATAACCCGTCCATCACCCGGGATGTATCGGGTGAGGGTGTACAGCAGGCTTTGCTGAAGCTGATCGAGGGTACTGTCGCTTCGGTTCCTCCTCAGGGTGGGCGTAAACATCCCCAGCAGGAATTCCTGCAGGTGGATACCGGTAATATCCTGTTTATCTGTGGCGGTGCCTTCGCCGGCCTCGACAAGGTCATCCAGGAACGGTCTGAGCGCAGTTCCATTGGCTTCTCGGCTACAGTCAAGAGCCAGGACGACAGCAAGAGCACTGGCGATATCATTCGCGAAGTCGAGACCGAGGATCTGGTGAAGTTTGGCCTGATTCCGGAATTCGTCGGCCGTCTGCCTGTGGTGGCCACGTTGACTGAGCTGGATGAAGAAGCACTGGTGCAGATTCTGACCGAGCCCAAAAACGCCCTGACCAAGCAGTATCAGAAACTGTTTGATATGGAAGGGGTGGAGCTGGACTTCCGGGAAGACGCCCTGCGCGCAGTGGCCAGAAAAGCCATGGAGCGCAAGACGGGTGCCCGTGGTCTGCGGTCGATAATGGAAGCGACCCTGCTGGATACCATGTATCAGATTCCCTCTGAGCATGATGTCTCCAAGGTGGTGATCGACGAGAGTGTGATCAAGGGTGATTCCGAGCCCTTCAAGATCTACGCCAGCAGCGATCACGCCAAGGCGGTGCCCGAAGACTGAACGGGCACAGGGCGTAGAATACCGGGTGACATAAAAGGGGCGTTCAACGCCCCTTTTTCATCTCAGGCCCTTCTCGTTTGCTCCTGATATTTCCCGTCGTAAAAAGATTGCAATTTATGTCAGCGCCCCAATGTTGGGTGATATGCTGAAAGAAATACTGTCAGAGGATTCCCCATGACCCGTATACCTGATGAAACTGTGCACGAATACCCGCTGCTTCCTTTGCGTGATGTGGTGGTGTTCCCGCACATGGTGGTTCCGCTGTTTGTGGGCCGCGAAAAATCCATTCAGGCGCTGGAAGCGGCAATGGAGGGCAGCAAGGAAATCCTGCTGGTAGCCCAGAAAGATGCCTCCACCGACGAGCCGGGCCCGAAGGATGTATTTGCCATGGGCACCCTGGCGACAGTGCTGCAGATGCTTCGGCTGCCGGATGGCACCGTCAAGGTTCTGGTCGAGGGTAATTCCCGAGCCAGTATTTCCGACATCGAGGAAGGCGATTACCTGTCCGGCCAGGCCATTCTGATGGATGAGGAATCCTTGCCGGAGCGCGAGAAAGACGTCCTCACCAAGACTCTGATGGACGAATTCGAGAAGTACGTGAAGCTGTCCAAAAAGGTGCCATCTGAAGTTTCCAATGCTTTGACCGGTATCCAAGAACTTGAGCGTCTGGTCGATACCATGGCCGCGCATCTGGAGATGCGGATTCCCGAGAAACAGGAGTTGCTGGAAGCTCTGGACGTTCGTAAGCGGGTTGATCTTCTGCTGGGCAAGCTGGACGGTGAGATTGATCTGATCGAAGTGGAGAAGCGCATCCGTGGCCGTGTGAAAAAGCAGATGGAGCGCAGCCAGCGCGAGTATTACCTGAACGAGCAGATGAAAGCGATCCAGAAGGAAATGGGCCAGCTCGGTGAGGGTAATAACGATTTCGAGGAACTCGAGCAGAAGCTTGAGGAAGCCGGTCTGCCGGAAGAGGCCCGGAAGAAAACCGAAGCAGAGCTGAACAAGCTCAAGATGATGTCTCCGATGTCCGCGGAAGCTACCGTGGTGCGCGGCTACATTGACTGGATGCTGGCGGTCCCCTGGAAGAAGCGCAGTCGGGTTCGTCACGACCTTGAAAAGGCCCGTGAAATCCTGGACCGGGATCACTACGGCCTGGACGAGGTGAAGAAGCGTATTCTGGAGTATCTGGCGGTTCAGAGTCGGGTCAAGAAGGTAAAAGGCCCTGTGCTTTGCCTGGTAGGGCCTCCCGGGGTTGGCAAGACCTCCCTTGGCCAGTCCATCGCCAAGGCTACCAATCGCAAATACACCCGCATGGCGCTGGGTGGTGTGCGTGACGAAGCCGAGATACGAGGCCACCGCAAGACTTACATCGGCGCGCTGCCGGGCAAGTTGTTGCAGAAGCTTTCCAAGGTGGGTGTGAAGAACCCGCTGTTCCTGTTCGACGAAATCGACAAGATGGGCATGGACCATCGTGGCGATCCGGCCTCGGCTCTGCTCGAGGTGCTGGACCCGGAGCAGAACCATACGTTCAATGATCACTACCTGGAAGTCGATTACGACCTCTCTGATGTGATGTTCGTATGTACCTCCAACTCCATGGATATTCCACCGGCACTGCTGGACCGCATGGAGATCATCCGGATTCCCGGATACACCGAGGATGAAAAGGTTAATATTGCCTTGCGTTACCTTCTGCCCAAGCAGCTCAAGGCCAATGGTCTGCGCAAGGACGAACTGAAACTGCCGGAAGAGACCATCAGGGATCTGATCCGCTACTACACCCGGGAAGCCGGTGTACGGGGCCTTGAGCGCGAAATCGCCAAGATCTGCCGTAAGGTGGTGCGCGAGCACGTAGAGAGCAGCAGCAAGGCCTCGGTGACCCTGACGCCGGATCTTCTGGAGGATTACTCAGGCGTCAAAAAGTTCAAATACGGACTGGCAGAGGAAACCAACCAGATCGGACAGGTGACCGGTCTGGCATGGACCCAGGTCGGCGGCGAACTGTTGACCATAGAGTGTGCTTTGACGCCAGGTAAGGGTCGTGTCGTTAAAACCGGCTCGCTGGGTGACGTTATGCAGGAATCCATTCAGACGGCACTTACGGTGGTCCGGAGCAGGGCGGCCGGCCTGGGTGTGGCGGATGATTTCCACGAAAAACACGATCTTCACGTGCATGTACCTGAGGGAGCAACCCCGAAAGATGGCCCGAGTGCCGGTATTGGTATGTGTACAGCACTGGTTTCTGCACTGACCCGAATTCCCGTTCGGGCGGATGTAGCGATGACCGGTGAAATCACCTTGCGAGGTCGCGTTCTGGCGATCGGCGGCTTGAAGGAAAAGCTGCTGGCAGCCCATCGCGGCGGCATCAAAACTGTCATCATCCCGGATGAAAATGTCAGGGATCTCAAGGAGATACCGGACAACATCAAGGAATCGCTGGAGATCCGCCCGGTCAAGTGGATTGATGAGGTTCTGGATATTGCGCTGGCCTACCAGCCGGATCCCCGGTCTGAAAATGCTGACAAGGAAACCGGCAAATCGGCCACTTCTGATGATTCCGGCGACGCTGCAGAGCGCATAAATACACATTAAACACCGGATGAGTTGTTGACACGCCTGAGAGCCCGTTGGTATAACTGTTTCGCCGTGAAGCAGCCAATACCAAGGGCTCCCGCGCAGTAAGTGCCTATTCCGAACACCGGTTTAATGCCGCAAGGAATAAAAAAACTGAAGAATGGAATTCTCCCATCGCTTATGCGATAGTCGAGAACGTCCGCGAAAAAACAAACCGACCTATAACATCTTCAACCTGAAATCGAAGGGGTTTAGTGTGAACAAGTCCGAACTGATCGATGCAATTGCAGAGTCCGCAGACATCTCCAAAGCCGCAGCTGGCCGTGCGCTGGATGCCATGACCAACTCTATCACCGGTGCACTGAAGAAAGGCGACCAGGTTACCCTGATCGGCTTTGGCACCTTCTCTGTGAAAGAGCGTGCTGCCCGTACTGGTCGCAACCCGCAGACTGGTGCAGAAATCAAGATTCCGGCCTCTAAAGTGCCTGGATTCAAGGCAGGCAAGGCCCTGAAAGACGCCGTTAAGTAACGGTTCTTTCTCTGGCAGTTCCCGGTTTCGGGAACTGCCATCAGAATTCAAGGCGCATTCCGGTAAGGGTGCGCCTTTTTGCGTGTTAACGGTGGCTCTCTCAGCTTTCGCCTCACCACTACCAACAGCAGAACCTTGAACAGGGATTCGAGAACAACATGCTTCAAGATATTCGGGATAACGCCCAGAGTACGATCGCCAAGGTTATCGTTGGCCTATTGATTATTTCCCTCTCGATCTGGGGAATGGATGCCATCATCGGCGGCTTCACTGGCGAGCCAGAAGTGGCAACGGTTAACGGCCAGGACATCACCGAGCGGGAGTTTCTGCGCACCGTACAGATGGAAAGCCAGCAGCGCCTGATGCAGATGGAGAATCCGGATCAATCCCTGTTGGACGAAGATCAGATTCGCCGCGACGTGCTGGATGCGCTGATCCGGGAGGCCGTGCTCACTCAGGACGCTCAGAGCCAGGGGCTGGAGCTGACCGACGCCGACATCGATTCCCTGATTACCCAGATGCCCCAGTTCCAGGTGGATGGCCAGTTCAATCGTGATCGGTTTGTAGCCACAGTGCGCAATCTGGGCATGGGCGTTGCCGAGTTCCGCGAAAGCATGCGCAAGAACTATGTGGTAAACCAGATTCGCGCGGCGATCGTCCAGACTGGTGTCGTGGCGCCTGAGAATGTGGCCCACTTGCTGGCTATCCAGAACCAGACCCGGGATTTCCGTGTCTGGACGGTGAATGCCTCGGATGTGGCCGAGCAGGTTTCTATCAGCGATGACGCTGTTGCTGCCTATTACGAAGACAACCGTGATCAGTTCCGGGAAGCCGAGCAGGTAGACGCCGCCTACATCACGCTGTCGCTCGGCGAGCTGGCAGAGTCGATCGAGATCTCAGAAGACGATCTGCGTGCCTATTATGACCAGCAGGCGGAAGAATACGCCCGGGAAGAGCGCCGCGCCGCGCACATTCTGATCGAAGCCGATGCCGATGCAGACGAAACCATGGCCACCATCCAGCAGCGGCTGGCCGACGGTGAATCGTTTGCGGCTCTGGCAGAGGAATTCTCTATCGATACGGTATCGGCAGAGCAGGGCGGTGACCTGGGTTTTGCCGGCCGCGGTGTCTATGACGAGGCCTTCGAGAATGCGTTGTTTGCGCTTGAGACGGGTGAAGTCTCCGAGCCGGTGGAAACCAGCTTTGGCGTGCACCTGATCCGCCTTGAGGAAGTTCGCCGCAGCGAGCCGCCAACCTTCGAGGAGCTGCGCGATGAACTGCGTACGGAACTGGCCCGTGCCCAGGCCAGCGAGCGGTTTGCCGAGGTTCGGACCCAGCTGGCAGACGCAGTCTACACCGCTGACGATCTGGCAGGTCCTGCGGAGGAACTGGGGCTGGAAGTGCGGCAGGCAGATGGCGTTACCCGAGAGGGTGGCCGCGCGCCGTTTGATCATGACGGCCTTGTGCGACAGCTGTTCTCGGAAGACGTTCTGAACGCCGGATACAACACTGAGCTGATCGATGTCGGCGATGATGTGTCTGTGGTTGCCCGGGTACGTGAGTACCGCGAGCCCCGTCAGCAGGAACTTGCTGAGGTGCGTGACGAGATTGTCGGTGTTCTGGAAGCCGCGGCAGTTCGCGATGCCCTGAGTGCCCGTGCTGACGAGGTACTCGCCGGCGTCGAATCCGGAGAGCTCAGCACAGACAGCTGGCAGACCTACGATGATCAGGGCCGCGGTGGCGCCGATCTGGAAACCTACGTATTGCAGAAGGTGTTCTCCATGCCTCGGCCGGATGATGGCGGCATCACAACCGGTAAAGCGGTGTCATCTGAGCAGGCGGCCGTGGTGGTTCTTGAAGCCGTCAACGACGGTGAAGTGGACCGTGAAAGCCAGGAATATACCCAGCTCAGGCAGTTCATGGCGCAGCTCGAAGGTCAGCGGGAATACACCGCTTACCAGCAGTACCTGCGTAATCAGGCTGAGATTGAGCGGCCGTAGGAATTTTGCGACCGGATAGAATCGCAACATAAAAAGGGCACCTGTCTGGTGCCCTTTTTTTGGTTGTGCCGAGAGCGCTTACTCTGATTTCTGTATGTAGACCTCGGGCGTTTCACCGGTCACGTCGAAATAAAAGCCATACACGCCGTTTTCGGGTGGGTTAAAGCGGAAGTTCTCGAACACCGCGCTGCAGTTTGCTTTGACCGGTGTATCAAGCTTTACATCCTTGGCTTCCTCTGAGAGGTATCCGCAGTTTGAGCCAGCAGACCAATTGGCATCACCAAACTTGAACTCGTAAGGTTGGCCGTCAGCCTTTAATTCGATTTCCGTTCGGTAGACACCGGTGTCTACCTTCTTGACCTTGTATTCGGGCAGGGCATCCCACCAGGCAAACTGCCCGCGCAGATACAGTGACTGGCTGTAGTCACGTTCACCACCGGTGGTGGCACAACCGGTCATGGCTAGCACAGAGACCAGCGCCAGATTGCCAAGTACTTTTTTCATGTTGTTCTCCTTGTTATCAATGGTCACAGCCGGCATGGCCGGCTGTGTTGAGGCCCGCCGGTCAGCGGGCAAATACTGCAACCGAGAGCCCGGGCACCAGGAACTCGCCAGCGTCGGCAGCCGCAGACTGGTCAGGGGAGGTATCGGTCCAGACAGTGAATCCGGTGCCCGGAGCGGATAGGGTCTGTGTCGAATCAGAGCCATTAATGACGACGAACAGGTCGTCTCTCACCGGGTCAAGATTGGCCAACGCCGTGCCGTCACCATCGGCCAGTCGGAAGGCGATCACGCCGGGAATCTGATCCGGGCCAGTATTCATGAAGCTCAGGCGTTCCTGAACGTCAGCGGCGGTTTGCAGTCGCAGAAGGGGGCTGTCCCGGCGCACGTTCAAAAGTTTTGAAACTTGCGCCAGCGTGTACTCAATGTGGGCCCGATCGGGGTTGGCTTTGTTGCCTGCACCCAGAATAACGGACTCAATCAGCGGCCAGTTGGCACCGTCCTTGTCCTGGCGGGGCAGGCCCCGGTTCCAGGCGGCACCGGCATAGCTGAAATCGACCTCGTTGTACCAGTCGCCGGAATCATAGCTGTCCCGCTCCATGGACTTCGAGCGCAACAGTTCAGAGCCCATGTGCAAGAACGGTATGCCCTGGCTCAGCAGCGGTATCGACAGCGCGATAACCTGCATCTGCGCCCGCTCCTGCAGGGTGGCGGCGTAGGGTGCCTTGTACTGGTTGTTGTCCCAAAGGGTCTGATTGTCGTGTTTGGACACGTAGTTGATGATTTCCTGTGGGTCGGCGGTGTAACCGGCCGGTTGACCGTTATAGTCAATCTCCCCACCCGATTTCTCGGTGCCATCCGCGGTGACGAAACGATAGTCGGCGAGGCTTCCTGCGATTCCCACGCGGATCCAGTCCGATGTGGTCAGCAGGCGGTTTTTCTCATCCTCGCTACCGCTGTTCAGGTCATTTGGGAAGGTATACAAACCGTTGGCGAACCCCTGATTCCGGCGGATACCTGCTTCACTGTCAAAAGGAGCGCCACCGCGAACCGCATCCCGCAGGCGGTCGTTGAAAGAACCGATGCCGGTGCCGGCCATATTAGCCTGAATGGCATTTTGACCACGGGCATTGTCGGCCACCTCGCCGAAATTCCAGGCTTCCCCGTAGAAGTAGGTGTCCGGATCGACGTCCTTAACCGCCGCCAGGGCCTTTTCCATGTTGCTCAGCATATGGTGGCCCATCAGGTCGAACCGGAACCCGGAAATGCCGTATTGCTCGGCCCAGGTCACCAGGGAGTCGATCATCAGTTTCTCCATCATCCGGTGTTCGGATGCGGTGTTTTCGCAGCAGGTGGACTGCTCGACATTACCAGTGACCGGGTTCTGACGGTGGTAGTAACCTGGCACCAGCTTGTCGAGGACGGACTTCTCGGCAAGCCCGGACGCGTTGGTGTGGTTGTACACCACGTCCATCACCACGTTCAGGCCCAGGTCGGTGGCGGCCTTAACCATCTGGCGGAATTCGATGATGCGCTGCACACCCTCCGCATTGGTGGCGTAGGAACCTTCGGGGACAGTGAAATGCACCGGGTCATAACCCCAGTTGAAACTGTCCAGCGCGCGGAAGGTGTTGTACAGCGCCTGGGCCTCGCCTGACAGCGGGTCGAAGCCCGCGAGCACCGACCGGATGGAGTCGCTGCTGCCGCACAGGCCCGCGTATTCGGCTGCAGCGCTTTCTGACAGCTCGCACAGGCGTGAGAAGGGGTCGTCGATGTCAACCCGGTTGTCCGGGTTCTCATCGATGGTGGCGATGTCGAATGCCGGCAGCAGGTGCAGGTGCGTAATGCCGGCGTCGGCCAGGGATTTCAGGTGAGCCACGCTTTTCACGCTGCCATCCGCAGGTTCTGCAAACGCGGTGTACTTGCCGCGGTTGTCCGGTTGCACGGTGATGTCCGTGGCGCTGAAATCCCGGATATGGGTTTCATAGACCACGACGTCTTCGGGGGCAAGCAACGTCGGTGGCGATAGACTGTCCCAACCCATGGGTTTAAGGTCGGGGTCGTTGAGGTCGACGACCTGGGCGTATTGGCCGTTAGTTGAAAGGCTCAGTGCGTATGGATCGGAGACCATTGTCGTCTCGATCTGCCCGGTGCGAGGATGGTAAACGGTGACCTCGTACTGGTAGTACTGCCGATCCAGTTCCGCAAGATTACCGGTGTGACGCCAGACCCCATCGGTTTCGGCCAGACTGACCGGGTAGCCGGCAAGCACCTCGCCCGTGGCCTGGTCGAAGGCGTGCAGGCGGACCGATTGAGCCGTCGGTGCCCAGACGGCAAATTCGACGTCAGAACCGGTCACGACAGCGCCCAGTTCCCCGTCGTAGGCGAACAGATCATCCAGCGCTCCGGGCGTCTGTACCTGGGTGGCAAACACCAGATCCTCGTTGCCATTGAAAGCGGCGGCGACCAGCTGGCTTTTCAGCGCCTGCTTGATGGTTTGCTCGTCTGCCTCAACCGTATAGGCTGGCCAGTCCGACAGGTGGGGGAACTGCTCGGCCAGCGCCGGCGGCATCGTTGTGCGGCTCAGGTTCAGCGTGCGGCCACCTTTCAGTTGCTCACGATCATTCACGGTGATCCCGGCGTTCTGATCATAGCGAAGCTCAACGCGATCCAGCGCAGCGGTGTTCTGGAACACCAGCGTGGAGGCGTCCAGCCAGTGAGCGCTGGCGCCATTGATGGTGATTCGGTCCGCTTCCAGCGGCGTGGTTGAAAGCTCCTGGCTGCCACTGAGCGTAAAGATCCTGGGCGCCAGGGCGTCGAAATGCCAGCGATGATCAAGGCCGCCCAGATCTTTCTCGTCACCCTTGTGCATGATGAAGGTCAGGCAGTTGCCGGCGTCACGCATGGGGATGAAGAAATAGGCGCCGTAGGTGTCGCTGATACCGTCCGGCAGTCGCGGTTCCTCCCACGACGTGGGTACGTCCTCGGCCAGGCCATCACAGCCGCTGGCCGCGTCGTTCCAAAGATGCAGCCCCCAGCCGGCGTAGTCGGCATCCGGGCGTTTGTAATAGAGCAGGCCTTCGTTTTCACCCGGTTCCAGCAGGGCGTCGGTTTCCCCGCCAGGGTTTTCCGTGCCGGTCTTGCAGCCGGTGAGTGTCAGCGACAGAGCCAGCACCCAGCCGCCCGCTGTCGGTAAGTTTACAGGCATGAAAACATCCTCTTTCCACTGATGATTGTTGTTGTTTGCACCTGCTTTGGCAGGCAGGTTCATGGTTGCGCGGGCAGCGCCAGGGGACATCCTTCTGGCCGGCATTTTTCAGGGCGTAGCGAGGGGGGGGTGCCCGGGGAGGAGTCGATAAAGGAAACATAAAAAAAGGGCCGGCAAAAGCCGGCCCAAGAGGTCCAACGAGAGAGTGTGGTGTTTAGAGCCTTACCACCAGGCTTCGATCTGAGCGCCCAGCTGGATATCGCCATCCACGCCGTCACCGCCGCGGGCATTTTTCGCCTGGTCACCAAAGAACGAGGCGGCGTACAGGCGGATCACCGGGCGAGCCCAGTAACCGGGGCCAGCTTGCCACTGTTGGGCGATGGCAACTTTTTGGAGATCTGCGGATTCCTTATCGGGCTCGGCAGCATTGCCGGCGTAGGTCACGTCGTCAAAACCCAATTCGATGGCGGTACTGCTAATCGGGGACCAATTGTAAACCGGGCGTACGACCAGGCTCATGCGTTCTGCGTCGTCGGCACCGTTGTCGTGTGCCTCGCCGGCTTGATACAGGGCCGAGTAACCGAGTTCCCATTTATCTGAGAGTTTCACGACGCCGTGGTTCAATATGCGGTAGCTGCTTTCGAGGTAGCCACCCACGTTTGCGTTATCCACCCGCCCCGGTCCACCTGCTTCGAATCCGGTGAAGCCCATGGAATCAGCGCCATACTGAACAACAAACTTATTGAAGCCACCCATAAAGCCTGAGGCCAGCTCAGCAAGGAAGTGATAACCGTTCTCGTCTTCGATGCCCAGATCTTCCTGCTGGTCGGTCAGATCTGCCATGGCGTATACACCGACAAGCGTCAGGGTGTTGTCGCCAAGCGGGAAGGCATAACGAACATCAAACTTGTTGTTCTGGACAAATTCACCGGATGCACCGTCTCGATTGTCGTGGTTTAGATAGGCAACCGAGAGTTTGCCTGTTCCCATGGATATGTTCTCAACACCTGCGCCGTAGCCGGAGTTGTTCAGGTAGTAGAGATCGAGATGGTGGACATCCAGTCGCTGGTAATATCGCTTGCCGGCCCACAATGTCGATCCCGGAAGGGCGTCAACCACATTGTTACCTGAAACATAGAATTGGCGCAGAGAGATGTCACCGCCGTCATAGGCGCCACCGTTATCGTTGTATGAGAAGCTCTGGAAATCGTTTCCTTGGTTGCCGGCCCCGTAGGAGACCATAGAGTCAAAACGGAAAGAGCGACCATCCTCATTGTAGAGCTCGTCACCGAGGCTGAGTTCTGCGTAGGTGTCGCACTCATCGGCGAGGCGGCCCACGAAGTGGCCGGCTGCACCGCTACCAAAACAGGTCTGCTCGCCACCACTGCTCAGATTGGATGAGGAGCCGGCACGCGCATAGCCATGAAAGTCGACCGCAAGTGCGGGCATCGCCAGGCAAGCAGCGGTAACCGCTGCAGCAAGAGGTAGCTTGTTACCGAAGAAGCGCTTGTTGTTTTGCATCGTTTGTGTCCTGTGCTTTTTGTCATTTTCTAATGTCAGGGAACGGAATCCCCGGGATGTCCGCCCGGTTCAGGCTTCCGGTTCCCGGGATTGCAGCTTCTGCCAATCAGACATTGGGAAACCGGATTTCATGGTGTTGTAACGCGGGAGTCAGTACATCCTCCGCCTTGAAGAATTTGGGGGATGAGTTTTCAGGGGGAGGAGGGCGTAGATGGATGATCCTTTTCCGGACAGTGTCTGCTACCTTGAAAAAAGGCAGCAGACGTTATTGCCTTCAGGCCTGCGGGAAGCGGGTGGCTTTCAGGCTTTCCTTTATCTTCTTGAGATGACTGAGAAAATCCTTGCCGCGCTTGAGGGTGACACCGGTGGCGAGGATGTCGATGACCGTCAGGTGAATGATGCGCGACGACATCGGCATGTAGACCTCGGTATCTTCGGGCGCGGTCACGCCCAGTAC
>Ga0075441_10000314_pt1 | contig 25147 bp, 10 predicted proteins | sample CoawatmetaG00DNA_FD_71582 | JGI IMG/M metagenome (GOLD analysis project Ga0075441, IMG submission 71582) | Marine microbial communities from the West Antarctic Peninsula - Coastal water metaG002-DNA | ecosystem: Environmental > Aquatic > Marine > Coastal | place: Atlantic Ocean: West Antarctic...
CCATTAAACTGTGCTAATGTCATTAATGTCTTGGCTGAACTTAGGCCCGGTCGAAATGCCTGCAAGTTTTCTTCAACTGCAACATTACTAATTTGATACGTGCTGCTTAATCTTAAGATCTCAGATTTAACTAGAGCTGCTTTCGCGAACAACCCCTTATGTTTACTTAGGTTTATGCTTCCGATGTCTATAAGTTTATCCTCGTCAAAGATGCAATACCCAGTGCAGCTTGTCGATATATCTAGTGCTAGTAACAATCAAAAATCCTCTTTCAATCTTATAATAAATTCATCTTCTTCTGTCTTAAAGATGGGTTGGGCAAAATTTGCCTTCATTATAATATTAAAGTTATTATCATGAATGTTAACTGTGGTGATGTATAAAGTGGATAATTCTTCGTCATTAGCACGTGTTGAAGGTGTAAGGCTAGTAAATGTTGGATTTGATGAAGAATTGTGTGTGTTTATATGTGCTGGGACATTTAATATCATCGTATGAAGATTTTGTTCACCTTTAAAAGTTACATTTGTTTCATCTTTATTAAAAAAGAACAAGTGCGGCGTTTTTACTATAGCAACACCTTCATCATAAAAGACATTGCCTACATTATTCCATTTTGCATGCTTAGTAATAGCGTCAGAACGATACAAAGATCCACGACCATTGTCACTTAATCGAATCTTTATCTTTTCGTCTGAACCGGTAAGATTTTTTTCGTAAAGCTCAAATGACTCTGGGTGTATTCTATTACCGTAATAAAGGTTTGATATATCAAAAATTACAATTTCATTGCTACTTCTGTCTTTTGTTCGCTGTGCTATAGTTAAAACTGCACCTTTATTGACGCCCGGGTTTTGAGCGCTAGCCGAGACAATATTGTCAAATATTGCACCTTGTGACTGAACTAAACCCGGGTGGAGTGATGAACTAGGAATCATGTCCTCTAAACTTATAATTGAGTAGTCTGGAGAGCCTGTTGGTTTAAGCGGATTATCAAAGAATTTTGCACTCATAGACATTGGTGACGAACTTAAAGCGTAATAGTTTGGAATAAAAAGACCGTTATCATTGGGCAGTATTGAGAAGTTGCGCTTCTTATGAGAACCGGTGTTGTAGATAAATTGTTCTGCAGTTATATTTTGGATTGTTGTGTTGATCGTCTCTGGAACTAACCCTAAGAGTCGTGGTTGTTGCCCTACAATAAATTCTCTAGTAAAATTCTCCAAATTTATCATCTTTCCATTCTTTCCAAACGAAAAAGCAACGTTTAATGGGTCGTCTGTTGATGATAGTGTCTTTTCAAACGGAGTTGTTAATACGTTTCGCAAAGAAGACGTTGGGTAAAAGAAAGGCGGAGCATAGAACTTTAAATTGTTAAAATTTGACGGTCCTCGTTCTTTTATTGCTTGTAAATCGGATTTTTGTTGGAATGCGCCAGAAGCATTGGAAATTGTTTTGTTGTATATCTTTACTTCATGAATTTCTGCGTTTAATGGGTGAGAAAAAGTAATATCATTAATAGTCGGTGTACCGGCTGATATCATACCGGTAAAACCTTCTGCTGCGCCTAGCTCATTATTCAATAAGTAAGCAAGATTATTAACAGATCCGTCATAATAATTGCCTAAAACTAAACCAGAAGGAGAATTATTAGAATTTGCTGATACTGACGCTGATGGTACATAAAAATTTGTTTCTTTATCATCAATGAAGATAGAACCGAAAGAATTGTTATAGCTTTGCGACCACTGGACTGTTACATTATGCCAATTATTCTTATTCATAAAATGGGATGAAGTAAATATTAGATCATCAGGATAACTACTTGACGGTGCTGCCAGATTAATTGATGACGGTCTTTTATCTGCACTCTGACTTAATTGTAAAAGAAGCTTAAAGGTATTTGGTTGATTATACTCGTCTCTTGAAGAACCGGAAACAATGGAAATAGCAATTGATGACGACATATGCAAGATTGTACCTGCTTTGTAATCGTTTGCAGTGTAGCGTGGATTAATCCAAAAATTAACACAAAAAGCACTAGGTAGATCGTATGCGCCACCGTCGTCACCTTCAATGTTAGGATATATTAGTGCTGAACCGGTTGGTATCGTGTCAGAATTTAAAAAATTAAGGGTATGATAGTTTGAATATGAAAAATTGCAATTAGCGTAACGATGCTTATGATAAGGCATTAACGTCTTTTTAACAACATTCTTAATTGTTCTATTCTTACTGATGTTTATTGGCAAGTCAAATCTAAAAATATCAATTGCTTTTGAAAATTTTTCTATTTTTTGCGAGTCACTAACACTATCTAGATAACTCTGGGCCGCCCCTAGTATATTAGTCTTTCCGGGTTGGCGGTGTGCAGTTTGGAATTTTTGCAAATTCGCTTTGGCACTTTTATCAATTTTTGACAACATTTCAGCGATTGCTTGATCGTCGTCTGGGTCAACGTTTTTTAAATTAATATTTGGAAAGTCTTGCTTTAAAACTTTAGAACGGAATGGAGACACAAAATTAGACCCGGTTACTCCTTGCCCAATTGATGAGGACAAAAAAGTAACCTTAGGTTTAAGAGCTACTGTAACATGCTCAAAATTATTATCGTCTATTTTAACAAATGACATTTTCTACCTTAAAAGTCTAAACGTACTCTAAATGTTAAATCCTTTTCGTCATTTTTCTCAACAGGGCGACTTAGCTTTGCCACTGCTAACAACTCTTCATTTGCATCATAAAGACCGACTGTCGTTACAAAAGAAAAAGATTTTTCTTCAGCGCCTACGTCAAGAACAACGATTTTCCCATCAGCACCTGTGTATGTTGGATTTGTGGAGTAATTAAATTCATCTGCTGTTGCTCTGCAAAAGTATAACGTAGAATTAATTCTAGTGTTGTTTTGGAAAGTAGCAAAAGTGTTTGAGTTTGAACCAAATCTTGTTTCTGCAACGTGATTCAAGATATCATCAATTGATGCTGATACTACAAAATCAGGTATAAAAGCACCACTCATCGGTGTAGCAGCACGTGCGCCCACTGAGTCAACTGAACCTGTCATAATTTGATTTGCAGCAAAAACTTTTTTCATATCTAGGATTGCGATACCTTGTTGGTAAAACATCAAACCTACATTTTCACTTGTGTTACTCGCGTTGACGATATTGCCTACATCGCCACCAGTGGCAGATCTTTCTACACTTGCTGAAGCACCGACATCAGTAAAGATTGCGGAACCAGAAGCAGGATTAACTACTGTTGTAGCTATATTTTGTGGGTTGGCTTCTGATGCATCGCCGATTGAAGAACTTTGTAATAGTTTTATTGCAAACGTTTCGCGTTTAATACCGTCTCTAACAAAAAGCCTTTTAAAATTAATAAATAATGCTTCGTCAATGTTATTAATTGCTAATACAGGTAAATTCGAATTAGGTGCAGTAAATCTAGAAGTTGAATTTCCTAAAAGTAACTGGGCATGTTGCCGGTAAACGTTAATTTTTTCCCGCATCATCAAAGATTGTGAAACAAACAAAGTTTTTAGATTTGAGTCTTCTTTAGGATCCGCATGTGCACCAGCAACTGTTGTTGAATCGTGATACATTCCCATTGTTAAGTCAAAAAGTTCATTTGCTGTTTGCAAAGTAAAGTTTTGGTCATATACAGTGTGAAACAAAGAAGACGTAACTGCATTGTCACCAGAACTAGTTACAAAAACTTGAAATTTCTTTCTTGTATTTGAACCTGATATGTCTTCTTCAACTAGATCGACAAGTTGATTTAGTGTCGACGTTGTTGTCTTTATATCATCACTAGTGATTGTTTTAAAAGTTGCCATTTTTTATATTCCTCTCTTATTAGCTTAGCGTTGGATTGTTGATTCTTACTTCGAACGTTGTTGACAAACCGGAATTAATTCCTGTTACTTTTACAAAAGTTTTAATGAAATTACCACCGGAAGTGCTGTAAATATTAAAAGTTGTATCGGTCAATTGTTTCAAATCAAGTAAAAAGTTTGATGTTGATGTTATGCTTCCGGTGCCTTCATCTGCATCGACATCATAAACAGCAATATTGTCTGTAAAAATAACATTAGGTTGATCCCCTGCGATCTTCAAGAAAAGATGATTAAGTTCAACTCTAAAGGAGCTGTCAATTAATTGTACATCAACTTCAGGAGTACCGGTTTTATTTGCAACGTCAATATTAATTTTTGTACGTTTCTGGTTTTCTTCTCCACTATTCCTTACAAAGGTTACTGAGGTTGTTGAAGTATCAACGCCGCCGGCGTTTATTGTAAATAAGGGAAAATGTGTAACAAACTCGTTATCTACACTAACCAGCCTATGTTTAAGTGCCAGACTTCCAGCAGTTAATGCTTCAAATACAGGTGTATTTTTTTCAATTTTTTCTTTTCCAACTGTTCGGCCGTAATGTTGTATTATATTATAATCAACTTCATCGTCACCTAGCCCAAATTGGAATACTTGAAAAGAGCCATCATTACGTGCTAATGCGCGCCGACCGGCATCTGTTAGAACTGCATCAACTATGATGTTATTTGTACTGTGATCTAAAAAACCCATTTATATCTCCATTAATCTAATATTAAATATACACATATAAATAATAGTAGTAAATTTTTTTATTCTACGCCGTATTGAAAACTTAGATTATTTTCAGAGAGCGTCGCTGCTGATGTCTTAAAAGTATCTTCATTTGTTGTACCAGCTGATGCATAATTATGCAATTTAACATTAACTGTCTGGTCTAATTGATTATCTATGTTTATAAAGTGAAATTTATATCTAAAATTTTTACTATCTATTGCTAACAAATTCATATCACGCTCCCTACTAGCACCACCTTTGATGGCTTCGTTACTATTATTCCGCATAACGCGATAGTACTCCGGATCAAAAATTATTTTTACTCTATTGTGGTTACTAACCTTAATTGCATCTTGGAATGTGTCTACATTTAAGTAGATGTTTGGATACGGCTTTGGTGCATCCCCTCTACTAATTATCGTCTGCTTAACACGATTTGTATATCGATCCCTTTCAACCTTTATTTGCGCACTATAGTTAGAACTTAGTCCATGTGCATCGACACAAGCAATTGCATATATTGGTTTTTCACCTTCCTGGTGTGTTACATCTTTATAATATGTTCTTGGTCGTGACATGTCTATTACTTTTTGACTGTCTGCAATTTCTGCAACTGGTGATTTTATTATAGAATTATCAAAATTGTATTCGTGTAAAAGAACAAAAGGTTCGTTAATACTACGCCTTTTAAATATTTGGAATCGCTTAATGTCTCTTTGTTTATTAAGCGGAAACTGCCAAGTTAATCTAGGAACGAGTGTTTCGAAATCAAAAGTTACGTGTAAGTTTGTAGGTGGTGGTGGTGGAATCCGTTCTATACAAGAAACATCAAAGACTTTACCTTCTGATGCCATAAAACAAGTAGCCAAGAGTGCTTGTGTGCATGCAGCGTTTTGTTGGATTGTATGAACTATTGTTTTAACTTGACAAACTGTTCTAATTTTATAAAAATATGACCCGCCATACCTTACGTCAGAATCAATTGCAAAATTAGTTCTACGTCTTTTTATGTATCGCCGACCTAGATATTCTACTGTCTCATCAGGTAATGTTTCATATTTTTCTATAAGATATCCTGCAAATTGTATGCTAGGATACTTTTTTAGAGTTGCCGCTGATCCACCGCTAGTAAGCTCTTGCAGTTCAACAGCATTAACCTGAAGCTCATAGTCTATTTCTCTAAAAGTATGTACTGGTGGAATACCTGCTAATGTGTCTTTGCGTGCTACATTAGCGGGTGCAATCAATGAACGTAATTCGTCTTGGAATATATTGTCTGGAACGATAACTGAATTATTGACTAGTTCAGCCATAAATAGATTATTAAACTGGACTGATATTGATTGTTTCCCCAAAGGATCAGAAGCAAATTTTGCAACTTCTGGAGGAACATCAGACTCTGCCAACATGTAATGTTGTGAATTGGTGGAGCCGGCTGGTGTAAAATTTCGAAATGATTCGAAAAGAATTTTCTTGTCCTGCCCTTTAAGGCCGCCTTTTTCAGAAAGTGTATCGTGCAACTTTGAAATTGCTTCACGATTTGAAATGTTGTCTGTGGTTATATCTGTAAAAAATAACGCACCATTTAACATTGTATACAATTTACTTTCTTTACCGGTGTCAATTAATTCAACTCCCGTAAAAACCTCATCTGAATTAGCGCCTTCTGTAACAATCTGATTGAGTGCGTTGGTCAGCTTTTCATCTGTACTGTCTCCCTCTCCAGTATTAAACACAAAGTGATTAGGTACCTTTGGTAGTCGTTTTGGTGGTGTAAATGTTATCTGAACAAATCTTGCCAATTTTTTATTTTTAATTCTATGAAATATTTCATCTGTATTTGATGCGTCTAAAGTAATAATTCTTTCAGATGCATTTGTACTATCAGGCCTAACTCGTTCATCCCGTGTAAAATAATTATAAACAAATGCTGCCTTAGGATTAACTACTTCTGGAATATTAATTTTATTAATCGGGCGTGATGGTGCAGGAGTCGGATAGGCCTCCGGAGGGATCTCACCTCCTCTTAACCTTCCAGCACCGGCGTAGGATAAGATTTGTGTCGTTTTTGAACTCAAGTTTGCTACTGTTTCTGTAGGCGGTTCACTGTATGCATCAAATAATTCTTCAGTAGGCATGTTTTCTCCTGTGTTCTTTAAGTCTCATTAAAATTTAAACTTTATTGCTGATTCGGGATCGAGTTCAACGCGTTCTGCGTTAACAGCTAGCACCGGAGGTGCAACAGTATCGCTACTTAACTTCTCTACTGCTTTTTCGCTGCCAATGTAGAAACCTAGCGGTAGCAAAGAAACTTCTGCTTTATACTGATAAACGCCTGGAAAGTTTTCATCAATTGACTTAATATATTTTACTATATTGTCGCTCTGACTACCCTGCGATGCGTTTGTCAGGCCTGATTGATTGTTGTCTGCTAAGTTAATCGGCCTGGACAGTTTAGCTGTCACTGAAAAGCTAGGTTGTTGCGAAAATATATTAGAAACATCAGCACTAGAAGCGTTTAAATTGCCAGGTTCCAGGTCTATTAGAAAATCTTTTTCATTAATCATGACTGAATAAACCCTGTCAAAAGACTTTGGTGCTATAATTTTTTTAAATTTATTTGCAAAAGAAAACGGTGCAGATTGTTTAATTAATTTGGTCATGCGAAATAATTCACTTTTTAATTGTGGATCTGTTTGTACATCTGGGTATAGATTTTCTATTCTAGCAAGAATTTTTTCATATTCTACTTTTAATGCATCGCGAGTCAAGACAGTTGAGTTAATCTTGTTCTGGTCTAGCCCTTCTGATAACAACAAGAAACTCTCTTCATTAAAATCTAAACCTGACGTTAGTTTCATATACTCTTTCAAACAATAATCATGAACATGATTAATCATTACATCTCGATTAAATATTCCTTCCGGGTAGCCCGTGGACGCCTGTTTTATCAATTTTCCGTTATTGTCTAGATTAAATCTGAAAACGTTTATTGAATTAAGAATTGACTCAAAGTTGCTGTTTTCGTTAAGGTTTTGCAAATGTGATGCTACTCTACCATGAAAGTCATAATCTAGGATATTGGCACTAGTATCAAAAACAAAAACCTTAGGTAACAAATTCATATCCGGATTGAAGTGGTCTTTTTTATGTATCGTTACTGCTACATACGGTGAATTTAAAAAATTAACATCACCTGTCATGTCGTATGATATTTTCTGCAAAGACTCGATCATCGAATTAGTAATACCTACGTTTAAAATTGACTTGTTTCCATATTTTTCACTGGTCAAGAAACCGTACCCGGGTTGTGATAAAACTAAGCTCATTAATTTGTTTTTTGCAAGACTATACTTTAAACTTTTAGGAAACAAGGAGTCACTTTCAAGTGTATACACTCTTTCTTTAACTGCACTAAATTGGGCAGCAGCTTCCTTGCTGTTTAAGACTATTGCATCCCTATAAACTCCTGCATCTTTTAAAACGTTAACTGCCAAAGACATGATCGGTTCTGTTTCGCCTTCAAAAGTTTCACCAGCTAATATGCCTGCAGCACGTTGGGCTAAACCGCCTAAACTATCAGCGTGAGCAGTAAACACAGCTGCTCTATCAGTAATGAACTGTTGGTGTGTTTTAATCTTTGCAATCAATGAACTAGCATGTCTAAAACCTTCTTGTCGAGCTTTACTATATTCGCTTTTATTACTTTCTTGACTATTCTTGGTATTGTCGCCAATAGCGTCAAGTAATCCGTCTATGAGTCCTTCTATCTGAAGTACATCGTGATATAGCGTAAAGTTACCGTCGCCATCTGTTTTAGCATCAATCCCGATGGTTCGTTTAAGTAAGCCATACACCCATCTAAAACCAACAATAATTCGGTGTTGTATATTATATTCAATTACGCCACCCACGTTTCCAACTTTGTCATTTGCAGCTGCATTGACTGCGGAAACTTTTCCTAACCCAGTTCTAAAAAACAGATCAACGCCGGCACCATTGTATTTACTGTCTGTGAAAAGACTACCGTTTTGACCGTCATAATCAGAGTTTCCTCTATCGTTAGCTGAGCCATAAGCGATTGTGTTAAGATAACTTTTTAAAAGCTTTCCTATTCCAAAGTTTAAATCATCGTAACTGTCCAAAACGTCTTGGTGCCTTAAGTCTCTTGTTCGCTTACTATCCGGGGAAAAACTGTCATCATAAAAATTGTCGATGGACCGTGCACGCATTATAATCTTTCTGTAACCTGTTGAGTTTGCGTCTAACTTTGGCATCATTTGATTTAAATGCTTTCTGGTCTTTATTTTATTTTTAACATCAGAAGATTCAAAAAGATTTCTGTCAGGCGCAAGATACGCCTTAAACTCATGCCCACTATTAAAAAAATCGTAGTCGCTCGTACCACGGGAGTTAAAGGAAAACCCGCATGTACCTTCGAAAAATGTTTTCACCTGCTTGTCTAAGTGGTATAAGTTAATGGTACTTATTGTCTTTCTCGTGTCTTTATCTGTAGTACCTGTTAACCCTGAGCGTCCCTGGAGTATGTCAAAAAAAGCTTGCAAGCACAACTGCCTTTGACTCTCTACTGTGCTGGAACGCAAAAGAACTGATAGCATTGGGATATAGTTACCATAATCTTCAGCTTGCGGGGAATTACGAATGTTCAACAAGTCGCGGACCAACGCCCTAATAATCTCTTCTGCAACAAAAACTGGTGAAGCTTTACCTGTTGGAGCAAGCTTCTTTGACTCTCCGGAGGCCGGATGTGCTTCAGTAACTTCTTGGTGGGGGTATAATGTCAACACACTCTCAACTAGTTGATTGCTTACTGTTTTGTAATTATCTGTATAACCGGCTAATTCAGAAAAATCAATAGCTTCATCAGCAGTGTTTGCTAAAACAGGATTTTTTACAAAATATTCTGCTGCTGGTATGAATTTTATGTTCGTGCTAGAGTTATCACTTGATGTTTCTGACGTTCCACCCTCCAAGGGTGCATAAAAAGCTGATGCAATTCCAATTGATTGTTGTTGCTTTCTTATTCCAGCAATTGCTTTGCCAAAATGTCCAAAACCACGTAGGTCTGAACTGCTACCGTTAAAGAATGGAAGACCTGGTCTGGAAAATTTTCGTACTCCGGACTGATTTCTGACATGTTCTATTTTATTCTTAGGAATACCTAGTACTTTTTCAACGAAATCATGATACATTAACCCAGCAAAACTTAGTAATACAGTGCCTTCAATCTGCTCCACGCGCTCATTAGGATTATCATCACTGGAGGAGGCTGTCTCAGTCGTCCCACCTGTGTAGTTTTGCCAAAAATCAATACCTGTTGTATTAAAAGAACCAATTTTTGGTACTAATCTAGCAGCAACCACCGGCTGGGTATTGTTAACGTTTAGTGTATCTCTATTCGCCATGTTAGCGATGTCAAATGTATACATATCATAACAGACAGTAGCTAAAAGTTCAGTAGCACCGGTTAGTGAATCGAATTTTTGGCCGGCTGAATTCCTTATTATGTCAAATATTTCTGTATATCTGTCAGGAAATAAGGCATGACTTGAATTGTATTCTAAATTCATACTGCTAGGCGATAATTCTGCATTAGCAACGCCGTCAGGTAAATAAGCAAACATTCCAGCGAAAGATATGTTTTTTAGTCTACCTATTGCTGTTGATAAATCACCCAAAACACCTAACCTGACTTCACCAGGCACAATACTAGCAACGTCATCCGGTAACTGATTTAACGTTTCAAGAACTGTTGACGAATCAACAAATGCAAGTGAACCACCGAGGGCACCTAAAGTATTACAAAAAATATCTGTATCTGAATCACCGGCCTGCTGGCGGAAACCAAGTAATGCAACAGAGTCGCTTGGTTTCGAAAAGCCAATTTTAGAATTTTGGCTGTATTCAGGGCTTAAATTAGAATAAAGCTCAATAAGCTTATTAGCATTATTGTCGTTTGTTGCCAATGCTGATTCGGCGCTAAACTGTCTAATCAAACCTAGATTAGTTAACGACCATCGTTGACCTAAAACGGTGTCAACAGCTGCAGCATTAGCTAAAAACTCAAAAATACTTTCTAGTACTTGCTCATAGATGAAATACTCAATAGTTGCTAAGCAAAACGCATTACCAGAATTAGCTTCTAAAACTTCTGCTATTGTTCCGGTTTGTGATTCTCGGATTGCATTAATCATGTTTGCTATTGTTGCGCCTATCGTACTAGCAACGTTGGTATCGAAGTTTCGCTTTACAAATATTCTAACTTCTCTTAAAAAGCTTTTGTCGGTCAGCTGGGGATGTGCTCTGCGTAAGACTTGATTTGCTGCTTCTAGAATATAAGACCTGATCTGTCTATGCAACTCTATTATTCTGGCTATGTTATTTACTGTGATGGAATTGTTGTCACCTAACGTAAACTGCATTTTTGCTGTATCTGCGTTTTCTTCACCATTACTAATAGGTAAAAACTCACATGATGCTATTATCTCAGAACGAAGATTATTCAACCCTTTCGCTGCGAGCCTTATATATCGTGCCGACGTCGATTTTGTTGTAAAAGCTTCCTCTGCTGCTGCTGAATATTCTGTGGTATTAGCTTCTGTTACACGCATCGCCTCGAGCATTTTTCCAACTTTCGCTAAATGTTGTGCCACTGTGGGAGCTGTGTTTATTGCTACGGTATTGTTTGTGTTTATTGCCATGTATTAACCTTCAAAATAATCTGTTTGCTGTGACAAGTGTTGGGGCGCTCATAGTCCCGTCCTTGTAAAAAGGAACAATAAAATACTCGACCATTCCAAAACTACCCTCATGTCTTACTAAGTAAGAATACTTCTTTGATGCTGTATATGCATCTATACTATGCATTATTCCGTCCAAGTATACTTTGTTGCCTTCCTTAATAAAAAAAGCATAAAAATCAACATATGCGTCGTTACCCGTTATGTTGAAGCTTACATCGTATAATAGCGTCGCTCTGTTTTTAATATCTCTATCTACGTCACCAACTGTTGATTGTTTATTGTATCGATCTGTTAAGCCGTCGATCTTGTCAAATAATTCAACTGTTGCGTTACGAACGTTGAGCTCTTTTGTTTGCCTAAAAATGGCCGGACTGTCCAAGCTGAAATAAAATATGTCGCCGGTTGAATTATTAAAAAATACATCTGCGTTTTCTTGCGAAAGGGTGTATGCTTCTGTCTCTATCAGACCCTTTAAAAAAGCGTTTCTTTTAGCAAATTTATTTCCCGGCGTACTTATTATTCGCTGCTGACGTTTGTTACGATTACGTTTTCCAGCAGCACGTGTATACCTAGAAGAATTAAAAATATTATTTTTGGCCAACAGTTCGGCTTGTTCATTAACAAAGCTAATTAAATCTAAAGTTGGCGCAACACGAGGCGTTAATTTATAAGTTATATTAGAATAAGCAGGCGCTTGATTATCAATAAAAGTACACAAACCGTCTGCATCAGGTGTTAATTTAGCAATTGTTGATGACTGGCCGATTAAGTGATCGATTCTATTTACTTCAATTGAGTATGAAACTGTTAAAACATCCCTAATTGTTTGCAATTTATCTTTAAAAAGTTCAAATAAATCACCAAACATGTTTTTAAGAATTTTATCAATTTCACTCTCTACAGCTGTTATTGTAAAACTAGCCTCAACACGTTTTTTAATGTCAGTCAGCGAGCTGATATTAGTAAAATCACCCTCACCTGACAGACTCGTGTTGTAATTGCCAATAAATTGGAAATTTTCAATTTTGACGGCTGATGTTCTTTCTTCAAACTTTTCAATAAAAAGTGCTGATGCTAACTTTTTTTCTCCGTTTTTCATGATACACTCAACAACATATTTGTAATTTGTTGTTCTAAAAACGTCTGTATCTTGGAATCTTGTCACCCTGTTCTTGCTATTTACTTGCGTAAATTTATTTAATTTTTCAGAATTACGATACAAGTAAAGAATCTCAGACATAGCACTAGTGTCACCTTTAAAGGCATACTTTCTAGGTCTAATTGCTGCAATGTTTTCTGAGATATTTGCAACGTCTATGTTAAATCCATTCTGTGTATCAGACAAAGTTACAACAATTGTCAAGTGAGGTGTCATTTCATTTTTATGTTTACTCTTATCGATTACTGATTTAGCGTTGGAAAAGCTTTTTTGCAAATAATTCAATGTTGTTCTATAAAAGATAGACTCACTAGCTCTAAAGTTTGATGGTGATGTGCTGCTGCCTGCTGCTACACCGTCCCGGACTTTAACTTTTTTATTAGGTGGTACAATTACTTGACCTAGCACGCTGTAGTAACACATGTCAAAAGGTTTGTTAACATTTACTCTTTTTGCGTATAAGTTTACGTCTAGATTGTCGCTTTCTTTCTTTGTTCCAATACTTAAAATTGAAACACCAGTATTTAGTCTGGCAGGAACAATTGAGTATTCGCTTGCATTCTCAACTAACTGGTCTTCTATAGTTTTTAATAACACTGGATAACTTTTAACTTCAATTACTACGCCAGAAGAATCTTTAACTAACAGCAATACATTAAATTGTGAACCGTAAGCTCTTAAGCTAGATAAACTTATGTTGATTTTCGATCCTATTTTTAAAATATTTTCTTGTGTTGTTTTTGTAGAAAACTTATATTGAGTTTTAGATATTTGATTAATGCTTTTTTCAATGTCGCTAAAAATTGGTTTGACTATCTTCTGATATTTATCATCTCTTTTATTGGCGACATTAGCAAGACCGCCTTTCTGATCTTTAAATGATGTCTTCATAAAGCCTTGTTGGAATAATCTTGCTGGATCATCATTCATTTCAATCATTCCATTATACACTTTTTTAAATATTTTAGAATTATTAGCTGTGATATTGTTAATCTTTTCCTCGAACGCTAGATTTTGATTGATTTTTTCAGCTGTAAGTGTCTGTTTTGTTCTAACTTTTTTTGACTTTCTATGAATGCGATTAAAGCTTATTTTTCCAACTAGTTTAGCGTCATCATACAAGTTATGAGCTTTGTCAATTGAAAATTGATCTACTAACTTCGTTATAAAGAAATTTTTGGCCGGTGTTGATTTATTATTAGCTAACATTGGTAAAGTTTTCTGTTTAGGATTGTCTATACTTTTCTTTTTACTTCTTACTCGATTGTTAAATCTACTCGAAGCTGTCTGCCTTGCTTTTCTTTTATAATAACTTGCACCATACTGGGAGATCATTAACTCAATTACTGAAGGCTTTAAAAAGCCGGCAACAGAATTAGCAACGTCTACATTAGCATAGATTTGTAATGAAAGAAAAAAGTCAGTGTTGCCATCAATGTCTGTTGTTTTTTCATATGACAATACCTTCGGGTCAAGATTTACTGGCTTTTGTGACAGTTGGTTTGGGACGATTGGTGCCATTTTAATTATAGTAGGTTGAGGTGGTATCTTTACATACATTTTGATTAATCCATTACTAAGGTAAAAATATTTATAAATGTAGGAATATTAAGGTCATCATAAAGTACCTTACCTACATAAAAAACATGTTTTTCATATCGCTTGTTTACGTCATTATTATCTAAAAACACACCGGCATCGATAACATCAAGTTTAGACATTTGCGGGCCGAATGCGTCTTCGTAAATCTGTAATAAAAAATTATTATTAGTAGAAGTCTTTGAAAACAATATTGTTTCAAATTGCTTTGGTGTTGGTCCAGGTGGGTTTGGAATTTTACCTTGTTTTAAAAGCTTCTGACTCAAATAGCCCGGGTCTCCTGCTAGATTGTTTAAAAGATTGTCATCGTTAGCACCATCTGGGTTATTATCTAGTAAATTTCCATCATGACCGGTGAGTTTTTTAATATCTTCCCAGCTTTGTCTACTTGTGCTTCTTATATCAGTATAGTTACCGTAAGCAGAGCCGTCTGGGTTGACAGGTGGTAAATACTGAAAATTAGGTAAGTGAGCCAATTTTGAATCAAGAAAGAAGGGCTCAGCATCATTTACGTTAATTATTTCGCTAAAGGGTGATCCAGTAAATGGTTGGCCATTCTTAATGGTAAAAGTTATATCTTTATTTTTAATTTTAAAATCATTCTGCTGGTGTATGTCATCTGTGCCGATAAAATAGTTTTTAACAAAATGTCTCAGTGATGAATCAAGAACAGAATTTTCACCGATTCTATAATCATCACCGGTCACTGCCTTTAAATGCAAGCTAGCTGTTATTTCTGTATCTTTTAAAAAAATATTATTACCTACAAGGCTTCCAGTTGGTGAAAAATTAAAATTAAAAATTCTGCCACTGTCATCCTTTTCTAAAACGATTGCGTTTTCCGGTCTTTCCATAACTTCAAAATATAAGCGCTGCGAAACAGAGTCTTCCTCGCCTTGTTCGTAGAAAGCGTTGCAGTCAGATAAAGAGGCATATTCTGCGCGCAATTTTCCAGCAGCTATTTGTCGCTTTCCTTCCTGTGTCACAACCAAGTCTATAAATCTTGTCTTTTTATCTAATATTCCCATTTTTAACCTATGTTACTAATAACTATTCATTAACTTAATTTTTCAACCCGTATAGTTGCTAATCGTTGATTTGACTGTGGTATGTGTGCATAAGTTGTGTTTGCAGCTGATTTCTTTATTTCTGATTTTAATTTTTTTGTCCCACTACTTGCTACAATAACAATTGCATTACTGATTAATAAATTTGCGGTCTTTTCATCACCACCTGGTGTTGCATCATCTAGATATGCGAGCGAGGTATAACTTCCTGCACCATCATCTAAAGATAAAGCTAACTCGTAACCATTAGATGCATCACCTTCTTGTTGTATTCTTATTGACACAGTTACCGAATACGTTCCAGTTGCAGCTAAAGTTAATTCGCCGGAGCTATTACTTGCTACGACATTTGTATTGCTTACTATAGCTGTGTCATATGGCGTCGTGAGCGCTGCTGTTGATGATGCCGTTGGTACAACAGCTATTTCACCGCTAGATGAATTAATTCCAAATATTGCAAGTGCGAGCGTTCCAGCTGCGCCATCGTCGCCATCGTCGCCATCTGATCCGTTTGATCCGTTTGATCCGTTTGATCCGTTTGATCCGTTTGATCCAGCGATCGCTTTTGTCAAAGTCTGTGTAAGTGTATAATCTGACGTGACGCCCAGACTATTTTTGACTCTTACAACGTGTGCAATTGTTGCTGTTGTTGCTGACATACTAGAAGCATCAGCAATTGTTGCACTGCTTTGACCATTTGTTTGAGAAATGCTGCCGGCTGTTATACTCGAACCGTTTGCTGAAACAACGAACCAGCGACTATTAGAGCTTAAGCTGGTATGTACGTTTATCGCTGTTCCGTTCTCATGAACTTTTATTGTTGCACCTGATGCTGTGAAACTAGATACTGTTCCATCGCTAGCAGCAGGTAGTGTTACTGCCATAGGGTCTAGGGAAACTACGACACCTGAGCCGGCTGCACCATCATCACCATCATCACCATCTGAACCTGTTGTGCCTTTTTTAATTTTTTGAACAGTGAAGCTTCTTGTAATAGTTTGAGTGCCGGCTGCAGTTGTGACCTTTATTGGGACATTTACTAAAACACTACTAAAATCAGAACTGCTACCATCTTCGTGTTCAGCTAAGCCTGAGACCCTGAATTTTGCATCAGAACTATCAGTCGATATTGCTAATTTTAATCTAGTTGCTGATGCATTTGCAAAAGTGACATTATAAGATGTGTTACCTTCAGAAGCGGTATTTGCTTCTGTTAACGATGTACCATTGTCAGTAACGGCTGTTATACTATCTGAAGCTATCTTGTATGTATTGTTTGATGGATTTCCCGATTCATTGTGCCCTGCAAATGTTACGTTTGTGATTCCAACGTTAACATCTATTTTTGTAAATGCTTGTTGGGATATATCAGCATCTGCGAGATCATTACCATCATCTAACGCACCTCCCGTGTCATCAGTATTTACAGGAATCATCGATCGAGTAAAAGAAGCGTCAGGTGTCGTAAATCCGGCAGTACCACCATCACCTGTTGTGCCTTTTTTAATTTTTTGAACAGTGAAGCTTCTTGTAACTGTGGACGTTCCTGCATCTGTTGTATACTTTATCGGTATGTTTACCACAATACTATTAAAGTCTGTAGTACTAGCTTCATGTTCTGACAGTGTTGACACTTTTAATTTTGCATCAGAACTATCAGTCGACACTGCCAATGTTAATCGTGTTCCCGAGTTAGCAAAAGTGATATTATAAGCGCTAGCACCTTCAGAGGCAGAGTTTGCTTCTGTCAATTCTGTGCCATTATCAGTAAACGCTGTTATACTATCTGAAACTATTTTATATGTATTGTTCGCTGGGTTTCCTGTCTCGTTATGACCTGCAAATGTTACGTTTGTTGTCCCTACGCTTACATCTATTTTAGTAAAAGCTTGTTCAGGTATGTCTGCGTCGCTAAGATCGCCTCCATCATCAATCGCACCACCAGTATCATCAGTATCTACAGGAATAATTGATCGCGTGAAAGAAGCGCTTGGGGATGCGGAGGCTCCAGCTGTGGCTGATACAGTTATCTGGCCATTAGAACCTGAGACGATTGCGATATTTGAACCTGCAACAAGATAAGACACTCCTTGACGCGTATGATGGATCGATCCGCTAATTGTGGAATTAAATAAATCACTTTTTAAGCCTACTTGTAAAGTGTTTGGAAAGATCAGTTTATTAATTTTCCCACTAGGCTCTTTTACTACATAATATTCTTTTCTTTGCGCATCAGTTACTTTTTTATTTTTAAGTTTTTTACCCATTAAGACACAACCTCAACTGTATCGACAGTATAAGTTCTATTTGATACTGTGTTGTTATCAAAATAGGGCAACGAAGAAGTTGCGAACAAACTAATATTTGAACTCTGGAAGGATTGCTCAGAAGTTTGATCAACAGCATTAGATGATACAGCAACATACGAAATAGAGTTAGATTGATTCTTCAAAGAAGAATCATCTGAAACAATCAACTCTTCGACAAACTGAACTCTAATCGGGGACTGATTAGAGTTAGAAGCGTTCGAAAAAGAATCGCCTCTTGTAAGCTCACTTGATAAAAACTTTCCGTCGAACCCTTGTCTTATTGAATCTGCAATAAAACCGTAGTGTTTAGTACTATAGTAATACTTTGGTGAACCACCTAACTTAATAATACTTGATCCGCCCGATTGATATGAGTAATTTTGGCTACTACCGTATGAACCGTATGGTGAAGTTGTACTACTTCCATTTAAAATTGTTGAGTCGGTATAGACTCTTTTTACGTCTGCTAGACTAGTAAACGCTTGTATTTGATGGTACCAACTGTTTGCAGGCTGCTTTGGACCATCAATATTATCAATGGCTTTTATCGCAGCTGCTTTATCGCCTAAAAGGCTAAAAGAATTACCTAACGTAGTACTAAATCTGGAGTTAACTCTTCGCACTGGGTTATTGCCAATATTCCAAAGAAGTTGTACTGCATTTGTTGTATTTACATCAGGTGGCGGTGAGATTATTTTACCTATAGCATACCCTGTCACAAAATCTTCTGTTCCTGCAGGGGCTGTCTGGATGGCGAACATAAATTGATCACTTAAACTGCCTGTCATTTCGGTTCGCGTTGCAATCTGCCACTGATCAATGACTGGCTCGTTACCAATAGTCTCGTGAACCGCATTCGTTGTAAGATTTTGATTTAAGCCTTCATGGAATTCTTTATTATTTTTTACTTGAGACCCAAACATCTTAAGGCTACATGCTTTTACTTTCATTGAATTTGGAAAATTACCTGATACCCCTTTTGGAAACCTTAAGTCTCTAGGCATTGGATACTGCCAACCAAAAATTAATTTATCTTCAGGGAATATTAAGTAAGGAGCGTCAAAAGTAAGCTGTTCAAACGTCCGGACTGTGCTTACTGATGCTGACTGTGATACTATTAATGTTTCGCCAGAGTCAGCAAACTTTAAACCAGCTACCCCACTAAACAAAGCACGTGATGCGCCATCAAAACTTCGCTCTCTTGTCTGATTATCGTTATCTAGCCTGACGAACGATATTTTATTTAAATTCCCAGAAGGTTTTTCATTATGAACAATCGCAGATAATACTTTATTGTGGCCTGCTGCCATTCTAGATGAGAAGTTCATTGCACCTGTGACATCTATAATGTTATCAGCTTCAGCATCAGCAATTACGCTTACTGTGTGACCGTCCCTTAAAATGCCCGAGTCAAGAACGTCTTGTATCGTTATTCCTGAAGCATCTAGTCTGTCAGGTAACGTACTAGTGCTTGCTGTTACAATTAAGCTGTATTGCCCATATGTTACCAGCTCACGTGAATCGAAAATATTAGTTTCTACATTACTTCCAGAATCAAGTTTAACTAGTTTAGGGATAGGTTCAAAATATGTATTATCAAATCCTGCTGCAGCTAAAGTGCCAGGGGTTTTATGTGTATATTTATATTCATCAACTGTATTTTTTTTAGTATTCTGCCTCAATAAGAAGAATGTAGGCGTTATTACTTTAAGACGCCTATTATCATAAGATACACCTCCTGCAGTCGTATCCAGCGCAATTGTGGCAAAAGCATCAGCATCAGCAGCACTTCCCGGAGGGGTGGCTGAAGCAGCGGTTCTTGTTCCTGGAACCGCAAACGATATATCAAAATCTAATATTAGTTTTTCAAGAAGGAATGGTTTTGTAATACCTAACTCTTCTGCGGTTATGTGCTGACTTGATGTTGCGTGATACTTGGCAGCGTTAGGGAAACCGTAAGTAGATATTGGTAAGAATGCATGTTCAAAAGCTTTAGATGATTTAAGACTAAACTCACCTACCGCGCCGTTAACCATAGAATCTATTATTGGGCCAAAGCCGGCACAAGAGCCGGTTATGTTATCATGTAAATGCGCGTGTGCAGCGTTTTGGTTCGCATGATTTCCCCTGTTATCGCGAAGTGGTTGTCCTATTTCTTGCCAACGATTTAAATTAAAATTCCAATAAGTTAAAAGTACTTGTCCGTCATCATTAGAATTACCAGCTGCTGCTGCGGTCCCATTCCTTATCAGACCCGTTGAAATGACATCATCCGAAGCAGGATTCATTTCGTAATTAATGATTGTCTTTGAAGTAAGTCGTCGGCTAAAGCCCGGGTAGTTTTGTGGGCTTGTCCCAAATAAATAAAATGAGTTGTTGTCACCAGGAATTGTGACATTTTCATTAAAAGGTTTAATTTTTTGTTCATCAAAGAAGGGTTTGCCATTGTCAGATATATTAGCAATAGAAGAACCGGTTGATATTATTGCTGATACTTGATTAGGTGTCGCAATTGACTTATTTCGATGAAAAAGTGTTGCTGTATCGGCTATGTCCAGATAAGGATATGTTACTTTTTGATCTCTTGAAATTATATCAATGTGTGCTATAGCCCAATTAGGTAATTTGGTATTTGAAACGCTTGTTTGAATCAATCTAATATAAAAGGGTTCCTTAAAACCGGCAGAGTTAAAAACGTGCAAGTCAACCTTTACTTTCATTATTGGTCGTCGCTGTGTTTGGTTTGACGCACCAAAGCCAGATACCTCATTACCATCAACAATGTCATTAGTTACAATGTTAAGTGGCTGGTGAACAAAACGACCGCTACTATCAATTAAACTTGTCGAGGCTTCAGAAGAAATAAATTCCGGAATCATCGAGATCGTTTGCCAATTTAATGCATCTTTACTTACCTGCACAGATAAAGCATCAGATGCTCGGCCTTGATAAAGTTTTAATGTTGCTAGCGCTGAGTTATCAGCTCCTGTATTATAAGGTCCTTGAATTAGCGAAAAGATGAGTGTGGGTTTTGATACCTTGTTTTTTGTGCGTATCCAACGACCAGCAGAATCAGGGGTACCGTCTAAAACTAAAACACCTCGACTGACTATGTGTGAATCTTCTGACGCAAAAAGTTCTCTTTTCATTTTTACGCTTGTTGACGACGTCACCCATTTTTTGTCATCTACAGCTAATGTAAATACAGATGACACAGTATTTTTAAATTCAAAATCATCTGTTGTGCGGGTCCCGTATTTTACTGTGTGGGTATCATCAAAGATTGTGTTTGGTTTAACACCCTCTGTGCCCTGCCTGTTCATCCTGTGTATTGTCGGGTACTCTCCGGATCTATTATCGTTATCTTTGATTAATGTTCGAACAGGATTGCTTAAATATCCCGACCTATGAGCATTGTATCCTTTTCTATGATAGAGTGCAGTAACTGAAGTGGAAGTTAATTTTTTTGACCACAAGGCAAAGCCACCTACGTCTCCTTTTAAGTACCGCAGAGTGGAAGCAGTCGTTGGGCCCATACCCAAACCAACAAAAAATGACGAGCCTAGGTTCTCTGAGCCGGCATAGCTAGCTCCTGTGGCTGTGGTCTGGCTTGTTGTTAACACACCATCAACATAAATATTAATTCCGGCATGACCTTCGCTGCCATCGTATGTCACAACTACATGATGCCATGTATTAGCAACAACAACACCGTCTATTGAAGTTTTTGTAATGGCATGATTTGCTGACTCGTCAAACAATTGGAATGTTACTGCCCCGGCTGTGGATACAGTTGTAAAGTATTCTCTTGTGGATGTGGTAGCTGCTTTTCCAAAAAGACCGTGGATTTGTGAAAAATCTTTAAATCTCACCCAAATTGACGCGGAAAAAGGTTTATCATTATTGGCGCCATCTGTGAAGGAAAAAACGTCTGCATCAGCAACTCTAAACTGAGAAGCTGAGCCGTTAAAGTTGACAGAACTAAATGCTTGCTCGTAGCCTTGATCTGATATCCTATTTTTACCTACTGACACTAAACTAGTTTCTACTATTGTATGATTAAAGCTAGAACCATCTTTGAGTGCTGTTGTACTATCAGGTTGAACCCACATTATTAAATTTTTAAAATCATTTTGAGTATAGCTTGCTTCAACTTTTGTTGAAGCGAACCTATCAGTTAGATTATAAATTCCTTTTTTTGTAATCTTAGGCATTATTTTTTTAAACCTCCGAAAGCAATTGAATCTGTACCTAGTGAATTGCTTTCACCAAATATTAACCCGCAAGTTGCAGATTTAAAACGAGAGCCTATTTCGCTCATTTTGTTTCTTGATCCTGATAGGAAGTTTTGCATATCAGCGTTGTTTTTAGCAAATACGTAGCTGCCTGTTATATAATTGACGGCTTCGGAAAAAGGTGATAAAACATACTGCGCGTTGTCATCAACATAACCCGGCAAAGGAAATAAAGTAGTACTAAGCGAATCTGGTGCACCCCTTGTTTTAAAACTAAACTTACTAAAAATAACGTCTTGCGCATCATCATATATTTCTTTTTGACTGGTTGTTCTTATTTCTATTTTACTCTGGATAGTTGATGTGCCTTTCTTATTTTGTTCAATCCCACCACCCATCATGTGACCGCTCGCGCCAAATAATCTAATGTCACTTGGTGACAGACTAGCTAAGGATTGTCTGACTTCAAAAACATCAATTGCCCCGTCATTTTTAGGGTGTGAAGGATCCAGGAATTGTTCATAATTACCTACCTGATTGTAAACAAAAGGATATGCGTAACTATTTTCTTGACTTTCGATATAGTTTTTCGGTATTAACTGGGAAAAATCTTTAACCGGGATTAATTTGTAATTTTCGTCAACTGTCTTATGAAACAAACCAAAACCGTAAGACTCTATATTCATATAATGATTAATTACATTACTTTTTTCATCTTCAAAAAAGCCTTCTGGTGATATTCTGATCATTGGGCGTATTACTTGCGATGAAAATTGTTTATAAGACTTTATATTCCTTCCTTTTCGGAAAGCATCAAAAGCGCGTATATCCATTTGCTCGTCGTTGTCGTCTAGACTAGAAGGCATAATCACACTAAGAATTCTTTTACCGCCAACACCGTTGTCTTCATAAGTTCTAAGTATAGGTTCTATTTCAGCAACTACTGCTTGCCCTAGGCGTTGGGTTGCTGGTGTGCTAACGCTGTCAGCAATTTCCTGTATTACATACGTCAACAATGAAGGAGAATAGCTTAAACCACTACTCGCTTTAGATGCCTGCCTATCTACAAAAATTGGTGATAATTTACTCATTTACTTACCTCAGTGCTTTTTTACTTTTGCAACAAACTGTGACAAAAATAAGTTTCCCGTATTACTGCTTCGTTGTATTGATTTCATGTATATCTCGTCGTAGAGGTATCTGAACCGGTTTCTTTCTAAGACATGAGACTCATAAATAAAGTTAACACCTAAAAAGTTAGTAGTCCTAGGCATCAAAGAATATAAAACGTCTGTGAATGAATTATCAATCCACTTAAATAACTCTCTATATTTTTGCAAATTTAAAGGTTCTAAGACATTGTTGAAATATACTTCACGAAGTTGTCTGGCATCCGGATAAGATTCACCAAATATTAAATTAGGGTTACCAAACGCATCTTCTAGTGATGATAAATCACTAAACATTCTTAAAACATTTTCATTAAGACCTTTCATTACAGACATATCAACAGAAAGCCTATTATCATCTAAGCTTTCTTCACTTGGCAATATTTCATGAATAGGCGCAATTGAGGAGAAGTAACCTTCTTTTATATTCTCTGCATCTTGGAAAGATCTAATTCTGACTTTTTCACGTGTATAATTAAGATCGAACTTATCAGACAGTATTTCAAAATCAACACGCAAATTCTTGAACACATTTTTATTTGTTTCAAAATTGCTACCTTCAAAATGAAAATTATTTTGGGAAAAATCAAATAATCTAATCTCACCTGATGAATTTGTTTCTGTTGTGGATTGTTTTGCGTCTGTTCGCAATATTAAACGTTCAAAAGAACCGGTCAATAAGTCTGTAAAGCTATAATTTATGTGAGGGTTATCAACACCGTAACTATCATAATTTTTTGCCCTTTCGTTAAATTCTTTTAAATCTGTGTCTTTAGAGAAGAACCTTGCGTTCGCAATACAACCATGAAAATTTGTTATTTTTGCGTTATCAATAACTGATGCACCGTTTAAGAATAAATTGGCGCCGCCAGGGTTTTGCAAAGACTGACTTCCAATAACTAAAAAGCTACCAGATGTGTTAAATCCACTTACATTTTTAAAAACAGAATCACTATTTTCTTCAAAAAATGACGCAGTGTAATACTGTGATATTACATCACCATTGAGTTGCTTTGCTGCTCTTAAAAAGAAAGAACTAGTACCTGTCAAATCTAAATCATGAGAATTCTTCTTACCAAATGAAACATACCACGTGTCTTTATCAAAAACGTTTAACCCTGTTAAGTGAAGCATATTAGTTGTTGTTTTTGATGTACTATCTTTAAAATAAAGTCTTAAATAATCATTACTGGCAACTAGATTAATAATTGCTGATTCTGCTGAACTAGGATTACTAGTACCTGTCGTGTGAAGCCTGATTAAACTTTCAGGGGTATTTCGATATCCAGACTCCCAGTCATAAAGTGCCTCGTATGTAAAACTCCCTGAGGTAAAAAGACCGTCTGAAGGTGACGAGCTTATGCCATGAAAAAAGTTATTATTTCGCTTTTCAAAACCGGATCCGCCGGAAAAAGCTGAACCCGTTACATTATTAGCTCCCGCAGACACTTCATTCGGTGCTAGCTGATTTCCAGCCGGTCCTATGTTGTCTTGAGTTAATAATACTGTGTTTGAGATTGCTATAGCAGCTACTTGTATTCCAGTTGTGGAATTGATTATGGCAGCTATTGCTGTTGCGATCTCAGACCCAGGAGCATTTGCAACTGTATTTGTTGCCATCACTGCCAAGCCTGGAACCGCAGCTGCATAAACACCTGCGTTTTTTAGAGTAAAAGTTGTAGCAGTACCTGTAAAATCTACAATTGTTACTGTATCACCATCTGCAAGCAAGCCTGTTGTAGTTGCTGAAGTACCTATTGTGATTGTTGTTGTGGCTTTTGAGGTTCTAATTTTTGGGTGCCCTACCTGGATTCTACTACCAGATAAAAAACTTGATTTAATCTTTGGTATTTCAACATCTACAGGGTACCCTTGCGCGCCAACACTCGTTGTTTTTTTATTATAAGAATCGGTAAAACTTAAAAACTTAAAAACGTCTCGTTTAAGTTCCCTTGATGCATCTAAACTTTTAATTTTTGAACCACCAAATTCTCTAAAAGTTAGTATGTTATCAGGTTCAATACCCGCTGAACGGAAGGGGCTCTTAAGTGCCTCTAAAGTACCTCTACTTAAATTTGTTCTTGGGGCTGCACTTATAATTCTACGCCAGATTAAATTTTTAATCTCAATTAAACTTTTAGCTGATTTACTACCTGCGTCTGTTAAGTTTATCCCCTCAAAGACTTGTTCAAGTTGCCCGGAGGAAAATATGTCTGGTAAAGTTACGTTAAGGAT
>Ga0075441_10000316_pt1 | contig 25053 bp, 24 predicted proteins | sample CoawatmetaG00DNA_FD_71582 | JGI IMG/M metagenome (GOLD analysis project Ga0075441, IMG submission 71582) | Marine microbial communities from the West Antarctic Peninsula - Coastal water metaG002-DNA | ecosystem: Environmental > Aquatic > Marine > Coastal | place: Atlantic Ocean: West Antarctic...
CATCCTGCTCATCGTCTACCAATTTCGCCACCCGGGAGTGTAACTAGGTGGGCTTTCTACTCAAACCAAACAATCGACCGCCGCTGCTTGAGCGGCCGAAATTATACCTGATCAAAATCTCAAATGGGAAACAATCATGCGCTTTTTGGGGCTTTTTTACGCCCCAACTTTTAAGCGCTGGCGTTGGACCTGCGCAGCCAGATTGCTTGAACAATTACTCCTACCACGTAGGTGGCCGCAAATGCCATATAAAAGCCTAGCAGCAAGGGGTCTGCAACATCAGTTACCACTGGATCGTTGACCGGCAAGCGTCTCAAACCATCGGTGATCGCTGGGATCATATGGAATAGGAAGGTGGCTGAGTAGCTAGCTGCCTGAAGATATGGGGATAGTCCGCCGACAATTCGTTTTTTCTCAGCGAGCCAGCCTACAACTACGGCTAGTAATGTGGCGACCGCCAGCAAATGAGCAATATTAAAGCCGCCATTTTGGAAGATGGTTAGTGCGGAGATGGCGGTTATTAAGGTCGCTATCAAGTAGACCTGGCCGGATTTGGTAGTCGATTTAATGATTTTGTGTTTTGCGATGGTGTAGATGACTGAACCGATGGACAGGATGCCCAGTATTGTGTGGAACCAGCCGACTAATGTGATTTCTGCCATGGGGATATTCTCTGCTTATTATTGTAATTATTGATTTGAGCGAGATTTTAGCAGAAGTACTGGGGGTTTGGGGGAACTATTGGCATTAGCTAGGCTAATTGATATCAAGTGGAGAAATGGAGGCGCCGGTCGGAATCGAACCGACGATCGCGGAGTTGCAGTCCACTGCATTACCACTTTGCTACGGCGCCTATAAAAACATTTCAACTTCAAACTTAAACAGTGCTGATCTCAGTACCCTTTAAGAGGCCGCTATTCTAGGCATTACCAGCAATAAATCAACTGATTATCGCCCTGATCTCACTTACTTGTCGTTGTGCCACTCAATTGCGGCCAAGCGGCGCGCAGATAGTGGATCATTGACCAGAGGGTTAGCGCTGCGGCGATATAAATGGCGATAAATCCGAGATTGGTAAGCAGTTCATTTTCTGGCTTGGCGGCCAGCAGCACGGCAATGGCGACCATCTGTACCCAGGTCTTCACTTTGCCGATCATGGCTACGGCTACGGTGCCGCTATAACCCATCTCGGCCATCCACTCGCGCAGTGCGGAGATTACGATTTCTCGGCCGATAATAATTATCGAGGCCACCGAAAACCAAGGACTTGAGTGTACTTCAAGCAGCATCACCATGGCGGCTACCACAATCAGCTTGTCGGCAACCGGATCAAGGAAAGCACCAAAGGGCGTGACCTGATCGTATTTGCGTGCCATATACCCATCTACCCAGTCGGTCGCTGCTGCCACACCAAACACGGCGGCGGCGATCAGGTTGTGCCACTCCCATGAGGTATAGTAGATAGCGATGAACACTGGTATTAAGCCAATGCGCAGCAGGGTCAGTATGTTAGGCAGATTCCACATGTAATTGTCTTCTGTTGGCGATAATGGGTTCGCGTATTGATCGTCTCGATCGTCTTGATAGTACGGCGAATCTAAAAGTCAGTCATTGTACAGTGCGCTGTAAATCTCATCAGCAACCTTTTTGCTGATATTGGGTACTTTCATCAAATCAGCGACGCTGGCTTTTTGTACTTCGCGGATACCACCGAAGTGTTTGAGGATATCCCGGCGCCGAGTTGGACCCACTCCAGGAATGCCCTCAAGTGGTGAAGTACGACGTTTTTTATCGCGACGCGCCTTGTGTCCGGTGATGGCAAAGCGGTGGGCTTCATCGCGGATCTGCTGAATCAGATGCAGCGCGGCCTGCTGAGGCCGGGCGATTACACGGTTGTTCTGGTCTGCCAGGATCAGGGTTTCAAAGCCGGCTTTGCGCGTGGTGCCTTTGGCTACCCCTAAAATCATTACCCCCACTACGCCCAGATCGGCGAGTACTTCTTTGGCTATACCAATCTGACCTTTACCGCCGTCAATCAGCAGGATCTCGGGTAACTTGCCCTCGCCTTTCATCAATCGGGTGTAGCGTCTTCTAATAGCCTGTTCCATAGCGGCATAGTCATCGCCACCGGTAATACCTTCAATATTAAAGCGGCGATAGTCGCTTTTCACTGCGCCACTGCCGTCGAAGACCACGCAGGAGGCAACCACTGCCTCACCGCTGCTGTGGCTGATATCAAAACATTCAATGCGCTCGGGCAGGCTCTCCAGTTCAAGAGTTTCGCGCAATGATTCCATGCGTTTTTCTTGGCTTTGTTTTGAGGCCAGCTTGCCTGCGAGATTTTGTTCGGCGGTGCGCTCGGCCAACTCGATCCACTTGGCGCGAAAGCCCCGTACTGAGTGACGAATTTCAAGCTTACGCTGGACTTGCTGCACTAGGGCATCGGTAAGGGTCTCGGCGCTATCGATTTCAGCGTTAAGCAAAATTTCTTTGGGCAGATCTGGACGTCCACCGCCAGCCAAATAGAGCAGCGGCAGAAAATCATCTAAGAGTTCGCCGACGGTCTGGGCCAGTGGCGCTTTCGGGTAATAACTACGGCTGCCAAGAATACGCCCTTGACGAATATAGAGCATATGCACACAGGCTTGGCCGTTACTGATGGCGCCGGCCACTACATCAATGGTGCCCTTACCCTTTTCGATTACCTGTTGAGTTTGGATCTGTCGCAGTGCAGCAATCTGGTCGCGAGTCTCGGCGGCCTTTTCAAAAGCTAAAGCCTCGGCGGCTTTGACCATATCTACCTCTAACTGCTTGAGGATTTTATCGCCCTTGCCGTCCAGGTAGAGGCGCGTGACATTCACATCTGCGGCATAGTCTTCAGGACTCACAAATTCCACACAGGGTGCGGTGCAGCGTTTAATTTGATATTGCAGGCAGGGGCGCGAGCGGTTGCTAAAGAAACTGTCTTCGCACTGGCGCACCTTAAAGGTCTTCTGCAGGAAACTCATGGTTTCGCGGACTGCATAGACGCTGGGAAACGGGCCAAAGTAAGTGCCCTTGGCTTTTTTTGCGCCGCGATGAAAGGCTAAACGTGGCCATTTATCTTTGTCGGTGAGCAGAATATAGGGGTAACTTTTGTCGTCGCGCATCAAAATATTAAACGGCGGACGACGCTGCTTAATCAGATTGTGCTCGAGGATCAGAGCTTCGGTTTCAGTCTCGGTAACTGTCACATCGATCTGTTCGATGCGCTTGACCAGAGCCGCGGTTTTTGGGCTTAGGCCGGTCTTGCGGAAATAACTGCTAACTCGGTTCTTGAGGTTCTTGGCTTTACCCACATAGAGTATTTCCCCCTCGGCATTGAACATCTGATAGATGCCCGGCCGCTGGGTCAATGATTTGAGAAATGTTGGGGGGTCAAATGCCATGTCGGGATTGTAGCGGTTTTTCCCGTAAAAGGGAGCTAAAGGCGCTTATAAGAAGCACTTATGAAATGCGCTTATGAAAAGCGCTTATTACCGGCTTTACAGTACTGCATCTCCCCGCGCTCGACACTGAAATCCCGATCCAACACTGTGCTGACAAAATGCCATTGATTGGTCATGGCTTCTGGGGTCAATGTCATCTCTGACCAGCCGCGCCGGGCTGTGTCTACGGCAAATAGCTCAACACTGGCATCCTGTATTGCCTTGCCCAGTTCAGCTGGGTCTGTGGGCAGATAGGTCTCTAGCCCAGGACTGCTGACTCCAGGGGTACCAACTTCAACGCCCATGGCCTGGCCACTGCTGTCCGCAAGATTGAGGGCCCAGGCGTTGTGCGTATCACCCGCCAATACCACTGGGTTGGTGCCATGCTCGGCAAAACTGCTAAACACGCGATCTCGGCAAACGGCATAACCATCCCAGGCATCGAGATTAAACGGCATTTCAGCCGGCGCCAGCACCTTCATCATCTCCATTATTTCACGAACATAAGGTTCGGCCTGATCAATTTTAAGCTGCTCATCAGTTAACACTGGGAGTTGTAACTTACCCATTAAGACCTGTTGGCCAATAACCTGCCAGGTGGCGCCGCGCTGCTTGCTGGCCTTTAATTCGCTGTCGAGCCACTGCTCTTGATCGGCTCCGAGAATCGTCCTGCTGGGCTCAACCAGGGCCTGCTGTTTAAAGCGCCGACTGTCCGGCAGGTAATACCAACCCTGCGGCAAGGTCTCGGTAGTGAGGTCTTTAATGGTTGCATAGTCATTCACGGGGGTTGGCGTTCCCGAGGTGAAATCAAAGGGCATGGTGATGCGCACAAGCTGATCCGCTGGCAGGCTTTCACTTAGCTGAGCAAAAACCTCCTCACTGATCAAGCTGCCCTGCCCTGAGGCTGACAGTTGAAATAAAGCTGAGTGCATGGGCAGATCTTTGGCGTAATCCAAGGGTCGATCGCGACCGTGAAGGCGTGTATCCAGCATAATTAAATCAGCTAGATTGCCCAGCTTAAAGCTGCGGAAAATAGCGCTCTGATCGCCCACGGCACTGGTGCGAATCGGCATCCATTCATGGTAAGCCTGACGGGCACTGCGCATACGCGCTTGGAAATCCCCTTCATCGGCACTGTGGTTTTCAGCGCCATCTTTCCAGGAATCATTGGCCAGTTCGTGATCATCCCAAACACAAATAAAGGGATGACGGGCATGAACCAGCTGTAAGTCTTGGTCGGTGCGGTAGAGACCATAGCGCATGCGATAGTCTTCGAGACTCAAAATTTCATTAGTGGGCTCAACCTTGCGGCCGAGCTTGTCCGTGGCTATTTTATTGGAATAGACACCTTCAGCATATTCATAGATATAGTCACCCAAGTGCAGCACCAGATCTATATCGGTCTCAGCCATATGGCGGTAGACATTAAAATAGCCCTGAGGATAGTTAGAGCAGGAGGTAACACCGAGGCGGATCTGCTCTATGTCGCCCACAGGTAATGTGCGGGTTCTGCCAGTGGGGCTGGCCAGCTGGTCATCGGCTAAAAAGCGGTAAAAATAGGGGCTGTTGGGGCTGAGGCCAGCGGCGTCAATCTTGACTGTATAGTCTCGCTCAGAATTAGTTGAGGCCATGCCGGTACTAACAATCTGCTTAAAGGCGCGATCTTTGGCCACCTGCCACTGGCAGTCGATAGTGCTGTGCTCGCCGCTGCCGGGAATCAGGCGCGTCCACAGAATCACGCGATCAGATAAGGGGTCTCCACTGGCAACGCCGTGAGTAAAGTGGGATGGCGCTGCGGCCTGCACTTCAAAGCCGCGGAGGGCCAAGAGCCCTAGGCTGGCACTCATGCCTTTGAGCAGTTGACGGCGGTTTAATGGTGCCCGTTTAGAAGGGTTCTGATTCATGGGATCTGCTCTTCTTATATATGAGAGTTTATGGTTCTAGACTACCCTATTATCGCCCGATCCGGGCTACAAAATGTGAATTAAAAACAGCTTATTAAGCGCTCGATTTGTGCCGCAGTATTACAGCTGTGAGGCGACAGTCGAATACCCTTAGCTCTGGTATCAAAGTGCACTTGAGAATCATTTAAGCGATTGACAACCTGCTGCTGATGCTGCCCAAAATCCAAAATTAAAGTACCTCCACGCTGGGCCTCTGCCTGAGGTGAAATCAATGCCGAAGCCGGAATAGCCTGAATAATTTGATCGCTAAGGGCAATGTTATTTACTCGAATCTTATCCACGCCCATGGCATTAATTTGGGCGAGACTATTGGCCGCCACAGCATAGGGGTAGACCGAGGGCGTGCCACCCCAAAATCGCAGGGCATCCGAGGCATAGCGAAAGTGGTGGATATCAAACTCAAAAGGATTTTCATGGGAGAACCAGCCCACATTGCCCGGCTGGCACTGATCAATTTTCTCTGGATCAACCCAGAGGAACGCGGCACCCGGACCACCGCCAATCCACTTAACTGAAGAGCCCACCACAAAATCTGCCTGCCACTGCTGCAAATCAATGGGGATAATGCCCGCCGATTGGGCCACATCCACCAGAGATAAAATACCTTTCTGGCGTGCCAGTTCAGTGATCTGCAGCACCGGCAACTGACGTCCATTATTGGACTGCACATGGGTCACCAGAACCATCCCCACATCGGCTGTCATCTGCTGCTCCCAGTGCGCTAGATCCGAGGTATCTGTATCGGCGGGAATAAACTTTAGCTGATAGCCCAAACTGGCAGTTTTTTGCAGCGCAAAGGCAATCGACGGGAAGTCCTCTTCGCTCAATAAAATAACAGGCCGCTCTCGGCGTGGCGGCAATGAATAAACAATCTTTGATACCGCACTGGAGAGACTGCTCTGGGGGCAAATATTGGCCATCTGCGTATTCATCAGCACAGCCAACTGTTCCCGAAAGGCGGCAATCTCAGCCAACCAGTGATTCCAGATATCTCCATCGCCACGTTGCCATGGCTGCCAAAAGGCACTGGCCGCCGCTTGCTCTGCGCCCACCAATGGCAGGCCCACAGAATGGCTGAGCATATAGATTCCTTTATGGGCAATAAACTGATTCATAACAACATGCCTTCAAGGTGTTTTATATCCAGATGGCGGGTTTGAAACTCGCCGCCAACATCTGCCGCACAGCGCATATCACAGAGTTTACGCAGGCTTTTTAATAGCACTGGCAACGGTGGCCCGCTGGCGGTAATGCCTTTAGTCTCAGTCAGTGCCCCCTCATCCGCTGGCCGTTCAATAAATTTTTTCACCAGCTGCTCATGATGCTGCAGTGCGGTCTGACCGTGGGCATGGCAAACCTGTAAAAACAGCTCAAGGTTTTTCTGCACCCAGGGCTGGTCTTTGTCAGCATCTGCCGTGGCTAAAAAGCTGTCCAGCAAGCTGGTACGGCGCATACAGTCCCGCAACACCAACTGATCATCCGGGCGCATAAACAAAAATTTATCCACCAACAGCTGGGAATAATAGGGATCATCGGCGCGACACAAACCGAGCAATAGATCGATCACATTAATCCCGGAAAAATCCCCCGCATTGGCGCCGCGGTATTCGTGTAGACCCACGCGATGAGGGCGGTAATAGGGTCGGACGCAGTAAAAGAAACGATCCACATCGAGCTTTTCAAATAGCTCTTGGTTGTAAGCGTAAACCTCTTCCAGTGACTGTTTGGCACTGAGCAAAAGATCGTAGGTCACCGGATGGGAAACACCCAGGGGCAGTATCTGGCGCAATGCTTCTGAGGCGCGAATAAAGGCAAAGACACTGCGCGTGTTGTAATCAAGAAATAGCTTTTCGTCGTCCAGGTCGGTAAAGGTTTTATAGACACCGTTGATGGCGCGATTATGAGTTTCTAAATGACTGGAGGCAAAGCGTGGGATCACGCCCAGAGAGGCGCCCAATTGCATCGCCAATGCCGAGGCTTCCTGTAATGGCGAGCGAGTTTCTCGGGAGGGCTCGGTGATTTCATGGCGGCGGCAGGCGGCCATATAAAACCCCACATTGCCGAGCAAGTCGAAGCCGCTATCAAAGCCTTCGTCGGTATTGCCTTCGGCGAGCAGGTCGCTTATCAGGACGGTGCCCTCTTCCACTAAGCGCTGTTTTAAAGCCTCACCCATGGCAGGCACAGGCAGTCGATCGGGCTGGCTAAAATAGAACTCTTCAAGAGCGGTATTGATCTCTCTGAAATCGCTACGGATCCATGCATCAAGTGCCTTGGCTTTTTCGGTCATGTTTTGTTTTGCCTGTTTATTAGGACGTTGTAATAAGGGCAAATAGTAACAAAAGACCTCTAACGCTTTCGGTCAAATAACGCTCATAAATAGATAATATATGTATAATCAGACTCTTTATAATTCATTATTGAGTTGATTATGCCCCTAAAGCAGCAGCACACAGATCACATCAACCTAGACAACACCGATATCAAGATCCTCAATGCCCTGCAGGCCAATGCACGGATCAGTAATGCCGAGCTCTCAGCCTTGGTTAATCTTTCACAAACACCCTGCCTGAGACGACTGCGTAAACTGGAACAGAGTGGCCTGATCGAGCAGTACACTGCACGACTCAATCACGGCATGCTCGGCATTGGCGTCTCGGCTTTTGTATTTATTAAACTGAATAAAAACACTTCCAGCAATGCAGCTTCGTTTGAAGCAGCGATCGGTGAATTTAGTGAGGTGTTGGAGTGCTGTGTTCTGGCCGGCGTGCATGATTATGCACTGCGTATAGTGACCAAAAACCTGCAGACTTTTGAATCCTTTTTAAAGGACAAACTGGCCACTGTAGACCAGGTGGAAGATATAGAGTCGACGATTATCCTCAATCAAACCATGGCTCATCGTTCACCAAGATTGGGGAACACTTAGTCCCAATGTCTCAACAATTAGATACTGGCAGCATACCTATCCAACATAGCCGCGACTTCATTTAAGCGCTTGCGCGTTGCTGGGCTAAATTTTCCCGTTGAAATAAATCCGTGTGTGCAATCAGGCAAATGAAGATGTGATACAGCTACCTGTGCTTGCTGTAACTTGTCGACAAAGGCCAGTCCCTCGTCTCTCAACACATCGTATTCGGCGGTCACAATCAATGTGTCTGGCGTTGAACGCATATCGTCACAGAGTATTGGGCTAGACTTGGCCGCCAGCGCTTCCAGTTCTTTGGGCAGGTAGGTATCGCGGAAAAAGGTCATGGTTTCCTCGGTCAGTATCAAACCCTTACCAAAACGCTGGATCGAATCAGATTCGCCACTCAGATCGACCCAGGGGTAGAGCAAAAACTGAAAGGCTGGCAGCGACTTTAGATCGCCATCCAAAAGATCTCCGAAAGTTTGCATGGATAATACCGCCGCTAGATTACCTCCAGCACTATCACCACCCATACCGATTTTGGTCTGCTCAATACCCAGCTCAGCGGCATGATCTGTTACCCAGTTCCAGGCGTCCAAACCATCCTGTAATGGTCCAGGGAATGGGCTCTCAGGAGCTAGCCGATAATCCACCGAAATCAGATTTATATTGGCCTGACCCGCCAGTAAGCTGCAAAAACCATGATGACTTTTAAACCCACCAATCACATAGCCTCCACCATGAAAGTAGACCATGGTCAGCTTTGGCTCAGTTTTGCTGGGTCGATAAATTCTAATGCCTAGCTCACGCTCACCCACATCGATTGATCGATCCTCTGTCGTGACATCAGATCGAGAACCGCTGCCAAATAACTGATCAAAGCTGTCGTAGATGAATCGAAAAGAACCCAGTGGCGAACGGCTCAGCCCAGGGCCTAGGTTGCTCAGTTTGCTGAGAATTTTCTGGCCTGTAATAAGTTTCATTCAAGAACCTTTTGGAAATGTGGACGCACTTGATCACCCTATAAAGGTTTCTTATGCTTTTGCATCGAGCTCTTTTTAAGATCTGGCTCGTTCGTTAATGGGTCTAACCTAAAGCAATCCTGTCTTTCTAGCAATCAGCATTAAGTTTTGAGATTATATTTTTAATCGCAACGTACGCAGAACATGCTCCTGCAACTTGGCTGGAATACCGAGATCAACCGCCACCGCTTTCCACTGCGTAAATGCCTTCACTGTGCGCTGAATAATCTGCTTTTCACTACCCCGAGGCAGGCCCGCATATTGCGCCAGATGTTTTAAATCACTGCGATCAAAGTCGTTTGTTTTACCATTGATACTAAGCTGATGATTGCGGGTAAATTCACTGCCTTCGGAATGACAGAGGTCGTAGGCGGGAGACAGATCCCATTTGCCGTTACGATCCATCATAAAGGCAAAGTTTTTAACGTGATCATCTTGGTTGCAGCCGACAATATTAAATACCACACGACGGAACTGTTCTTCAAAGGCGCGCTTGGGAATATCCAAACGTTTCATGGCCATAAATAGCTGTTCGTAGGAGTGATAACCACTTTCATAATAATCGTAATGGGCCAATGCACCGAAGGTCTGGATAAATTTCTTGTCACCATCGGCACCGCGGTCAAAGCGTCGCGTCATAAAGTGATTGCGGCCATTTTCGGAGAAGACGCGACTTTCCATCATATCGATGCCACAGCCTTTGGCCATTAGGTGATAGCTATATTCGAGCAGGCCGTAGCCTGATGGGTCTGCCACGCCCCAATCGCCGCTAAATTTTACACCGTCGAATTTGATCAGCCAGTGTTCAAAGCCATTGGGTAACTTCAGTTGCCCGGAACGCACCTGTTTGGTTTGGGGGTTAAAGGCGATAACTGCCTTAGCACGCGCGCCACCGGCCGAAGTGCCGACCTTTAATATATCCAGCAGGGCCTGTTTGCCATCCGCTTCGGTGAACTTCGCATCCAGTGCTTCTTTGCTGGCAAAGGCCATTGAGGCCAGTTCAGTTAGATTTTCTATTGACAACAATTTACCTGCGCTTTTATCCGCTGCCGCGGAGGGTTCAAACTCCAGCGCGCCCATTCCACGGGTGCCTGTGTAACAGAGACGATCCACTGCATTAAAATCGGCTGGCTGGCGGCCAGTTTGCGCCAGCCAGACGTCGATCAGCCGCTGGCCATATTTGTCTGGCAAGCTATCCGCAATCAACCCTGGCATACCGTGAAAGGATCGCGGATGCAGATCGGGAAACTGATAGATGCGCCCGCCCTGCACAGGCATCATCAGTGGCGCTGGCTCAATGCCAAAGCGTTCAAACCCTGGATCGTATTCAAAACGGGCGAAGCGCTCGTCGCTGTCCATCGCTACGTAGCCAATAGTCGTGCCCCAAAGTTTTACCGTCGCGGTGGTCATTCGCTTTGATCACCCCAGCGAATACCCGGCTCGGCCACGCGGCCTTTTTGGCTTTGCTTGGTCTTTTTACTTAACGTTGACTTTGACTTGGACTTTGAGAGCACCTCAGCCATGGGTGAGGCAAAGGTTTCCGGCAGCAAGGTATCAACAGAGGCAGTCATGCGCAGTGCCTTTAGTAGCTTGAGCCATGAAACCATTTGACCGTCTTGACCGGATTCGATGCGGCGAAGAGTTGCGACGCCAATACCCGCCTCTTCAGCCAGGCGGGTTTGCGAGAAGCCCTGCTGTTTTCGCACCCGCGCCAGCCTGCGACCCATTTCAGTGAGAGTTGCACCCTCTGGGGTTAAATAATCAATTTTCATAATATCAGCCGTGATATTTTTTCCACTAAATAGCTAGTTAGCGATTACATCTGACCGCTAAACTAGGGTTTTAACTAAACTATAGCAAAAAAATACAAATTTACACAATATAATATCGTTACTGATATTTTTTATGCGTTTTATGTCATTAAACGATCATTAAAGACTTATAATAAATCTGGCTAGCGACTCCAGTATCAGCCGTTAACATGCCCAGAAATCAGCAATCCTCCCGTACCAGCTGAACTCTAATCAGGCGAGACAATAGCATTGCCTTAAAATGTAATGCCATATATCATGTCAAAAGATTGAGGCCAAGAATAAGGCAATCACCAATGCTGTGGTGCACCGAACCTGGGTTGATCACAAAAACTAATATTGAGTTGATTGATGGCCCTGAAAGCTTGCACCAGAACCGGCTTGAAGCCGCTTGACAATAAAGTCTCCACGCGCCGTGGGCTGATGGTTTTTCTACTGGATATTTAGCTAACACATAGCATTTAAAGCAAACAGGATTACAACATGTCAAAGACCCTAAAAATAGCCACCCTAGCCATTGGCCTTGTCGCCATAATTACTATCGCGCTTCCAACAATTCTCCACCAAGCAGGCATACACCCAGAGTATTCTGGAGCAACCACCGACCTGCCGGGCAAGCGCGCTCTGATCATTACCACCAGTCACGCTGTACTCAATGCCCCGGGTGAGACCACTGGAAATGCCACCGGCGTGCTTGCTTCCGAGATGACCCATCCCTATTACACCTTTGTCGACGGCGGCATGAAGGTTGATATAGCCAGCATTCAGGGTGGCGAAATCCCCGTAGATCCACAGTCATTTTTACGCCTAATTCGCAGCCCGGAAGATGATCGCTATCTGGCTGATTCTGCTTTTCAGGACCAGGTAAAAAACTCGATCAAAATCGACGACGTCGATATCAGCCAATATGATATTGTTTTTCTCTCCGGGGGCTGGGGTGCGGCTTATGACCTGGGTCAGTCAGAGGTACTTGGCGAAAAAATCAGCCAGGCTTATTACAGTGAACGTGTGCCTGTTATCGGTGGCGTTTGTCATGGTGTGCTGGGCTTAATTCAGGCCCAAGACCAAACTGGAAACCTGTTAATTGCCGGCCGCAAAATGACTGGCGTCACAGACAGGCAAATTAAGCAGCTGGGCATTACTATCACCCCTCTTCATCCAGAAGCTGAGTTGCGTAAAGCAGGGGTGATCTACGAGAGCTCTACAGCGCTAATCGATTTTTTTGCCACCCATGTCACTGTTGACGATGAACAGCGATTTGTAACCGGCCAAAACCAAAACTCTGGGCTGGAAACCTCCCATTCCATGATGGCCATTCTTGGCAATAGATAGCAGGTAATAGATAGCAGGCAATAGATAATGAGTTATAGATAGCTGGCTATGGCGCGCGGGTAACAGATTGCATCCTATGGTGTATTTCAGTGCGACGTACAATCTAGTGCTTGCAATCTAGTGCTTGCAATCTAGTACATTCAATCTAGTACATTCAATCTAGTACATTCAATCTAGCGACCAACTGGCAAGACCCCAAGCGGAAACAACACTAGCTGTGAAAACCGCTTGGGGCTTTCTAAAACAGCTTGTATCTCGGGCCGCGCTCTCTGGGAATAGTCTTATCCTCTGGCAAGGTGCAGAGCCTATCCATACGGGTTGTAGTGCCATCCAAATACTCCCACACCAGCTGCTCACCCTCCCTATAGCGCTTCACCACCAACGGCCCCCAGCCAAGAGCATGAAAATTGAGAACCCCCTCATTCCACACCACACCAGCGCTAGTACGATTGCAGTATTCCTTATTCCCTATAGTAAATATAACCGAGCCTTCGGTGTCATTGGAGGTTGTGCCGCCAGTACTGTTGGGCCCAAGGTCATGGATAATTCCGGAGCTGACAACGACTGTGCGAGCACCACATTGCTCGACGCTCTCCACGTACCCTACTTTACCGCTGACACCAATCCATAAGCCGCGGATATCCACTGCGCCTTCAGCAAGTGGCTCGGTGCATTGCGCTAGAATCGGCAGTGGAAAGTGATTCCAACCACAGCCTGGGGTGTTGCCCTTGGGGATATCTATCGCCATTTTGCCACTGCCATCGAGAACCGGTAGATCGCAATAATCAACAGTGCTGCCATCCCCTGCCAAGACAGCCGGATCAGTTTCCAGAGCTGGGCGCTCGGAAAAAAACAGCAGCCAAAAAAGCCACAGCACTATAACCAACACTGAGGTGAGAATTCGAAACAACCAAGTAAGCATCTTTAGACTCCTAGATTCCCGATACAAAAGGAATGATTATCGCAGCCATGGATAATAGAGTGATGTCATTAAGTATGTCAATACAGCGAGATCGACTCATAGGAACACAATGGCGGCAAAATAACCGCCGAGGATAAGCTCTAAGAAATTAGATTTTTTCGGCCAAAAATCCCAGCACCAGACGATTGATGATACTGATCGAGCGTTTCTTACTGACACCCTGTATAACCTGTAGGCGGTGCCAAAACTCAAAGGACAATACGCCATCAACACCGTCATGTATCTCATCGGGTAAGTCACTCAATTCTGGAATCCATTCCAGCAACCTCTTACTCAAGCTCTTCTGTACACGAGAGTAATTTTCACGCAAAAAAACCGAGTTACGCATCATCGATTTAGTCACCAAAAACACATTGCGCTGATTACTGTAGGCCGCAGTGAAGGTTTTCACCGCACTGAGCACTCGATCCTCTAAGGGGCCGGTTCGGTCGCCTTTATCGAATTCCTTGGCATAGTGATCGAAGGTGCGCTTATGCAGCTCTCGGTATAATAAATCCATCTCAGGGAAATGCCGAAACAGCGTACGAATAGTGACCCCCGCATTATCAGCAACCACTTGCGCCGTGGGGATCACTCCCTCGACCTCCATAAACTGATAAGCGGAATTAATAATCGCTTCACGACTTCTTTGGGTGCGTAAGACGCGCCCGTCTTCGGTAGGCGCTAAAAGGGATTTAGTCGGTTTTTTCATAGTCTATGTTAGCTACTCTGGGATAAAGGTTTGCCGCGTATTGTAACACGCGCTCACAATTTCTCGGCAGACCCAGAAGCTGTTGAACTGGCGCGCTCCCGCCGCTATTACTGGCAACACCTCTTCTGGCCAGCCTCCATTGAGCTGAAATTGATGTATTTCAGCCGCCTGCCATTTCTGACCACCGCGTTTATGGCTCACCTTGAACAGACAACAAAGAGTAAAAGTGTGTAAAATTAGCGCCCTCAAAACAATAGCTAGACTCTCAATGATTGACCGTAAATTCTGTGTTGCCCCGATGCTCGACTGGACTGATCGCCACTGTCGCTATTTTTTGCGCCTGATCAGCCAACACACAATGCTCTATACCGAGATGCTCACCACCGGCGCGATCATCCATGGCGACAGTGACTACCACCTGCAGATGGATGCTTTCGAACATCCGGTTGCGCTGCAACTAGGTGGCAGCAATCCCGCAGATTTGGCGACGGCCTGTAAAATGGCCGCCCAGTATGACTATGCGGAGATCAATCTAAACTGTGGCTGCCCCAGCGACCGTGTGCAAAACGGTATGTTTGGTGCGGTGATGATGAAGGATGCGGAAATCACGGCTAACTGTATCGCTGCAATGCGCGAAGCGGTGGATTTACCGATCACGGTCAAGCATCGGATTGGCGTGGATGACTATGATTCCTATGATTTTTTACGCGATTTTGTCGGCCGGGTTGCCGAGAGCGGTTGCGACGTGTTTTTGGTCCATGCGCGCAAGGCTTGGCTTAAGGGCCTGAGCCCAAAACAAAATCGAGAGATCCCTGAACTAAACTATGATCGGGTCTATCAGTTGAAAAAAGATTTTCCCCATTTAGAGATTATTATTAATGGTGGTGTCACCACCCTTGAGCAGTCTCAGGAGCACTTGCAACATCTGGATGGCGTGATGGTTGGGCGCGAGGCATATACCAATCCATACTTGCTTGCTAGCGTAGATCAAGATATCTATGGCGCAACTCATGCCATAAAAACTCGGCGACAAATAGCAGAAGAGTTTCTACAATACGCGGATAATGAGCTCAGCAAAGGCACGAAATTAAACGCTATGACCCGACATATATTGGGTCTGTTTCACGGTATGCCGGGCGCCCGACAATATCGACGCCATATTAGCGAGAACGCCCATAAACCCTCGGCGACCATTGAGGTTTTAACCACCGCACTACAAAAGACATCTGGAGCACAAGATTAATGAGCGACACCAAGAGCAAGCTGGCCCAACTTAAAGAGATGACCACTGTGGTTGCTGACACTGGCGATTTTGATGCCATTGCTCAGTACTCTCCTGAAGATGCGACAACCAACCCATCGCTGCTGCTAAAAGCGGCACAGATGCCCGCCTATCGCAACCTGGTGGACTCTATAGTGGCTACAACCATGATTGGCCGCCAGTCTAGTAGTGAGCAGCTGGCAGACTGTATGGACCGACTAGCAGTGGGCTTTGGTGAAAAAATTCTCGAGCAGATTCCCGGCCGTGTATCTACCGAAGTGGATGCCCGTCTGTCCTTTAATACTGATGCCTCTATTGCCAAAGCGCGCCACCTGATTAATCTCTATGAGCAGGCAGGTATTGGCCGCGAGCGTGTATTGATTAAGATGGCCTCCACTTGGGAAGGTATTCGCGCTGCGGAAATCCTAGAAAAGGAAGGCATTAATTGTAATCTGACGCTGCTGTTTAACTTTACTCAGGCAGTGGCTGCCGCTGATGCTGGCGCCTTTTTGATCTCGCCTTTTGTCGGCCGTATTCTCGATTGGTACAAGATCTCAACTGGCCTCACTGAATATGAACCTGCGGACGATCCTGGCGTGCAGTCGGTGACCCGCATTTACAACTATTACAAGCAGACTGGCTACAACACTGTCGTTATGGGCGCGAGCTTTAGAAATACCGATGAGATTACTGAGTTGGCCGGCTGTGACCGTCTGACAATTAGTCCACAGCTGTTACAAGCCCTTGATGATGACTATGGCACTCTGGAGCGCAGGCTGGATCCAGCGGACACACGTTCCAAGATCCACTATCAACTGGGTGGCGAGAGCGGCTTTCGCTTTGAGCTCAATCAAGATGCTATGGCCACCGAGAAGCTGGCTGAGGGTATCCGCGGATTTGTTGCGGATCAGATTAAACTTGAAACTTGGTTAAAAGACCTAAACTAATGATTAATAAAATTAAGGCATTTTTTGCCAAAAATATAGTTGATATGGAAGACAGCTCAATCAGTGGTGAGCAGCTGGCGACAGCGGCGCTGCTGATTGAAGTGATGGTTATAGACGGTAATCTGGCCGAAGATGAACTGCAGTCTATTAGCGCGACGCTTGCCCAGATGTTAGAGCTGAGTTCTGACCAAGTTGATGAGCTGGTGCTACTCTCTCGGGATGAGGTTTCTGAGGCGACGTCGCTGTATCAGTTTACCAAGGAGATTAATGCTCACTTCAGCCATGAGAAGAAACTCAAGCTGATGACTGCAATGTGGCGTGTGGCTTTTGCTGATGGTCATTTAGATAAGCATGAGGAAGGTATTATTCGCCGCGTGGCTGACCTGTTGCATCTGCGTCACAGTGAGTTTATTCAGTGCAAAATATCCGCTAGAGATAGCTAAGAAAACTTAAAGCTGACTAACGTACGCGCCTAATTATCTGACTCTAAGGCGCGTATTAGATCGGTGAATTCTGAGCTGTTTTTCGGATTGAGCTGCACCAATAATTTGTGCGCTTCCAAGACCTGCTTGCGAATCTCGTCTACTTCTGGGTTCACCGAGGTGATGCTCTGGAGCTTGGCGCTGATATCCGGAACTTCCTGAATAATATCAAACAACTCGTCAAAGCCCATGCAGTCTAAAGTACGCAAGATACTGGGGTTCTGACAAAAAACCTGCACATTTATGCCATATTGTTTGCGGCTGTGCAGCCCAAGCTTGGCCAGCAAACCCAATGTTGTGCTGTCTAACCCTTCCGCTTCGAGCATATCGACCACTACGTTCTTAACGTCGCGGCTACCAAAAATAGTTTCCATATAGCGATTTAGGGAGCCGCAAAGAGTGACTCTGACGTCGCCAATAAACTTGATGAGATAGTTGCCCTCTTCATCAGAAACGAAAATTTTCCCTGCGCTCACGCTACATTCCTCGGGTCAACAGTAGAACGGATATATCGTCTTGGGGGTCTTCAATATCATCTATAAACAATGCGTCTTTAAGTCTATCTAGGCTCTCTGAGTTAGTCGTGAGGTACCTCAATAAGGTTTCTTCTTTATCGACAATCTCTTTGTCTGAGAGCAGATCAAAAACACCGTCGGATAACAGCACCAGAGCGAAAGACTCAGGCAATGCCATCTCTTCAACAGCCCAGGTCGCATCTTCAAAAATGCCCGCTGGCTTACCTTTGCCGGGCAGGAATCGCGCCTGACCATCACTGATTAAAATCGGTGCCGGTTGCTGGGCGCCAATCACATAGCGCAGCTTTCTGGTCTCGGTATCCAAAGAGCCGGCAACAATGGTCAGGTGCTTGCCAAGGCCGGTGGCCAGCAGTTGACTGTTAATCGATTCAACTAAACCCTCAGGGGCCTGAGCCAGCGCAGCATAGTCTTTTTGCACCTGGTGCTTGCGGATCACTCGGCCGATCATAAAGCGCAGTAGAACCGTAACAAAAGCTGATGAGGAGCCATGGCCAGAGACATCGGCAAAATAAAACAGTAGGTAGCGGCCGAGGACAAAGTTGTAACCCACAAAGTCGCCGCTTAGATAGAGTGAAGGTGTTATGGAGTGGGAAATTTCGTAGTCGCCAAATTTGAGCGGGCTCTCTGGCATCAGACTTTTTTGCACTTCGAGGCCGGCCAGCTGGTCTTGCTTTAATAGCCGCAGACTCTCCTGCAAATTTTGGTTGGTCTTTTCCAACTCTCTGCGATAGCGGCGTTTCTGATCACGGGATTGAGCGAGACTATCGACTCGTTCAAGAATTGCCGCGAGTTCCTCGTCGCTGCTCTGGGGAAAGGCTACATCGGCCACGCCAAGGCGAAAGTAGTCGGCTACGCGATGGCTTTGATCGGGGCTGAGTAGAACTATAACCAAAAATTCAGCGGCTAGAGCCTTGAGATATTCGCGCTGACCGTCGCTCTCAATAGCAATATGATCTGAGCCAACGAGAAGCGGTTGCAGTAGCGGATCCTGACACCTGGTGCGGATTGCACCGACATTTTGCACCGCAGTCGACTGGTCAATCAGTAATTGAAGACTGTGATTTGAGCCCTGAACACTAGGCTCCTTTTCGCCAAGAAAAAAGATCAGATCTGACGGTGTTTTCATTGCTAATACAGCTTTCGCAGGTGGTAGTTTAAGGCTCAACGTTAAAGATTAAGAGTAAGCCAACTGTCTGTCTATTTAGTACTCGTCAAAATCATCAAAGTCGCCAAAATCGTCTTCGATGGCGCCATCATTAACCATATAGCGGTTGCGTTGCAAATAAACATCTCTGACAAACAGATATAGATCTCCGGTGGCAATCTGATCTATAGCTAGCAGGCTGACTCTCTTGGTTAAAAGATCCAATGCTCGCGTAGAATTACGCCCACTGACATCATCGCTGTAGGAAAGCGGATTGGTCAAACTATCGATAAACTTGCTCGGCGCGTCTCTAAGCGTAGACGGACCCACTAGCGGTAGCATTAGGTAGGGCCCTTCGCCGACTCCCCAGACAGCCAAGGTCTGGCCAAAATCTTCGCCATCGCTTTTGCTAATCCCGGCGCGCTCGGCCACATCGAAGAGACCAGCTACACCAATTGTTGAGTTAATCAGAAAACGACCGCCATCATGGCCCGCTTGTTTAAATTTCCCTTGGAGAAGATCATTGACTACATTAGTGATCTCATCGAGATTACTAAAGAAGTTACCAATGCCGCGCTCTAATGGGTTGGGCATAACATTGGTATAGACAACAGCAACAGGCCTCAATGCATACTGATCAAGGCGCTCATTGAGATAAAACATATTGCGATTGATACCTTCGAAGGTATCCACTTCTTCTGCATAGAGCGATGAACTGAACAATGTCAGTGCCAAGGTGATTTTCGCCAGTAATTTCATGGCCAACTGTGAGGTATTGGAGAGAGTAAAAAGCTTCATGAGTGTCGTAAATTATCCGTCTTCAAATAGGGGTATCTTACTGCCCTAAGTGCTTGCCGTACAAGGCCGAATCACTCTCAACAACAATAATTAATAGAATCCGCAGATTATATCTTTGCTGCGGAGTTGCGAAAAGAGATCAGCCCCAAATTTAAGTATGGCATCAGCATTGGAATACTCAAGTTCAGCGGCTAATTGATGCAAGGCAGCCCTGCCGGTGAGCCTATGTTGATCTAGAATCTCCAGCAATCGCTTAGTGGCCAGATTAATCTCCATAAAGCCTACTTGCATCTGGCGATCACGGTAGATGGCAATATGGGTTGTATCCGCCGACTCTTCCTCTGGCTGATAATCAGGTCCAATTAAATGCACCGGATAGTTATAGCTCATAACCCAAACCAATGGCGATACCACTGGTTGGTCCTCAAGAAAATCCCCCTCTTCTCGAACTTCCGGAAAATCTATGACTGACACATCCAGGGCTAACTCCACCCATTCGTAATGTGCCAGTTGCAACATAAACACTGGATCCTGTGGCTGAGAGATGCGCTCGCTTTCGAGATAGTGCAAGAACTCAGCGCCTATATCCAAAAAGTAGGGGCTGTGGCTCTGGTGGCGATGCACGAAGTCGCGGATCATTATGGTCCATCGCTCGGGGTCGGTGATGGATTTTAAGATTGGAAAGCCATTGGCAATAAAGGCTTCGATATTATTAAAAAACAGGCTTCTGTAAATTTCTAGACGACGATCTTCAATGCCTTCAGGAGCGGGATTCGACTGAGGATTTCTGATATGCGCGGCGAGCTCAAATTGCGCCCGCTGAAAGGCAGGCTGAGACTTAATCTGGTGTTCTTTCCTCATACCTTTTCCAGCTGGACAGCGCTGCTGACTGGCTTTGGATCGCCCTGCTCTGGTTTTTCGTACTTACGCTGATAGCCTCTTATCTGATCGACTTCCAAAAGCAGCTCATCAACTGGAGGAATATTAAAGTCGCGCTCTAGCAGAGTTGGAAACACACCAAACCGTTTGTAGGCAGCATCCAATAATTGCCACACGGGGTCTATAACATCGGCGCCATGGGTGTCGACACGGAGGTCTTCGGCCTCTTCGTAGTGGCCGGCAATATGGCCGTAGGCAATGCGCTCACCGGGCAATGCCTTTAAGAATTCATAGGGGTCATAACTGTGGTTAATGCTGTTGACGAAAATATTATTCACATCGAGTAGCAAATTGCAGTCGGCCTTGTTTAAGACTGCATTGAGAAATTCAATCTCGGACATTTCCTGTTGCGGGGCAGCGTAATAAGAGACATTTTCCATGGCGATGCGCTCGCCGAGAAAATCCTGAACCTGGATAATCCGCTCGGCCACATAGTCAACGGCTTCTTCGGTAAAGGGGATCGGCATCAGGTCATAGAGATGACCGCTGTCGCTACAGTAGCTGAGATGCTCACTGTAACAGCGTATTGAGTGCTCGGAGATAAAGGCTTTAATAGAGCGCAGAAGATCCCAGTCGAGCCCAGAGGGTGACCCTATGGAGAGCGAGAGTCCGTGCATAACAAAGGGGAATTTTTCGGTGTAACTGCGCAGAGCTGCGCCATAGCGACCACCGACATTAATCCAGTTTTCTGGAGCCACTTCCATAAACTGAACCTGCTCAAGAGACACTGAGGAGAGAGGCTCGCAAAGCGAGCGCCGCAACCCAAGGCCTGCCCCCTGAACAGGGTACTGATACGTCATCAGTTAAACAGTCGTAACGATAGGATTGATATTGGTATTGGTATTGGTATTGATATTGGTATTGGTATTGGTATTGGTATCAATAGTATCGTTCGAACAGACCAACCACGCGAGAGACAAGGGCATTAAGCGGCTCCGCCACAGCTGCCTTCACTGTCGGCTTTATCACCACCGCAGCTACCTTCACTGTCGGCTTTTTCGCCACCACATTTACCTTCACCGCACTTGCCTTCGGTTGCGGCTTTTGCCTTGCCTTCACCACATTTGCCTTCAGAATGGGCCTTGGCCTTGCCTTCTCCGCATTTGCCTTCGCCACATTTTCCTTCAGCATGGCCTTCAGCAAGATTGTAGCCAGATCGCAGTTGATCTGCCTGGAAAGGGTTTTCCGCAGCAAAAGCTGTTGAGGACAGTGCGACAGCTGAGAGCGCTGTAGCGGCAACAAAAGCTGAGCCAATAGCAGTGACAAGTGGATTAGTTCTGTGTTTATTCATTCGACTTTCTCCTTATGATGGCAATGTTGCCATATTGTTTTTCCTTGTATCCCAGTTCACGACCGAATTGAGATGCTATTCTGACCTAACAGTAGCAAAGAAGTTTCACTGCAGAACAATTATTTAAATAGCCTCTCTAGTTTAAATAGCCTCTCTAGTTTAAATAGCACCCTCTAGCCGGCCTGAACCCGGAAGCGCCGCAGCTGCTCATCAATCTCAGCCCAGCGCTTGTTCAAACGCTTCAGTGAGACTGGAACTTTGGTTTTTAATTGCTGGGCAAACAGGGACACTCGGTACTCTTCAACCAGCCAGCAATAATCGAGTAACGCCGCTTCAAGATCGCTTGAAAGAGGCTGGTCTTCCACCAAGGCTTCCCGGCATCCTGTCAATAAATCACCGATCTCTGCTATATGCTGACGATCTTTACTCTGCTGTGTAGTGAGCTTTTCTACCCGCACCTGAATCGCTTTAATATAGCGCGGGTACTGACTAATAATCTCATCGGTGACAGTGCACAATGTCTCTGTGGCAAACAGCCAGTCGAGCTGATTGCGGATATCCTCGGCGGCATAAATAGCAGGCAAACCCAAGCCACGAAGTTGCTTTTGCAGATCGTGCAATCCTGGCAGCAGTGACTCAATGGACGCAGTATAGTCCTGAGCCAGTCCCACGACCTGCCCAATGCCCTGTTCATAAGTCTGATCAAACTGCTGTTGATCTCTGACTACTTTCTGACCTAAGAAAACAGCCTGTTGAAAACTGGCGCTGATCAACGCGTCGATCAAACGCTGTCGTGCACCGACGTTTGCCGCCTTGAGAGCCAGGTCTTTGCCACGCAAGAGATTTTTCTCTAGGTATTTAACCTGTTCACGGCCCCGCAGTAGAGCCAGTCGCAGCTGCCCTTGGCGACTGATTTTTTCGGCTTGCAAGGGATTGTCCATCACTTCGAGGGATACGGAGTCGCCGCAGTCTCGAAGCGCTGGCCAAGCTTTAATACTTATCTTGCCATGTTGCAGTGCTACCTCTTCTGGCAACTCATCAAAGTCCCATTCAGTGATGCCCTGTCGCGAGGCACTCTGGTCTGCGGCCTTCTCTAGACCTTGGCTAATTTGCTGCTTAAAGTCCCGCTGTAATTGCTCGAGACTGCGGGCCATGGCAATGGCAGCACCGTGCTCATCCTCTAGGACAAAGTTCATCTGATACCAGCTGTCGAGGCTATCTTGACGCCACTGCTCGGGCTCAATAACCAACCCGCTAACGCTGCGCAAATGCTCTGCAAGTACCTCAGTAAGAGGTCGGTCCTGGGGCTTGGCTTTGCGGAGAAAGACATCCACATGGTCGGGCACCGGCACAAAGTGTCGGCGTGTCTGTTTCGGTAGGCTTTTAACCAGCGCTATACATTTGTCACGCAGCATGCCGGGAACCAACCATTCAAAGAAGTATCTTGGCAGTTGATGCAACAGTGCCAATGGCACCACAGCACTGACGCCGTCTTCTACATGGCCGGGCTGAAAGTGATAGCGCAACTGGAAGGGAATGCCATCACAGCTAATGGTTTCCGGAAACTGTGCCTGCTCGTCCTGGGACAGCCCGCGAAGCAACAGATACTCTTTATCGATTAGCAATAATTTGGGTGTTTTGGTCTCGGCTTGCTTGCGCCATTTTTCAAAGGCCGCAAGGTTGTAAATGCCCTCGGGAACCCGCTGATCATAGAAGTCGAATATGGCCTGTTGCTCAACCAATAGATCCCGGCGTCGAAAGCGATCTTCTAGAGCCTGGAGCTCTTCCACCAGTTTGTGGTTATGGCTATAGAACTCGCCTTTGCCACGATAGCCCTCTTCCACCAGTGCCTGTTGAACAAAGACTTTACGCGCTTCCTGAGGTGCGACCTGACCATAGACGCGATTTTTGTTTTCAACAATACTCAGGCCAAACAATGTCTGACGCTCTTTGGCCATGACCTGACCGGATTTTTTATTGTAAAAGGGTTCGCTATAGCTCTTTTTCACCAGGTGCGCAGCAAGCGGTTCGAGCCAGTCGGAGTCAATTTTGGCGACGGTAAGGGCGAACTGCTTGGTGGTTTCCATCAGCGAGCCAGCCATCAACCACTTTGGCGGCTTTTTACTTAAACCCGAACCGGGAAAGATAAAGAATTTACGATTGCGGGTACCTAGATATTCCCATTTGTCCTGGAGAATACCCACCTGTCCCAACAGTCCCGAAAGAATCGAGCGATGGATAGCATCCTGCTCCGCTGGCTCGCTATTGGAAATCAGCTTGAGCCCGCGACAGGCGGTGTGAACCTGATGGTGCAGATCACGCCATTCGCGCATACGCAGATAAGAGACGTGATTGCTCTTGCAGTAACGGCTGTATTGATTGCCCGAGAGCTGCTGACGCTGCTCTTCAAAGTGACGCCACAGGTTTAACAGCGAGACAAAGTCGGAGTTGGGTTCCTGCCATTTTTTATGGCTCTGATCAGCGGCCTGCTGCTTATCCGCGGGTCGCTCTCGCGGATCCTGAATACTGAGACCGGTGGTAATAATCATCACTTCGGCAAGGCAGCCATTGTTGGCGCTCTCTAGAAGCATGCGGGCAAAACGCGGGTCCAATGGAATATTCACTAGGCGCTTGCCGAGACTGCTCAACTTGTCGTCTGCGGTGACAGCCTGTAATTCTTCCAGCAGCTTAAAACCATCGCTGATCATGCGTTGATCCGGCGGATCGACAAAGGGGAAATTGCGGATGTCGCCAATTCTCAGATGCAGCATCTGCAAAATAACGGCGGCTAGATTGGTGCGAATGATTTCTGGGTCGGTAAAGGCCGGACGGCCCTCAAAGTCTTCCTCGGAATAGAGTCGATAACAGACGCCATCGGCAACTCGACCGCAGCGTCCCGCACGCTGATTGGCACTGGCCTGTGAGATCGCTTCAATAGGCAGTCGCTGAACTTTGGTACGGAAACTATAGCGCGACACTCGTGCCCTGCCGGTGTCGATCACGTAGCGAATCCCGGGCACTGTAAGAGAGGTTTCCGCAACATTGGTACTGAGTACAATGCGCCGACCGCGGTGTGGCGAAAAGATTTTGCTCTGCTCCGCCAGACTCAACCTAGCATAGAGGGGCACGACTTCGGTGTGGGGCAATTGAGCACGCTTAATCGCCAGATTCACTTCGCGAATTTCCCGCTCGCCGCTAAGGAAAATCAAGACATCGCCAGCTTTTTGACTGCTGTGAATATCCTGCAGACAGTCGACGATCATCTTATCGCGATCGCTCTCTACATCGTCCGGATGATTGTAGATAACCTCTACCGGAAAGCTGCGCCCCGAAACTTCAACCACCGGCGCGTCGTTAAAATGTTTGGAAAACTTGGCGACATCGATGGTCGCTGAAGTAATGATAATTTTTAGGTCGGGGCGCTGAGGCAGCAAGTTTTTCAGATAGCCGAGCAAAAAATCAATATTCAGGCTGCGTT
>Ga0075441_10000320_pt1 | contig 24991 bp, 21 predicted proteins | sample CoawatmetaG00DNA_FD_71582 | JGI IMG/M metagenome (GOLD analysis project Ga0075441, IMG submission 71582) | Marine microbial communities from the West Antarctic Peninsula - Coastal water metaG002-DNA | ecosystem: Environmental > Aquatic > Marine > Coastal | place: Atlantic Ocean: West Antarctic...
ATTATTAACCATTGATTACGCAAAGATTACAAATAAAATAATAATTTCAATTGATTATTATTTTATGCTGATTTATACATTTCTAACATTTTTTCTTTTTGTTTTGAATAATCAACTATCGGTTTCGGATAATTGACATCTTTATATTTTGTGTCGTTATGTGTTTCATTCCACTTATGAATATCAGACGCATCTACTTTTTCTAATTCAGGGACCCATTTTTTAATATATTCGGCATTAATATCAAATTTATAACTTTGTATCCAAGGGTTCATATCTCGAAAATATGGTTTCATATCAACTCCGGTTCCACTAATCCCTTGCCAGTTACCATTATTAGACGCAATATCATAATCAGTTAGTTGTTGTGCAAAATATTGTTCTCCAATACGCCAATCAATAAGTAATGTTTTAATTAAAAAACTTGCGGTAGTCATACGTCCTCTATTATGCATATATCCAGTTGTATTCATTTCACGCATACAAGCATCTACTAATGGGAATCCAGTCATACCGGTTTTCCATTTTTCAATATTGACTTTACTCTGACTCCAGTTCAACGAACGAAACTTAGTTTGATAAGACTTTCCTACTACTTCAGGATAACAATATAATACGTGTGCGAAAAATTCTCTCCATATAAGTTCTCTAATTAATCCGTGGTTTAATCCAAATTTTTTCTTAAACGCGTGATATACTTCACGGATAGATACACAACCAAACTTGATATAAGCAGATAAATGAGTAGTTTTAGTTGTAAAGAAATCTCTAGTTGATTCATAGTCACGTTGTTTTAATAACGCACTTTCTAACTTTTCCTGCGCATATAATCTACCCCCACGGACTAATATATTATCATTTGTTTTTACAAATTGTTTCATTGCATCTTTCAAACTAATTTTATACTTTAATTTTTTAGTTGTTGTAGAGAATGGAAACGAAGTAACATTTATTGGTTTTGAAACACGATTATTTAAAACCGTATTATAGAAAGGTGTATATTTTTTATAGGCGTTATTTGAGCTTTCAACTAAGACCGTTCCAGGTTCATATAAATAATAGTCTGGATAAGTTTGGCATTCTATTTGTAATTTATTACATAGTTGTTTTGCTTCATTATCACGCTGTATAGCATATGGACTATAGTCATCATTAAAAAATAGATGAGTAATTTCGAGTTTTTCAATTAGATGTTTCAATATGATTGTCTGTGCGCCATAAAAACATTGTAATTCCCCGCTATTTTTTTTAATATTACCAGCCAAGTCGTGTAGGCTTTCAATCATAAACTGGACTGAATTCTCAGATTTATACTTATTATTATTCACTTGTTCTGGAGTGAATATAAAACACGTATACAATTTATTACATACAAATCCAGCATTATTCAACGCAACATTATCAGGAATACGAAAGTCACGATGAAATAGAAATAACCCCCGGGTATCAATTTGCATAGTTAAATACTATAGATATATTTCTGCGAAATCTTTATTATTTATTTTTATGAAGAATATAAAAATATATCTCTAGTTTTATTAGAAATGGATTGGATTTCAACCATATATCATGTTTTAAATGTGACATTATTTACAAATGTAGAGTATATTGTACGATCAACTAATAATGTGATAAACGAAATACACAATATTGACTATACTTCAATCGCAACCAAATTGTTTTTGATGTATATAGATGTAAAAACTGGAGTGTCTAAATGTGGAAATTATTTGTATAATAACTTTGATGTTATAAAAAATACGGTGGATACTACATCATACAATTTGGATAGAGTAAAATCAATTTATAACGAACACCGTATCGAACCTTTTGATAATAACTGGGTATGTATATCTATACTATTAAATAACGACCAAACTTTATTCGCAGATAATAAACACATATATTTAGAAAATTATCAAAATATAAATCCATATACCACATCTGATGTGAGTAAAGATTATTATTATAATAACTGTATTTCTTACTTTGGAAAGATGGCAACCTCAATAGCGAAATGTGATGACAATGTAGTTGAAACCATGGTTACAATGAAATTAGACGATGGTGTATTTAATAAATCATTCAATAAAAACACAGAGAACACAACATATTCCAATACTCGTGTGAAATCACAATTCTTAACTATCGAATACACTCATCCCAAAATGAAGGACCGAATTATAATAGAATTAGACAAAGACATATACTTTACTGACAATATTATATTATCATCCCTTTTTATTAAGAGATACTTGGAATATCAACCTGAAGAATTTATATTTGATGAGGATTATACTGTTAATTTGATGGACAATAATGTAAATATGATTACACTTTCATATTCTCAATCGGTTTTGTTGTCAGATAATTCATATAAGGTCATCAAAAATGAATAAATATAACAAATATATATAAAGATTTTTCTCCTACTATATTACGGGCGTAACTATGGATACAGTGAGTATTCAATCCCACCAACATATGTTAAATGATAAATGGAACTTATATTACCATTTACCACAAGACAAAAACTGGGATGTATCGAGCTATTCAGTAATAATGGGTAGTATTGATAATGCCGAAAATGTTATATCATTGAATGAAACTATTCACGATAATGTATTAAAAAATTGTATGTTGTTTGTAATGCGGGAAGGTATTACGCCCATGTGGGAAGACCCACGAAATAGAAACGGTGGTTGCTTTTCTTATAAAATATCAAACCGATTTGTAGCTGAAGTATGGAAAAAATTATTTTACATGATTACTGGGGAGACTATATGTAAAGACACTTCCTATAGTAAACACGTAAATGGTATCACCGTTTCGCCCAAAAAAAACTTTTGTATCGTAAAAATATGGTTAGATGTTTCCACTCTACAAGACCCTAATATTATTTCTATTATACCAAATCTCCAACAACAAGGGTGTCTATTTAAGAAACACGAACCAGAATTTTAAATGTAAAATTGATATTACTCTAATATTATTGTTTGTAAGGAAATAAACAATATTATGAAGACAATTAATAGATATATTGCTGCTTTAGGTGATGATATAGAATATATTATAGGTAAACACGCGAGTGATAATTTTGAAATAATAGATAATTCAAAGGAGGGTGATATTTGGTTTCATATTAACAATGAGCCATCCGGGCATGTTATTGCGATTATACCAGATGATATAACATTTTCAAAAAAACAACTTCGTCAAATAATAACACAAGGTGCTCTTGTATGTAAAGAACATTCGAAATATAAATCACAACGAAATTTGGAAGTAATATATGCTTCTGTCAAAAATGTAGAAAAAACAAACATAGTTGGAAAGGTTATGATTACAAATTCAAAAATAATCTCTGTGTAATTTGTTTTGTAATTTCAATGTATAAGAATGTCTGAAGAAGAAACCAATCACATTTTTGAAAAAAATCAAGGGGGTACCAGTATATCGCATCATACAATGCTGGATTTATTACGTGCGACCTTATTAGTATACAATTATGGTGAGAATTTCCAAATGAAAAATAAAGAAGAAACTGTCGAAGAGTTTGTATCTGAACTAAACGAAGAACACGAATTCGAAAATTTACAAATGGATTCAGTAAAAAAAAATGTATTAGTTGAGCTCGCCCAAAATGTTCCAGCTGGAAAAATATTTAAATTTATAAATGATCCGGATACCGATATTCAAGTCGGAATCGCAATAAGTGAAGTAAAACAAATAATAACCGTGGTATTTCGCGGTAGTGAATCTATGTTAGATTGGTATTACGATTTAATGATATTCAAACATAAGTTGAAAGATGATATTTACGTACATAGTGGGTTTTATAAACAACTTACATCTAACTGTGTATATGAAGAATTAGTTAAAAATATTCGTTTAGTTCTAGAAGAACACCCCAATTATGATATTTATGTTACAGGGCATAGTTTAGGTGGGGCATTATCAACTTTGTTTGGATATATGTTAGCTAGTAGGGTTGAAAATAATATAAACGTGGTTTCATTTGCTAGCCCACGGGTAGGCAATTACGCGTGGAAAAAATCATTTGAAGAAACCAAAAATCTTACCCATTATCGTGTAACAAATAAACGTGATATCGTAACTGCGTTTCCAATGTATAAATATTACCACGTTGGAACAAATATACAATTATCAAATGAAAAATATAAAATCTATAAGGATAGTAGTGTTAGGAAATGGTACTCAGAGACATTTTTTACTTGTTGGAGTGTATCCGAACATAACTGTGAATTATACTACAAAAGAATGAATAATAATATATGGTAAAAACACGGTATAAATATTAGTTATTATATTATTTATACAATGGTAAAATATTTGGTAGGTATTTTATGTTCCAGTAATGTTCGTCTATTAAAGGAGTCCTTTCTTAGTGTTATCAATCAGAATGGTTTTGATGACTATGAAATAATGATTATAGTAAATACATTGGACGAAGGGTTTTATCAAGACGTTATGTATGAATTTGGTAAGAATAATTATGCAAAATTAAGAAAAATAATAAGAACGGAATCAAATGGTTCTCCAGGTAAAGGTCATAACTCGGTATTAAAAACATTTTACAAGGATTATCGGTATGATAATTTAATTATGTTAGATGGCGACGATTTCCTTTTTCCAAATGCTATACAGAGGATAAATAATGTTCGTATAGCTGAAAATAGTGATGTGATTTCATTATATGGAAACACGAAAATTGTAACGAATCGTGCTAACTATAATAAATTAAAGAATCAACAAGATTGTTCAATCAGCACATATAATTTACAGTTCCATTATAATGTAGAACAATGTAAAAATATAACTAGTCTTACTAACGAATTCAATACGACACTCGCAACTCCAGGTAGATTAATATGTATTAACCGAAAATTATTATCCAAATATATTCAGTTATATGACGAACGAATGTATATTTATGATGATTTTATGACGACAGTTCTACTCTATAAAGAGGATAAAAATCCACAATTTAATATTACACATCTTTCGGATTCATATATATACCTTTATAATGCGGTAAATGAAGATAGTGTATCCTACAAGTATACAGATGAAACTAATTATGACAAAAATGATAACAAATATAAACAGGATTTAATTCAAATACACCTAGATAAGTATAACATTACCGATACTATTATTAAACCTTATTCTACTATAGTAAATGACACAATTAATATTCAAGATATGCATACTTTTCATAAACAGATGATTTTAAAATTACATACTACTCTTCCAATAATTTTACCTAAGCAAAATATTTTATTCATTGATTATTCTGAATGGGATTATGATACTATAAATAAACGTGCTTTAGGCGGGACCGAAGCAGCAGTATATAATCTATCAAATGTATTATCTAAAAAATATAATGTTAGTGTTATGACACGAACTGATAAAAAAACTATTATTCACGCGAATTTACAGTATTATCCATTAGATGTTGATTCTATAAAAACAATATATCCCAACATTATTATTTTTCAGGGACAGTGCCCTCTAAGTAAGGAAATCTTAATAAACATTAATCCAAATATTCAACTATGGAATTTGATGGAACACGACATAAATGTGGCATTCATAACAAATGAGGTCGTTCAATATCCATTTGATAGATACATTTTTGTAAGTAATTGGCAAAAGAACCGATTTATACAACAATACAGACTCGACCATAACAAATGTATTACAATGCCAAATGGTATATCTCCATTAATTAACTTGAATGAATTGAAATTCATAGAAAAAGAAAAGACGATGATTTATTATAGCACTCCTTTTCGTGGGTTAATTGTTGCGTATCATCTATTCCAAATGGTGAAGAAACATATTCCCGATATAAAATTAAAGGTTTTTTCGTGTTTTTCTCGTGAGGTTGAGAAAAATAGAACAGAGTACCTTCCAATTACAGATATCAACGAAGTAAATCATACTGAAATGGATAAGTATTATCATCGAATATACCAATTACTAATCGACGACCCAAATATTGACTTTTATGGTTCTGTTCCGCAACAAGTATTATTCAATCATATTAAAACATCTATGATATTGTTTTACCCAAATACATATGCGGAAACTTGTTGTACTTCTATATTGGAAGCAATGGCATACAGATGTAATGTAATTTCATCTGAATTAGGCGCTATACCTGAAACTTCTAATGGGTTTGCGAACTTATACAATCCTCATATTGATGTCCTCCATGAAGAAATCGTTGCGGATGAGTTTATAAAAAATCCCGTTCAAATGGAAAAAATACCAGAAAGTTATATACGACAATTTGTAACAAAAACGATAAATGTAATTAATAATTATTATAGTGAATACAATCAAAAACTATTAACAAATCAACAGGACTATATTGCGAACTGTACGTGGGAAAAACGTGCTGAAATTATTGAAAAACATATACCATCTGTATAATAACTACGTATTATTCATAACATACTTAGTTATTCGAATTCTTGAAATATTCAATGGTTTTTATTATACCATCTATTAGGTTATATTCTGGATTCCAATTTAGAACGGATTGAGCTTTTCGAATATCTGGTTTGCGATTTGTTGGGTCATCTGATGGTAACGGACAAAATATGAGCGTTGAATTTGATTTTGTTAATTTAATAATAACATCTGCTAATTCTTTGACAGTTAGTTCATATGGGTTTCCAATATTTACAGGATATATATAATCTGAATTCATGAGTTTGATTAACCCATTCAGTTGGTCTTCAATATAACAAAAACTACGGGTTTGACTACCATCACCATATAATGTAATATTTTCATTATTTAATGCTTGATTTATAAAATTCGATACAACTCTGCCGTCGTCTTTATCCATCCTTGGACCATAAGTATTAAAAATTCGGACAATACGAATATCTACATTGTATTGTTTGTGGTAATCCATCAAGAGTGTTTCAGCAACTCGTTTTCCTTCATCATAACAACTACGAATACCAATTGTATTAACATTCCCACGATATTCTTCTGGTTGTGGGGTTATTTCAGGTTCGCCATATACTTCTGATGTAGATGATTGTAATAAAGTAGCATTATGATATTTTGCTAAATCCAATAAATTTAATACACCTTGAAAATTCACTTTTAATGTGTAAATAGGGTCTTTTTGGTATTTCGGAGGAGAGGCAGGACACGCAAAATTGTATATTTGGTCTAGTTTGTGGTCTGTTAGAATTAAGGGTTCAATTATATCATGATTTATAAATTTAAAGTTTGGATTTTCAGATAAATGAGAGATGTTATTTACATTTCCAGTATATAGGTTATCTATACATATCACATAATTTCCATCCATTAGTAATCGTTCACACATATTAGAACCTATAAATCCAGCACCACCAGTTACTAAAATAGTTTTCATATAGAGTATATGAGGGTTATGTTTCAATTGTTATTACGCAAGTTTGAATAACATACATAAAATATGTTATTCAATTTATACAACTTATAGTGGAGGTAAGTTTGCCAAACACAGCTTAATGCTACCAAGTGACGCAACGTCATATTTAATAATCAATGGTAGATCATTACCAAGATACATCTCAAGATGACTACATAAAGGAGTGCACTTAATAAAATGAGAAAGACTCTTCAGTGAAAATTCACCTTGATAAATAACAGAATCATCGGATTTTTGAATAAAATTCATATTATCTTTGGACTCTGACCTAAAAATTCGTGAACTAGCAAAACTACCTTCGCACGAAAATACAAGGTCACTTCCGACAGATTTAATTTCAATACGGTCAGAAATACTATTTAAATCACGGATAATCTTTTGAAAATCCGACGTGGGTAGATTTATGACTGTCGAATATTCAACGTTCGGAATATAGAGTTCGTCCGTATCTGGTTCAATCAATCGTAGTTTTTGACTATAACATTGTTTAATATCGCCATTATCATACTGTAGTCCCAAATGAGAAACTATACCATCGTGATAGTCTGCTTTATCAATATACATTGATAACGTGTCATCATTTGACATAGTGGATATCACTTTAAATAGATGCAGTGTATTAGCACATACAATAATCTTGTCTGGTTGACAATCATATTTTTCAAATTTAATAGCATCTAGCAATACATTTACCAGAATAGTGTGTGTTTTATCAAAATTAATAATCTTCATACCATCTTTAGTAAATGTGATAGTAGCATCTGTTAAGATGTCTTTAATCGCAGTAATCATATTTCGTATAGGCTGAATCTGAACGGTTTTTATAGTTAATACATTATTTTCTTCATTCATCGTCCTAGTAGTATAATTAGTATAATGCGTTTGTTTTTATATTTTATTTGGATTATATCTATTTTTTAGAATATTTCTTCATAGTATATTTTTTACACTTTCCCTTTTTACGACATGTTTTAGACGCAAGTTTAAGAGCCTTACTATTTGACTTACACCCAGAATGTAATAAATGATAATCGACTACACTTGCGTTTCCACCGGTAACCGCACTTGCTAATCTTGCGATACCCCAAGAATCTGGAGTTTGATTTGGACGAGACCCCCCAGAATAATACGCAGCCCGCCCTTTATCTACAATCGAAGTAAGGGTTTTTTTAGAACATCCAGTTTTCATAGCTAGTTTTCTAGATGGTTTAATTGTGGAAATACCATATATTTTTTTGGCGGTTTTTACGTGTGCCGAAGGTTTTGTTTTGAACGATGGCACTTTTGGACGTGTAAAATATTTATTTTGTTGATACAGCTTACGTGATTTTAGTATATTTTTACGCTGTTTTTTCTTATCTTGTGTTGATAAAGTTACTGGTATGTAACGTTGAGGAATAAACATTATTCTATAATAGATTTAGAAAAATATACTATATGTATATATAACAATGGCGACTCCTATTCCTCTAAATAGTGATAATTATCCACAACTAAATGACTCTATTATTGATATTCTTAAAGGTGGTAAGCGTCCTTTAATATCTATATTTACCAATGCTGAAGGCACCGTATATGCGGTTGATACTCACGGTGATATTAACGCACGTGAAGTATTAAGTGCTAGTTTTACCGCTTCTTATCAAGATAAAGATGGAAACATGACAAATCCTTTCGTTGTTGTTAAATTCAAGGACGGTGAAGGTATGGTAAACGCAAAATTTATTGATTATTTCACTAGCGTAGATTACGTAGAGGATCACTGGTATGTATTATCTCAAGGTGATATTCAACGTAAGACTTTCTAATCAGTATTATTAATATTGTAATTTTATATTCACAATATTAATCCACACAACTATATATGCAGTCTATTTAGGTTATTATATATTTTTACTATATAATATGCCAAAACAATATTATTCTCTTGACGAATATTCAATTGATGATTCAGACGATGACCGGTATTCCTATGTTTCGGAAAAAAGCGAAAAGACATATTCATCCCCGTGTAGATGTCGCAAATGTAATAAACCAAAAAAATGTAAACCCGTAAAAGAATGTTACAACTGCGGAAATCAAGATAAATATCAAAAAAAATCTAGTAAATGTAAGTCTAGTAAATGTTATAATACTGAAGACAAATGTAAGTCTAGTAAATGTTATAATACTGAAGACAAATGTAAGTCTAGTAAATGTTATAATACTGAAGACAAATGCATTATTATTAAAATTAGACATTGTAAATAATGATTGTAAGTAGAAATGTAAATTACAAAGCATATATGCTACCAATTAATAATTTAGAACAAACTATACTATAAATATAAGTTATATATATAAAATATTATATATGCCTGGTTGTGATGATTCGTATTGTACGTGTGATGAGAGTTCTCATAAAGAATGTAACTATTGCTATTCGAGAAAGAAACGCAATTGTGGGTCTAAAAAGGTTGTAAAAGTGGGTAAATATGGACGTGATGGAAAAGATGGAAAAGATGGAGAACACGGTAAGGACGGTAGACAAGGACGTGACGGTTGTGATGGAGAAGATGGACACGATGGATGTGATGGTCGTGACGGTATTGATGGAAGAGATGGTAAAGACGGTAAAGACGGAGAAGACGGCCGTGATGGCCGTGATGGTAAAGACGGCTGTGATGGAATTGATGGGATTGATGGTAAAGACGGGCGTGATGGAGAAGATGGTAAAGACGGGGAAGATGGAACAGATGGATGTCACGGACGTAATGGATGTGATGGTGATATTGGACCTACGGGACCTCGTGGAGAAGAAGGAGATGAAGGTCCAGTTGGACCAACTGGTTCAAGAGGCCGCGACGGTTGTGACGGCCGCGACGGTTGTGATGGTCGTGACGGAGACACTGGACCTACTGGTGAGAAAGGAGATACCGGTTATACTGGTGAGAAAGGAGATACTGGACCAACCGGTCATTGTGGTGAACCTGGATGTACTGGCGAGGAAGGAGACACTGGTCCAACTGGAGAGGATGGTGATATTGGTAATACTGGAGATAAAGGTGATACTGGTCCTACCGGACATTGTGGTGAACCTGGATGTGATGGACCGACTGGAGATAAAGGTGATACTGGGTCTACCGGACCAACTGGAGAGAATGGTGCCACTGGGTCTACCGGACCAACTGGAGAAAATGGTGCTACTGGGTCAATCGGTCCTACTGGCGAGAATGGTGTAACTGGACCTACTGGTGATAATGGTGCCACTGGGTCATCTGGACCTACGGGTGAGAATGGTGCGACTGGGTCAATTGGTCCTACTGGCGAAAGTGGGATAGCTGGACCTACTGGCGATGTGGGTCTTACAGGTGAAAAAGGAGATATAGGTCCAACTGGTCCAAGTTTTGCATCTAGTTTTGCTGATTTTTACGGACGAATGAGCCAAAGTGGTATAAATGATAATCCAGACGATATTGGTCCAGGTGAATCTGTAAATTTTCCTAGTCCAACAGTCAATCCTTTTGGTCTCATACAACGTAAAGAAGGAACAAGCCCAAATGAATTTGTATTGCCACCAGATACTATTTTTGAAATTACGTTCCAAGTAACAACCGATAACACCGGTGAATTAATAGTTGTATTGAATGGTAATGAACTTATTCAAACAGTTGTTGGTATGTCTGGTGGAGGAAGCCTAGTTGGTATGTCAATTATTACTACACCAAGTGGACCGGACTCCATATTAAGTATTAATAACCCGGTTGGGTCGCCCCAAGGAGGATTAAAAATAGATGAATCATCTGGTTCATCGTTAGTACAACCATTAACGTGTCATTTAATAATTAAAAAAATAGGTTTTTAGATTGATTGTCCTTATTATATTTTTACATATTGCATAAAAAATATAATATTATTTTAAAATTACATCACGATTTTAAATTTACCATCTACCTTTACCAGTTTACCAACACGATTTGGCTCCATATTTGGATTGATTAGTGCGTCATTATAACTTTTATAATCGTACAACTCCATAGTATCCTTCTTTAATGCGTAATCAGTTCCTTGAATATTTACTTTCTGAGCGTCCCACTCTAGTTTGGCTACATCTAAGCCTTCTTTTTGCATCTTATCCATTTCAAATGAAGGGTATGATGAATAAACATTCGATTCTATTTTACCATATCCATAACATACCATCGGATTCTCATTTGACTTAGCGGTTCTCGCGTAAATATTACAATCTATAGCCGTTTCTTTTACCGCTTGTAAGATTTGATTATTAATTCGCTGTTTTATGCTTGCTATCTCATATAATGTTTCGTCAGTTGTAACAGGGGTCGCTTTATCTATTCGACTAACATCACGAATGCGTATTTCAATATTTTTATCGTCAGTTTTCTGTTCTTTACTGAACTTAGTTACATAAAAAAATACTTGGACTGTGCGTAATTCTTCTGGTAAATCTTGATGACTACATATACGTCTAGCACGTCCAACCACTTGGTCGGGGCGAACCATATGCCAGTAGGGCTCTACAATATGGACGTATCGAGTATTCTTTAGATTAATACCTTCCGCACCCGAGGAAGTAATCATAAAGATTTTAATCACATCACCATACATATTGTTTTCGTGTTGTTCTCTTAATTTATTAGAAATATTCACAGGAACAAGATCCCACGCGCCATTGTATACATTACGTATTATTTCTCGTTCATCCTGGGTTTCAGTACCTGTATATAAAACGAATTTCGGTTTTCCTGCGTCATTTGCGTCCTCTACTATTTCCCAATCATCTGCGTTTTTTCGTATTTTGAATTCAGCAAACCCATTTGCCAACAAAATTAGACGAAGAATACCTATACCTTCCATTGTTCTAAAATGACTATAAATCAGATGTGACCCTATATTATCCGGGTTTGTCAAGTTCTCTAATATCTGTAAAAACTTAGGGCTTGATTGTTGTAACATATCTCCAGTCAAATATTTATGTTTTCCGGTATCATTATCAATTGTATTTAGTTTGGAAAGGGCATTTTCTATACGTTTCGCATAGTTTTCGGTATCTATCTTAGACCCTTCGTCAACCTCATCATCAATGTTAGCATATGGGTCGGTTTCTTGTATAGCCGCGTCTGGAACTACATCCATATCATTCTCATTCATTTTATCAATATTCTTAGTAGGAATAGGACGTTCAATTTCATCGGGAAATACAAAATTACAAGCCGCACGAGAGAATATTCTATATGTAGATGAAATATTAAATAAATCTTCCTTGTCTTGTTGTTTCTTTCTATTCTTTTTTGCTGCCTTTTCTCTATCGGCTTCTTCTTTACGGATTTTTGTATAGACCCCAAATTGATGGTCGGTCATCTCATTATACACAATATGGTAATTGTCACCATTTTCGGTTTCTACATAGGATGGCAATAGATTTTCTTGTGCGCTTCTGAAATAAGACGTTAATCCTAATATACGTCTCTGGAATAAATTAACATTTTGGGCTTGTTCGGTATCTTCGTTTACAAACGTTTTCAAAAAGTCGTCTTTCACATCAGGAAGACACTTATTCATCCTTATTTCTATTGTTTTTTCTTGAACGTCCAATCCGTTTTTATTTAATATATGTAATATCTTTTTCAAAAAATCAGCGTCATTTAAATTACCACTTTCGTCTAATTTTACTCCATCATATCTCTGAAAACTTTCACCAGATGCTCCTCCTTTCATTTTACGGGTTTTCGGTTTATCGGCTACAACACGCTTTTGAGTTCCCTTTAATGCTCCTCGTTTCTTTGTATTAACAAATCCAAATGGATTGCGAGTGATTGTCAACTTATTACCACTATATTCTACGAAATCGTGGGTTTTTAATCCGGCTTTGTCAAACATATCTAATATGGCACTTGTGTCTACCTTTTGAGAAGTTTTGACATTAACCGTCATATTCCACGTCTTTATGTATCCACGTAAAATATTATATAAAATACCGATTTCATTTGTGTAATTGATAATAGGAGTTCCAGATAATAACACAATTTTCACATTCGTGGCTTTCATTAAGTAATCATACAGAATATAGGAAATCGAATTCTTTTGTTTGATTTTATTTACTATTCTGCTTACAAAATTATGAGCTTCATCTATAATAACTACCGCGTTATCAAATGGGTTTCGTGTCTGATTATCGGTTAACTTATTTAATATGTTCATATTCAAACCATTATAATTTATATCCTTGTATTTTGAGCGGATCATTTCATTCAATTGTAAATCCACATTTGTTTTTTCGTCAGAAGATAACTCAGAAAAATTGGGCTCCTTATTTATATTTACTAACCAAGCACCTTTATTTTTACGAACATAATCAATTGGCAATGACAATGCCTTTGATAATACAGTCAAATACTCAGGATTTCCTTCAATTGAAATAAATTCCCAATATTGGTTCTTTTTATAGAGGTCGTCGCCACATTTCTTCATTTCACTGAAAAAATTCATTTTTAAAGAAGCAGGTGTTAGAACGAAGATTTGTTTATTACTCTTCATACCTTCCGCTATCGCAATAGACGTGCATGTTTTACCAGAACCAAGACCATGATACAGAAGTAACCCACGATAAGGGGTATATAAATTTAAGTAATCACGAACAATACGCTGATGAGATAACAGTGAAAATTCATCAGATGCCCCTCTAGAATCACAACTAACCGATTCAGAGGAATCAAGTAACTCTTGTTCCCTAGGTTGAAGCATTTTGTTTAATTTCTGAATAAATATTTTACGATTATTCATATAATATGGAGGAGCAACGATTATGTTCTTCTCGCGTTCTTTGGGTAATCTATCCGCAACTTTTTGTGTGCGTATAACGGCGGTCGTTAAATCAACTTCGGGTAGTTCGTCTGATTGTTCTACTACGATTTTCTTTGGTTTTCTTCCACGCTTTTTGGTTTCTTTGATTATTTCATCTATCTTTTCATCTTGAACCTCTTCTACAAATTTAGCTGGTTCTTCTAATTCAGTTAATTGAGTGATGGTCTGAAGCTCATTAATGTCTTCTTCTGGTAGCATATTTGTCTCTTTTTGAGAAGGTATATCAAAAATCTCCTCCTCTTTTTCTTCTTCTATATCTTCTATTTTTTCCTCTTCAATTGGACTTGCGATTACAATATCTGTGCTCAATTTAGTTGGAGACTGATTATCGATTAATACTGGTTCTGGAATATCTTTGGGAACATATAAATTCTTATTAATATCACTTGGGCGTGGCTTTACTGGAAAAACATCTTGTTTTCGTAATTTATCAAGAATAATATCACGATTTACAGTAGAACTACGTCGTTTATCTAAAATAGCGAATGAATTAGATACTGAGGGTTCATCGACCTTAAGTTTTTCAATATCCTCGATAGAATTAGAAACAGGTATTTGTTGCCTATTGTTAAACCTTATTTTTATTTCTTCTTGGGTATTTGGCATTACTTTTGTTTGTAATAGTTCTAAATATGTATTTGGAATACTCATCCCCGTATTTATGTATATAGTAACATTACAAATTATATTTATTTTGTTTTTGTCAATCAAAGTAAATATTAAAAATTGTTTAATTTACGAATGGCATCTTCACAAGATATTTGTTCTGCCTTTTTCTTTATCTTATGAGTACCTTCTCCCATAAATACAAAAATACGGTTGTATTGAGACATATGTTGATGAATATCCGTATATTTGGTAAAATCAGTAATAGGTATGGATTGATTTAGTTTTACACTATGAATGGGTTGACCAAGGCATAGATACACACCCATATGATATCCTGTATCTGGGTGATGTTCGTCTACTTCCATATAATAAGGGGTTACCTTAAACTCCTTCTGGATCTTTACTTGTAAAATATTCTTGTAATTGTCATCATTCTTAATTAAACTGATCCAATCAACGTGCTTTTCAAATACAGATTCTATAAATACTTGGACCATTTGAAATCCTGGACCAGTGACAAACAAATCTTTAAACCAATTATCGTCATCTGTTACCGAGATTTTATTGAAATCTAAAAACATTGCCCCAATAAACGATTCAAATAAACACCCTAATTTCTTTAAATTAGTCCTAGTTTGCTTCGTTTCTGCATGCTTAGACAAAATTAACCATTTATGTAATCCCATTTCATACGCAATTCTTCCAATTGCCTCGTTTTTTACAAGAGCAATCTTTTTTTCTGTCATAAATCCTTCATTCTCTTTTGGAAACCTTTTATATAGGTAATATTTAGTGATACACTCTAGTATACCATCTCCTACAAACTCTAATCGTTCGTTGGATTTAGTATACAAAGGTAAGCAATTATCTGGTTGAGGAACTATTGTAATATTATTGTATTCATTTTCAATATCAGGACGTTTAATATAAGAGCGATGCACGAATGCGCGTTTGTATAACATCGAATTATAAATGTTGGCATTTATTCCATAATTTGATAAAAGACTTTTAATTTCGTCATCAGTAATCACTTTATTCAACGAATTATACGGGTCGAATACATATGATTCTACACCATTTGCGTTCTTTTCAACTCGGATATCTTCGTCGGTATTCATTTTATTCTTAACTGTTAATAAAATGAATGTTATACTATTATACGAGGTGATAGGTTTATATGGTTTTAGTATATTATATTGTGGTCTAATAAAATATTTAGTAAATATATAAAATATGGTATTAAGTGGTTCAAAAAGAACAACCTACGTGTCAAGTATTGTTAATCAAAACTCTGGAGGAGGACCTAAAAAGGCTGGTCTTCCTTCTCAAATCGGGCGTGAAGCATCTGTCAGTGTTGCTTTAAGAAATACCTCTCAAAAATTAGTTTTCCTCCAAGGTCCAAAAGCTATGTTGAAGCAAGCACTTATGATAGCTAATTATTACTTAGCTAAAGCTACTTCTATTAAGGACAAAGCAGATGCTTTAGTCACTACTAATATTGCTACTGCTCACGCTTTATCTAATGTTACCGTCGAATCAACTGATAATGATGCTGCTATTACGAATATGATAACCACATTGGATGTCTCTACTAAAAAGGGTACTTCAGATAGTGATGCCACCAATGCAAATAACGCACCTGGAGATACTACCCTTGCCAATACTGCCGCCACATCTTTAGACACATACACTGTCGCGAAGACTGCCGCAGATGCGTTACAAGCCATTATTGATGCTCGTGTGCCAGCAGCAACCGCAGCAACTAATGTTTCAACTGAGGAAGGTAAGGTATCAACCGCTCAAGGTAAGGTTGATTCATATACCGCCGCTGTATAATAATCAGATGCGTTTATAAATATATTTAATAAATGACAAATAAAAATATTTAGTAAATATATAATTATGGTATTAAGTGCTACTAAAAGAGTGTCGTCTACGGCCAGTATTACAAATCAAAGTTCTGGGGGTGGAAGTGCCAAGGCTGGTCTCCCTCACCAAGTTGGAAAAGACGCATATGCCGCAATTCACATTGGTGGGTCCAGTGCTTTAGGCGTTCGTTTCTCAAGTTACGGATTAAAGAAGGTCGCTACAACTGCTAATCCCAATGTTAGGTCTTCCCGTCCTATTGGCGTCAGTCCTATGGTTTGGCGTTAATTAATACTTTTTTAAAACAATATAATAATTCTTATACACTTATTATATTCCTACAATGAAGATAATTGTTGATGAACGCGAACACGCATTATACGATAGATTAGATGCGAGACTTAGTAGTTTAAAAACTCCATCATTTGCTATTTTAGAGAAACAAGTTCTCCCACTAGGGGATATTGTTATTGAAACCGATGAAGGGAAAAAGGTTATGCTAATCGAGCGTAAAACATATACAGACTTGTTAGCATCTATTAAAGATGGTAGATATGAAGAACAATCATATAGACTGATACATTCGTCTGGGTATCCATTGCATTCCGTAGTATATTTATTAGAAGGATTATTTTCACAATTAAGAACGCCACTTGAGAAAAAAATAGTATATTCTTCAATGACATCCTTACATTTTTTCAAAGGGTTTAGCTTATATAAAACGTCAACTGTGGATGAAACCGCAGAATGGTTAATTTATACTGCCGATAAAATAGAGCGAGAATTTGGAAAAGGGCGTATTCCATACTACTTAACACAATCTTTTGCGGGTACATTACGTCTCAGAGACCAAGAAGATACTAACAATACACCTAACGAAGAACAACCGACTGGGAGTAATTACTGCTCTGTCGTAAAAAAGGTAAAGAAAGAAAACGTTACCCCCGATAACATTGGTGAAATTATATTGTGTCAAATTCCGGGTATTAGTTCTGTAACAGCTATGGCTATTATGAGTCAATTCACATCATTTAACCATTTTATACGGGATTTACAATCAAATCCGCAATGTATTGACACATTAACTGTTACATCCAATGGAAAAGTTCGTAAAATTAGCAAAACTTCCCTGGAAAATATACGCCAATATTTATTGTATACCAAGCCAGTAACTGAAACGGAACCTACTCCTTCCACTGTCTAATTATATGTTACGTTTATGAAACATGTAATTAAAGAATATCAACTGGTGTCTCTCTATTAGATGGTAATCCCGGAATAAATGAAGTATTTACAGTGCGTCCAAATACCGGTTTCGTTATTTCTCTATCTTCATACTTACCCGACTTTACTGCAGTTCTGGTGTATTCTATACCTCCCCAATTAGGGTCCATTGGATTATCACTATTACTAGATTGTTTAGTAGAATCGTGTATAGCATCTAAATTAGTATAAATGCCTACATATTGGCCTTCGGGGTCAAATCCGGGGTAATTGTTCTCATTGTAAGGATAGTTCATACGATTTGCGTCTGATATTTCGACTGCTTCTGGAGTAGTCATAGACAAACCACCCTGTAAATCAAATGGACTTGGTCGCATACGGTATACGTTCTCTCCTTGTGTATTTACTTCTTCTTGTAAATATAGAATAGGACAATCAATTCCATTCTTTTTTTGAATTCCTACAAAATTAATATAATCATCTAAACTTTGAAATAAAATAGGGTTACTTCCTTCACTAACCGGTTGTTTGGTATTATAAAGTGCTAAAGATTGTCCTTTCTTTACTAACATATCAGGGCATCCAGGTTGTTGTGGCGATTCCATGTTCTCAATATCATTTTTTTTATTTGTAATAGGTGGTTTAAAATACATTGTAGCAAACAATCCAATAACAAATACTATCAATAAGAAGATGATTGTGAATAGTTGGGTATTTTTCATAGTTATTATAATATATATTAGGAAAAGAATGATATTTCAACCGGTTTTTTCTATTCCTAATATATATATAATGGCACCATCTAAACAAACTAAAACTGCTAAAAATAAAACTGCTAAAAAGACAAAGGTAAAAACCAATCCCAAAAAGGGGTCTAAGACCAAGACCAAGACCAAGAAAACAACAAATACACAAAAGGCAAATAAAAACGCAATTGTTCTCGTGTATGCGGATTGGTGTCCTCATTGCCAAACAATGAAGCCCGAATGGAATGAAATGAAAAATAGATTAGGTGCGAATATTGAAACAATCGAAATTGAAGATTCTGATTTTGATAAAGATACGAAGATTAGAGAACTTGAAGACCGTAAATTAAAGGGAGAACATCTTGAAATTTTTGGATACCCAACAATGTTTAAAATACAGAATGGTCGTGCTGATTACTATGGTGGAAATAGAACTGCGGATGCTATGACTGAATGGGCCAAATCTCGTGTTGGTGGATATATTAAATCTAAAGTTAGAACAACTAATAGAAGCATCACGTCTAAACGCTAGTTCATTTTACAATATACTTATTTTCATATATTGTAAAATTGATTTCAGAAGAAATAAACATTCTAAGTAAAAAATCTAAAACCAACAGGTATATATTATTAGGTGCTATAAGTAATAATGTCGTCAAAAGTAGTGAAAAAGATGGGTATTCGAAAATCGTTTCGTTTATTCGACTTCAATGTTTATGACGAAGAAAAAGTCGTAGCTGCTGATGATGATGATAGTGATGGTTCAAATGAGAATAATTATAGACAAATGAAGGATGAAAAATCGTTCATCATTCAAATGTTCGGTGTAAACGAAAAAGGAGAAACTTGTTGTTTATATGTGGAAGATTACACCCCCTTCTTCTTTGTAAAGGTAGGTGATAATTGGACGGAATATGATAAACGTTGTTTTGTGGATGAGTTGAAGAAAAAAGTAGGAAAGATGTTCCAAGACTCTATTATATCGGCAACCCTAGTAGATCATCATAAGCTATATGGATTTTCTGGAGGTGGAAAGCATAAATTTATAAAATTGGTTTTCAAAAACACAACCAGTATGAATAAAACCAAAAATCTATGGTTTGATTATATTGTCGATAAGCGAACTGGTGAAAATATTCGTAAACGCACAAACTTGGTGTCTAAGAAGATAGAGATTGAATTATATGAAAGCAACATCCCCCCTTTATTGAGATATTTCCACGTCAACTCAATAAGCCCATCTGGGTGGGTTTCATTTAACACATCACGTATGATAAAGCCATCGGTTTCTACTACTACATGTAAGTATGAATATAAATGTTCGTTAAAGGATATAACACCTATGCCAGAAAAAGAGACACGTGTCCCATTTAAGATATGTAGTTTTGATATTGAAGCAAGTAGTTCTCACGGTGACTTTCCTATCCCAGTTAAAACATACAAACGATTTTCTGCGAACTTAGTTGACGCGTTTCTACAACAATTACGGTTTTTAGATAAGACGAATAGCATAGTATTATTGCAAAAATGTATAATGGCTGCTTTTGGATTTAGTAAGTTTGATGATATTGATTTGGTTTATCCAAAGTCAAAGGTTACAATAAACTATATCCAAGATAAGATTGATGCCCTTTCAAAAATCCCTATAGAGAAAGCAATGGACGACCTTTCAACCGATGAAAGTTCAAAAATACTTCAAATTGACCGCATATTTGATAAAATAAACCAAGATTATCAAACACAAGGAGCAGGGGGAGACAGCGATGAGATGTTACAAACCGACAATGGCGAAGGTGGTGGTTACACATATAAACATTACGAAAAGAAAGTAAAAGCAAATAAAAAATTTACTATTATAGACGTACTACTTAGTGATAAATATGACCGTGAAGAAAAAATTCAAATGTCTAACGAAGTAATCACATTAATGTTTCCACCACTTGAAGGTGATAAAGTGACATTTATCGGGTCTACGTTTCTTAAATATGGCGAAACTGAACCATATATGAATCATTGTGTTGTTCTAGGTTCGTGTGATGATGTGGATGGTGCTATTATTGAAACCGCAAAGACAGAGAAAGACGTATTGTTACAATGGGCAAATCTAATTCGAAATGAAAATCCAGATATTATGATTGGATACAACATATTTGGGTTTGATTACGAGTTCTTGTTTCGCAGAGCACAGGAGAATAAATGTGAGCGTGACTTCTTAAAATTATCGCGCAAAATCAATGAAATGTGTGCGAAGGAAGATAGAAATACCAGAGAATTGAATATTGAGAACACCAAAATGCAAATCGCAAGTGGAGATTACGATTTGAGGTATTTCAAAATGACAGGTAGATTACAAATCGATATGTATGCGTATTTCAGACGTGATTTTAATTTGGGTTCATATAAACTTGATGATGTTGCCGGACAATATATTAGCGATAGTATCAAAAAAGTAGTATGTTGTTCCCATCCAGAATATGGCGATATTACCGAACTCTATAGTAAGAACTTGGCAGGTCTACATAAAAATGATTTTATTCATATTGAATTTAGTGGGGTCACTACAAATTACTACAAAAATGGACAGAAGTTCAAGGTTTTGGATATTGACTTTGGAAGAGAAGTTACTGATAACGACCAAACTAACAAATTTAATGTTATTATGATAGCTAATCACGAACGCGAAATCGAAAATAATAAATCACTTAAATGGGGGACAGCTAAAGATGATGTAACACCCCAAGATATTTTCAGATTAGCAAACGGTTCATCGAGTGACAGAGCAATCGTTGCGAAGTATTGTATTCAAGATTGTAATCTAGTCCATCATCTAATGAATAAAATAGATGTTATTACTGGATATACAGAGATGGCTAGCATTTGTAGTGTTCCTATCAACTTCTTAATATTCAGAGGACAAGGTATCAAGCTTACTAGTTACGTTGCTAAAAAATGTCGTGAAAAGGACACACTTATGCCTGATTTGGAAAAGACATACAAGGAAGAAGGGTATGAAGGTGCGATTGTTCTTCCACCAAAATGTTCGATGTATATGGATAACCCAGTAGCGTGTGTAGATTATTCTTCATTGTATCCATCTTCAATGATTAGTCAGAATTATTCTCACGATAGTAAGGTATGGACGAAGACGTATGATTTGGATGATAATTTAATACACATTACTGGCGACCGTGATAAAAATGGTAATTTCATATACGACAATTTACCAAATTATCAATATATTGATATTGACTATGATAATTACGAGTATTTAAGAAATCCAAAAAATCCATTATCGCGAAAAGTAAAGACGAAAGTAGGGCGTATGACGTGTAGGTGGGCTCAGTTACCAGATAATCAAAAGTCGATTATGCCTTCTATCTTGGAAGAGTTATTAAAGGCCAGAAAGGACACCCGCAAAATGATAAAGACAGAGACTGACCCGTTTATACAGAATATCCTTGATAAAAGACAACTTGGATATAAAGTAACGGCGAATTCATTATATGGACAGTGTGGGGCAAGAACATCTACATTTTATGAAAAAGATGTCGCTGCGTCTACAACAGCAACCGGACGTATGATGATTATGTATGCTAGAAGAATGATTGAAGAGATTTATGGAGACTTGGTGTATGATACCAAATGTCACGGTCCGATGAGATGCCGCGCTGAATACATTTATGGCGATACAGACTCAGTATTTTACACATTAAATCTGGAACACCCAGAAACAGGGGAAAAAATTCGTGGAAAAAAGGCTCTTGAGGGCACAATTGAAATATCAAAGGATATTGAAGTTGTATGTAGTAATTATCTAAAAGCACCTATGTTTTTAGAGTATGAGAAGACACTTATGCCTTTCATCTTGCTTTCTAAAAAGAGATACGTTGGTATATTATATGAAGATGACCCAAATAAAGGTTACTTGAAATATATGGGATTATCTATTAAACGTCGCGACTCGTGTGACTATTTAAAGGATGTGTATGGAGACATATTAAATATCCTTATGAAAGATAATAAGGTAGAAGATGCGATTAATTATTTAGAAACGGCTTTACAAAATTTAGTTGATGGTAATGTCAGTATGGATAAACTCATGATTACAAAAGCACTTAAGGGATATTATAAAAATCCAAATCAAATAGGTCATAATGTATTGGCAAATCGTATAGGACAGCGTGACCCGGGAAATAAACCAAAACCGGGAGACAGAATGAAATTTGTATTTGTTGTAAATGACAAACCGAAAGCGTTGATGGGAGATAAAATAGAAACTCCTGAATTTATCGTAAATAATAAATTACAGATTGATTATACTCACTACATTACCAATCAGTTAATGAAACCACTTCAACAATTATTTGGATTGGCATTAGAACAAATCTGGACTATGCAAAATAAAAAGTCCGCAATCAAGACATTTAATAAAGATCTACAAAAATTAGAAGCAGAAGGGCACGACTTAGAAACATTTATGAAAAAGAAAGAAAAATTATGTAGTGCGAAGATCAAAATTCTATTATTTGATAAAGTTCTTAGCAAAATATACAATACAAAAAATAGGATTCAAACCTTAGATACATTCTTTACTAGACCAAATTAGTTAGTGTATATGTTATACTATGTAAAAATGCGATATATCCATTATATATCGCATTTTTTATTCTATAGGTCGTCGTCTTCATCATATTCATTCTCATATGTGCTTGTTATTGTGATTGGTATATCAAACCGAAACATTGGATTTTGTGATAGGTCGCTAGTGCTAGTTTGTAGTTGTTCTCTCCACGCCTGAGTCAACAAATTTGTGAGTTCGCTTGTTATCTGGTTTGTTATTTCTGCTTCAGTTTCATCTATACTTGTATTTGACACGTCAGTGACATTATTAGATGTATCAGTGACATTATTAGATGTATCAGTGACATTATTAGATGTATCAGTGACATTATTAGTATATTCACGTATGTCATATCTACAAACGGGACACCTAACATTTAATCTAAACCAATTATTTATGGCGTCTTCGCGAAATATATGTTCGCAATAACGTATTCGTGAAATGCGGTCACCTACCGCAAATTCTTCCATTGTAATAGGGCATCTACTTGTTGGTTGCGTTATATTTTCATTATAGACAAATACCTCTACCGCATTGTCTATTTCACGTTGTGTTGGTGAAACTATCACATCTTCATAACGACGCGTTCCAGTATTTATAGGGAATGTAAAAATATTTGAAAATAATGATTCAGGAGAACTAAATGTCATAGATTGAGTAGTTCCTTGTGTAGTTTGGGTTTCAGTGGGCGTATTACGTCGCATATTAGTATTTCTTGAACGAACTGGTCGGATAGGCGTGCTGGGGGGTGTGGTTTCGGTTGGAAACAAATTTCGAGGTTCGTTCAATAACTGTGTGTGTGTTGTACGAATATCGTGTCTATAATCATTTATCGTTGATAAAAATGAGGTTATATTTTGATTGTATGTATTTATATTTGTGTTATAACCAATCATCACATCGCGCATAGTTTGAGTTAAATTACGATACATATATGTTATATCATTAATCGAACGCTGAGTGTTTTCTAAACGATTGGTAGGTATACGAGGGAATTGTGTAGAATCAAATTGATTACTATCCATATTAATTATATTTATAATAAAAGGTGTAAAGGAATGTCTATATACCTTTTATTATAATGGATTTAACTAAATATAAAGACAATGGAATAACTGGTATGGAAAATTTGGGAAATACTTGCTTTTTAAATTCGTGTATGCAAATGATAAATCATACATATGAATTAAATGAGTTTTTTGATTCAAGTAAATATACAGAATATCTAAAAACCGACTTAATTGAAAGTGAAGCCACACTAGCGTGGAATGAATTACGTAAAGTAATGTGGACTGGAAATGGGGTAGTCACACCAAAGAAATTTATCCATGTTATGCACGGACTTGCAAATAAGAAAGGAAAAGAGCTATTTACAGATTATACCCAAAACGATATGCCTGAATTTTTTATGTTTATTATAGAGTGTATGCATACTAGTATTTCACGTCGAGTTAACATGAAAATATCTGGTAATGTTGCTAATACTACTGATAAACTGGCGGTAGAATGTTATAAATTGCTTCAGGATTTATACAGTAAGGAATATTCTGAAATTGTTGACCTATATTATGGAATATATGTAAATCAAATAAC
>Ga0075441_10000325_pt1 | contig 24793 bp, 18 predicted proteins | sample CoawatmetaG00DNA_FD_71582 | JGI IMG/M metagenome (GOLD analysis project Ga0075441, IMG submission 71582) | Marine microbial communities from the West Antarctic Peninsula - Coastal water metaG002-DNA | ecosystem: Environmental > Aquatic > Marine > Coastal | place: Atlantic Ocean: West Antarctic...
GCCATAGCAGCGTCATTAGATATGACTCCACCGCAACCACCGAGCCTAGAACAGGCCAAAGCAGCACGAAAAAATTACAAAGGCCTGGGCGAACATAGCTTTCCACACTGTTTTGTCTGCGGCCCAGGTCGCGAGCATGGTGATGGTTTAAGACTGTTTACAGGCACTGTCAGCGACCAGAAAATGGTCGCCTGTGACTGGGAGCCAACGGCGGATTTACTCGACACCAATGGTCAAGTTAAAGTGGAATTTATCTGGTCAGCACTAGACTGCCCCAGCTACTTTGCACTAAATGTGCCAGTGGATCCCAACGCCATGTGCCTACTCGGCGAAATGACAGCCAGCATCGACAAACCCGTGCCCGGCGATCAGCCCTTAATCGTCTATGCCTGGAAACGTTTTATAGAAGGCCGCAAACATTATTCTGCCGCGGCCCTCTGCACTGTAAAAGGCGAGGTGCTGGCCAGAGCCGAGCACCTGTGGATCAGGCTTAACAAGTCATCCAGCTAAGCCTGCTTTTACGTCCTTCGGTTCCTCTTTATCACCAAGCTTTAAAGGCTAAACCTTTAACGCCTCATCCGCAGGCAGATAGTCATAACCCAATGCCTCTGCCACAGCTTTATAGGTCACATGACCTTTGTGTACATTGAGACCGTTCTGCAAATGCTTATCCAAAAACAGTGCATTAACCGGATCGTCCGCCAGCGCTAGAGCATAGGGCAAGGTTGCATTATTCAGCGCCATGGTCGCCGTGCGCGCCACACCGCCGGGCATATTCGCCACACAGTAATGAACCACATCATCGACAACATAAGTCGGCTGCTGATGTGTGGTCGCACGGGACGTCTCAAAACAACCGCCCTGATCAATCGCCACATCCACCACCACCGCACCCTTCTTCATGCGGCTAATAATATCGCGGCTCAATAACTTCGGCGCCGCCGCCCCCGGAATCAACACCGCACCAATCACCAGATCCGCATCCAGGGCATACTCTTCAATCGACGCCATGGTGGAATAGACACAGTGGGCACGCCCCTCATACTTTGCATCCAGCTCCCGCAAGCGCGCAATAGAGCGATCGAGAATAGTCACATCAGCCCCCATACCCACAGCAATAGCCGCCGCATTGTCACCCACCACACCGCCGCCAATAACCAACACCTTCGCAGGCGCTACACCGGGAACACCGCCCAGCAACACACCACGACCGCCCTGAGCCTTCTCAAGGTGGTAAGCGCCGGCCTGAACCGACATACGGCCCGCCACCTCAGACATAGGCGCTAACAGAGGCAAGCCGCCGTGATTGTCGGTAACCGTCTCGTAGGCCACACAGGTGGCACCGGACTCGACCAACAACTTAGTCTGTTCAGGATCTGGGGCTAAATGCAGGTAGGTATAAAGAATCTGGCCATCGCGCAACATGGCACATTCCACAGGCTGAGGCTCCTTAACCTTAACGATCATATCCGCCGCGGCAAACACCTCCGCCGCACTGTCAACGATCTCAGCGCCAGCCTCGCGGTACTCAGCATCGCTAAAATCAATCCCCACACCCGCATTGGTCTCAACCATAACGCGATGACCATGAGCCACCAGTTCAACAACAGAAGCGGGCGTCAGACCGACGCGGTACTCGTGATTTTTAATTTCCTTCGGAACCCCTACCAACATATCAAACTCCTTAACTAACGGTTATATAGGTATATTTAGCATTAATTTTTAATGCTGCTACTTTAGTTTTTTATAAAAATATTTATTACTTATATAGGAATTAAAGTAGAATATTTTTCTATTAAGTGATCTTAAACAGGAAATATTGCTTTATGCCGAATAGTGAAAGTAGTGCGACGAAGAAACTCAGCAAAATCGACCGCAATATACTGCGCATCCTTCAGCACGACGGCCGCATCAGCTACACCGACCTCTCCCGAGAAGTCGGCCTCTCCGTCACCCCCTGTATCGAGCGAGTAAAACGGCTAGAGCGCAGTGGTTATATCGAAGGCTACACCGCCAAACTCAACCCCGAACTGTTGAACGCCGGACTGGTGGTATTTGTGCAGATACGTCTCAACCACACCTCGCAGGAGAACTTTGAAGAATTTCACCGATCGGTGATGGACTTAGAAGACGTGCAGAGCTGTTACCTAGTTTCTGGCAACTACGACTACCTACTTAAAGCCCGCGTCGCCGACATGACCGCCTATAGAGAACTGCTTGGCAGCCGTATACTCAAGCTCCCAGCGGTGCAAGAATCGACCAGCTATGTGGTCATGGAAGAGCTCAAAGAAACCATGCAGTTAGCAATTCCCCAGAGCTAAAAAAGGGCACAAAAAAACCCCTTAAAAGCGCCCAAGGATTGTTGACACAACCGCCCCGCCCCCCTATAGTACGCGGCCTCTGAAAGGAGACAGTAAAGCACTCGTAGCTCAGCTGGATAGAGTACCCGGCTACGAACCGGGCGGTCGGTGGTTCGAATCCACCCGAGTGCACCATATACGAAAAACCCCACTGCATGCAGTGGGGTTTTTTTGTATCTGGGGAACGACGGTGGTGAGAACCACTGGTTCGACAAGGTTGCTCCAGCAAGCTTGGACCGAGCCGCAACGCGGTGAGTCCGAAGGGTAGCAACAGCCCATAGGCTGTTGCTAGTCAATCCACCCATCTACCAGAGCACATAAAACTTCACTACATGCCTCGCTTAAATGGTCCGTTCTAAGTACCAGCCAGCCCCATGGAGATCCTTCGGCTTCGCTCAGGATGACAAAGTGGTGTGTATGATTCTAAGTACTCAAAGTACGGCCATCCTGAGTACTCAAAGTACGGCCATCCTGAGCACTCAAAGCCTGTAATACCGACCGAACACCACTGTCATCCCGACCGCAGTGGAGGGATCTCCAGCGGGCAAAAGACCCTTCGACTTCCCTCAGAATGACAGAATATGGAGCATCAATCAGCCTTATAAAACCCCATCGCCTTATCCCGCACCGAACCCACTCTAAGATTCAAAATATCCCACAAATAATTCTGGTGCAGTTTCCATGGACTCTTGTCTCCCTGCTTCGGAAACTGATCCATGGCACGATCCACATACCCCGACGCCAGATCCAAAAACTGCAAGCGTTTAACGCTAGGGTCATTATTAGCAACACAGTACTGATAGTTATGTTTATCCATATAACTCATCAATCGACAGACATAATTACTGGTCAAATCACACTTAAGCGTCCAAGACGCATTGGTATACCCCGCCGCTAACGCAAGATTGGGTATGCCACTAAACATCATGCCCTTGTAGGTAAGACTATCTGAAACCTTCTTCTCGACACCATCCACCTCAAGCTGCATGCCACCCAGTAGCAACAGCTCAAGACCAGTGGCAGTCACAATAATATCCGCCTCGAGATGTTCGCCAGATTTAAGCTCAATACCGGTCTCGGTAAAGGTTTCAATATGGTCGGTAACAATACTCGAGGTGCCTTTGCGCAGGGAGCGGAACAGGTCCCCATTTGGCACCAGACAGAGGCGCTGATCCCAGGGGTTATAACTGGGATTAAAGTGTGTATCTATATCAAAATCATCGCCCATCCAAGCATGAACGACTTTGCGAATAAGTTTCTTCACATAATTCGGGAAGCGCCGACTAGCCTGAAACAGCAAGGCCTGCATGGTGACGTTTTTCCAGCGCGTTAAATCATAGGCAAACTGCTCAGGAAACCAGCGGCGAAACTTTTGACTAGTGGCATCAACATCCGGGCGCGACAGCACATAGGTTGGCGAGCGCTGCAGCATGGTGACATGACCCGCGGTCTTGGCCAGAGACGGCACCAGAGTAACCGCTGTGGCACCACTGCCAATAACTACCACCCGCTTGCCGCTGTAATCGAGATCTTCAGGCCATAACTGCGGATGTACAATCTGCCCTTTAAACTGATCAGCGCCGGGGAAATCCGGTGTGTAACCTTTGTCATAGCGATAGTAACCGGTACAGCTATAGATAAAGTTACAAGTCAGCGTTTCTGAAGGTTCATCAGCCTCAGCAGTATTCTCTAAGGTCAATGTCCACTTTGCAGTCGCACTATCCCAGGAGGCTGCGACAACTTTATGTTGATATTGAATATGCTCGTCGACCCCATACTCAGCCGCACTCTCTTTGATGTAATCGCAAATCGCGGGACCATCGGCAATCGCCTTGGGGCTTAACCAAGGCTTAAAGCTATAACCCAATGTATGCATATCCGAGTCGGAACGAATTCCGGGATAGCGAAATAGATCCCAGGTGCCGCCCATACGCTCACGGCTCTCGATAATTTTGTAGCTTTTATTCGGGTGTTTGAGCTGCAAGTGACAGGCTGCGCCAATACCAGACAGGCCGGCACCAATAATAATCATGTCGAAGTGATTCATAAGCGGTCTTTTTTTAGTTGTTATAAGTAGAGCTCGCTATTACAGCTGTGAGGCAATTGAGTCGCAAGCAGCTCCAGCCTGCGACAGCCTTGATCAGAAGGACCACCAACCTTTTACAGCTTTATCCAGCCCTGGCTGACATTTCTTTAATTGAGCACCATAGGTGAAAGTCTGCCTTTTTACCTTGGCCGCAACGCCACTCAAAAACTTTTTCTTTTTATAGGTACCGCGTTTATAGCCACCCCAACCCTCGTGATAGGCAAGGTATTGATTGGGGGCATCCCACTTGGATAGGCCAAGATTTTTATGGCTCTTATCCGTGTACCAGCCAACGAAGTTAATCGCATCGCCAAACTTATCTCGGTCATGAGTCCAGTGTCCGGTATCGCGACGATAGTCATTCCAAGCTGGGTCCTGAGCCTGAGCATAACCGTAGGCGGAGGACCTGCGCGGCAGCGGGATAAAGAAAAACTTAGGTCGGTCGGGGCGAACATTGTGCCGAAAGCTGGATTCCTGATTAATAATCGCCATCATCAAGGGAATCGGTGTTCCCCAGCGTTTGTTGGCCTTACGCGCGGCTTTGTACCAATCGGTCTCACCGCGAAAGATATTACAGATATCAGCAGTCTTGCTCGGCTTGTAGGTGCTACAGCCGGACAGGGCAACTACTGCGCAGAGCAACAGCGCCTTAATGATCGATGATTTAGCTATTTTTAAACTGTGATTTTTAATCATTTTTTAGGTATTGTATTGGCTGGAAATAGTCAGACAACAAAGATAATTAGCCCATCTATCTATCAACAGTAGACTTGCTAATTTCCTCCCGGATTAATTGACCATTCTACAGACTTCGCGGCATTATTCATGCGCTTTGTGAGAGACCAGCAAAGCAGGATTAATTGCTCGACGTATAACCTTTATCTGACAGCAAAATTATTAGCGGACCCATACCATGACCACCATGCCACAAGAGTCTAACAACTATATTTTCACTGGCACCTGCCGTGCAGGTACTGGCGTAGTTGCCGCCGTCACCAGTTATTTGGCCGAGCGCGACTGTTATATCTGCGCCCTGGAACAGTTTGACGATGACTCCACTAACAAATTTTTTATGCGCGCTGTTTTTCGTCCGCAAGACGGCTCGCCCTCCATTGATGATATCAAAGACTCTTTCATTGAAGTGTCAGAGCGCTTCAAGATGGATTGGCATATTCACGATCCCAAGGTGCCGGTTAAGACCCTGATTATGGTATCCAAATACGATCACTGTCTCGACGATATTTTATATCGCCGTCGCAAGGGGGAATTTAATATGGAGGTCACCGCCGTGGTGTCCAACCATGTTGACCTGCGCGCCATGGTTGAACGTGAAGGCATTCCCTTCATCCACCTGCCAGTAACCAAAGACACCAAGGCTCAGCAGGAGCAGCGACTGATGGAAATTGTCGACGACACCGGCACCGAGCTGGTGGTGTTGGCCCGCTATATGCAGATTCTATCCAATCAGCTGTCGGTGCAACTGTCCGGCCGCTGCATCAATATTCACCACTCTTTTCTGCCTGGATTTAAAGGCGCCAAGCCCTATCATCAAGCCTATGATCGAGGTGTAAAAGTGATCGGCGCAACCGCTCACTATGTCACTTCAGATCTCGATGAAGGGCCGATTATCGAACAGATCCTGACCCGCGTTAACCACAACTACAAGCCTGAACATCTAGTCAGAGTTGGCCGTGACAATGAAAGCACGGCACTGAGCAAGGCAATCACTTACCACATTGAACGGCGAGTATTTCTCGACGGCAATAAAACAGTAGTGTTTCTCGGCGGCTAAACAAGCCGCCGCCAGCGCTCTGGAGGCAACATGCCATTTGGACTTTTAAAATACGGGCTCAGTAGTGAGTACCCGGGTACGCATCATTTTAATCCTGCCACAGAGCTTAAAAAGCACTATGACGTAGTCATTATTGGCGCCGGTGGTCACGGCACAGGCATCGCCTACCATCTGGCAAAGTACCACGGCATTACCAATGTCGCAGTACTGGAAAAGAACTATCTCGGCAGTGGCAATACCGCGCGCAATACAGCGGTGATTCGCTCCAACTATCTTACCGAAGAAGGTGTCACCTTCTATCGCGAGTCTGTGAAACTCTGGCAAGACCTGAGCAACGAATTTAACTACAACGTGATGATGGAAAGCCGCGGCCAGCTCACCCTGGCCCACAGCGATGCCGCGATCCGCAGCTTTCGCTGGCGCGCAGAGGTCAATCAGCATATGGGCGTGCGCTCGGAGCTTATCGACCGCCAGCAAATTGCCGAGATGATCCCCAATTTAAATATGTCTGAGGACTCGCGCTTTCCGATTATGGGTGGTCTCTGGCATGCGGACGGCGCCACAGCACGCCATGATGCCGTGGCCTGGGGCTATGCCAAAGGCGCCTGTGAGCGCGGTGTAGAACTGCATCAGTTAACCGAAGTGCAGGATATAGAAGTCACCAGTGGTCGAGTTACAGCAGTGAAAACCAATCGCGGACGCATCGAATGTGGCTGTGTGGTTCAGGCTGTGGCCGGTGCCAGCTCGGTAGTGGCCAAGATGGCCGGCATACCACTGCCGATCCATTCTTACCCACTCCAGGCCATGGTTACCCAACCCTACAAACCGATCTTAACGCCCCATGTGAGTTCGCCCCATTTGCATGTCTATACCCATCAGACATCCCGCGGTGAATTTGTTATCGGCGGCGGTTCAGATCCCTATCCACTCTACAATACTAGAGCGACTCTGGATCAGCGCGAGACCCTTACGGCAGCGGCACTAGAGCTGTTTCCCTTTTTAGCTCAGGCGCGAATGTTGCGCCAGTGGGCCGGCACCACTGATATGACACCAGACTACAGCCCGATTATGGGACTCAGTCCGGTGGAGAATTATTACCTGGATGCAGGCTGGGGAACCTGGGGCTTTAAGGCGACACCGATCTGCGGCAAAACCATGGCTGAGTTGGTGGCGACGAAAAAAGTCCCAGATATTATCAAACCCTTTGAGCTTGAGCGTTTCTACAAATATCAGCAGATCAACGAAGCCGGCGCCACTGCCGCTAGCCACTAACACTTAAGGGAGACTTATATGAAACTATTAACCTGCCCTTTAAATGGCCAGCGCAATATCAGCGAATTCACTTATGGCGGCGAGTATCACCAAATGCCAGATCATCAGCAGGCCTCTTCACGAGAGTGGGCGGAGCACGTCTTCTTTCATGACAATAGTGCCGGTGTGGTGATCGAATGGTGGTGCCACAGCGCCAGCTCCTACTGGTTTTTGGCCGAGCGCAATACCATTAGCGACCAGATTCTGCGGACTTTTCCTGCGGAGGAAATCTTTAAGCAGCGGATTGATTTTGCCCCAGCTCATGAAGCTAGTTCTGAAGCGGCTCAGGCTACCAAGGGAGAGAGCTAATAATGTCCGATAATAGCCGTTTAGCCCCACCCTTTGGCTCGCTGATCAATCGCGAGCAAGCCATAATTTTTAGCTTTGAAAAGCAAACCTATCAGGGCTTTGCCGGTGACAATATCGCCAGTGCCCTAGCCGCCAACCAGCAGTGGTTGCTGAGCCGATCATTTAAGTATCACCGTCCCCGGGGCCTATTGACCATGGCTGGGCAAGATGCCAATACCATGATTCAGCTGCCCTCAGACCCCAACGCGCTAGCGGATCGGATTCCGCTCAGTGAAGGCCTTGAGGTAATGGGACAAAACTACAGCGGCAGCCTCGATCGCGACCGCGGTGCCCTGCTCGGACTATTTTCCAGTTTTTTACCCGTTGGCTTTTATTACAAAGCCTTTTTTAGGCCACGGGGCATGTGGGAAAAATGGGTATTACTGATTCGCAAAAAAGCCGGTCTCGGAGTGATTAACCAAGACTACCAACCAGAGTATTACGACAAGCAGTATCAATTTTATGATGTCGCCGTAATCGGTGCTGGACCCGCAGGTCTATCCGCTGCGCTAGAGGCCGCAAAAAGTGGTGGCGAAGTATTGCTCGTTGACGAAAATGCTAGCTTGGGTGGATCACTCAACTACAGTCGACTCGATGCCGAGGGAACAGCCGCTCTTGAACTGCGCCAACGCCTAGTGAGCGAAGTTGAGGCCACAGCCAATATCACCGCTATGACCAGTGCTACCTGCAATGGTTGGTTCGCCGATAACTGGCTGCCCATTATCTGTGGCAAGCGCCTCTATAAAGTGCGCGCCAAGCAGACGATCCTCTGTGTTGGCTCTATGGAGCAGCAGGCTGTGTTCCACAATAATGACCTGCCCGGCGTGATCATGAGCAGTGCCGCTCAGCGCCTGATGCATCTCTATGGGGTGCGTCCCGGTAAAACGGCAGTAGTGGTCACCGGTAATAATGAGGGCTATGGCACAGCTCTGGATCTGCTCGATGCCGGTGTTGAAGTGAAAGCCATTATCGATCTGCGCCAGCAGCCCGAATATGACGCGGTTGCCCAATATGCTTTAAGCAAAGGCCTAAACGTCAAAACGGGACATGCAGTTTACGCTGCCAATAAAGATCCCAGCGGTCTGCATCTGGGTTCGGTGGAGGTCCGTGAGATTATTAGTCAAGGCATCTGCGCCACACCTAAAAAGGGCAAGAGCGAAATCATTGACTGCGATACTCTGTGCATGTCTGTGGGTTACACCCCCACCTATCAGCTTATTTGTCAGGGTGGCGGCCAGCTCAGTTATGACGACGAAAGTGCCATGTTTACTCTGACCAACTGCCCACAGGATTGCCAGATTGCCGGATCGGTCAATAGCCACTGGCTGTTAGATGATGTGATAGCCGACGCAAAACGCGCCGCCATAATTGCCACCAACGCATTAGAGCTGACCACAGAAACCATTCCCGAGACCATTGCCCTGTCCCAGCAACAGAGCCCGAACTTTGGCTGGCCAATTTTTGCCCACCCCAAAGGCAAGGAATTTGTCGACTTCGATGAAGATCTGCAGATTGCCGATATTATTAATGCCACCAAGGATGGCTACGAGCATATCCAGCTGGTCAAACGCTACTCCACCTGTGGCATGGGCCCTTCACAGGGTCGTCACTCCGCATTGGCCACTGCTCGTTTAGTCGCCGCCGCAACCCATAAAACCGTGGCCCAGACCGGTGTCACCACCGCGCGGCCACCGTTTTCTGCTGAGCACTTGGCCCACAGTGCCGGACGCAGTTTTTATCCCGCTCAGCGCAGCAATATGCACTATCGCCATCTTGAAGCTGGCGCGCAGATGCTCCAGGCCGGCGCCTGGTATAGACCAGCCTATTACGGCAGCAGCGATAAACGCCAGGAGTGCATCAACGATGAAGTGATTAATGTGCGCAACAATGTTGGCCTGGTAGATGTTTCAACATTGGGCGGACTCGAAGTGCGTGGACCTGATGCGCCAGAATTCTTAAACCGCTTTTATACCTTTGGTTTCTTAAAGCAGCCAGTGGGCAAAGCCCGCTATGCACTGCTCACCAATGAAGCGGGTGTGGTAATAGACGACGGTGTTGCCTGTCGCTTTAGCGAGCAGCACTACTATGTCACCGCCACCACCGGCGGCGTAGGCAATGTCTACCAAAGCATGCTCAAGTGGAATGCCCAGTGGCGTTTGGATGTGGATATAGCCAATGTCACCTCAGCCTATTCCGCGGTGAATATCGCCGGCCCCAATGCGCGCAAAGTACTGGCCAAGGTCTGCTCTGATATAGATCTAGACAGTGAAGCCTTTCCCTATATGGGGGTTCGTGAAGGCAGCGTCGCCGGTATTCCTGCACGGGTAATTCGGGTTGGCTTCGTCGGCGAGCTGGGTTACGAAGTACATATACCTCAGCACTGTGGCGAAGCGCTATGGGATGCCTTGATCTGCGCAGGCGCAGCGTTTTCGATCAAGCCCTTTGGTATAGAGGCCCAGCGAATTCTTCGCTTGGAAAAAGGTCATATTATTATCGGCCAGGACACCGACGCCATGTCCAACCCAGCTGAAGTTCAGATGGGCTGGGCTATTGCCAAGAAAAAGCCGTTTTTTGTCGGCGGTCGTAGTATCCAAGAGTTGAACAAAGCGCCGCTTAAACGAAGCCTAGTTGGCTTTGTGATCAATGACTTGGAGGCGCCAATTCCTCTGGAGAGCCACCTGGTATTGGATGGCGATCGTATGACCGGCCGGGTCACCTCCTGCAACTACTCGCCGACCCTCAATAAACCCGTTGGTCTTGCCTACGTTGAGCCGGACAAAGCCGAGGCTGGCAGTCACTTCACCATAAAATCCAGCGACGGCGTTATGGTCGATGCAATGGTAGTGAAGCTGCCCTTCTACGATCCCGAAACACAGCGTCAGGAGCTTTAATAATGAATCCCTTTACTCTCCCCACCAGCGCCCTGCGCCGCAGCCAACTGTATCGCCGCCAGACTGAAATGGGCGCCGATTTTATTACCTTGGGGGACAGTGTTGTGGTCTCCCACTATCAGAGTATGGGCCACGAAAAAATTCAGGCGGAGCAACTGGGCCTCGCCGATCTATCTACCCTGCCGCGCAGTGGTTTTAAAGGTGATGGTGTGCCAGATTGGGCCCTGAGCCTGGGTATCGAACTACCCGCAGAGCCCAACCGAGCTGTAGTGCAAGCTGATGGCACACTGGTGGCACGTCTGTCACAGAGCGAGCTGTTGCTGGCCAGTAATCTGGAGGGTCTGTCTCAGTGCATTACCGATGCTGGCCAAGCTGTACTGCCAGAGCGCGTCTATGACTTGCCGCGCAGCGATAGCCACAGCTGGCTGGTGCTCTGTGGCAGTCAGGCACCTGAAACCCTGTCCAAAGTCTGTGGCGTCGATCTGCGTCCGCACAAATTTGCCAATGGTGAAATTGCTCAGACCTCGATCGCCAAAATCAATGGCGTGATTGTACGCAATGACCTAGAAGATAGGCTCAGTTATTGCCTATTTAGCGACAGCAGTTCGGTTGAATTTTTATGGAATAGCCTGCTTGATGCGATGGCCGAATTTAACGGTACTGCCATTGGTGTTCAGGCCCTGAAGGATTGGTAGATCGGAAAATTTATAGCGCTAATCAGAGTGAGCTAATAAGAGTGAGCTAATAAGAGCGAACTAATAAAAAGCCCTAATCAATTTGCACTACCTGTCCCCAGGGATATTTCATTTACCCAATCCCATCCTTAAGCTCATTTTAACTGCCCGGTGTTAAAAGCCCGTATTAAAAGCTTAGCTAATAGAGGCTATGGACTTAGCCACTGTATGTTTTTACATAGCAGTATGTTTAGATGGTCTGGCGAAATTCATGACAGTGTAAATGCCATAATAATAAATAAATCTGTTACCGAAATAAAACCTTTAATTACAATCTGGGGAAACCAAGCATGTCACAACAGACTTCTAAAGAAATCCGATCAACAGTCACCAGCGACGGCGATATAACAATCTCTATCGTTAACGTAGCCATGCCCATACCCAAAGACAATGAAGTATTGATCAAAGTAGAAGCAGCGCCAATTAATCCATCGGATCTTGCGCTTCTGACAACCTTTGCCGCGGATTTGGATAGCCTCACTGTATCCGGTTCTGGCGATGACACTGTCGCCTCAATGAAAGTGCGCCCGGCGCTAATGAAAGCCATGACCCCAAGATTGGATCAAGCCATGCAGGCCGGTAATGAAGGCTCTGGTGTGATAGTCGACGCTGGCGCCAATGCCAAACAGCTTATCGGCAAGACCGTTGGCGTGGCCGGTGGAGCCATGTATGCCCAGTTTCGCTGTGTGCCAGCCATTAGCTGTCTAGTAATGGATGACAGCACTACCTCTGCGGAAGCAGCCTCATCATTTGTTAATCCTTTAACCGCCCTGGCCTTTGTTGAAACCATGAAAATGGAAAACCATACAGCACTAGTCAACACGGCTGCAGCCTCAAATCTCGGCCAAATGCTGGTTAAAATCTGTAAAGACGACGGCATTCCCCTAGTCAATATCGTGCGTAAAGCTGAGCAGGTCGACGTGCTTAAGAGCCTAGGTGCAGAGCATGTTTGCAATACCAGCGATGAGAGCTTTATGGAGGATTTGGTCGCTGCTTTAATCGCCACTGGCGCCACATTGGCATTTGATGCCACCGGCGGTGGTAACGGTGGCAAGCTTCCAGGACAGATATTGGCTGCCATGGAAGTCGCGGCCAACAAGACTGCGAAAGAATACAGCCGCTATGGCTCAGATATTCACAAGCAGGTTTATATCTATGGTGGCCTGGATCAATCGCCAACCATTTTGAACAGATCATTTGGTATGCAGTGGGGTCTTGGCGGTTGGTTATTAACACCCATGATTGGCCGTATCGGCATGGAAAAGTTTGGTCAGATGCGCGCGCGAGTGGCTAAGGAAATCAACACGACTTTCGCTAGCCAATACAGCCAGGAGATCTCTTTCGAGGAGATGCTGCAGCCAGAGATCCTTAGAGAGTACGTAAAGCAAGCTACAGGTGAGAAGTTCTTGGTCCGCCCCCATAAGTAGAGCCTAGAGCTAGAAGTTAGAGCTAGAACCAAGAGCTATGGCCGCCTTAATTGGGTGGTCGTAGCTTTTTTTTACTCTTTTTTAGAGATTGCTGACTACTTCAGTCAGCACTGGTTCCAACAGCGACATTTCCACTACCACCGATTGCAAACCCCGTAGCCCCGTAAGATACTAGCGCGATGAAAAATAATAAAAATATCGAAATCGGCGCACTAAAAATCTTCGCCGCAGTCTCCACCTCTGACACTCTGACCCAAGCCGGTGAACAGCTGGGTATCACCCAGTCCGCCGTTTCACAGACTATTAAGCAGCTGGAAATTCAAACAGACACTCAGCTAGTGATCACCAGATCGCGACCGATCAAACTGACACCTAGCGGCCAGGTGCTAAAAGACTATGCCCGCCAGGTTATCGAAGATACACAGCGCATGCTCTCGGATGTTCGCATGGCCTCCAAAGGCGGATTGATCCCACTCAATATAGGCATGGTTGACTCCTTTTGCGATGTAGCCGGCGTCCAATTGATGGAACAGCTCAAGCCCTTTACTTCAAAACTGGCACTGCGCACCGGTCTGGTCTCACCGCTCACCCAAGCCCTACTCAATCGCGATCTGGATTTATTGATTACCGGCGATTCAGTGGACGAACATCCGCAACTGCAACGCTATCCAGTGCTGCGGGATCCCTTTGTGGTATTAGTACCGAAAAAATATGCACAGCGCAGTGGCCTAGATATTCAGTGGTTGTCAGAGAACCTGCCGTTTATTCAGTACAACCGCCAGTCACGCCTAGGCGCACTCACCGACCTGATTGCTCGGCGCATGAATATCAAACTGATGGCTAACTATGAACTGGACAGCACTCAGACCTTACTGCGCTTTGTGCAGTCCGGTCACGGCTGGGCGATTGTCACCGGACTCTGCATAGTGCGTTACCCGGAACTGCTCGATGAGGTCGACGTGATACCGCTGGCCAATGGCAATCACGCCCGCTATCTGACTTTGCTCTCGCGTCCCGATGAACTGGGTAAGCTGCCGCAACTCACCGCTGAAATCTGCCGCAGTCTCTATAGCAACGAGATAGTCCCACAACTGGAAAAAATTGCTCCCTGGCTCAAGCAGCAGGCCTATGCCTTAGACAAGATGCCGGCGATCTAGGGTCAGTAAAATCTATGCACTAGGTCGGTAGTAGAAGGCTCAGGATAAAAGACTTAGGGTAAAAAGCTCGTAGCAAAAACCGCTTAGAACGGCGAGAATTTAAAAATAAGTCCTGCGCCCCAACCCCGCTTTGACCTCTTGGATCAATCAGCTTTACCACGATAGGAAATTTGAGCGCTGGCTATACGGTGCGACAACAGGGTGTTGTCAGCCTGAATATCCGCCGGGCGAATAATGCCTTTGAGGCGAATAAACTCACTGCCTTCGGTGAGGGCCAATTGCTTTTCCCCAAGGATCACCAGATTGTCGTTGCTCAGCACTTCAACCACCATGGCCGAAATAGAACTGGTCAATGAAGCCGCTTGATCGGCAGTACCCGTACCCTCACTGATGACACTGCCGCCAGCTAATTTGAAATCGCTAAAAGGGTCGGTGCCGCGGCCGATCTTCGCTTCGGTGACAACATTGTTGCTCGCCGATCTGCTGGTAGAAATATCGCTGCTGCGTGATGTCCGAGTGGTTTCACTGAGTAGTACAGTAACCCGATCGCCGACTTTAAAATCGCCATCCTGATAGCTGCGCATATCGCCAAAAAGGGCCATGCCGTTGTTGGAAGCAGCGCCAGTGATCTGGGTTTCTGATACTGTAGGCGCAGGCTGTTCCAAAGAAAATTCAGCTGTCGACATCATGTTTGGCTGTGTGGCACAGGCCCCGATCAGGGACGCTATTGCACTCATTGCCATGGCGCGCAGCGAGCTGCTGCAGAATTTGGCGGCATTTAACCTCGCAGGCACAGTGGCTGTCAACAGCAATGTCTTAAACGATCAAACCTGGGTCGTTATCGACATCTGCCAGCAGATCGGCTGTCTGCTCCTGTGATATTTGCGCAGTGGCAATAGCAAAGGATTGGACCCCATAGTCCGAGGGTAGATGCTCATCAGTCCAACCCAGAGCAGCCACTTTATTGGCAATCATCAGATCAATTTCAATCGCGGAATAATCCACTGCAGCCAGAATTTCACGGGTCGACTGACCGTGGCGCTCGGCCGAAGAAATAGACCGAATCAGGCTGTTAGTCGGGCGAATAGCATAGTGATCTATCTGAGTCAGGCGATGTCCGCTGGGGTGATTGCCATGCACTGAAAAGGCAAAGCTGCCCAGATCTGTGCCGACAAAACCATCCGCCTCGCGGCTGTACTGGGCGCGCAAAGTCTCAATAGACTGGGGCTGGGCCGCGGCAATATCCGCTGCGACAAAACGTTTGACCCATTCCTCAGAGGAAGCCTGTTGAAAGGCCACTGTCAAAAAGGTTTGAATATCACCGGTTAGCGTAATGCCCTGTAGACCGGGTACAGTGGTTTCCAGGCGCTCAAGATCCGCTTCGCTGGAATCAATAAATATCCAGTCATCCCAGGTTTTGTAAAAGTGCGACAGTGCATGGGTGCCCATAGCTGCGCGACCCGAAGGTTCATTAAAGGGCTCAAGTCCGGCGTAATCAAAACAGAACGGCAGCTGGGCAAGATTGGTCACTGCCGATAGCGAGGTGCGCGCGCGACAGGCAACACCGGTTTTTAAGTTATGGTAGAGGGCCATAGCCATACCCACACCGCCGGCGAATCCACAGTTAACATCCAGAGTACCCAAATGAGCATGTTCCTCTGGCGTCTCTACACCACCAAAGCGGGACATAATGCCGCTGTTGGCCTGAATAATATCGTCATAACCAATGTAATTGGTCTTCGGGCCAGCAATCGGGCCGCCAAAACAATCGAGGCGACAGAACAGTACGCCGGGATTAATTTTTTGCAGGCTGCCGTGATCTAGACCCAGGCCGATCATCTGTCGTTCGGGGGCATTGATCACAACCATATCAACACTGCGTACCAAGCGTTCTAAGGCTTCTCGACCCTGGGGCTGGTTGATATCAATCAGACCACTTTTCTTACCCATATCTGACTGAAAGCCAAACAGCGTTCCGATCAATGGATCATAAGTGGGGACCACTGACTGCAGCTTGATCACCTCTGCACCAAAGCGCGCCAAAAAGGCTGAGGAATGAGGTCCGGCAATCACATTGGTCAGATCCAAAACACGCACACCATCCAGCCAACCGGTCTTGTCCATCAGGTTGGTTTGGGCATCGCCCTTGGCAATCTTAGGTCGGGTAATGGTCTCTGCCGCCGCAACCACTTTTAATTGTTGCAGGGCCTCATCAAAGCTGACCATCTTGCGCGGTGCGGGTGACAGCATTAGGTGAGCGGAATCTTCCAACCAGGCTATGGGGCCAGGCTGCTTCATCAGGCCATACTCTGGGTCATTGACCTCAACAATCAGACCGGCATCGCGGCAGTGATCGCTATGGACCCATTCATTAGTGGTGCGATGGGGTGCGCCGGGAATTTTGCCTTCACCAAAAATAACGCCCCACTCATCTGAGGTCTTGGTCAGAAATACAAGCTTCATTTTCTCGGCGATAATATCCGCCCACTTTTTAGGCAGTGGATAGACACCAATAGAAGTCTCTCCGTCCCACTCACTCACAGGTGCGTGAAGGTCAGAGGTATCCGGCAACCCTTCGGCAACGAGCTCTTCATAGAGGCCCAGCACTTCGAGACAGCGGCGAGCGTGAGTGCGGTGAGATGGGCAGACGCAATAGAATTTGCGGCCATCGGCACAGTCGTAGCTGCGGTAAAAAGGATCCAGGTATTCCTGGAGATCTTCATAGCTCAGATCGAAGGGAATATTGGCCGCGGTACGGCGTTCGATTTCCAGTTCACGCATGGTTTTGTAGCGCTCAGGAAGTCCGTCTACAACATAGGAGTTGTAAGACAGTCCTTCCATCATCGCGGCTACAACAGGTACTTCAATACTGTCGCCGCTGCCTGTTTTCTCTCGGCCAAATAAAGCCAGTGCCAATGCACTAGCACCTAGACAGGTAGCGTAGGACGAGCCAAGTGGTAACGGTGAGAAGCAGGGGTTAAGGCCCATCAATATGCGATTAAAACCCATATCGGTGAAGGCACCTGCGGTGGCAGCTACTACTGCTTCCGTGGCTTTCCAGTCACGGCGCAGCTGATCGTTGCTGGCGAAGCCGGGCATCGAGAGCGTAATTAATTCTGGACGCTGGTCGCGCAGCTGCTGGAAGTCGACGCCAAGTTTTTCCATCACGCCGGGGCGAAAGGATTCAATCACTATATCGGCTTGGTCTATAAGGCTCAGAGCCTGAGAGAGGCCCTGGTCGGTTTTCAAATCTAGGCGCAGGCAGCTCTTGTTACGATTTAAAATGGCGTTGGCCGCATGCTTCCACTGGGGACCCTGAGGTGGGTCTATATGGATGACTGTGGCACCCAGATCGGCCAATACCATGGCAACAGCAGGTCCAGCAATTTGCTGACCGAAGTCGATAACGCGAACGCCGACGAGTGGAAGCTGAGGTTGTTTTTGCATGGTTTGCTACCTTTAAAAATCGTTGTACTTATTTTGTTGAACTACTGTCATTCTGTTATCTCGACCCGCCGCGCCCGTTCAGCCCGGCCTGTCCCACTCACTCTGTCATCCCACTCCACCCAAACCTGTCATCCCGACCCGCTATACCCTGTCATCCCGACCGCAGTGGAGGGATCTCAACCAGTCGGCAACCAACCTTTTAACTTGGCTCAGGCTGGTAAGTAGGTACCAAACCCTTTCCTAATCAACGCTAATCTGGTCACTTATGGGCGGCATAATAGGAGCGAATTATTGACCGCACCATCAATTTAAAATTGGCCTCAGGCATGGTTTTTTTTATGCCTCAACAACCCTGGTAATCCAACCGTAAAAGGCCCAACAAATGGGCTCTACAGCCCCATTCCTCCCCATGCTTAAAGACTCTCATACAGTTCAATTTAGATCGGCTTGAGCCCCTCAGTCCCAATGATTTTTAGGGTCTTGGCCTTAGTTTTTTAATGCCTGCAATCATTTATCGCTAAAAACAATACAAATCGTATCGTTATACTATTTAAACGCTAAAAATGGGTGTAATATCGCGTCCATAAACATAAGAATTTAGGGGAGTAAAAAAATGTCCGTGCAAATTATCCTGCCACGTATCCTGCAAGTGGGTGCTGGCGCCAGTCAGCAGGCTGGCAGCATAGTCAAAGCGCTGGAATGTCAGCGTCCGTTAATTGTCACCGACAAAATGATGGTGCAGCTGGGTTATGTGGCACGTATTCAGGAGAGCCTCACCGCTCTGGGTATACACTCCGATGTGTTTGATGACACGGTTCCCGAACCCACGGTCAGTTCAATCCAAGCCGGAGTCGAAATGGTCCGTGATGGCAGCTACGATTCGATTATTGCGGTTGGCGGCGGCAGTCCAATAGACAGTGCCAAGGCGATCAGTATTCTCGGGAAATATGGCGGCGTGATGCGCGACTATAAGTTTCCCCGCATAGTGAGTGAGCCAGGCCTGCCGATTATCGCTATACCTACCACCGCGGGCACTGGCTCTGAAGCCACCCGCGTGACCATTATTACCGATAAAACCAACGACGAAAAAATGCTCTGTGTCGGTATTGGCTTTATGCCTACAGCAGCGTTGGTGGACTATGAGCTAACCCTGAGCTTGCCTGCGCGCACTACGGCAGATACTGGCATCGATGCCCTCACCCATGCCATGGAAGCCTATGTGAGCAAGAAGGCTAGCCTTTATAGCGACACTCAGGCGATTGCCGCCATGAAACTGCTGGCGCCGAATCTGCGTCGCGCATTTCATGATGGCAGTGACCGTGACGCTCGCGAAGCCATGATGCTGGGCTCTACGCTGGCTGGTGTGGCTTTTTCTAATGCCTCTGTGGCTCTGGTCCACGGCATGAGCCGTCCCATTGGCGCTTTCTATCATGTACCTCATGGGCTCTCCAATGCCATGTTGTTGCCAGCGGTTACTGAATACTCTATTCCAGCGGCTCCAGAGCGTTATGCCGATTGTGCACGGGCTATGGGTGTGGCTGAGGTGAGTGATAGCGATGACCAGGCCAATGCCAAATTGATGACTGAACTCTATGCTATCAATGAAGAATTACAGGTGCCGACTCCGGAGCAGTTTGGTATTTCTCGGGAGCACTTTTTTGGCAATCTCGAGATCATGGCGGAACAGGCAATTGGTTCTGGTTCTCCCGGCAATAATCCGCGGGTTCCCAGCGCTGAGGAAATTATTCAGATCTATAAAAAACTTTGGTGACTCTTGTTACGCGAGGTGTCTTTAACAAGTTCTTGTTTTACTAGCGCTTGTTAACCAGCCTCTAAATAAGAATTCATTTTTTCGACACTCATTTTTAACACTTTATTAAAGGATACAGACCATGGCCACAGTCGGACATTTTATCAACGGTCAACAGATCACTGACGGCGAACGCACTCAGGATGTCTACAACCCATCCACAGGTGCTGTAAGCAAGCAGGTTTCACTGGCATCAAAAGCTACCGTTGAAGAGGCCATCGCAGCCGCTCAGGCAGCCTTCCCTGCATGGCGCAATACGCCTGCTATAAAGCGCGCCCGAGTGATGTTTAAGTTTAAAGATCTACTGGAACAGAACGCCGATAAAATTTGCCAGATGATTGGCGAAGAGCACGGCAAGATTTCCCATGACGCCGCCGGTGAACTGCAGCGCGGTATCGAAAACGTTGAATACGCCTGTGGCGCACCGGAACTGTTAAAAGGTGAGCACAGCAAAAATGTCGCAGCTGGTGTGGATTCCTGGAGCGAGTTTCAACCTCTAGGTGTAGTGGCGGGTATTACGCCGTTTAACTTCCCCGCTATGGTGCCACTGTGGATGTATCCCATGGCCATCGTTTGCGGCAACTGTTTTATTCTCAAGCCCTCTGAGCGGGATCCCAGTTCCACTTTATATATAGCGTCGCTGCTTAAGGAAGCTGGCCTGCCCGACGGCGTGATGAATGTCGTCAACGGTGATAAAGAAGCGGTTGATACCCTGTTACATGATGAGCGTATCAAGGCAGTTAGCTTTGTTGGTTCAACGCCAATCGCAGAATATATTTACAGCACCGCCAGTGCCAATGGCAAACGCTGTCAGGCTCTGGGCGGCGCAAAAAACCATGCCATCGTAATGCCCGATGCAGATATGGACAATGCCGTGAATCAGCTGCTGGGTGCCGCCTTTGGTAGCTCTGGCGAACGCTGCATGGCGCTCTCGGTTGCAGTGGCGGTTGGCGATGCCGCCGGTGATGCACTGGTAAGTAAAATGACTGCGGCTATGAAAGCTTTAAATGTCGGCCCTTACAGCGACAGTAACAATGACTTTGGCCCGGTGATTACCCAGCAGCATAAGGACAAAGTGGTTGGCTACATAGACAGCGCTGAGCAGCAAGGAGCCACCATTGTAGTGGATGGTCGCAAGCCTGAAATAACCGGTCATGAAAACGGTTTCTTTGTCGGCGGCACATTAATCGACAGCGTTACTGCGGACATGGAAAGCTATAAAGCTGAAATTTTTGGTCCTGTATTACAGGTTATGCGTGTCGATAGCATGCAGGCAGCGATGGATCTTATCGACGCCCATGAATACGGTAACGGCACCTGCATATTCACCCGCGACGGTGAAGCCGCGCGCTACTTCTCAGACAATATACAAGTGGGTATGGTGGGCATTAATATTCCCCTGCCAGTGCCTGTTGCCTACCATAGCTTTGGTGGCTGGAAGCGTTCACTGTTTGGTGACCTGCACGCCTATGGCCCGGATGCTGTGCGCTTTTATACCAAGCGTAAAACCATCACTCAGCGCTGGCCTTCGGCCGGTGTCCGTGAAGGTGCCCTCTTCTCTATGCCTACAATGAGTTAAAGACTTATTATTTAAGACATTAAGAGTTTAAGGACTGAATGGAAATGGAAACCAGCGGCAGAGAGAAAGGCTCGAGTATTAGTCGGGTAATGGACATTATTGAGGCGGTATCCAAAGCTGAGCGACCACTGTCGCCAGCCGATCTTGCCCTTTTACTGAATATTCCCAAACCGAGTATTCATCGCCTACTCAATCAATTGGAAAGTGATGGCGTGGTGCAGACCAATATGCGCGGGCTGATTGTCCCGGGGCTGCGCTTGCACGGTGTCGCCTGGGGTGTGTTGCACAGCCAGCGCTTTAGTGCCGCGCGCCGCGCTATTCTCGAGAAGCTCACTGAGCAGACCGGTGAGACCTGCGGTATTGCTATCGCCAATGGCAGCGAAATGATTTATTACGATCGCGTGCAGTCAGACTGGCCTCTGCAGCTGAACTTGCCCGTGGGCAGCCACACCCCCGTCTGGTGTACAGCTAGCGGCAAGCTCTATCTGAGCTCACTGCCCAAGCAACGTCGGCAAAAGATTATTAGTCACCTGCCCCTGCGCCAGTATGCACGCAATACTATTGTCGATGTAGAGCAGTTGGAAGCGGACCTGGCGACCACCAGAAGTCGTAAGATCGGCACTGACAATGAAGAGTTTGTCGACGGCATGGCGGGCTGTGCTGTACCTATTTTGGACGCCGAAGGACGGCTCTGTGCTAGCCTGTTTATACATGCGCCGCTATTGCGCAAAAGTCTTGATCAATTGCTCAGCTACAGTGATATTCTGCATACAGCAGCCGCCGAACTGGGTTCCCTGATTGACGGCCCAGACAGTGCGACCGGGTAACTTCGAGAAATGAAAATGATTAAAAAAAGACTACCTCCTCTGAACTGGTTGCGCTCCTTCGAAGCCGCGGCCCGTCATCGCAATTTCACTCTGGCGGCCGCCGAGTTGAACATGACTCAGGCGACGATTAGTCAGCAGATTAAGGGTCTTGAATCACAGCTTGGCTGCGCATTATTTATTCGCTTGCCCCGGGGTTTAGAGTTGACCGATGCAGCGCGAGCCTATATTCCTGGGGTCCGTGAATCCATTGAGAAACTCTCTGTGGTTACCGATGAAGTGTTCGGTAAAGAGCGTAGTCACACTCTGACAGTGCGGAGTAATCTGGTATTTTTTAATACCTGGCTGGCCCCGCGGCTAGCGGATTTTCGGCATAATTATCCGGACATTGATCTGCGTTTTACCAGTAATATTTGGTTGGACTCGGTGAACAAAGAGGCGGATATAGAGATTCGTTATGGCAAGGGTATGTGGCCAGATCTGATCAGTGATCGGCTCACCTGGGATCAATTGATTCCGGTCTGTAGCCCACAGGTTTTAGGTCCTGACCATATCAGTAAAAACACCCCGCCACCGGCCACGGCCGAAGAGTTAGCAGAGCATACGCTGCTACATGTGATTGGTTATGAAGAAGGCTGGGGACATTGGCTGAAAAAACTCGGCCACCACAGTATTGATGCCTCTCAGGGCATTCACTTTGATTCGCTGATTACGGCTATGGAAATGGCCGTGCATGGCCATGGCATCGCACTGAGTCGAACGTCTATAGCATCGACCCTATTGGAATCTGGACGGCTGATTAAACCCTTTGAGGGCGGTGTTACTACAGAGGAGGCATTCTTTATTGCCATACCTTCAAACAAGCCGATTCAGCGTCATGTTCAGGCTTTTAGAAGTTGGGTGATTCATCAGGGGCAGAGTGCCCGCTATTAGCGTTTGTACATACGCTCTTTTATATAGGGCTCTATTAGAGAGCCTAGCCGCCAGCCCCGGCACGGGAACTGTCGGTGGACTGCACCAACACTCTGGTAACCAGATCATCTAGAGTTCGCCAGAGGGCTTCGTCTATCTCTATGCCTCCCTCCAGTGAATCCCGGTAACAGACCATCATCTCTTCCCCAGTGTAGGTTTCGAGCAATGTACCGAACTGCAACTGCAGCGCATATTGCTTTTCAATGGCCTCTAAACTGGTGCCACAAAATACTCTCAGAGACTGGGGTTCCAGCACTTCAGTAATGGTAAAAGTCTGATAATCAGGCAGTGTAGCTCCAACCTCTATCGACACTTTGACGCAGTAATCAAGCTGCCGCCAATAGGCAATAAAAGCGTAATTGCGCTGCGCGGCTTTCACCAGTCGCTGCAAAATAAAGGTTCGGTTATAACAGTCAAAAAGCTCTAGTGCTGCGCAGGAACCCAGCATCACCTGAGACCTGACCAGATCAACCGCCTCGCTGCCACAGAGTAGAATGGAGGTACCTCGACCATCGAGTACAGCGTTATGGGCATCTTCCTGAACTAGCTCGGCATGGATAGGCTTGGTAGCATTGAGATAGATCAGCGCCGCCTGTAGACGTTCAAAACCATCGAAACCATGGGTCTCTAGCCAGACCACCATATCCGCGGCGTCCTGATAGTCACCGGAGCGGAACCCCAGGCCTTCAAAGGCCTTCTTTAGGGAAGCCATCAATTCATTTTTAGAGACTTTCATAGGGCTTATTGCGTCGTCAATACAGGTTTGATGGGAAACTGCCAATCATCGGCAATGGCTTGGCCAAAATCACTTATCAGGGGAGCGCCCTGGAACATGGTATTGCGTACCCAAAGACGAGAGCGCGGATCAAATTTACTGACGCCAAAAAACGACAGCTTGCAGCGCAGTAGATAAATTGGCAGTACATCACTGTGTACCAGATTTTCACGAATATCCCCATAACGGCTCTGGGCCATGGTTTGCATGCGCGCGACTATGCCGCTAAAGGTGGGATTCTTAAGAATAAAATGTGCCACGTTCTGACTAGGACTGGTGTTATTGTAATCCCGCATACAGTCGTAGCACTCTCGTACCAGGCGACCAATACCCAGAGGCATTTCTTTCTCCATGCCCATATCTATATTAGTTTGACCCAGGCGCGGCTCCATTTTCTCTTCAGAGCGATACCAAAATGCCCCCATGGACTCGTGCTTGCTAAAGTCGATGTCCAGGGCCCAATCATATTTATCTTCAATAATTTCCAGCAGCTCAGCCACTGACATTTCTGGCGTGACCTGCTGAGACTCCTCCGCCCCCATCTGCTCTTCAAGACCGTCCACCAGATCCGGATAGAGTTCGATCAGCATGGTATTGATCACTTCCTGTGTTTCTATATGCCAGTGTTGCTCGGCATACTGAATCAGATCTGCCCACACGTAGTGGGTAATCGCCAAATCCGCGGCCTGCTCTTGCAGCCATAGATGAAGGGCCTGCAGTTCTTCACGAACCACAACGTTGGAATTCTTCTGTCGCTCATCGGCGGTGATAATTTCACCCAGATGCTGGATCACTCGTTCAGTGGCCATATCCAAGCGCGCCATGGTGGCTTTATCCACACCGGCCTCACTGGCAACCACCGCCGTGGCCAATGCGGTTTCACGCATCTCGATCCACTGGTTAATCAGCAGCGGATGGTTAATTAAAAATGGCGCCATACCCAAGCCGGTGGAGTTGCCGATTCCCAGATAGCGCTTAAGCTCTGGATGCAGTTCCACCGCAGTGGTTGGTCCGCGCTGGGCCGCCAAATAGTCCGCCTGCTGCATACTAAAGTGACGCAGCATGTAGCAAGTGAACATCTCCGCAGCAAAGGGGCGGGCGAAATCACGGTGTTTGGTGCGAACCTTTTCCCAATCCGCCATACCCAGCTTGCCACTGCCGTAGGCTGCGGTGGTGCGATACAGATAACCCACTTCGGCGATGACATCGACATTGGGCTGACGGCCCAGGGCCAACTCGTCAACCACATATTCAAAGGTCCGGGCACTGCGGTTGGCGCG